>Ga0066682_10000148_pt1 | contig 17017 bp, 18 predicted proteins | sample GraSoiAngelo_131_FD_65628 | JGI IMG/M metagenome (GOLD analysis project Ga0066682, IMG submission 65628) | Grasslands soil microbial communities from the Angelo Coastal Reserve, California, USA - 14_0929_02_30cm | ecosystem: Environmental > Terrestrial > Soil > Grasslands | place: USA... | reverse complement strand
AAGGCGTTCCGTTCGTGGCTCGCCGCCACCCTCCCCGCCGATCTGCGCGTGGACGACCCGGTGGACGATCGCGTCGCGTCCAACCGCGAGATGTTCGAGCGTCGCGTGGCGTGGCAGAAGGCGATGCACAAGGCCGGCTGGGTCGGAATCGCCTGGCCCAAGGAGTACGGCGGCCGCGGCGCCTCGATCATCGAGCGCGTCATCTGGGACGAGGAATACGCGGCGGCGCGCGCGCCGGTGCTGCCCGGCATGGGCCTGAACCTCGTCGGGCCGACGATCATTCACTGGGGCACGGACGCGCAGAAGGCGGAGTACCTGCCGCGGATTCTCAACGCCGACGAGATCTGGGCGCAGGGGTTCTCGGAGCCCGGCGCGGGCTCGGACCTCGCCGGCCTGAGCACGCGCGCCGAGGACAAGGGCGATCACTTTCTCGTGAACGGTCAGAAGGTGTGGACCTCGGGCGCGCAATACGCGGACTCGATCATCCTGCTCGTGCGCACCGACCCGAATGCGGCCAAGCACAACGGCATCTCGTGCCTGCTCACCGACATGAAGGCGCCGGGCGTGAGCGTGCGGCCGCTGGTCCTGGCCACCGGTCACCATCACTTCAACGAGGTCTTCTTCACCGACGTCGTCGTTCCGAAGAACCGGCTGCTCGGGCCGCTGAACGCGGGCTGGAAGGTCTCGACGACCACGCTGATGTACGAGCGCCACTCCTCGGGCGCCCGCAATCCTATCGGCCAGGTGCGCGATCTCATCGCGGTGGCGCGCCGGCTGCCGCTGGACGGCGGCACGGCCTGGGACGATCCGCGCATCCGCCAGCGGCTCTCTCAGCTGCTCATCGAATGCGAGGCGATGCGCTACACGCGCTATCGCGCGCTGACGCGGCAGATCCGGGGCGAGGCGCCGGGGCCGGAGGGCTCGATCCTCAAGCTCACCGGCACCGAGATCGGCGTGCGCATCGCGGATGCCGCCGGCGAGCTGCTCGGCATGCACGCGCTCGTCCATCAGGGCAGCGAGCTCGTGCCGGATGCGCCGCGCTGGTGCAATCGCCTCGTCGCCGCGCGGCAGTACACGATCTCCGCCGGGACCAGCGAGATCCAGCGCAACATCATCGGCGAGCGCGTGCTAGGACTGCCGAAGGGCTGAGACGCGACGCCCGTCGGGCACCCCGGGATCCGCCCCGGAGTGCCCGACAGGCTCACGCCGAGGTCCGTCAGTTCCTCACGATGACCGTGATGCTCGTCGTGCCGGTATTGCCGGCCGCGTCGCGCACCGTCGCGGTCAGCGTATGGGTGCCGTTGGCCACCGAGCGCGTATCCCACGGTATCGTGACCGGCCCACGCGACGACGTCGTCTCCGTCTTCACTGGCTTGCCGTCGGCGCTCAGCGTGAACGCGTTGGACGAGCCGGTCGTGTTCTCCGCCCACATCACGACCCAGACGGTGCCGCCGACGGTGTCATTGTTGTGCGGCTGCGTGATGAAGGCCTTGACCGTGCTCGGTGGCGGCGGTGGCGGCGGCGTTGCGCGCCGCGCGACCGCGTTCGTCGTGTCGTTTGCACGGGTGTTTTTGCCGACGACGAAGAAGACGTCCGGCGTGTACTGGAACAAGCCCCCGCTGCTCATGGTCCCGGCGCTGGTGTCGAAGCTGCCGTCGGCCTTGATGCACCACGTCGTCGTCGTGTCGCGGAACGCGGGGGCGTTGCGAACGATGAAGGCGGACGTCGGCGGACAGTCTCCTGGCATCACGGTTTCGAGCTCGATGGTGACGGTCCCGGTATCGAGGTCGGGCAGGTCCGAGCTGACAGGGACGTGAAGGATCGACCACTCCATGTCATACGTCCCGGGCTGCAGGTCGAGAGCCCAGGCAACGCTGGCGGCTACGGTGAGAACGATCGCGAGCGCAATGACCGCTGGCTTCATCATCTCTGGCTGCCCTCCCGACGACTGTGAGGGACACGTCGGAGCAAGGCACGTGCCTGGCCATAAGCCCGTGTTCAGAAATGCGTCATTGGCGGGGCACTCCCGGCGGCATGCAGCGCGCTGCGACATCTCCGCAGGCCGCTGCAGGGCGACGCTCAGCGCGGACTGCCGGAGCCGATGCGCTCCGCTAGCGGCCGGCCAGGCGCGCGACGACGGGCGCGAGCGCGTCCATGAACGGCTCGTGCGTCATGACGTACGAGATGCCCCAGCGATCGCGGCGCGCTCTGAGGTTATCGACGAGCTGGTCCACCGTGCCGAGCAGCACATAGGGACTGGCGAGCAGGTCGTCGGCGGTCAGGTGCGGCCAACGCGCGGTCAGCTCCTGCGCGGCCTTGTGGCGATCGTCGGTCACGATCACCCGCTGCACCAGTGCGTTGAGCTCAAGCTGCTCGAAGCGCCCGGCGGCGGTCTCGCGCAGCAGGCGCACGCGCTCGTCGACCGCCGCCGCCCGGAAATCCGAGACGTCCGGTTGCGCGCCACCGCGACGGAATGCGATGCCGGTGAGCCCGACGATGTCCGCCTCGCGGGCGGCCACGGCAAGCAACCGCGGCGCGTTGCCGCCGATGAAGAGCGGCGGGCGCGGCCGCTGAATCGGTCGCGGATGAAGCGTGTGAGCGGTGACGCGATAGTGCCGGCCCGCGACGCTCACGGCCTCGCCTTCCAGCAGTCGCTTGACGATGACAACCGCCTCCGCCAGTCGCTCGACGCGCGTGGCGCCGGCGTCGAAGGCGAGCCCCATTTGCGCGTACTCGGACTGCATGTGGCCGGCGCCGATGCCCAGCTCGAGCCGGCCGTCGCTCAGCACGTCGAGCGTCGCGGCCTCGCGCGCGGTGAGCAGGGGATGGCGGAGATCGTTGTTGAGCACGCCGGTCCCGACACGCAGCCGGGTCGTCGCCGCGGCCGCGGCGGCGAGCGCGGGAAACGGCGCGAGCAGCTCGGCCAAGTGGTCCGGGACGAGCAGAACGGAATAGCCGAGACGCTCGACCTTGCGCGCTTTGTCGGCCCACTCGGCCGCCGAGCCCGCCGTCCGGACGTTGATGCCGAACCGGAACGGCCTTACCACCAACTCCGCGGGCGCGATCGTGTCACTGTCAGAAATTATTTCCAGACAACGTTGTCTATCGCACTCGCAAAGGCCTCTTCGAGCTCGTTACCCTCGAGGGGGCCGAAGGCACGGATCACGCCAAGCGTGGTCTTCCCGAATCGGAGCCCGAACCGTTGATCGCCGCGTTGTTGAGGAATGCGGCGACCGACTCGTTATCTCCATCCTCGACGCGAATCTTCGGATTCGTGCGCTCGATGTAGATCGATCCGGTGAGCGACTGAGGCGACGGCGGAATCCGCTCGTAACGGTGAGGCGCGTTGGCGACGACGCGCTCGTCTTCCGTCGTGCCATACAACGCCAGATCCGCCCGCGCCGCGGTCGCGACGCCGAGGCACGAGACGATCAGAATGGACATCGCTCCGCGCCAGCCGAGCGACCGCCGATACCGCATCGACGATATGAAGCGCGTCAGCAGTGTCGGCAGGGCGGGAACTCCCGCGAGTAGACCGGCTGCTTGAGGAATTCCTCTGGGTTGTACTTCCAGAACTGGCTCACGTGCGGGTACGTATAGATGACCGTGTTCTGCAGCTTGCCGCCGACACGCTCGACCTTGCGGATATAGATGTTCTGCGTCGGGTTGCCGTAGGGGTCCATCTCGACGGGCCCGCGCGGCGCGTCGGTGATCTTCACCTGCCGGAGCGCCGCCATGAACGCCGCGCGATCCTCCACACGGCCATTGATCGTCTTGATCGCCTCGCCGACGATGCGCGCACCGGTGTAACAGTTCTCGCCGTAGAAGCCGGGCATACGCTGGTAGGCCTTTTCGTAAGCCGCGCGGAATTTCTGGTTGGCCGGCGTCTCGAGCGCGGCCGAGTAATGGTGCGCGCTGATCACGCCGACCGACTCGTCGCCGAGCTGCGGCAGCACATGCTCGTCGCTGTACGTGCCGTTGGCGATGAGCGGGATCTTGCCGCGCAGCCCGCTCTCGGCCCACTGCTTGGCGAACAGCAGCGTCCACCGCCCCAGGCCGTTGACGAAGACCGCGTCGGCGTCCTTGCGCAGCTGGGCGATGTACGGCGCGTAGTCCTGCACGTTCAGCGGCACCCAGAGCTTCTGGATCACCTGCCCGCCGTTGTCCTCGAACGACTTGTGGAAGCCACCCACGGTCTCCCAGCCGAACGCGTAGTCGAGCCCGATCATCGCGATCTTTTTGTAGCCGAGCGTCTTCGCCGCGTACTCGCCGAACGGATGCATGTTGCCGCCGGCGGAGAAGCCGGTGCGGATGAGCCACTTCGGGCGCTTGCGCTGCGTGAGGTCGTCGGCGGAATTGATCGGATAGATCGTCGGGATCCCCTGCGCCTCCACGTACGGCACGAGGGCGTAGGCGACGTTGGAGAGGATGACGCCGGCCAGCATGTGGACCCGATCGTTCTCGATGAGCTTGCGGGCTTTCGTCAGCGCCGTCGCCGGCTGGCCCTCGTTGTCTTCCAGAATCACCTCGATCTTGCGTCCGGCTGCCTGCCATCCCGTTTCTTGCCAGTACAGCTCGCAGCCGCTGTACATGTCCCTGCCCGCGGCGGCGATGGCGCCGGACAGCGGCGAGATGAAGCCGATCTTGATCGGTCCCTGCGCCGACGCCTCGCGGGCGAGAACGACGACGAGCGACACCGCGAGCAGCAGCCTGACCACGCGCATGAGCGCCTCCTCGGATAGGCTCGCCTCGGACGGCGGGGCCCCAGCCCCACGGAATCCAAAGGTCCGCAGTACGGGGCTATACTCGGCCGGCCGTGATCCTAGCAGCCCGGGGGAAGCCATGGAGATCGATCGTCCGCTGCCGAATCCGATGACGCCGGAGGCCAAGCCCTACTGGGACGGCCTGCGCGAGGGCAAGCTGATGCTGCCGAAGTGTGGCGCGTGCGGCCACGTCTTCTGGTATCCGCGCGTCGCGTGTCCGAAGTGCCACGCGCGCGACATCGGCTGGATCCAGTCGAACGGCCGCGGCACGCTGCACGCGTTCGAGATCGGCTACCAGTCGTTCAACAAAGCGTTCAAGGTGCCGACCCCGTACGTGCTGGCGATGATCGAGCTGGCCGAGGGCCCGCACATGCTCTCGAACCTCGTCAACGTCGAGCCCGATCCGAAGAAGATCACGTGCGACATGCCGGTGGAGGTCGTGTTCTCGAAGCTCACGGACGAGGTCACGCTGCCGCTGTTCCAGCCGGTGCGGTGAGCGCGATGGCCAATCTCCGCGATCTCTCCAACACCGCCTGCATCGTCGGCGTCGACGAATCCGACGAGATGGGCACCCTTCCGCACAAGAGCCAGCTCAGCCTCCACGTGGAGGCAGTGACAAATGCTGTCCGTGATGCTGGACTGAAAATTTCGGACGTCGACGGCGTCTTTACTGCGGGTCAGCACTCGCCCGCCACCATCGGCGAGGCGCTCGGGATCACGCCGCGCTACATCGATGGCACCACCGTCGGCGGCTGCTCGTTCATCATCATGGTCGGCCACGCGGTGGCCGCGTTGCACCACGGCCTGTGCGACGTCGCCGTCATCTCGCACGGCGAATCGGGCCGCTCACAGGTCGGCGTCAGCCCGCGTCGCGACACCGCGATCCCCGGCCAGTACGAGGCGCCCTACGGCTTCGGCCCGGCGCCGACAATGTTCGGCCTCATCACCACGCGCCACATGCACCGCTACGGCACCACGCTCGAGCAGTGGGCGCAGGTGGCCGTCTCCACGCGCCAGTGGGCGGCGCTCAATCCCAAGGCGCTGCGGCGCGAGCCGCTCACCGTGCAGGACGTGCTCAAGGCACGGCCGGTCGTCTATCCGTTCACCGTGCTCAACATCTGTCTCGTCACCGACGCCGGCGGTGCGGTCGTGCTGACGCGCCCCGACCGCGCGAACGACACGGCGAAGCGGCCGGTATACGTGCGCGGCTTCGGCGAGGGCACCGAGCACGTGAGCCTCACGCAGATGAAAGACCTCACCTTCAGCGAGGCGACACGGATCGCGGGTGACAAGGCCTTTCGCATGGCAGGCGTGGGGCCGAGCGACTTTCAGCACATCATGCTGTACGACGCGTTCACGTCGGGACCGCCGATCATGCTCGAATCGCTCGGCGTCGCCAAGCGCGGCGAAGGCGTGCACTTCTTCGCCGAGGGACGCTCGACGCCCGGCGGCGCGCTGCCGATCAACACGAACGGCGGCGGCCTCTCCTATACGCATACGGGGATGTACGGCATCTTCCCGATCATCGAGGCCACACGGCAACTGCGTGGCGAGTGCGGCCCGCGCCAGGTGCCCAACGTGCGGACCTCCCTGGTGAACGGCATGGGCGGCATGCTCTCGGCGGCCGGCACGCTCGTCCTGTCGAGCGAGCGCTAGGTCCGGCGTCGCTTCAGCGACGGCGGCCGCGCGCGGCCGCCAGCTCGCGCTCGAGCTCTTCGAGACGCTGCGCCATCGCCTCGCGCTCCGCCGCGGCGCTCGAGAGTTGACGCTCGCGCCCCGCAAAGCGCTGCTCGAATTGCGCGAGCTTCGCCTGCAGCTCCACCTCGCGGGCGGAGAGCTCTTTCACCTCGCGCTGGAGTCGGGCGATGCGGCGCTTGGCCGGGAGGTATCCGACAAAGAGCGTGTACGTGAGGAGCGCGGCGAGGAGCACGCTGGCGGCCACGAGGAGCCACGGAAACGTCGCGCGCGAGCCCGCCGACACACGCGGATTCTAGCCGAATTCTGCTATGATGCGTGTGTGGAGCTGCGGAGCTTCTTCGACCGCGCGGTGCGGGCGAGCTTCCGGGACCTGGCACTCCACGACGACGCCGCCGCCGGATATCTCGCCGACCTTCTGACGCGCTTCGCGCGTACCGAGCAGCTTTTTCCCCACGGGATCACCGGTCAACGTCTGGAGACCGTCGTCGATCTCCTGCTGGAGACGCAGGCGCTGTGGCAGGACGCCTCGTTCTCGCCCGAGCGCGAAGTCGCGGTGCGGCGTCACATCGGCGACTACACGCTGTTCATGCTCGGCGTCTTCCGCGAGCGCGTCGAGCGCATGGCCTCGTCCGGTTATTACGTGACGCAGGGCCGGCGCGCCTATCGGTTCGTCTCCGAGCACGACCGCGCGAGCGCGCGACCCGTGCGTCCCGCCGGCGGGACGCTGTTCGGCCGACTCGCCGATCGGTTCGAGGGCTACGCGCGCGCGCTCGACTACACGCGCCGCGTCCACTTCGCCACCGGCCCCTCGCTCTCCTTTCTCACATGACTGATCCCGGGGCTTGCCGCGCCGTCCTCGAGGCGGCGCTGGTAGAGCCCGCGCGTCTCGACGCGGCCGCGCGCCACACGCTCGCCGCCGCCGGCGAGCCGCTGCTCGAGACGGCGCTGCGCGAATTTGCCGCGGCGCACGGCGCGGCGGCGCTGCCGCTGCTGACGACGCTCGCCGCCGACGAAGGGGCGCGCGGCGTGCGGCGCGCGGCGAAGCGCGCGCTGTACCGCCTGGCGCAACAAGGCGTGCGCGCGCCGGCGCCGCCCGCGCGCCGTCCCGTCGTCGAGCGGCGGCCCGAGCAGGTCTCACGCGCGTGGCTGTCCGGCGTCGACGGCACCGGCTCCCGCGCCGTCTGGGTTCTCTTCGAAGGTGGTTTCGGCGGCTCGGCGCTCTGCTCGCTGATCGTCAACGACGTGGCCGGCATCCTGGACGCGGCGGGCGGAGACATCACGCGCAAACGCCTCGAGGAAGAGCTGCGCTCGCTGCGTGCCTCGCAAAAGCTGCCATGGATCGAGGTGCCGCCCGCGCGTGCCGTCGCCATCGTGGGGGAGGCGCTCGAGGTGCACACGCGGCTCGGGACGTCGCCGCCGGCCGCGTTTGCGAGGTGGCGACCGCGCTTCGAATCGGCGACGGTGGAGGCGACGCCGACGCGTGCGCCGGCGCGCGTCGATCCGGCGCTGGCCGAGCGTGCGGGCGAGCTGCTCGCGATGCCGGAGCTCGCCTCGTGGTTCATCGACCCCGAGGCCGTGCAATCGGACGCGCTCGCGCTGTTGGAGGCGCGGCAGAGCCGCCTGGTCGTCTCCGATCAGATCAAGGCCGAGCGCGAAGCGTCCATCGTGGTGCGCATCGTCGAGCGCGAGCTCCCGCCCGACGTCCGCCGGCGCTGGGCGCAGCGGCTGGACGAGATGGCCTTCGTCTTCGACGCCACCGGTCGCGTCGACGCGGCGGCCATCGCGCGCGCCACCGCGGCGGCGTTGGCCGACGAGGGCGTCGAGATCACCCGCCAGCCGTTCGCCACCGGGCTGGCCCGGCGCGCGCTCGAGATCGCGGGCGAAGTCGCTGCCGGCCGACTCAACGCCGCCGACGTGAGCCGCAAGCCCTGATCACCGACGTGCCCGGCGTGCGCGTCGGCCACGCGACCGACGCCGCCGGCCTCACGGGCGTGACCGTCGTGCTCTGCGATCGTCCAGCCGTGGCCGGCGTCGAGCTGCGCGGCGGCGCCAACGACGTCCTCGGCCTCGATTACTTCGACGCGCGGCATCTCGTGCCCACCGTGCAGGGCGTGCTGCTCGGCGGCGGCAGTCGTTTCGGCGGCGAGGCCGTCTGGGGCGTCATGCGCTGGCTCGAGGAGCGCGGGGCCGGCTTCGCCGTGGGACCGACGGTGATCCCACACGTGCCCGCGGCGTTCGTCTTCGACCTCAACGTCGGCGACCCGAAGGCGCGCCCGACGCGCGAGATGGGCTACGCGGCGGCGGCCGCGGCCGCGCCGGGCACGGTGACGGAGGGCAGCGTCGGCGCCGGCACGGGCGCGTCCGTCGGCAAGCTCTTCGGGGTAGCGCGCGCGATGCGCGGCGGACTCGGCACGGCGAGCGCGCGAGTGGGCGACGCCATCGTCGGCGCGCTCGTCGTCGTCAACGCCGTGGGCGACGTCCGCGAGCCGGAGACCGGCGCGTTGATCGCGGGCACGCGCGACGCGCCCACCGGTCGCCGCCTGATCGACACCGCGGGCGCGCTTCGCGAGGGCGGTGGGGCGCTCGGTCGTTTCGGCGGACCCGAGCACACCACGATCGGCGTCGTCGCGACGAACGCGCGGCTCGGCAAGCCGGAGGCGGCCAAGCTCGCCGCGCTCGGTCTGATGGGATTCGCGCGTGCGCTCTCGCCGCCGCACACGGCGTTCGACGGCGACACGCTTTTCGCGCTGTCGGCCGGCGACGTCACCGCCGATCTCACGCGCCTAGGATTGGCCGCCGCCGACGCCGTCGCGCGCGCAATCACCCGCGCTGTGCGCGCCGCGACGTCACTTCCCGGCCTGCCGGCCGCGTCCCAGCTTTCGGCTTGACCGACGAGCGCCCCAGCTCCGCCGGCGCGCTTCCGAGCGCTGCGGGGTTTAGGACCGAGGAGCGCCACGGCTGCGCCGCGGCGCTTCCGAGCGCTGGGGGGTTTGGGGGGCCATTTCGGGGAGCCACGCCCTTTCCCGAGGAGCGCCACGGCTCCGCCGCGGCGCTTCCGAGCGTTGGGGGGTTTGGGGGGCCATTTCGAGGCCCCCCATCTACCTAGTCACGTGCGCGGAGACGCAGAGCCAGCGGCCGTTGCGCCGCGCCCACACGTCCGTGTAGCGCCCCGCGCCCGCGCGGCCATCCGGCAGCGCATACGTCGTGCGCGCGTGGATGATGGCGAAGTCGCCCATGAGGCGGATGGTGACGTCGCGGGCCTCGAGACCCGAGATCTTCACCGGCATCGCCGTCTGTTTCAAAAAATCCTTGCGATCGACGAGCGACCCGTCGGGGTTGCTACACAGAAAGTCGTCGGCAAGTAATTCCTCGAAGCGACGCACGTCGGACGTCTGCACGGAGTTGATGTAATCGCGGTTGAGCTCGACAAGCATGTCGTGGTCGTTCATGGCGTCTCCGTCTCCTGCGGCGGGGTCAGCGTGTCGCGCGCGTCGGCGACCCGCTCGGCCGTGCGCCGGATCTCGTCGAGCCGGTCGGCGCGCCACGTGAACCGCGGCTCGGTGGTGTAGCCGCTCCACGTCTCCATGTAGTCCGCGCGGCGGAGCCCCAGCGCCCACTCCGAGACGCGCGCGGGATTCGCGAAGTCCGCCATCACCGCGACCTCGTTGTGAACGGTGCCGGCCTTGCCGTCGAGCCACTTCTCGATCGCGCGCGGCTTGGGGCCATGTGGCAGGCCGACCGGATGCAGGCTCACCATCCCGGGTCCCACGACGCCGCCGCCGCTGAAAAAGTCGCCGAAGTGATAGCCGACGGTCTCGAGATAGTCGAGGTTGCGGTGGAAGAACGGCAGCCACATCCCTTCCTTCTCGACCGAGCGCACGGTGAACACGCAGAGATAACAGCCCGGCAGCGCGAACACGGTGTGGCCCGAGGGCGGCACGTGCGAGCGGTCGGCCACGAGCGGGCGCACGTCCTCGACGGCGAAGCGGTACGGCAGGTAATCGCCGCGCCAGCCGACGACGTCGAAGGGATGCGTGGGATGCACGCGGCGTGTGTAGACGTCGCCGACCTTGGCGACGATCTCGAAGCGCCCCGCCTCATTGCGCGTGTCGAGCGAGCGCGGATAGCGGTAGTCGCTCGCGCTGTGGGTGATGAAGCGCCCGGTGCTCGGGGATTCCGCCTTCTCCGGGTCGCCGCCGAACGACTCGTACATCCAGTAGTAATGGCGCCCGGGAGCCGGCTCGAAGCGGTGCGTGACGCCCTTGGGCACGATGAGGAAGTCGCCCTTGCGGTACTCGATCGGCCCGAACGTCGTCTCGAGCGTGCCGCGGCCCTCGTGCACGAAGAACACCATCGTGGCCGAGTGGTGCTCGAAGAAATAGTCCATGGGCGCCACCGGCGCGGTCACGTTCATCGCGGCGGTGGCGTTGGCGACGATCCGCGCCATGCCGCGATAGACGTCGCGCGCCGGCTCCGCGGGCGCGACGTTCAGCAGCAGGTGCGTGCCGCCGATCGGCGCGAGCGGCGATTCCCACGCGCGCGCGAAGCCATCGAGCGCGCGCGTCTCGGCCGGCAGCCAGTTGGTCGGTGGGTAGAGATGGTACGTGTGCGCGACCTTGCCGGAGAATCCGCCACGCCCGTGCTCCTGCTCGTAGACGTGCCGAAGCAACGGGCCGGCGTGCGGCGCGCGTGGAACGATGCCGACCTCGGGAAGGCCTCGGTAGTACTCGTACTTGTCCACGCCGCACCTCCTGGTGGGCGATTGTACGCCACGAGCCGCGCGCGTTGCCGCGGGCCGCGGCAGGAACGGGCCCGCGGAAACCTGCGTTATGATCATGACCGATGGGCGAGGTGATTCCGTTTCCGAAGCGTCGCGTGGAGGCTGGCGATCCGTCCGCGCTCGTCGAGGTTCACCGCTGCGATCAGCGCGAGGCCCTCGTCGTCAAAGGACTCTTCGAGAGCGAGGGGATCCCCGTCCTCATCCGCTCGCGCATTCCGCAGTCGGTCTATCCGTTCACGGTCGGCGCGCAGGGCGAGGCGGTGTTGCTCGTGCCCCGCGCGGACGCCGACCGCAGCCGCCGCCTGCTCTCGGGCTAGGGCTCGCGCGGCCGCGTCGTCGCGGCCTCAACCACCAGCGCTTCCAGCGCCTGGACCACCGCGTCCAGTGCGCGGCCGTCCAGCGTGGCCAGCGTGTCGCGCGTCGTGTGGTAGGTGTCGAACGGCACCGGACGGCGCTTCACAGCACGCAGGGCGCTCTTCATCGGGCTGAACACGAACGCGCGCAACGCGTCGGCCTCGGCGACCGGCACCACCGTGAGCCCGTACGCGGGAACGCCCATGGCGGCGAAGGCACGATGGTCGCTTCCGAACACGGGGATGCGGCCGACCACGTGATAGGTCTCGTCGGCGCGCCGCCCGACGCTCTCGAGGGCGCCGCGCACGGTGCGCAAGAACGGCGTCTCCGTCGCCGCGTCCCAGATCGCGAGCGCGTCGCCCATGCCGCACAGCTCGAGGCTCACCACGCCGGCGATCCGATCCATCGACGCCTCGCGCACGTAGACGCGCGCGCCGAGATAGCCGAGTTCCTCGCACGCCGTGAAGAGCAGCCGCACGCGCAGGCGCGACGGCGGCGCCGCGGCCAGCCGCTCGAGCAGGGCCAGCAGAATCGCCACGGAGGCGGCGTTGTCGTTGGCGCCGGGGCTGCCGGGGACCGCGTCGTGGTGGGCCACGAGCACCAGCGTGCGGTCGCCGCCGCCGAGGTCGACGATGTAGTTGTCGCCGCGGCCTTCGAACGTCGCGAACCGATGCCGCGTGAACGGCACGCCGCGCGCGGTGAGCCACGCGGCCACCGCCGACTCGCGCGCGGCGTTGTCGCGCGCGGTGAGCAGACGCGAGAGCGCGAGCGGCGTGCGTGGACCGCTCAGCACCGCGTCGAGCGGCGCCGGCGTCTCACGGTGCGCGGCCGCCCTCCCCTTGAGCACGCGACTCATCGCGCGGTTCAGGCGTCCGCGCACGAAGAAGCCGATGTCGCGCAGCGACATCAGCCGATGCGCAGCAGGCGGCGGGCGTTGTCCGACGCGTGCCGAGCGAACACCTCGAGCGGCTCGCCGCGCAGCTCCGCCACGCGTGCAGCCGTGAGCGCGAGGTAGGCCGGCTCGTTGCGCTTGCCGCGATAACCCTGAGGCGGCAGAAACGGGCAGTCGGTTTCGACGACGAGCCCATCGGCGGGCACGAAGCGCGCGACCTCCGGCAGTGCGCGCGCGTTCGGATAGGTCACCGGTCCCGCCAGCGAGACGAGCAGGCCGAGGTCGAGGCAGCGGCGCGCGATCGCCACGTCGCCCGAGAAGCAGTGCATGATGCCGCCGACCTCGCTCGCGCGCTCCTCGGCGAGGATCGCCAGCACCTCGGCGTGGGCATCACGACAGTGCACGAGCACCGGCTTGCGCGCGCGGCGGGCGACGCCGATGAGGTGACGGAAGACGCGCTCCTGGGCGTCGCGCGGCGAGAGGTTGCGGAAGAAGTCGAGGCCGATCTCGCCCACGGCCGCGACGCGCGCCGCGCCGGCCAGTCGCTCGATCTCCGCCAGCGTCGCCTCGTCGGCCTCGGCCGCGTCGTGCGGATGCACGCCCACGGCCGCCCACACGTCGGGCTCGCTCTCGGCCAGCGCAATGGCCGCGCGCGACGTCGGCACCTCCGTGCCGATGGTCAGCACGCGCGTCACACCCGCCTGGCGGGCGCGCGCCAGCGTCTCCGCGCGGTCGGCGTCGAAGTCGGGGAAATGCAGGTGCGCGTGCGTGTCGAACAGCTCGACGCTCATGAGAGCCTCGCAACAGCGCCCCTCACGGCGCGACACGGAAGCGCAGGCGGCCGATCAGTTGACCCGTCGCCGTCGCGACGTCCACCGTCCAGCGTCCCCGCGGGTCGGCGGGAAAGCTGGTCTTGCGCGAAAACGTCCGATAGCCCTCGCGGCGGCCGCCTTCTACCGGCGTCAGGCGGATGACGTTGATGATCTGGCCCTCCAGGCGCCAGACGTGATCCACCGGCTGCTTGAGGCCCGCCGGCGCATAGATCGCCGTGTAGGCGATCAGGCCGTTCTGCAGCAACGCCGCGGCCGGGATCGGGGACTTCGGCTCGAGCGAGTCGACCGTTCCGACGTTCCAGCCCAGATGCGAGTCGGCCACGAACAGCGGCGCGGGCGGGATCGCGCGACGGCCCGCCAGCGCCGCGCTCGTCGCCAGCATGCCGAGCAGCGCGGTGACGGCGAGTCCGCGCTTCCACGACCATGCGCGCCCACGACAGACAGCCGGCGTGAGCGCCACCACCGCGATCCACGCGGCGATCGCCAGCGCCGCCACCGGCGGCACGCCGATCAGCGGCAGTGCGAGGTTCAGCGCGCCGAAGAGCGAGACGAGGAAGAAGACGTAGCCGGCCCACGGCCGCGGGTGCACGAGCGCCTGGTACCAGGGATCGAACGTGGCGATCAGCGCCAGCACCACGAGGGCGAGGAAGAACGCGACGTTGACCGAGGTCAGCGTGGTGGCGGCCCAGTAGGCGGGCAGCAGGAAGAGCAGCACGCCGTGATAGAGCGTCTGCACGGCGTACTCGGTCGCCGTCAGGACGAATCGATGTGTGCGTCGCTCCGACGTCGCCAGCGTGTCGCGCGCCTGGATCAGCACGGCCACGAGCAGCCAGAGCAGCAGCAAATAGCCGACGATCAGCCCCACGCGCGGCAGGCCGCGGCGAAAGACGAAGAGCGTGAGGAGACCGCCGACGAACGAGGCGATCGAGATCCCCCAGCGCCGCACGAACTCGAAGGTGGAGGACCGGGTGACGACAAACGGGCTGACGCCGGCGTTGTCATGCACGTCGGCGTTGCCCTGCACCGCGTCCTTGTCGCTCACTCCGTCGTTCACCCCGGAGGTCCGAGGTGATCGATGATCGCGCGGGCGACGTCGTCATGGCGCAGCGCCTGCACGCAGTCGAGCACGTCGGCGGCGGCGGAGGTGGCGCGCAGGTGAGCGCCGACGACGTCGAGCGCGCCCGAGCGCACGCCGCCCTCCAGCGCGCAGATCTCGCGCAGAAGACGCGCGATGGAGGCGTCGCGCGCCGCCACCTCGAGGATGGTGCGCACGTAGTCGTCGGTGATCATTTCACCTTCGAGCCCGGCGGCAGATCGCGGTCGAGCATCACCACGCCGAAGCCCTGTCCGCCCTCGCCGGCCAGGACCATGCCCTGCGACTCGATGCCCATCAGTTTTGCGGGCTGGAGATTGGCGACCACGACCACCTTCTTGCCGACGAGATCGCCCGGCGCATAATGCTCGGCAATTCCGGCCAGCACCGTGCGCTCCTCGGTGCCGAGCGACACACGCAGCTTGAGCAGCTTCCTGGACTTCGGCACGGCCTCGGCGGCGAGCACCTGCGCCACACGCAGATCGATCTTCTGGAATTCCTCGATGCTGATGCGCGCGCCACCATCGCTCGCGCCGGCGGCGGCGGGTGTCGTGGGAGCCGTCTTCTTGTCCTCCACGCGCGGAAACAGCGCGGTGATCTTCGCCACGCGCGCGCCGGGCTCGAGCCGGCCCCACACCGCGTCGGCGAGCGCGGACGCGCCGCTCTGACCGAGGGCGGCGCGGATCTTCGCCGACGCGTCGGGCAGAAACGGCGCCAGCACGATGCCGAGGCAACGCAGCGACTCGGCGAGCGTATAGAGCACCGCGTTCAGCCGCGGCTGCTTCGCCGGATCCTTCCGGAGCTCCCACGGCGCGCTCGCGTCGACGTAGCGGTTCACCACCGCGATGAATTCCCAGAGCGCCGCCAGCGCCCGATGGAACGCGTAGTCCTCCATCGCCGCGCGCGTGTCCTTCAGCGCCGTTTCAAAGGCCGCGGCCACCGCCCGCTCTTCGGGCGCCGCCGCCCCCGCCGCCGGCACCACGCCGCCGGCGAAGTTTACGATCAGCGTCGACGCGCGCGAGGCGAGATTGCCGAGGTCGTTGGCGAGGTCGGCGTTCAGCCGCGCGACCAGCGCTTCTTCTGAGAAGTCGGCGTCGAGGCCGAAGACCATCTCGCGCAGGATGAAATAGCGGAAGGCGTCGGTGCCGTACTTGTCGGCCAGCGCCAGCGCCTCGACCACGTTGCCGACGGACTTCGACATCTTGCCGCCACCGATGCGCCAGTAGCCATGCACGTTGAGATGACGAAAGAGCGGCAGGCCGGCGGCCTTGAGCATGCACGGCCAGTAGACGGCGTGCGGCTTGAGGATGTCCTTGCCGATCAGGTGCTGGACGACCGGCCAGAACGTCTCGTAGCGCTGGTCGCCCGGGCCGCCGAGCGCGGAGACGTAGTTGATGAGCGCGTCGAACCAGACGTAAGTGACGAACTTGTCGTCGAACGGCAGCGGGATGCCCCACTCCAGGCGCGTGCGCGGCCGGCTGATCGACAAATCTTGAAGCGGATCGCGCAGGAAGCCGAGGATCTCGTTGCGATAGCGCTCCGGGCGGATCATGTCGGGTCGGCGCTGGATCTCCTCGATCAGCCACGCCTGGTACTTGGACATCTTGAAGAAGTAGTTCTCCTCCTCGATCCACGTCAGCGGCGTGAGGTGATCGGGACATTTGCCGTCCACGATCTCCTTTTCCGTGTAGAAGCGCTCGCAGCCGAAGCAGTAGTGACCGCCGTAACGGCCGAGGTAGATCTCGCCGGCCTCCCAGAGGACTTGCAAGATCTTCTGCACGACCTTCTTGTGACGGTCCTCGGTCGTCCGGATGTAGTCGTCGTTACTGATCCCGAGCCGCCGCCACGTGTCGCGGAACACGCTCGAAATGCGGTCGGCATATGCCTGCGGCGAGACGCCGGCGGCCGCCGCCGCCTGCGCGATCTTGTCGCCGTGCTCGTCGGTGCCGGTCAGAAACCAGACGCGGTCGCCGGCCAGCCGATGCCAGCGCGCCAGCGCATCGGCCACGATCGTGGTGTATGCGTGGCCGAGGTGGGGCTCGGCGTTGACGTAGTAGATCGGCGTCGTGAGATAGAAGAAGCGGTCGCTCACGCCGGCGGCTGCTCCAGCTCGGGCCGCACGTGGTCGCGGCCCTCCCACGTGAGCTGGCTCAGGGGGACCTCCGCCTCGGTGCCGTCGGGAAAGCCGACGACCACGCTCTGCTTGAGCACGCGCAGCGAGCGGACCTTGCCCGTCATGCAGCCGCCGCCGCCGCACGTCGCCTGACACGGCGTGTTCACGCGCGGCAGATACGAGCGCAGCTCCTGATAGGTCGAGAACTCGTAGAGCAGGCAGCACTTGAGCCGGCCGCAGTTCCCGAGCAAGCGACTATCGGTCAGCGGCATGTCCTGCGCCTTGGCCATCTTTACGGAGATCGGCTCGAACTTGCGCAGGTGCGAGGAGCAGCACAACTGCCGGCCGCACGGCCCGATCCCGTCGAGCACGCGCGTGGTGTCGCGGGCGCCGATCTGGCGCATCTCGATGCGCGCGCGAAACTCGCGCGCGAGATCGCGCACGAGGTCGCGGAAGTCCACCCGCTCCTCGCTGCTGAAGTAGACGGTCAC
>Ga0066682_10000144_pt1 | contig 17167 bp, 15 predicted proteins | sample GraSoiAngelo_131_FD_65628 | JGI IMG/M metagenome (GOLD analysis project Ga0066682, IMG submission 65628) | Grasslands soil microbial communities from the Angelo Coastal Reserve, California, USA - 14_0929_02_30cm | ecosystem: Environmental > Terrestrial > Soil > Grasslands | place: USA... | reverse complement strand
AGAAAACTCCTGGGTCGAGGCTAAGATCGCCGTCGCCAGCGTCGACACCAACGTCGAGGCGCGCGATGCGGACCTCCGCTCCGATAACTTCTTCAGCGCCGACCAATTCCCGTACATCACCTTTCGCAGCACACGGATCGAGCGGTTGGATGATGAGCGCTTTAGGCTCACCGGTGAATTGATGATCAGGGACGTGACGAAGGAAGTCGTCCTCGACAGCGAATACGAAGGCCAGATCGACGATCCCTACGGCAACAAGAGGGCGGGGTTCACCGCAATGACCCAGATCAGCCGGAAGGAGTTCGGGATCCGCTGGAACCAGTTAATCGAATCGGGCGGCGCCGTCGTTGGCGATAACGTGAAGATCACGCTGCACATCGAGGCTATCCGCAAGAAGGAGGATGAGGCGTCATGATAGTCATGAAGTCATGTCCGCGCTGCCATGGCGACATGTTGGAGGAAGAACTGCTCGGCGAGGTGGAGGTAGTGTGCCTGCAATGTGGCCATCGCACGTATCCAGAAATCCAGACGAGGCGGCCTGTGCCCGCAGTTCGCATGGAGAAGAAGGCAGCATGAACTCGGCTACGTGGGCTACGCACATTCACTTGGAGCGGCGCCCCTCAAGGGCTCGCCCACGCAACCGCCGACCGGTCGAAGTGACGAACTGCCGGCTACGAGCCGGTGTACGTCGGCGGTCTGGATCAGGCCGGCACACTCGAGAAACATCTGAGTCGCCTGATGGGGCCGACCGCTCAAGCGGGGCTTGGAAGATTTTCTATCGCTACGCAAGACCGGGAGAACTGTGAGGCTAACCTCGGCCGCTAGCAGGAGCACCCTGTGGAAATAGGAATCACATCGTTCGCAGAAACGACGCCCGACCCGGCGACGGGACAGACAGTCGATCCGGCCACGCGCCTCCGGCATCTTATGGAGGAGATCAAGCTGGCCGACGAAGTGGGCCTAGATGTCTTCGCGGTGGGAGAGCACCATCGGCCCGATTTCGCCGTCTCGTCTCCGGCTGTCGTATTAGGCGCGGCCGCGGCGATAACGGAACGCATCCGGCTGGCAAGCGCCGTGACTGTGCTAAGCACCGACGACCCGGTCCGTGTCTTCGAGGACTTCGCGACGATCGACGTGCTGTCGAAAGGACGTGCGGAGATCTGGGCCGGCCGCGGCTCGTTCACCGAGTCGTTCCCACTGTTTGGCTACAACCTCCAGGATTATGATGAGCTGTTCGCCGAAAAGCTCGAACTTCTGCTCAAAATCCGCGAGAGCGAAAGAGTCACGTGGTCAGGCAAGCATCGCGCTGCGATCGGTAACTTGGGCGTCTATCCGCGCCCGGTCCAAAGCCTGCTGCCGGTCTGGATCGCCGTCGGCGGCAACCCCGGCTCGGTGATCCGCGGCGGGGAGCTCGGCCTGCCGCTGGTACTGGCAATCATTGGGGGGACGCCGGAGCGGTTCGTGCCGCTGATCGAGCTGTATCGTGAGTCAGTACGCAGGGCCGGCCACGACCCATCGCGCTTGCCGCTGGCGATTAACTCGCACGGCTTCATTGCGGAAAACTCGCAGGACGCCGCCAAGACGTTCTACCCGCCTTACGCGCAAATCATGACGAAGATCGGCCGCGAGCGCGGCTGGTCGCCGATGACCCGCGAACAGTATGAGGCCCTACGGGCGCCGCGTGGCTCGCTGTTGGTAGGGAGCCCGCAGGAAGTAATCGACAAGATGTTGTACGAGCATGAGTTATTCAAGTACGACCGCTTCTTGCTGCACCTCAGCGTGGGAACGATGCGGCACGACCAGGTAATGCGTTCCATCGAGCTTCTTGGAACCAAGGTCGCGCCGGTCATCCGGCAGGAAACTACGAGACCGCCAGCTCTCGAAGCGGCAGCAGGACACTAAGCGGGAGCAAAGGATGATGCCGATATGCCAATTGATTTAACACCGTTCGCCGAAGCAATCAATAGCGCATTGGCGGAAGGCACGTTCTGTGTCCTTGCCACCTCTGGAGAACAAGGACCGGACATCGGATTCAAGGGAAGCATACAGGTGTTCGACGAGGACCATCTCTGCTACTGGGAACGAACGCGCGGCGGGCATTTGGCGAACCTGCGATCGGACCCGCGCGTTGCCGTCCTGTATTTCAGCCGGGAGCGCGGCAAGTACCTGAGGATTTATGGCCGGGCCGAACTGCAGGAGGACGACACCACTCGCGAGCAGATTATGGCGCGCACTCCCGCGCCCGAGCTGGAGAAAGACCCTGAGCGGCAAGGAATCGGCGTCCTGATCCGGGTTGACCGGCTCGTCGAGCCATTCGGAGGCGTGAGCCAGAAACGTTGACTCTGGGAACGCCGACTAAGGCGGGTTTGCCGGCCCTCTCAACATTTTCACGGCAGAGCTCTCCGGCTCTTCCCAAAACGACCCCATCACCTCGAGGTGCGAGGGCCGGGTCAGCCCCGCGAACTGAAAGCTTACGGATACCAGCAAGTAACCCAGGCCAACCAGCAGTAAAGGTGAGACTAGCAATACACTCTCGGCCCCAAACAGGGAAGCGAATGCGCCCATGGTGATTAGCGGGCCGATAGCTGCGCCGTTGCGCAGTGCGCTTTGCATCGAAAAGACGCGCCCCTGGTACGACACCGGGACGCGCCTGTTGATATACGTTTGAACGCTCGTAACCGTCATCGAAACGCCAAGCGCGAGCGGCAGAGCGATGAGGCCAGCCGCCCGCACCCGCTCGTTGATATCGATGCCAACGTATTCGGTTATGCGCATCGGATTGTAAGGCTCGATGACTTCTGCTACATCGCCGACTAGCCCCAGCAGAAAGAGGCAGGCAGCAGCCGTGAACAGTCCCAGGATGGCGGTTAGGCGCTCGCCCGCGAACCGCATCACCGCCGGCGCAGCGACGAGACCGGCGATGATGCCGAGGGCCGAAGGCGCGAAGACATAGGCGGTGTCTGCCGCATCCGCATTAAGAACTTCTTCCACGTAGCGGGGGGCGAGGGTCTGCAGCACGATGTTCACGGTGCCCGCCAGCGTCGAGAAGATGATCATCGTGCCAACGGCAGGATGTCTGATGAGCCAGCGCACCGCGGGGCGGAACCTTATCGCCAGTGGCGGCAGGCGAATCGCTCGCTGCTCATCGCCCACGGGGAGGTCGAAGACGCGGCTGGCAGCAAGCAGCAGCATAACTCCTGCCAGGTAGAGGACCGCCTCGACCCCGAAGATGCGGACAACAATCGGTGCCAGCAGTGCCGTTCCGAAGGCCGTTCCAGCCACCGAGGCCAGATTTATCATAGCCGCCGCGCTCGCCAATTCCACATCATTGGCGACGACGGGGAGCACCGAGGATTCTGTTGGCCCGGACACCTGGCCCAAAGTGTTCACCGCAAAGAGAAGAAACATCACGGCGACTAGTTCTGTGCCGAGTACCGTCGGAAAGACGAAGCAAAGCAGCGCTTGTAGCGCATAGGCGCCAGCGAGCGCGACTCTCTTCGGGATGGCATCCGCTACAGCGCCTCCGTAGAGACCGAAAAGGGCGGGCGGTAACAGAGCGGACACTCCAATAAGCGCAATCTCAAGGGCAGACCCTCCCTCCCGCGCCACAGATACTAGTACGCCGAACAAGACCGATTGCTGGCCCGCCTCCGACAAGAATCGCGAGGCGAGCAAGTGTTGAAAGCGCAAGTCGCGCGCGATAGACGGCTGAGGCACGAAGAGCCATAGAAAGTGAAAGACCCGGTCTTGCGCCTTGTCCAGCACTTGGTCCGCGCGAAATCCGGTGCGATTGGCAATGCGCGGCCGCCATCGCCACGGACGTTGCGGAGGACCCGCGCCGGCGTCGGACATACCTTAAGTGTACGTCGAGTCGCGACTGCTAAACCGCACACTCAACCGAGGAGAGATGAGGGACCGGGGGCGACTGGTGCGGCAGCAAACGCAGAAACTTGCCTGCGGTTTCTGTGAGCTCCATCACAGTTTTCTCTGTCACTCTATGTGCTATGATTGCGCCGCCAAAGGAAGAGCCCTATGTACGACGCGATTGTGGTTGGCGCCCGCTGCGCCGGCGCGCCTACGGCTATGCTTCTCGCCCGCAAGGGCTACCGGGTGCTGGTGGTGGACCGGGATACGTTCCCGAGTGACATCATGTCGACCCACTACATCCATCTGCCCGGAATCGCCAGGCTGAAAAACTGGGGATTGCTCGATCGGCTGGTCGCGACCGGGTGTCCGCCCATCACGAGTGCGACGATGCACTTCGGCGACCTGCTCTTTCAGCCGCCGAGTCTGTCTGAGCTTGTTCCGGGCATACCAGAGTTGACGCTATGTCCACGACGGTTGGTCCTGGACAAGCTACTGATCGATGGCGCGATTGAGTCCGGCGCCGAGTTCCGTCCGGGGTTCTCTGTACAGAGCCTAATCTGGGATAACGGCAGCGTCGCCGGTGTTCGCGGAAGTATGGGGGGTCAGCCGGTCGAGGAGCGAGCCCGCATCGTGATCGGCGCGGATGGCTTGCACTCGCGCGTGGCGCGGGAGGTCAAGCCGGCGGAATATAACACCATCCCCTCGCTCACTTTCGCTTATTACACCTACTGGAGCGGAATTAAGGTGGAAGGCATCCACGTCTACTTCTTCGAAGATGCGCGCGGCATACTCGTCTTCCCGACACACTGGGGCCAGACCTGCGTCGCTGTCGGCGGCGAGCGTACCGGCTTTCACGAGTTCCGCAAAGACTTCATGGGTAACTACATGGAGATCGTCGACCGTGTACCCGAACTCTCGGAGCAGATTCGCAGCGGCAAGCAGGAACAGCGATTGCTCGGGACAGCCGACCAACCGAACTACTTTCGAAAGCCATACGGCCCGGGGTGGGCGCTCGTCGGTGACGCTGGCTATCACCGAGATTTCATCACCGGTCTCGGCATCAACGACGCCTTCCGCGACGCCGAACTGCTGTCCCAGGCCGTCAATGAGGCGTTCACCGAACAACGATCGATAGATGAAGCGATGGCAGTTTACGAGAACACCCGCAACGAACTGGCCATGCCGCTGTACGAGATCACAACCAAGATGGCAGGCGGCAAACTGACCGATCCGGCTGAGTTCATGAAATTCGGCCCGGCGATTGTGCGCAATCTGCCTTCGATGAACGGGAACTAGAGAGAAGGGCGCCCATGACCGAAATCTCGCACCGTACCGTCCAAACTAATGGCATCAGCATGCACATTGCGGAGGCGGGCGAAGGACCGCTCGTCCTTCTTCTGCACGGGTTCCCCGAACTCTGGTATTCCTGGCGGCACCAGCTGCCTGCCCTCGCCGCGGCCGGCTTCCACGCGGTCTCACCTGATGTTCGCGGCTACGGCGAGAGCGACCGCCCGCACGAGATAGCGGCGTATAGCATGAAGAACCATGTCGCGGACGCGCTCGGGATCCTCGATGCACTGGGCGAGGAGACTGCGGTGATCGTCGGCCACGATTGGGGCGCACCGATGGCCTGGAACTCGGCTGTCCTTCACCCGGACCGCTACCGCGCGGTCGCGGCGCTCAGCGTGCCGTTCCTGCCGCGGTCGCCGATGCCACCGACGCAGATGTTCAAGGCGATATTCCAGGGCAACTTCTTCTACATGCTTTACTTCCAGGAGCCGGGTGTCGCCGAGGAGGAGTTCGAGGCGGACGTCAGGCGGTCGATGCTCATGTTCATGTACGGCGCCTCCGCCGAAGGCCGGTCCGACCCGAGCGTCAGCGGAGCGTTCATGAACAAACCAAAGGACGCCAAGCTCTTCGACGGCCTCACAGCTCCTGAGAAGCTTCCCGACTGGCTCACTCAGAACGACCTCGACACCTATGTGAAAGCGTTCGAACGGAGTGGCTTCCGGGGGCCGCTAAACCGCTACCGGAATCTGGACCACGATTGGGAGGAGCTTCCCGAACTGGCTGGATCGACAGTGCAGCAGCCGGCTCTCTACATGACCGGCGACAAAGACCCGGTCGGGACATTCGCGCCGATGGATCCGATGAAGGCGTCGGTGCCGAACCTCAAGATCGTCACGGTACCCGACTGCGGGCACTGGACTCAGCAGGAAGAGCCTGAGCGGGTGAACACCGAGCTCATCGAGTTCCTGCGTTCGCTGTAGGGCCGAGCCGCTGCGGCGTTTTGGCCGACATACATCTCCCTTACGGCCCCTTGACCGCATCCTTAATGCTGTGCTCATATAAAGGCCCAATCGCGCCCTGATAAGGAACCGGGAGGTTACCCATGCGCGCCTGCGTTAAGCCCGCCAATGGCAAGGTCGAGATCGTGGACATCCCCACACCAGAGCCCGGCCCGGGCGAGATGATTGTCAAGACATCGATGGCCACAGTCTGCGGGTCGGACATGCATTTCCTCGATGAGTTTCCGAACGAAATGCTCGGCGCGCTGTTCGTGGGAAGCGTTCTGCCAGAGGGCCTCCTCATGGGCCACGAAGGCGTGGGCACCGTTCACGCAGTGGGCGATGGCGTATCCCGGTTCCGTGAAGGCGACCGCGTGATGGCCTCGTGCCTCGTGGGCTGCGGGAAGTGCCGCGAGTGCATGACCGTCGACCACAGCGTCTGCACAGGCGGCGGCCGGGTGCTTTTCGGCTGCCAGGCGGAGTACTACAAGGTCCCGTTCGCCGACGTAAACGCCGCGATAGTGCCGGATGGTGTGAGCGATGAAATGGCGATCCTCGCCACGGACATCCTCTCGACCGGCTTCGGCGCGATCGAGCGGGGCGACGCAGGGTTCGGCGCGTCGGTCGCGATGTTCGCCCAGGGTCCAGTCGGTCTGTGCGCAACAGCCGGCGCCCGCGCCCGCGGCTGCGGCCTCATCATCGCAGTGGATGCGCTGCCCGAGCGTCTCGAGATGTCGAAGCGGTTCGGCGCGAACGTGGTGATCAACCCGAAGGAGGAAGACCCCGTCGCCAAGATCATGTCGCTTACGGGTGGAAGTGGCGTCGACGTCGCCGTTGAGGCCGTCGGCACGCAGGCGACCTTCGAATCATGCACGAAAGCCATCCGGCGCGGCGGTGTAGTATCATCCGTCGGCGTCTACGGGCTGGTGCCACAGTTGACCATGCCGACGTTCACGGCCCCCTCGTTTTTGCACCGCAAAGTCGTGACGACTCTCTGCCCGTCCGGAAGCGCGCGCATGGAGAGCCTGCTCGCCCTCATCGAGAATGCCGGGGTCGACCTGCATCCCCTCTTTACTCACCGGATGACACTTGACGAGACACCGAAGGCCTACGACCTGTTCCGCAGCAAAGCCGAAGGCGTTCTGAAGATCGCCATTACGCCCTAAGCGATACAACGGGCCGAACCCGTCTGGTCGCGAACCGGCCGCCTCTGGGTCGTGTTGGAACGCGCGCCTCGTTTATGCCGTCTACCCTTGCGGTACACGTTTTGGGGCAACCAATGGGGATTCGCATATCATTCGTAGCGCTGGCAATGCCTCTCCTTCTCCTCGCCTTGTTGCTTGCCGCCCCGGGGCTGGATAAGAGCTGGCGCACCAGCAACTTCCACTTCTACGTAGTCTCAGCGGCATCTCTGCTCGCCGCCGGAACCTGCGTCGTCCTGGTAATTTCGGCTCGCTCGATCCGCCAGACGCGGATCTTGTTTCTCGCGCTGAGCTTCTTCAGCCTGGCCACGATATTCTCCGTCCACGGACTAGCGACACCCGGTCACCTTATTCACGACCCAACGGCCGCCATCGTACGTTCGCCATGGCTCGCTAGTCTGGCGGCGGGCTTCTTCGCTTCGCTGAGCGTGCTCACAATTCCTCGCATCGTTGAGCAGTCCCGCTTGCGGCTGCCTGAGATAATCCTCCTTGTCTCGGTTGCCGTAGTGGGGACCTATTTCGCTGTCAGCCTTACCGCTCCCAATTGGCTGGCCGGATTCCCTACCGAGAGGGAGTGGTTCCAGCACCTCCTTACGGGCTTAACTGTTGCACTGCTCTGCTTCGCCGCCTGGCGATACCTGGATTCGTACTTGTTTACCCGCCTGTCAAGCCAGCTGGCCGTCATGTGCGCTCTCCTGTTCCTGGCCGAGGCGCAGCTCTCGATGGACTTCGGGCGCATATTCCAGTATTCGTGGTGGATATACCACGGACTGTTCTTCATTGCCTTTCTTTCGATACTCGCCACGTGGGGTTTGGAACTGCTACGGGCGAAGAATACCTCTGCGATCGCCGAGGCGATCGCGATGCGGGATGCCCTCACGCAGCTTAACCGCGGACGCTCCTCGCACGTCGTCGATTTAGCGAACCAGATAGAGAATCACGACCTAGATACATTTCGGCACGTCGACCGTGTGGCCGCTTTTGCCTATCTAATCGGCCACGATATGGCGTTCGGGTCATCACGACTTCGCCGCCTCGTCCTAGCGGGTCAGATGCACGACATCGGCAAGATTGGCCTGCCGCCTTACATCCTCACGAAGCCGGGCAAGCTCACGGATGAAGAATGGGCGGCATCAAGCTGCACCCCGCCAAGGGCTGGGAAATCGTCGGGCGGGCCAAGGCCCTCAAGGACATTGCAAGCATCGTCCGCCATCATCACGAGCGGTTTGACGGCAGCGGATACCCGGACGGCCTTGCCGGTGATGACATTCCGCTGGAAGCCCGCATCATCTCCGTTGCGGACACTTTCGACGCCCTAACCTCCGAGCGACCCTATCGCCCCGTGATGTCGATAGCCGACGCCGAAGGCGAACTGCTCCGCGCTTCAGGATCGCAATTAGACCCGAACTGCGTCGAAAGATTCCTCAAGTTGCTGAGGAGCGGCAAGGTCTCGTTGAAACGCCGCACCCAGCATGTCGCGGAAGCAGTCGCCTAGTACGGCCACTCTACGGAATTAGCAGCTCGGTCACTCCACGCTTACCCGTGATATTATTCGCGCGTGACCAGTGACGTCCCGCTCGAGAGCAAGCTGGCTCGCCTGCAAATGATCATCCGCGAGGCAGGTTCGGCCATCGTGGCCTTCTCCGGCGGCGTCGATTCCACCCTCGTCGCAGCGATCGCCTGGGACGAATTGCGAGAGCACGCGCTCGCGATAACGGGCGTATCACCCTCGATCCCGCCGACCGAAGTGCAAGAAGCGAAATCGCTGGCAAAGCAGATCGGCATCGCGCACGAGCTGATCGACACGCGGGAGATGGATGACCCGGACTACGTGAAGAACAACCCGGACCGTTGCTTCCACTGCAAGGATGAGCTTTACGGGCGCCTGACGGTCATGGGCGCCGAGCGCGGTTTTGCCACCGTTCTCGATGGCTGCAACGTGGACGACACCGGCGACTTTCGTCCCGGGCGCCGCGCCGCTTCGCAGCATGGCGTCCGCAGCCCGCTGCTGGAAGCAGAGCTCACGAAGGAGGAAATCCGCGAGCTGTCTCGCGTGCGGGGCCTGCCGACGTGGGATAAGCCCGGAATGGCCTGTCTCTCCTCCCGCATTCCGTACGGAACGCCGGTCACCGTCCAGGCGCTCAGTTCGATTGACCAAGCGGAGGTCTATCTGCGCTCACTCGGGGTCCGGCAGCTACGCGTCCGGCACCACGTCCTGCCAGCCGGCGGTACTGTAGCGCGCATCGAGACGGACGAAGAGGGGATGGACTCGCTGCTTGCAAGCCGGCAGCAGGTTGCGGAGCAGTTGAAGGCGCTCGGCTATCTCTACGTGACGCTAGATCTGGCAGGTTACCGGAGCGGATCGCTGAACGAGGCGCTTAAAGCACGGGCGGTCCCGTCGGCCGAATGACCTGCCCTTATCACTCGGACCTCGCAGCTTCGCAAGAAGCCATACGCCTCGCGCGCGATGAACTGCTGCGCGTTATCGATTCGCTTGGTCGCGCAGACTTCGAGCGCGCGCGTAAAGGCGGCTGGCCGGTCCGTAAGGTCCTCGAACACGTCATCCATTCCGAGAAGCTATACGCGCAGGCTACCGCTTACCTCTGCGGCGCAGAGGTGTCGGGGCGGACCGAGGCCAGCCCGCCTAGCTCGCCGGCGGAGGCCCGCACGATGTTGCTCGACGCGCGAAAGGAACTGCTCCGCGCGCTCGAAGGGCTCGACATGGACCCGCGAGCGTATGAGACCTTCTTCGAACTGAAGCGCGTCGGCCACGAGGAATACAGCGTAGTCAGCCTGCTCGAGAACGTGGCCAGCCACGACCAGGAACATGCGGCTCAGATCCAAGCGATCATCGATGACAAGACAGCCGGTGGGCTAACGGCGACGCCGGAAGACCGTATAAACTAAAGTCGTGAAGTGCCCGCGCGATTCTACGATGCTCGTCACCGAGCGTGATTATGGTTTCGAGGTCGACCGCTGTCCGGAGTGCAACGGACGCTGGCTCGACTACGACGAGCTTGACCAGCTGGAGGCCTCGACAGGAGCGACAGAAGCGGAGCGACGGGCCACGATCGAGTACGGCGAGCGGCCGAGCGATTTGGAGTGCCCGGTGTGCGGTAAGCGCATGGTCACGTTCAACTACCGTGCGTACAACCTCGAGCTGGACGAGTGCGGGGAAGGCCACGGCTACTGGCTGGATGCAGGAGAGGAAGGCCGGGTCCGGGACATCGTCAACGAGCGGGTGCGCGGGCTAGAGCGCTCGGCTTCTGCAGAGGCGGCCTGGGGGCGGTTCCTCGGTGGGCTTAAGCGCGGGCGAGGCGGCGGGCTCTTCGGGCGCCGCTAGCGGCTCGAGAACGGGAAAACTTCACCCTTCTCGGTGACGGCCTCGGTCTCTGCGAGAACCTCGTACTGGCCGGCCAGCATGCCGCGCCGACCCGGGCGGAAGCGGCCCGCGCGCAGCTCGGCGAGCATGTCTTCCTCGCTCTCAAGGTCCTTCTCGAAGACGGTCGCGTAGCGGCCGACCTCGAGCGGCATGTGAGCATCGCTGCCGGAGGTCTGTGGCTTGCCGAGCCGCCGCGCGACGTCAAGCGCGAGCGTGTTCTCGCGTTCAATGCAGCCTCCGTTGAGCACTTCGATGGCGTCGGCCAGGGCGAAGACCGGGTGCTCTGCCAGCTCCTCGAGACGCATCGACTGCTGGTCCCGGCGGTGTCCAAACAGCAGGCTCGAAGGGCCCGGGAAGTAGCGGAAGGGGTGGCAAATCACAAAGTACGAGCCGTAGTCGTCGCACGCGGCGCGGAGGTCTCGCGCACGGTGGATGCCGCGGACCTCCCGCGGCAGGCCGAGCGTGACGACGTGCCCCATGTCCGTGGACCACTCGCGGGCGTTGAAGACGAATAGACCGTACTCTTGCTGGAAGTGCTCGATCTCATCGTCCGGCCATTGGTGGAGATGCTCCGTAAGCGCGATGCCGGTCAGCCCGACGGCGTGCGCCTGCTCGCCCAGGCGCTTGGGGGAGATGTCGCTGTCCATCGACCCGACGATTGTGTGGACGTGCATGTCGACGGCGGTACCCATATGTAGGACACGATACCATAACGCTAACGTTAGCGGGAGGGAGTTGCGACCTGACCCTGTGGCGGTCTCGCGCCTCGGCGGGGCGCGTCCACACGACCTCCGCGCGGGAGCCGGCACCTCAGCGAGACACATATATCGCCGGCAATACGACCCACCAAGAGCTGAATGGCGTGTCCCGCGTCTGACCGACGTTTATGGAGTGATCCGGATTCGGGTAGTGCAAATCGGCCGAATCAGTGCAAAAATCTGCTTACCATGGGCAAACGGGGACGCCGCCCGCATCCGGACATCCTGACGCCGCGAGAGTGGGAGGTCCTCGACCTGCTGCGAGAGCGCCTGACGAACGAGCAGATTGCGGAGCGGCTCGGCATCACGCTCGACGGCGCGAAGTATCACGTCTCAGAGATTCTCTCCAAGCTTGGCGTCGCGACGCGCGAAGAAGCGGCGGCGTGGCGGGCCGCGCGCGCGCCGCGGTGGCCGCGGCTGATTTTGCCGCAGGCGGCCGCCAAGATCGCGGCAATAGCGATACTGGTTGCAGCAGCGGCGGGACTCGCCGCTTTGGCGTGGGGTGTCGCCGAAACTGACCGGCCGGGCGGAGATACAGCGCCGGCTGACTGGTCGACATTGCCAGCACCGGAAGGAGAAGCTGCTCCAACGCGGGACGCAGCCCTGCTCTTTGCGTTCCGTGCCCCGCTCGGGCCTGACGTCATGCCGGCGGAGGCAACAGTGGTGCTTACAACATTTGAGGGAGCCCGCGAGGCAACGGACGATCGCGGTGAGTATGGCCCCGAAGGACCTGCGGCTGACACCGCGACTTGCCTGATTCGGTTGAGGGGGATGTTCACGGAACGAACCGGTGTGTTCTCGAGCGGCCCCGGCTTTCCCCCGCCTGCGCAAACTGCCCCACCCACCATCGAATGTCGTGAGATCGTCGTTTTCTTTGCGGACGATGGCCCGAGCTACGTGAATTCGGACGGGTCGCCCGGTCTCGTGCAAATTGCACCCGGCAATCGGTCCAGCTCCGGCTCCTGCCCATCCGGAGGCCCCGGCGGCTCTATCTCGCGGGACTACGCGCTCGTCGCGGCTGCCTTTAACCCTGCAGCGCAGGTTCAACGGGGCCCCCCGCCGGTCCGTGATGCTTCGGCAGCCGAGATGACATACGCGGAGGCCCTGGACCGGCTTGTGGCGCTGGGCTGGACCCCACCGCCCCGCGACGGCGGTCCCGCTCGCGAGGACGATGTGTGGCTTGTCGCACTCAAGGGCTCTTTTCTGCCACCGGCGGAAGAGACCCCTCCTTCTCCGCCCGGACCATCGGCGATGCGCCTCGTGTGCACCGAGACGATATCAGTCGTAGATGCAAAAACAGGAACCGTCGCTCACACGCAGGCGCGCACCGCGAGTGGCTGCTTCCCTGCACGGCGCGGCGACCAAATTGTGACCCCTGCCATGGGGCAGACGCCCGCCATCGATCAGAGCATAGCGATTGAAGCAGCATTCCGCCAAGCGGGCATTCCGTCCGGGCAAGAACCGTCGAGCGTGGACGCTAAACCGTCAAGCTTTACTGATTCTCTTGCCCTTAGCTATTGGTGGCCGCCTACCGACCGGCCCAAAACCGTGTGGATCGTTACAATGACCGGCTTCATGAGCAGACCGTTAGATCCAGCAGCACCGGCTACCCTCCACCATCGGAACCCCGCTGTAGTGAGCTTCTCACGATCGTCAGCGGGGATACGGGCAAACTTTTCGCCTCCATCTTCCAGGACGCTGACTCCTGTTCGTGACATGGTCCATCCGATCCGCCTCCTCGGCTTGAGCTAGAAATGTGGCCATGCCTTCGAACAGCATTGAAGCCGGCGACTTTCGCTGACTTCTATGTGATCAGCGATCACACCCCAAGCGTCACCGAACTGAACGGCCACCTTGGCACAGACCAGGTGTCAAATGGGGGCTCGGGGAGAGGACGCCGAACTTGAGGGCGGCTCCAGCGTAGCAACGAACCCGATGTGGAGCTGATGGCCCGAGCACGGCGCTAGAATGGCCGAGTGGGAAGCGAACGCTGGCTGATTGTCGGGCTCGGAAACCCGGGACCGGCGTACTCACATAACCGGCATAACGTCGGCTACTGGACCATCAATCGGCTGGCGCGTCTGCACGGCATCGCGCTGAAGGCACGGCGCCTCGCTACCTTAGGCGAGGGCCGCATCGGCGACAGCGAGGTGACGCTGGTGAAGCCGCGGACGTTCGTGAACGATAGCGGCCACGCGGTCGCGGCCGCCCGCAAGCACACACGCGTCGGGCCGGAAAACGTCCTAGTCGTATATGACGAGCTTGACCTGCCGGCGGGCCGGCTGCGGATCAAGGCGAAGGGCGGGACAGCGGGCCACAAGGGGATCAAGTCGGTTGCAGGCGCGCTCGCGAGCACCGACTTCCCGCGCGTGCGGGTAGGCATCGGCCGGCCGCACGTCGACGGTGAGCCCGTCTGGGACCCGGATGTCGTCGCTGTCTGGGTACTGAGCGACCCGACGCCGCACGAGACGAAGACGCTCCAGAACGCTGTCGAGCGCGCGGCCAAGGCCGTCGAGCTGGTGCTGGCGGAAGGAGTCGAGGCGGCAATGAACCGCTATAACAAGTAGTGGTTAGAGGTACGAGATAAGAAGTGAGACGTTGGTCGGGGCGGCCGGATTCGAACCGGCGACCTCTTGAACCCCATTCAAGTGCGCTACCGGACTGCGCTACGCCCCGACGAAGCCCATCGTAGCATTAGGGTTGGTACCCCACAAGAAACTGAAGCCCGGCCGCCCGCTAAAGGTAGGCGTGCGACAGGGTGACGGCGACCAGACCGCCCAGCGCGACGACCGTGAACTCGCTGGCAGTCCGCAGGCTAAGACGGTCCGCCAGGTAGTTGTGCATCATGCCCGTCATCAGATAGAGCGCCAATAGGAGAAACACGGCGGCCGAGCTTCCCTCGAGCGGCAAGAAGTGCGTCGTCCACGCGGTCTCCCCCAGCAACACCCCGATCGCCAGCGCGTAGGCCAGCGTGCGATACGTGTCCATCGCCTCCTCGCGCAGCACCTCAATGGCGAGTAGTAAGCTCACGATGCCAGCGGCGAACGAGGCGGTGAGTAGGCTTAGGTCGAACTCGTAGATGGTCGCGAAGAACACGAAGGCGATTACGTAAGTCGCCAAATTCAAGACCAGCCGCGTCTTCTGATAGCTTGCAGAGTCGTGGTCGACCGACTCGTATTCGGCGCGGAGAATCGCCCAGAATGGCACGCCCGAGAGAAGGCCCGCCCCGATTGTCCAGTGTCCCTCCGCCACCTCTTCCAGGAACAGCCCGAGACCCAGCGTGAAGAGCACCGGCACGAAGAGATACAACGCCGTGTCGTCCAGCCGCTGGAAGCGGGCCTTGGGATGCGTCCGGACGACATGGTCTGTGCCGATCGTTACCAGCCCGCAAAGTAGCAGTAGAATCCAGTTCTGCGTCGGCTCTACGGCCAGAAAAAGGGTAAGCGTCAGCGCGAACGCGATCGACAGCGCATAGACGCTGTCGAAACGGCTGATCGTCCCGGTAACTACGCCAGTCGCCCGGTCCGGCAATCGGTCCATCGTCCGGACCCGGGTGAATTGCTTCACGTGCGAATAGACTAGACGGCGCTCAAAACGTTGTCAACCGTGCATGCCAGTTATCACCGAACGATATCGAGAGATCGCGGAGCAAGGTGCCTCGCCAGCGCCTCGAGTTGCCCCTCACTGTCCGTTAGCGCCTCTCACTGACGCTACCTGCTCCAGCGTCCGGCGCAGACGCTCTCGCCAGCTCCCGTCCAGCTCGACGCGTAGACTGTTCCGGCCTACCTGTACCCCCTTCGCGACGACCCCTTCGAGGGCCTCGCGAGCCAGCGCTTCTCCTTCCTTCATTCGCACGACAGCGACTCCATCTTCCGTCGTAATCGACTGCGCTTGGACCTGCGTGGCCAGAGATCGTAGCGAGATTACGTAAAGGAGGTTGCGCGCTGCCGCCGGCGGTTCACCGAAACGGTCGACCATCTCCTGCCCGATCGCGGCCACTTCCTTCGGCTCGCCGGCCGCGCTCAGGCGCTGGTAAAGCGCAAGCCGGACGTTCAGGTCGGGAACGTAGGCGGGCGGCAGGTGTGCCGAGAGCGGAAGGTCTATCGTCAGCGGCGTCCCGTCTGCCTCTGGTGGAGGCTGCTCGCCGCGCATCACGGCCCGCAGTTGCTCGACCGCGCCCGACAGTAACTTCACGTACAGGTCGAACCCCACGGCTGCCATGAACCCGCTCTGTTCAGCACCGAGCAGGTTACCGGCGCCGCGGATCTCCAGATCCCTGAGCGCGATCTGGAATCCTGCACCCAGTTCAGTCGCCTCGAAGATCGTCTGTAATCGCTGGCGCGCGGTTTCCGTTAGCCTCGCCTTGCGGTCGTAGAACAGATAGGCGTAGGCGCGATGCGCCCCGCGCCCGACGCGGCCTCGCAGCTGGTATAGCTGCCCCAGCCCCAGCTTGTCGGCCTGGTTGATGACGATCGTGTTCACGTTCGGAATGTCCAGCCCGGACTCGATGATCGTCGTGCAGACCAGGACGTCCGTCTCGCCATCCACGAACTCGCGCATCACCTGCTCCAGCTCGTGCTCGTCCATCTGCCCGTGCCCGACGCTAATTCTTGCTTCCGGCACAGTCTCTTGCAGTTTTCCGGCGATCATTTCGATGTTGTGTACCCGGTTGTGCACGAAGTACACTTGCCCGCCCCGCTCGATTTCGCGCACTACGGTTTCGCGCACCAGACGTTCGTCGAATTCCGAGACGTAGGTCTTGATCGGCAGCCGCTCCTCCGGCGGCGTCTCCATCGTCGACATATCCCGCAGCGCGCCGAGCGCCATGTAAAGCGTGCGCGGGATCGGAGTCGCCGAAAGGGTCAGCACGTCCACCTCGCGGCGCATCTTCTTCAGGTGCTCCTTGTGCGCCACGCCGAACCGTTGCTCCTCATCGATTACGACGAGCCCGAGGTCCTTGAAGCTAACGTCCTTCTGGAGCAGCCGGTGCGTCCCGATGACGATATCGATCGTTCCCGTCGCCAGCTCCTCGGTCACCTGCCGCTGCTCCGCCACCGACCGAAAGCGCGAGAGCATCTCAACCCGAGCCGGGAAGGCAGCGAGCCGCTCGCGGAAGGTCTGGTAGTGCTGCTGTGCCAAGACCGTCGTGGGTACGAGGACGGCTACCTGCCTGCCCTCCATCACCGCCTTGAACGCCGCCCGCACCGCCACCTCCGTCTTCCCGTAGCCAACGTCTCCGCAGACGAGGCGGTCCATCGGCCGGGCTGACTCCATGTCCTCCTTGACCGCCGCAATGGCTGCAATCTGGTCGGGCGTTTCGACGTACGGAAACGACGCCTCAAGCTCCATCTGCCATGGCGAGTCGGCGGAATACGCATGGCCCTTGAGCACCTCGCGCGCCGCGTACAGCGCCAGCAGGTCCCTCGCCAGGGCCTGCACCGCCTTCCGTACCCGCGCTTTCGCCCGCTGCCACTCACCGCTCGCCAGTCTCGTGAGATGCGGCTGGCGATCAGACGGACTGATGTAGCGGCTTACGCGGTCGAGCTGGTCTGTGGGAACAAACAGCTTGTCCTTCTCGGCGTATTGCAGCTCGAGGTATTCCCGCTCGTGCCCGTCTACGGACATTCGGACCACGCCCGAGAAGCGCGCGATCCCGTGGTCGATGTGCAC
>Ga0066682_10000142_pt1 | contig 17204 bp, 19 predicted proteins | sample GraSoiAngelo_131_FD_65628 | JGI IMG/M metagenome (GOLD analysis project Ga0066682, IMG submission 65628) | Grasslands soil microbial communities from the Angelo Coastal Reserve, California, USA - 14_0929_02_30cm | ecosystem: Environmental > Terrestrial > Soil > Grasslands | place: USA... | reverse complement strand
TGCTGGTCAAGGTCGCCCGCTGTTTCGGCCCGGACCCGGATCCCGCCGCCGAGCTGGAGGAGTTCGCGCTCGACCTTGTGCTTGCCGACCTCGCGTCGGTCGAGCGCAGGCTCGAGATCGTGGCCAAGGAAGCCCGCGCAGGAAAGAAGGACGCGCAGAGCGAGCACGATGTGCTGACCGCCGCCAAGGCCCACCTCGACGGCGGCAAGGAGCTGCGCACGCTCACGCTGGAGTCCGACCAGCGCGCACTCCTCATGGGCGTGTTCCCGGTGACTATGAAACCCGCCGTCTACGTCGCCAACTCCGCGGACCAGCTGCTGCCGGGGGGAGGCGAACCAGCCGCCAAAGTTGCCAGGCTCGCGAACGCGGAGCGCGCGCCCGCGATCGTTCTATCCGCACGCCTCGAGTCCGAGCTGGGAGAGCTCGATCCCGCCGAGCAAGCCGAGATGCGGGCAGGCTACGGCATCGACGAATCGGGATTGGGGCGCATCGCGCGCGCGGTGTGGGAGGCCGGCGGACTCATCACGTACTTCACGGCAGGCGAGCCCGAGGTCAGGGCGTGGCCCTGCGAGCGTGACGCGCCGGCACCGATTGCCGCCGCTAAGATCCACACCGACTTCGAGAAGCACTTCATCCGCGCGGAGGTGACCTCGGTCGATGAGCTCGTGGCCGCAGGTTCGATGGACGCGCTTCGCGCCGCGGGAAAGCTGCGCGTGGAGGGGCGTGAGTATCGCGTCAAGGACGGCGACGTGGTGTTCTTCCGCGTCGGACGCTAGAGCCCGGCTAGAAGATCGGGGCTCCCGTAAGCAGCAGCCACACCTGGTTGGACAGGAATATCAGCAGGGCCACGAGGATGATCAGCAGCACATAGCGCATGTCGGGTCTAACGGCAAGGGTAGCTCGTGACTTGCGATTTCTGGTCGTCAGCGCCGCTTTCCTGCGCCATCATTTAGGTATGGCCCAGCTTCGATTCAGCGGGGCTCATGTGTGGGTGAGGGTCGAAGGCCAGGAGGCGGTTCTCGGCCTCAGCGATTACCTCCAGGACCAGATGGGGGAGATCACCGTGCTTGAGCTGCCTGACCTCGGCGACGTGCTTCGCGCCAGGAGGCGGATGGGACACGTTGAGTCGGAGGAGGCCTCGTCGCCGATCGAGGCGCCGATCACCGGGGAGGTGATCGAGGTCAATTCGGAGGCCATCGAGAACCCGGACATCGTGAACACCGAGCCTTACGCCACGGGCTGGTTGCTTCGGGTCCGGATCGAAGACCCGAGTGAGCTCGACGAGCTGATCAGCGAAGAGGAGTACGCAGAGCTCACGACGGAAGTCTGAAGTCTGAAAATAACGCCTCGTGTTTAGAGGCAGGCTCTGGCGCGACGGCGAGTTTCTCAAGCTCTGGGCCGGCCAGGGGATCAGCGAGATCGGCAGCCAGGTCAGCGCGCTCGCCCTTCCGACCGTGGCGATCCTGCTGCTGGGCGCGACACCTTTTCAGGTGGGGCTGCTGGCGGCCCTTGAGAATCTTGCCTTCCCGGTGCTCGGACTGTTCGCCGGCGTGTACGTCGACCGGCTGCGCCGGCGGCCGATCATGATCGCTTGCGACCTCGGCAGGTTGCTCGCTCTGGCGAGCGTACCGGTCGCATTCGCTTTCCACGCGCTTGCGATGCCGCAGCTCTATGTGGTGGCCCTGGTCACGGGCGTGGGCACTGTGTTCTTCGACGTTGCATATCAGTCTTACCTGCCCGCCCTGATAGCGCGCGCCGACCTGGTCGAGGGCAACACAAAGCTGACGGTGACCGGCTCGGTGGCGCAGATGGCGGGGCCGGCGCTCGCCGGTTTCTTGATCCAGCTCGTCGGACCGGCGCGAGCCGTCGCGGCCGACGCCGCCTCTTTTCTTGTGTCTGTCGCATCGCTGTGGTGGATACGGCGCCCCGAGCCTGCGCCCAAACCGGCTGCGGAATCTGGCCGCCGCGGCTTCTTCTCCGAGATGTGGGAGGGCATCCAGGTTGTTTTCGGCAATCCGACCATATGGAAGATCGCCGGCACCACGTCGACCTCGAACCTGGGTTCGAACGTCTTTTTTGCCGTCTATCTGATCTTCGCCTATCGGGTCCTGCACCTCAGCCCCGGCACGATCGGCCTCATCTTCGGCGCGGGCGCTGTTGGCGGGCTTCTCGGCGCGCTGAGCGCCTCATGGATCGCGCGTCGTCTTGGCCTTGGGCCCACCTTGTTCATCACGAGCGTGGTCAGCGGATTGGCGTTGATCCTGGTCCCGCTGGCCCAGTTCGGCTGGGCAGTGCCACTGCTGCTCGCGTCGACGGTGATCATGAGCTTCGGCAATCCCGTCTACAACATCAACCAGGTCAGCCTCCGCCAGGCGATCACCCCAGACCGGGTGCAGGGTCGCATGAACGCCACTGTGCGCACGATCATCTGGGGCACCATGCCTATCGGCGCGCTGATCGGCGGTCTGATCGGAAGCAGTTACGGGCTCATGCCTGCGATGTACATCGGCATCGCCATCTCGACCTTGGCGGGAGCGTGGATCCTCTTGGGCCCGATCCGCTTGCGCGTCCAGCCGGAGCCGGTCTAGCGGCTACGGAATCCCATATGCCCGGCGGGTGCTCGTCCTGACGAGCACGTAGAGCACCGGGATGCCGAGAAGGATCAGTGACCAGGCGGCCGCGACGATCACCGCGGCGATCCATCCCCACGGTCTGTGCTTCCTCAGTCCGAAATAGGCAGTCGCGTGCAAGCAGGCCGCGGCCACCACGAAGAAGAAGACCAGAGCCACCTCGACCCACACGAACGTCGACACATCGGACTTCACACCGGCCGACAAGACTGCTTGTCGAAGCTGGTCGCGGCCCGCCGGCGCGGCTACCACGGCGGCGAACTGGGCCAGCTGGACGAGCCAGAAGACCGCCCCGGCGCCGAAAATGAAAGGCAGCCATCGAAGGCCTGATGGCGGCGCCGTCTTGGGCGGCGCGGGGTCGAAAGGTTGCGATCCCGCGCCGGGCGGGGGGCGGGTCGACGGGCCGGTCATCGCCATATCGTCCTCTCAGGGATGAGAATGGGTGTAAAGGCTTGACAGTCACAACATTCGGCGGTATAACTGCGCCGGGACACAACATATCGTAGCCAACGTCTCATCCAGTTGAGTCCCACGGCCCAACGACAGGCAGGCGGAACACCCCAAAGACGTCGCACTCCACGCTGCAGAACAGGCTCTCCCCACCGCCTGCCTGTTCTATCTCCCCCGCCCGCGGGGAGGTGCCATTCCTCTGGGGTCCCTGCGCGCCAGCGCGGGAGGGGGCCCGGCCAGAGTGGACCTTGCCTGTACGACGGACCTTTAAACTCATGCTCACATGAGCCGGAAGAGCAAGAAGAAGGGCAGGGGCGCGAAATTCAGACCGCATGTGCGGGCGGCCGGCACGCCGGGAGCGCCCGGCCAGCCGCTGACGCAGCGAAGCGTCTCGCAGGCCCGGGTCGGCGGGGACCAGGCTCTCGTGCGCGCTGTCGAAATGTCCTTGGGCGCGCGCAACCAGGTCGTCAAGGGCCGCGGAGGCCACCGCATCATCGAATCCGCGGACCCGGCCATCCCCCTCGACCGCGTTCCCTATTTCACGAAAGACCTCGTGCGCCTCGCTGTGGTGGGCGCCGCGATGCTGGTTCTCCTGGCGGTCGGTTCCGTGGCGGTGCCCCTGATCGTCAGGTAGCAACGCGCTCTTCGTAAGAACGTGGACTCCTCTACGTCGCAGGGCTAGAGTTGCCGCCATGTCAGCTACCACAACCAGCGATACGCCCGCCAACACGTTGAAGCATGCGCTGCGCGTTCGCCGTCCGAAGGGTGCCGCGCACAAACATCCCGTCAATCAGCTGCACCACGACGAGGCCACGTTCGGGGAGCGGCTGGCCGACAGGATCTCGGCAGGCATCGGCTCGTGGCCGTTCCTGATCGTGCAGTCGATTGCGGTTGCCATCTGGCTCGTCGGCAACGCCATCCTGTTCTTCCATTTCGACCCCAAGCCTTTCATCCTGCTGAACCTCCTGTTCTCCGTTCAGGCCGCATACACAGGTCCGGTGCTTCTGCTTGCAGGCAACCGGCAGGCCCAGAAGGACCGGCTCACTCTCGAGCACGCGTGCGACGAGGCCGACAAGGCGGACCACCAGAACGTTCAGATCCTCAAGGCGATCGAAGCGAACACCCAGGTAACCATCGCGATCCTTAGGCACGTCGAAACGCTCGTGTCGGACCACATAAAGGAGAAGAGAGGCTAGGCGCGGGGGCCGTACCCTCAGGCGCGGATACACTCACCTCGTGCGGGTGATCCTTTTCACAGGCAAGGGTGGAGTCGGCAAGACATCGGTCGCGGCGGCCACGGCGGTTCAGTGCGCGCGCGCCGGCTACCGAACGGTGGTTATGAGCACCGATCCCGCTCATTCGCTCGGCGACTCGTTCGACGTCGAGCTCGGGACCGACCTCACCGAGATCTCGGAGAACCTATGGGCGCACGAAGTCTCGTCCCTCCATGAGATGCAGCGCCACTGGGCGAAGCTACATGAGTACGCCGTCGAGGTTTTCGCGACACAGGGCCTGGACGAAGTCGTCGCCGAGGAGGTGGCGAACCCGCCGGGCATGGATGAGATTGCGTCCTTGATGTGGATCAAGCACTACGCGCAGCGTGACGAGCACGAGGTCTTGATCGTCGACTGCGCGCCGACCGGCGAGACCCTGCAGCTCCTCACGTTCCCGGATGCCGCGAAGTGGTGGCTCGACAAGGTCTACCCGTGGGAGCGGCGTGCAATGCGCGTTGCGCGCCCCGTGCTCCAGCCGATGATGGGCATCCCGCTTCCATCCGACGAGGTTTACGCGTCGCTGAAAGACCTGCTTCTCGACCTCGGTGGCATGCGCAAGGTGCTCACCGACCCAGCCATCACCACGGTTCGAATCGTTTTGAACCTGGAGAAGATGGTGGTCAAGGAGGCCAAGCGTGCCTTCAGCTACCTGAGCCTGTTCGGATACGTGACCGATGCGGTGATCGTCAACCGCCTCCTTCCAAGCGAGGTCCATGACGAGCTGTTCAAGAAGTGGCAGCGCATCCACAAGCGATACGAGGCTGAGGTGGAGCAGTCGTTCGGCGGCATTCCAATCCTCAACGTTCCGCTGTTCGACCAGGAGGTGGTCGGAGAGAAGATGCTGATGCGCATGGCCAAGGCGACGTACGGCGACCGCGATCCGGCCGGGCATTTCGCGACATCGAGCCCGCAGAGAATCGACAAGGAGGGGTCCGACTACGTCCTCACCTTGAAGGTCCCGTTTGTTGATCGCTCCGCGGTCGATCTGAGCCGCCACAACGGCGAGCTCTATGTAACTGTGGGCAACTACCGGCGTGAGATCGCGCTGCCTAGCGTGCTCGCCAGGCGCGACACTGCCGGGGCGACCATCCAGGACGGCGAGCTGCGCGTGCGGTTCGCGCGACCGAAGGCGCCTAAATGACCCGTGACGGGGAGCGCCTCATCGAGCTCATCAACGAGCTTGGTTCGCGGGTCACCCATGTCGTATCCGACATGGTTCCACCTGCGGCGCAGGTCCACCTGCTCAACGCCCAGCGAGAGCTGGTCACCGCGCTCATGCTGATTTACGAGCACCGAGTGGCGACGACGCCGCCCGCGCGGACGAGACGGGCCACCGCCTCATCGCAGCGGACCTCGCGCCGCCGGTCTCCAAGGCGCGTGGGCAAGATCCCCATCGAGTGAGCCTGTTCGTCGCTTTCGTTCTGGCGGCGCTTCTGCTCGTGCCCGCTCTGCTGGTGGCGATCCCGGTTCATGAGATGGGACATGCGGCGGCCGCGTACTTCCAGGGCGACCGATCGGTTCGGTACTTCGGATACTTCACGCTCGACCCACGCCGGTTCCTGGACCCGCTGGGGGTGATCGCGGTCTTCATTGCCCTGGTCGGTTGGGGCCGCCGCGTGCCTGTCCAGCCGAACCGGATCAGCACCATGCGACAGCGCATAGTCCATCAGCTCGGCGGGCCGGCGGCCAACCTTGTCGTGGCGGTCGCTCTGGGCGCCGTGTTGCGATTTCTGACGGCGATGGGGCTGCACTCCACTCTCGACCTATCGGTTGGCCTGGTCGGGGCCGCGCTCTACGCGATCGTCTTCCTGAACCTCTCGATCTTCGCGTTCCAGCTGCTGCCCATCCCCGGACTGGACGGTTGGGAGGTCGTGGAGACGCTGTTCCGCAGCCGCAATCCGCGCTTCTTCTTCAACGTCTCCGCGCGCCGGCAGCAGATCTGGATCGGAGCGATCGTCATCCTCTTTCTCTTTCAGCTTTTTCAGGGCGCCAGCCTGCTCGCCCTCGTCATGTCTCCCTTCTACACGCCCGCGAGCCTAATCTCATTGGGTCAATGCAGCGGTTACGCGATACCCGGCCTGACAGGTCTGTATCCCTGCCTGCCGTTGGGACGCTGATCAACCAGTCCGGCTACGCGGCCCTGGTGGGTGATTTCGGACGTGCGAGGGTGGTCGAAGCGCTGCGGGAGCAGATTGCCACCGAACGCGGCTCGAGCGCGGTGTCAGACAGCAAGCGCCTCACGCAGGTCGAAGCCCGGCTGCGCGCCGCGGTTGCGCCCCGGCTTCGCCGCGTGATCAACGCGAGCGGCGTGATCCTCCACACCAACCTCGGGCGGGCGCCGCTTTCCCGGGCAGCGGTCGAGGCGGTGGCGGCCGTCGCCGGCTCCTATAGCAACCTCGAGCTCGATGTCGACTCGGGACGCCGGGGCGAGCGTGCCGCCCTCCTCTCCGGTCTGCTCACGTCGCTGTTCGAGTGCAGCGCGGCGCTGGTCGTGAACAACAACGCGGCCGCCATCCTCCTGGCGCTGACTGCGCTCTGCAAAGGTCGTGAGGTGATCGTGTCGCGCGGGCAGCTGGTCGAGATCGGCGGCTCGTTCCGCATGCCGGACGTGATGCGACTGTCGGGAGCGCGGATGGTCGAGGTCGGCACCACCAACCGCACACGGGCAGATGACTTCGAGCAGGCCGTGACCACGCGGACAGGAGCGCTGCTCCGTGTGCACACATCCAACTTCCGCGTCTCCGGCTTCACGGAGTCGGCGACGCTGGCTGAGATGGCGCGGGTCGCTCGAGCTCACGAGCTGATGCTTCTCGACGACCTCGGCAGCGGAGCGACGGAGCCCATTGCCGACGAGCCCACCGTCGCCGACTCGCTCCGCCATAGCGACGTGGTCACGTTCTCAGGGGACAAGCTCGTCGGCGGACCGCAGGCCGGCATAGTGCTCGGCGCCACCGAGCTTGGCGCGGCCGCGGTCAGGAAGATGTCCCGGCATCCGTTGGCGCGAGCGCTGAGGATCGACAAGCTGACCCTGGCGGCGCTCGAGGCGACGCTCAAGCAGCGGCTGACCGGTCGCCTAGACGACATACCGGTCGAGCGAATGCTGCGAGTGCCGGTCGAAGAGGTCCGCCGCCGCGCCGCGCTGTGGTCGGTGAAGCTCGAGGAGCGAGGGGTGCGGACACGGCTGGTCTCGGGCGAGTCGGCGGTCGGCGGCGGCTCGGTGCCCGGCCATGGCCTGCCCACGACTCTGGTGGCAATCGAAGGGCCGGCCTCACGCCTGGCGGCGGCCATGCGGCGCGGCGACCCTCCGGTGATCGCCCGGATCGAGGCAGGCGCCTGCTGCCTTGACCCGCGCACCGTATTGAAGGGCGAGGACGAGACGCTTATCGATGCCGTGGAGGTGGCAGCGCGGAGCCTCGAGGGGTGAGCGACCACTCGTTCGTCGTTGGGACGGCGGGCCACATCGACCATGGCAAGTCGACTCTCATCACAGCGCTGACCGGCATCGATCCGGACCGGCTCGACGAGGAAAAGCGCCGGGGCATGACCATCGACCTGGGATTCGCGCATATGCGACTGCCGGGCGGTCGCGAGGTCGGGATCGTGGACGTTCCTGGGCATGCCCGATTCATCAGGAACATGCTCGCGGGGACGCATGGAGTGGACGCGGTGATGCTCGTGGTGGCGGCCGACGAGGGCGTGATGCCGCAGACGCGCGAGCACCTGGAGATAGTGGACCTGCTGGATGTGAGCCGCGGCCTCGTCGTCATCTCGAAGGTCGACCTCGTCGACGAGGCGTGGCTCGAGCTGGTGACGGCCGAGGTGCGGGAGGCGCTCAAGGAAACCGCCCTGGCGGGAGCGGTGGTGCTCCCGGTTTCGGCGGTCACCGGCCGCGGCCTGTCCGAGTTGAAGGCGGCGCTGGACGAGCTGCTCGATGAAGCCACGCCGCGAGCCGACGTTGGCCGTCCGCGCCTGCCCGTCGATCGCGTTTTCACGATGAGCGGGTTCGGCACCGTCGCGACGGGCACGCTCGCGGACGGATCCATCAACGTCGGAGATGAGCTAGAGGTAGTGCCGCGGCGCCGGCTCGTCAGGGTCCGGGGCCTGCAGCGGCACAACCACAGCGTCGAGACGGCGCTCCCCGGAAGCCGGGTCGCGGCAAACATCGCCGGCGTCGAGAAGAGCGAGCTCGCCCGCGGCGACGTGCTCGCGCTGCCAGGCAGCCTGCAATCAACGCGCCGGATCGACGCGAAAGTGCGCGTGGTCGCCTCGGCGCCCCGGCCTGTGCGCCACGGAGCAGAGCTGCAGCTGCACACCGGCACCACGGAGGTCGGGTGCCGCGTCATCGTGCTCGACGGCGACGCGATCGAACCGGGCGAGGCCGGTTGGGTTCAGCTGTACCTCGATCGCACGGTCGCCGCCGCCCCCAACGATCGTTTCGTCTTGCGGGTGCCGAGCCCATCGCTGACGCTGGCGGGGGGCCGTTTCGTGGACGTCGCGCCGCGCAAGCACGCGCGTCACGACACTGCCGTGAGCGAATCGCTCGGCCGCCGGGCAGCAGGCGACGTGCTCCAGGAGGAGCTTCGCAAATATCCCCGAGGCGTAGCGGCGAGCGCCCTGCTCAAGGCGACAATGGCGCCCGATTCCGATCTCGAGGGTCTTCGGGCGCATCGAGTCGGTGATCGGCTGTACGCCGACGAAGCGTGGAACGCGCTGGCCTTGCAGGCTACCGACGAGGTCGCGGCGTACCACGCGGCGCACCCGATGCGCCACGGGATGGCGCGCGAGGAGCTGAGAAGCCGTCTCAGGTTGACGTCGAGCTCATTTCCAGCGGTCCTGGCGAGCCTGGTGGGAGAGGGCAGGCTCGAGGAGAGGGACGGGGCGATCGCCGCGCCGGATCACCAGGTCGCCGTCGAGACATCAGACGGACCGGCCGCGCGCCTTCTGCAGCTTCTCGGTGAGCATCCCTTCGCCCCGCCGTCGCTCTCTGAAGCTATGGAGCGAACCGGAGCCGGGCCCGAGGTCGTGCGCGCGCTTGCACAGCGAGGCGAGGTCGTACGTGTGAGCGACGAAATCGGATTCACGCGGGCCGCATACGCTGAAGCTGTCGCGATCGTGAAGGACTTGATCGCCACCTCGGGATCTGTCACTGTCGCGCAGCTGCGCGATCGAATGGGCGCCAGCCGCAGGCCGGTGCTCGCGCTCCTGGAACATCTGGACGGTGAAAGGGTGACGAGGCGCGTCGGCGACCAGCGAGTCCTTTTTCGCTAACCTTCGGCCATGCGAATAGCCGAGCTGCTCGGCCGCAGCCGGCCGACCATCTCATTCGAGTTCATGGCCCCTCGGGACGAGACAGAGGTGGAGGTCCTCGAGAAGACGATTGCGGCGCTGGCGGGCCACGCGCCGGACTGGGTCTCGGTCACGTATCGCTTGCGCACCGGGGACAAGACGCTCGAGCTGGTTACCCGGATCAAGCGGCAGTACCACATCGAGGCGATGGCTCATCTGACTTGCGCGAACTCGGTCGACCAGACCCGCCACATCCTCAACTGGATGGAGCGGGAGGGTGTCGCCAACGTGCTCGCGCTTCGTGGCGACCCGCAGGAATCAGACGACCATTTCGTGCCGGCCGACCCTGAGCTCGCCCACGGCAGCGACCTTGTCGCATTCGTACGCCGCAACGGCTACGGTTTTGGCATAGGGGCGGCGTGCAGCGCTGAGAAGCACCCGGAGAGCCCCGACCTCGACCACGAGTTTCGGTACATGAAGCTCAAGGTCGATGCGGGCGCCGACTTCCTGGTGACGCAGCTGTTTTTCGACAACCGGTTCTACTTCGACCTGGTCGCGCGAGCGCGCGCAGCCGGCATCAAGGTGCCGATCGTCCCTGGCCTGATGCCGGTCCAGAGCCGCCGCTCGCTGGCGCACATGACCGCGATGTCGGGCGCCACCGTCCCGTCAGCGCTGCGACGAACGATCGACGAACAGCCCGACGACGATGCCGTCCGAAGGTTCGGTGTCGAGCATTGCATCGCGCAGTGCGCCGAGCTGCTCGAAGCGGGCGTGCCCGGGCTGCACTTCTACACCTTCAACCGGGCAAAGGCGCCGATCGAGATCCTGGCCGCGCTGCGGGGCCAGCAGCTGATCGCTTCCTGATCCGGCGCGCCGCGCGATTACATTAGGCCGAGCATGTTGGCCGGAATCGATCTTGGCGGGACCCAGGTGCGCGTGGCGCTGGCGCGCTCCGACGGCCAGCTGATCGCCAGCTTCAAGACTAAGACCCCACTGCTCGGCACACCGCAGCGCGTGGTCGAGTGGGCGGCGTCGGAGATCGAGCGGAATCGAGGTCGGGAAAAGGTGCGCAGCATCGCCATCGGTGCTCCGGGCCCCATCGACGTCGAGCGAGGCATCCTAGTCAATCCTCCAAACCTCCCCGGCTGGCGCAATGTCCCGCTGGCGGCGATGCTGAGGCAGGCCACCGGCAGCCAGGTCCACGTGGCCAACGACGCCGATATGGCCGGCCTTGGCGAGTTCCATCGCGGGGCCGGTCGCGGCACGCGGAACATGCTCTACATCACATGGTCCACCGGGGTCGGTGGTGGACTGATCGTCGACGGCAAGCTCCACCGCGGCGCCCACGGGACGGCCGGCGAGGTGGGGCACATGATCATCGACCCGAACGGCCCGCTCGACCAATGCGGGCAGCATGGCTGCCTGGAGGTGTTCTGTGGCGGCGCGAACCTGGCGCGAGAGACCGGCCATCCGGCCGCCGAGCTCTTTGCCGCTGCCGCGCGCGGCGACAAGCATGCCGGGATGGTTGTGGAGCGGGCCGCGCGCTACATGGGGATGGCGTTGATCAGCCTCACGAACGCGTTGGACCCGGAGATGTTCGTGATGGGTGGCGGGGTCACGCGCTCGTGGGGCCTGGTGCAGCCGATGATGCTGGAGACGCTGCGCTCCTCTCCATTCATCAGGCCCGCCCGGCGGCCGCGGTTGCGCCGAGCCCGCCTGGGCGACCGCGCGGGGCAGGTTGGAGCGGTCGAATGGGCTCGGATCAACCAGTAGACGACCGCCAGCTGCTCGGTCTCCTGAAGCAGGCGTCGGGCGACCTGGGTGCCAGGGCCTGGGTGGTCGGCGGCTATGTTCGGGACCACCTGCTCGGGCGCGCCCAGCCGGACCTGGACGTCGTGGTCGAGGAAGGCGGCGCGGGACGGCTGGCGGAACGCTTTGCACGGCTGGCCGGAGCTGGACCTCCCGTCACCTTCGAGCGGTACGGAACGGCACAGGTCACCCTGCCGGGCCACCTGGTGGAGTTCGTGTCTGCTCGCTCCGAGTCATACGCCCCGGAGTCCCGCAAGCCGGACGTGCGACCGGCGACTCTCGAAGAGGACCTCCGGAGGCGCGATTTCACAGTCAACACGCTCTTGATGGACTTCGACGGGAACATTCACGATCGGCTCGGAACCGCAAAGGCGGATCTCGAGGCTCGCGTCCTGCGCACGCCCGCCGACCCGCTTCAGACCTTCAACGACGACCCGCTGCGCATGCTCCGGGCTGTGAGGTTCGCCGCGCAGCTCGGATTCGCGCTGGCTCCGAACCTGGTGCCGGCGATGCGACAGCTGAGCGGCCGCCTCGCCTCCCCGGTGGTTTCGGTCGAGCGCACAGCCGACGAGCTTCGCAAGATGCTCGTTTCCGAGCGACCGCGCCTGGCGCTCGAGCTGCTGGACGCCGGCGGCCTCCTCGAGGTGGTGCTGCCTGATCTGGCGGCGTGCAAGGGGGTCGAACAGGGCGGATACCACACCCACGACGTATTCGGCCACACGCTGCTGACAGTGGGGCTGACCCCGGCCGACCTGGTGGTCAGGCTGGCCGCCGTCTTTCACGACGTCGGCAAGCCGTCCACCGCGACTCCGGATGGAGCCTTCACTGGTCACGAGGAGGTCGGGGCCCGCATCACAAGAGCGGCACTCGAGCGCCTCCGCTTCTCTCAGAAGGAGATTGATGCAGTCGTCGTCCTGGTGCGGCTGCACCTTCGCCCGGTCTACTACCGCTCGGAGTGGTCCGACGGTGCTGTGCGCCGGCTGGCACGAGACGCCGGGGCGCAAATCGAAAGACTGATGGCGCTCGCGCGAGCAGACGTGGGGGCCTCCGCCTACCCCGAGCCAGAGAAGCTGGACGAGCTCGCGGCTCGCCTGGCGACGGTGCTGTCGGAGCGCCCCACCCGCCTGGCGCCACCTGTCGATGGGGAGGACATAATGCGCGCGCGCGGCATCCCGCCCGGTCCCGAGGTGGGGAGGATCAAGGAGCGGCTGGGCGAGCTGATCCTCGACGGCGAGATCGAACCGTCGCGCGAAGCTGTTCTCGCGTACCTGCAGTCGCATCCGGATTTCTGAAATGAACGGCTCCTGCCAACCCTGCAGCCGCTATGCTGCGAACGGTGGGACCAGCGGGGGCTGGGTAAGGGAGGTCCAGATGACGGACATCGGATTGGAGACGGTTGCGATTTCCGGCAGCAATGGTGGGCCCGACCCCGCCGGCGTCGAGAAGACGACGGTTCTGGGCCGGGAGGACGCCATATCGGGCCGTCTGCAGCTACGCGGCGGAGGCCAGCTGCTAGGTAACTTCAGCGGGCAAATCGAGTGTGACGGCGACCTTCTCATAGGACCGGAAGCGCATGTCGAGGCGGACATCCGCACCGTCAGGGTGACGATCGCGGGTTTCCTGCGCGGCAATGTCGTCGCCCAGAGCCGCCTCAAGATCACCAATACCGGACGTCTCGAGGGTGACGCGAAGGTGGGCGCGTTGGTGGTGCAGGAAGGGGGCGTTCACCACGGTGTGATCAGGGTTCACCCGGAGGGCGTTCCCGAGAGGGAGGACCAGATCATCGTGGACTCCACAGCGCATCCTGGGGTAGCCGCCGTAAAGAGCATCCCCAACCCGGTTGGCCGCGTAAGGAAGTTCTGGGGTGAGTTCTTCTAGGGGCGCGTCCGGGAGGTCATCCGGAGCCCCGGGTCGCGCATCGAGGGGTTTGGGCGCCTTGCTTAAGTCTTCCGGGCCTCGGCAGAGCGGGACGCGACGCTTGAGCGACGTCCCGCTCGACGAGGACGAGGTGCTGATCGACGGGTTTGACGCGACGCTGGCCGGAATCAAGGTGCATGTCACGGCGGTGCTCGAACGGACCTGCGTGTATGTGGACCGAACCGGGGATCGCCGTTTGGCGAGCAAGAAGGACCTCTGGGTGGAAGCCGACAAGCTGCCCATCCGCCGACGCGGCACCGGCTAGAGATTCGGATACGCTACCCGGCGCCATGATGACCCGGGAGAAATAGATTTGGACCAAGAGATGGACCGAAACCTAGCCCTGGAGCTGCTCCGGGTGACCGAGGCAGGGGCCCTTGCCGCAGCTCCTCTCCAGGGTCGAGGGGACAAGATGGGCGCCGACGGGCGAGCGGTCGAGGCCATCAGGAGCGCCCTCGCGTCTGTGGACATGAAGGGCACCGTCGTCATCGGTGAAGGCGAGAAGGACGAGGCGCCGATGCTCTACTTCGGCGAGCAGATCGGCAACGGGCTCGAGCCCGAGCTGGACGTTGCGGTCGATCCGATCGAGGGCACCAGCCTGACCGCGGCGGGACTTCCCGGAGCGATCTCGGTCATTGCGCTGGCGGAGCGAGGCACGATGTTCACGACCCACGTGCACTACATGCACAAGCTCGTGGTCGGCCGCAGGGCGCGCGGCGTGATCGACCTCGACATGGACGTCGAATGGAACCTGCGCCGCATCGCCAAGGCCGAAGGATTGCCGCCGCAGGAGCTGACCGTGGTCGTGCTCGAGCGACCCCGAAACGCCGACGTCATCGCCCAGATCCGCGACGTCGGCGCGCGCATAAAGCTGATCACCGCCGGCGATGTGGGTGGCGCGCTCGAGGCGGCTCTCGAGATGAGATTCGGCATCCACTGCATGATGGGGTCGGGCGGCTCGACGGAAGGCGTCCTGGCCGCTTGTGCCGTCAAGGCCCTGGGCGGTGACATGCAGGCCAAGTTGCTGCTTCGCGATGACGATGACAGCAAGGTCGCCGTCAAAGAGGGGCACCAGCCGAACAAGGTCCTGTCGATCGACGACCTTTGCTCTGGCAACAACATCTTCTTCGCCGCCACCGGCATCACCTCGGGCGAGCTGCTCAAGGGAGTTCGATACGAGGACGTTTACGCGTATACGCAATCGATGGTCCTTCGCTCTGCGTCAGGAACCATGCGCATAGTCGATGCGTATCACCCGATCGATAAGCTGCGCGTCAAAGAGCTGCTGCCGGAGCAGGTCGTGGCCCGGCCGGGTACAGCCTGAGCGCCACCGAAGCCGGGCAGTTCCTCGGTGCGGCAGGCAAGTCGCTCAATCGGGAGCATTGGCAATGGATCGCGGTCGCGCGCATCCTGTCCAGGCAGCGCCCGACGACAGCGGCTGTGGAGGGGGTACTCGATCCCTTGCTCTCAGGCGCCGACCAGAACATGGTCAACGCGTTCACCGGCGGGTTCAGGGTCGCGCAGATCAAGCAGGCGATCGAGAGGGCGCTGCCCGAGCCCGCGGCGGCGGCCGCCGCGCTGGAGTCGGCGCAGATCGTCGCCCTCGCGATCCTGGTCCGCGAGCAGCTGTACCCGATTCAGTTCGCGTCCATATACAGGCCTTTCGCGACTGTGCTTCCCGGGCCCGACTATCAGCCGCCGCCGTCGGTCGACCGGCAGATCGCGGCCTTCCTGCAGCGTCTGCCGGCGCTTACGGGTGAGGCCGAGGCGGAGGTGGCAGTGGTCGCAAAAGTCCTGGGCGAGCCCCCCAAACCGGCCGGGCTGCCCGGCGCGCTTGGGACGACGCTGCCGGCCCGGCCTCACGAGATAGACCCCGCGGCTCTCTACACGTCCGCCTGGAGGTCGGCGATCGCGATTGCAAACCAGTCCGGGCGCACCAACGCGTTTCGCGCTGCGCAAGGCGGAGCGGAGCAGAGAGCCCCGCATGACGGCTCGGGAATCGTCGGCTCAGCCGGAGTGGCGGCGGGTGCCATCTTCCTGCGGGAGATGATGCCGATCGAGCAGGTCCTGTTGCTGTATGAGCCGTTCGCCGCAGCCTTCCCCTACGAAACGCTGCTCTAGGCCGGCCGGTTGGGAGCGGGTCCCAGGCTCTCGCCGGCATCGAGATGAGGCGACTCGATCACCAACGCCACGAGGCCGCCCTCGGATCCCGTCTCGTGCCACTCGCCGCCGTCCCAGTACACAGCCTCCCCTTCTCTGATGGGCGTTCGCTCATCGGACTGGGTTCGAAACCAACCTTCCCCCTCCACGACAGCAAGCAGCTGTGGGCCGGACGCCTGGTGAAGTCCGATCAAGCCGCCGGCGCCGAGGCGCATGCATCCAACGTGCAATTCGGGGCTGTGAAACAAGCGCGAGATCACGAAGTCGCTCCCGTGCTGCGTCACCCTGCGGCCAAGCGACGAATCGAAACGGAAAGTGCGCGCTATGCGGTTCTGACCCCTGCCGCCTTCTCCAGGCCCAGCTCTTCCACCGCGGACTCGCGCATCTTGAACTTCTGGACCTTGCCCGTGACCGTCATCGGGAACGAATCGACGAACTTCCAGTGGCGAGGGATTTTGAAAGAGGCGATCTTGCCCTTGCACCAGGCGGCGAGGTCCTCACCGGTCACTGTCGCGCCCTCACGCGGCTTGACCCACGCCATGACCTCTTCGCCGTACTTCTCAGAAGGCACGCCGATGACCTGCACGTCGGCGATGTCGGGATGGCTGTAGAGGAACTCCTCCACCTCGCGCGGGTAGATGTTCTCGCCGCCGCGAATGATCATGTCCTTGATCCGGCCGACGATATTGATGTATCCCTGCTCGTCCATGGTTGCGAGGTCTCCGGTGTGCATCCAGCGGGCTGGATCAACGGCCTGCCGAGTCGCGTCGTCGTTGTTCCAGTAACCGCGCATGACGATGTAGCCGCGACTGCACAGCTCGCCGGTCTCGCCGCGTGGAACGACGTCGCCTGTCGCCGGATCGACGATCTTGATTTCGACGTGCGGATGCACCCGTCCCACCGTTGAGACTCGTCTGTCGAGTGGATCGTCCGTGGAGCACTGTGTGGAAACAGGCGAGGTCTCAGTCATCCCATAGGCGATCGTCATCTCGGCGATGTGCATGACGGTCTGCACCTTCTTCATGACCTCGACCGGGCATGGCGAGCCGGCCATGATGCCGGTCCGCAACGAGCCGAAGTCGAACTCCTTGAAGCGCGGGTGGTCGAGCTCGCCGATGAACATGGTCGGCACCCCGTACAGGGATGTGCACCGCTCCTTCTGCACCGTCTCCATCACGGCGACGGGCTCGAAAGCTTCGCCCGGAATCACCATGGTCGCGCCGTGCGTGGTGCACGCGAGGTTCCCGAGGACCATGCCGAAGCAGTGATAGAAGGGCACCGGGATGCAGACACGGTCCTTCTCGGTGTACTTCAGCGTTTCGCCGATGAAGTAGCCGTTGTTCAGGATGCTGTGGTGCGTCAGCGTCGCACCTTTGGGAAAGCCGGTAGTGCCCGACGTGTACTGGATGTTGATGGGATCGTCGAACTGCAGCGAGGCCTCGAGCGAACGCAGGTCGCCGGCGTCGGTTTTGGCCGCGTCACGCTTGAGAGCCTCCCAGCCGTCCTCCAGGACCAGCGCCTCCCTCAGCTCGGGGCAGCTTCCCTTGACCTCGCCAAGCATCGCCACGTAATCCGCCTGCCGGAAACCGGCAGCCAGGATGAGAAGGCTGATCCCGGACTGATTGAGCGCGTAATCGAGCTCTGACGTGCGGTAGGCCGGGTTGATGTTGACGAGGAT
>Ga0066682_10000127_pt1 | contig 17668 bp, 20 predicted proteins | sample GraSoiAngelo_131_FD_65628 | JGI IMG/M metagenome (GOLD analysis project Ga0066682, IMG submission 65628) | Grasslands soil microbial communities from the Angelo Coastal Reserve, California, USA - 14_0929_02_30cm | ecosystem: Environmental > Terrestrial > Soil > Grasslands | place: USA... | reverse complement strand
AACGCGAAATCGGCGCGATCGTGAACCGATTGATGGCGCGCGCTTTCTGGGGTTGACGCGTTCTTTCGGTGGCAGTTGCCGCCGCTCGCTGACTTCACCGACGTCCTCGAGAAACACCAGCCTGACGGCGGCACTGGAGCGGAGGTATCCCCTCTTGGCGTCCGTGCCTCTGATGCTCGAATACGAGTCGGTCCTGACTCGTTCCGAGCACCTCGCAGCAGCCGGCATTTCGGCGGCGGACGTCGAGGTCCTGCTCGACGCGCTCGCGGTCGTGATCGAGCCGAGTCGTATCTCGTATTTGTGGCGTCCGGTGCTGCCGGACGCGGGCGACGATCTGGTGCTCGAAACGGCGGTGAATGGACGAGCAGACGTCGTGGTCACGTTCAACCACCGCGACTTCGAGCCGGCAGCGGCGACCTTCGGACTCGAGATCCTGGCGCCTGCGGATGCCGTTCGACGATTGGAGAATCGCTAATGAAGAAGAGCAATTTTGCGCTGAGGCTTCAACCGTCATTGATGGAAGAAGCCAAGAAGGTCGCGAAGGCGGAAGGTGTAGCGGTGAATCAGCTCATCAACGTGGCCGTCGCTGAGAAGGTTTCGGCGCTGCGCACCGAAGAGTACTTTGCGGAACGCGCCGCCACAGGCGACATCAAGAGAGCGCTTCGAATCCTCAAACGCGCGGGCAAGGGCAACTCACCGCTTCCCGGAGACGAGCTGCCTCCGAAGACAACGCGTCGTCGCCGCTGAGGCATTTCGGCTGTCAAACGTCGTGAAGAGCATCCTTAAGCAGGCAGAAGCGGCGAAGGTGCTTCGGGTCACGCAACCTCGAGTGAGCGACCTGCTGCGCGGGCGCATCGACTTGTTCAGCACCGACGCCTTGATCGACATGCTGGCTAGACTTGGCGTGGGCGTGCGTCTGGTGGTCAAGTCGAGGCCGAGGAAAGTCGCATGAAGGCCGTTGGAACCGTCCTTGACCAGACGCAGCAGTTCATTCTAACGGCGCGTGGCACGGCCTCTGGCGCCCTTTCGCCCGAATGAAGGTCTGGCCAAAAACGCCGACGGGGTGGAACCCGCTCCTACGACCGGACGACCAGCGCCTTCAACGTGGTCCGGCTCCCGCAGCGTTCGAACCAGTCGATGCCTTCGCTCACCAGGTCGAACTTCAGCGCATAACGCCCCGGCTCTTCGGGGGCCGTGATCTCGATCACGATGTCGGTCCGCTCGCCCGGCCCGAGCGCGTGCGGCAGCCACGCGCGCGCGAAGTCGCGGTTGATGATCGTGCCGTCGGCCGCGCAGAGTTGCGCCCCGAGGCGCACGAGACGCCGGCCGTAGCTGGCCTGAGCGGGAAACGGCCGCGTCGACAGATTGTGCACGCGCGTGCCGACCCGCAGCGGCTGCCCCGCGCGCGCCCTCAGTGAAAGGGCGGGCACCCCCGGCAGCGGCGTGCGCACGTCGATGCGCGCGCTGGGGGTCGCGCCCGGAATCGCGTTCCCCAGGTTGTTGTCGTCCCAGATCTCGTGGCGGATGGCGTCGAGCCCGGGCGCGCCAGGTACGAAGCGCCGCGAGTACGCGTTCTCGGGATGATCGGTCGTCTCCCAGCAGAGGCGATCGGCGCCGATCTCCGCGGCCAGGCGGCGGGCCTCATCCATTTCCTCGTCGCTGTCGTTCCATCTGAACAGGATATAGCGCCAGTTGAGGAACGGGACGTCCCGTCCCGCCCGCCGCTTCTCGTCGGCCATCGCACGCAGGTTGCCGATCGCCACGTCGAATCTGCCGCGCTGCCGGTATTTGACATAGCTCTCCGGCGTCGCGCCATCGACCGAGAAGGTGACCTCATCGATGCCGGAATGCACGAGCCGGCGTGCCTGATCCAGCGACAGCGCAAGACCGTTGGTGCTCGTGTACAGGTAGACGTGCGGGAACGCCGACTTGATGTACTCGCACATCTCGACCGCGCGCTTGTGGAGGAAGGCCTCGCCGTAATTGAAGAAGTCGATGCGGACGAGCGAGGCGCCGACTTCATCGACCACACGGCGAAACAGTTCGAAGTCGAGCATGCCGGCCTGGCGGGTGCGCGTGATGCCCGTCTCCGGCGCGCAGCAGGCCTCGGCGCACGAGATGTTGCAGGCCGCGGTGCACTCGATGTACAGGCGCGAGGGCTGGGGGCCGGCGCCGAGGGGGCGGACAACCGGCGTCTCGTTTTTCTTCAGCGGCAGCTTGAGCGGGCAGTCACCGCAGAACGTCGACCCGCCGGCATTCAACTCCGCCCGCAGCCGCGAGATCACCGGGCCGGCCCAGACGTCGTGGACCGCCGCGCTGCGCGCATCGCCGAGCACGCGCTTGCCATACGGATCCGCGCAGCCGCAGACCATGCGGCCGTCGCAGAGCATGACGAGGGTCGTCCAGGGCCAGGTGCACTGAAAGCGCGTGGCGAGGAAGTTGAGTGACATCAGGGGAAACGGTGAGCTGGTGAATTGGCGAGTTGGCGAGTTGGTGAATTGGTGAATGGTTCGTCACCAAGTCACCAAGTCACCAAGTCACCAAGTCACCAAGTCACCAATTATTTTTTTGTCAGCCTCTTCATGTAGGCCTCGAGCTTGTCGTTCTCGTACTTGACCGTGTTGAGAAACAGGCTTTCGGCCAGATATGCGCGCCGCTCGCCGTCGTCCATCTGCTCGATGAGGTGGTCGATCTCCTTCACCATGTCCTCGAACGATCGCTCGAGCTCGGATTTGGCGGTCACTTCCTGATACAGCGCTTCCATGATGGCGAGCAGGTCGCCTTCGAGCGTGATGGGTGCGCCGCTGGTCGTCTTGATGGTGCGCATCGTTAGGCCCCGAAGCTCTTGAAGGCGCTCGGCTCGTCGGCGTGTATCTCGATGAAATTCTGCGCCCCGGTCATCGTCAGCATCGTCTCGACGCGCTTCTGGACGCCGGACAGCTTCAGGTGACCGCCGGCGCTGTGGACCTGGCGGTAGAGGTCCATGAGGCAGCCGATGGTGGCGCTATCCACGTAGGTGACCGGCGTGAGGTCGATGAGGATCTCCCGCCGGCCGGCGGCGAGCAATCCGTTGACCGCGGTCGCAAAGTCGGAAAGGATCGGATACATGAGCCGCGTTTCGCCGACGCGGACGATGGAAATGCCGCCGGCCTGTTCGGTTTTGACATTCATCAGTTGGCTCCCGTGCGCTTGAGGATCGCGCGGCTCGGACCGAAATCGTCGCCGCGCAACTTGCGGATCTGGCGCGCCAGCTCGGTGCGGCCGCGGTTGATGCGCGACTTCACGGTGCCTTCCGGCAGCCTCAGCTTGTCGGCGATTTCCTGGTAGGACAGCTCCTGGATGTCGCGCATGAGCACCGCCGTGCGGAGCGTATCGGGCAGCTCGGCCATCGCCTGCCGGAGCAGCAGCACCCGGTCCTGCTGTTCGAGCGCGGCCATCGGACTCGGGTCGCGCGACATGGGCGACAGCTCGTTCGCGTCCACGTCGCGGTCGATCGTCTCGCGTTCCTTGCGCACGCTCCGATAGTGGTCGATGCACAAGTTGCGGCTGATGCTGATCAGCCAGGTCTGAAAGTTCGCCCGCCGATCGAAGGTGTCGAGCGACCTGAAGATCTTCAGAAAGATGTCCTGCGTCAGATCCTCGGCCTCGTCGTGCTTTCCGACGAACTTGTATGCGACGTTGAACACCTTGCGCCAGTGCTGACCGACGATCTGCTCCCAGGCGAGCTGGTCGCCGCGCAGGCACCGCTGGATCAGCATCTCGATGGCGTCACCAGGCGAAGCCGGAAGTGGTGAAGCGGCCGGTGAATCCGACGACATGAGGGTTGAGTAGAATAGCGTATCACGTTGGCCCAGACGACCGGCCCCGCCGGATTCACGAGGCAACCCATCGGGAAGAACCGCGGGAAGAACCGCGGGGAGAACCTCGGGGAGAACGATGCCCTCCTCTGCGACGGTGTGCCGCTGTCGGCCATCGCGAACGCCGAGGGGACGCCCGTCTACGTGTACAGCGCGGCGGTGCTTCGCGAGCGGTACCGCGCGATCGACTCGGCGTTCGGCGAGTATCCCCACCAGCTGCACTACGCCCTGAAAGCGAACTCGACGCTGGCCATCGCGCGCCTCCTGCGCGGCCTCGGCAGCGCGGTGGACGCGAACTCGGTCGGGGAAATCGAGGTCGCGCGGACGGCGGGCTTCGATCCGTCGCAAATCGTGTTCACGGGCGTCGGCAAATCGCCGGCGGAGCTCGAACGCGCCGTCGTGCTGGGGGTCAAGGCGATCAACGTCGAATCGGCGGGCGAGCTCGCGCGCCTCGAAGCGATCGCGTCGCGGCTGGGACGAACCGTCCGCGTCGCCGTTCGCGTCAACCCGGACATCGACGCCAGGAGCCATCCGCACATCTCGACGGGCCTCAAGATCAACAAGTTCGGCGTGCCGCTCGACGCCGCGCGCGAGCTGCTGGGGACGCTCGGGAGCCGTCCGTCGCTGGCGCTCGTGGCGATTCACGTGCACGTCGGATCGCAGATCACCGGCCTCGAACCGTTGCGGCGCGCGGCGGCGCTCGCCGCCGGCCTCAGCCTGGAGCTGCGGCAACAGGGGTTTCCGCTCGAGTACGTGGATCTGGGCGGCGGTCTCGGCGTGTCGTACGACGGAAGCGCCGTGCCGTCCGACGCCGAGTACGCCGGCGCGCTCGTCGGAGAGGTGCGCCGCACGTCGCTGCCGATCGTCGTCGAGCCCGGGCGCGCGATTGCGGCGCCCGCCGGCGCCCTGGTCGCGCGCGTCATCGATGTGAAGCCGCGCACCGCGTCCAGCGACTTCGTCGTCATCGACGCCGGCATGACGGAGCTGATCCGCCCGGCGCTCTACAGCGCCTTCCACCGCATCGAGCCGCTGTCGGCCCCGCCGTCCGGCGAGCATCACTACGAAATCGTCGGTCCCGTCTGCGAAAGCAGCGATGTCGTCGGACGGGACCGGATGCTGCCGATTCTCGCGGCGGGCGATCTCGTCGCGATTCGCGACGCCGGCGCTTACGGTTCGGTCATGGCTTCGAACTACAATCGTCGCCCGCTCGCGGCCGAAGTGCTGGTCGACGAGGGCGGCTGGCGTGTGATCCGGCGGCGGCAGGGTCTGGCCGACCTGCTGGCTCTGGAGGATTAAGACCCGTTCGACGCTCTGCGTCCTCGTTCCGGCGAACGACGAACCAGCGGCGAACCTTCGAAGGGCGGACGACCGACGTGCCGGGATATCTCATTGCGTTCGAAGGCCTCGATCAGAGCGGGAAGCAGACGCAGGCCGAAATGCTGCGGGACCGCCTGAAGCAGGAGGGCCGCAAAGCGCGGCTGATGTCGTTTCCCGACTACGGTACGTCGATCGGCGAGGAGATCGCGCGCGCGCTCGCAGGCGAGCGCGAGTATGGCCCCGACGTGATGCAGTTGCTCTACGTCGCGAACCGGTACGAGCGGAAACCGGATCTGGAGCGCTGGCTCGACGGCGGTCTGATTCTCGTGTGCGATCGCTACGTGGCCTCGAGCGTCGCGTACGGCGAGGCGACGGGGCTCGACCCCGTGTGGCTGACCGACATGCAGAAGCTGCTGCCGTCCGCGGCGCTCACGATCATGCTCGATATCGCGCCGGAGACCGCCGTGCGGCGCAAGGCGGTGGACCGCGACCGCTACGAGCGCGACCTCGCCCTGCAGGTGCGGGTGCGCGAGAGCTACCGGCGTCAGGCGGCGGAATACGGCTGGGTCGTCCTCGATGGCGAGCGCCCCAAGAACGACATCGCGGTCGACGTGATCAGCGCGGCGACGTCACAACTCGCGCTGCCGTAAGCGCCCGCACTTCAGTCACGCCGGCCTGTTTCAGCGCCCGCGCGCATGCTTCGAGGGTCGCGCCGGTTGTGCTGACGTCGTCGATCAGCACCACGATCGCCCCAGACAGCGATCGCGCCTCGCCGTTGGCGGCGAAGGCGTCCCGCACGTTGCCGTGGCGGCGCGCGGCTGGCAGGCCCGTTTGCGTGGGCGTCGCGCGAATGCGGCGCAGCGCGGGTACGACGGGAATCTCCACGTACCGCGCGAGATCGGCAGCCTGGTTGAAGCCGCGGCGGCGCCGGCGCGAGGGATGGAGCGGCACCGGGATCGCGCAGAGCGCGCCGTCGAGGATGTCGGCGCCTCGCTGACGCATCAGCGTGCCGAGCGGCCGTGCCAGCGATCGCCGCCCTTCGTATTTGAGCGCCTGGACGACGGCCCGCAGCGCGCCGTCGTACGCGCCGATCGCACGCGTGCGATCGACCAGCCGCCGCCCGCGCCGGCAGCGCGGACACCTGGCGAGCGGAAGGCTGATCGCGCGCCACGTGGGCAACGGATCGCCGCAACAGTCGCAGAGCGGGGGCGTGAGCGGCAGGATCGCGTCCCAGCAGCGGCGGCACACCGGACCCCGAGTCGGATGGTCCAGCGTCTCCTGGCACGCCGCGCAGGCCGGCGCGAGGACGACGCTGATGAGCGCGTCGAGCGTCAGCCGGCAGGCCGCAATCGGCAGTCGAGACCGAACGGCGGACCCGAGACTCCTGACCGCTGGCTGGCGCATCAGTCCAGCCCGCAACGCGTGCGCTCTTCCCACGCCGCCTGACTGCTGATGAGCCTGTGAAAAGATCGCTGGAGGGGAGGCCGTTCAGGCCTGCCGTGTCGGGCGGACTTCGAGGTCCCTCCTCCATCAGAAGGGATTTTTCTGGATCTGATGCCGACGATGCGCGCGGCCTCGGTCTGGTTGCCGCGCACAGCGGCCCCCACCAGCTCGGCGCGCCCCGCCCGCGCCGTCGTCGCTATCTCCCCGCCGCGACCTCGATGCGATCCGCGTTCCCCCACAGCCGCTCGAGGCCGTAGAAGACGCGCGTTTCGGGCGCAAAGACGTGGACGATGAAATCGAAGTAGTCGAGCAGAATCCATTCGGAGCGGTCGTAGCCTTCGACGTGCGCCGGCCTGGCCCCTTTACCTGCCAGTGTTTCCGTCACCGCATCGGCGATCGCGCGCACCTGCCGCGTGTTGGTACCGGAACAGATGAGAAAGAAGTCGGTGAAGCCCGCGGCCTTCCGGAGATCCAGGACCACGAGGTCCACCGCTTGTTTGTCTTCCGCCGCGGCAATCGCTCGATCAACCTGTGCGGGAAGCCGCGGAGATTTCCGGCGCTTGTCAGTCTTGGCCATGCAACCTGCCTGCCGCCGGTATCGGCGGCGCGTCCGAAGCGCGCCGGCCCGGCGTCGTCGACGTGTAAAGTCCGTGTTGTTCAATGTGTTGCTGCACACCCGGCTGCACGAGTCCGTCAATCGATTCACCATTCGAGAGGCGATCTCGGATCGCAGTCGATGAAACATCCGTGGTCGGCGCATCGATCAATATGATCAATGGATCGGTTTTGTCGACCGCGTCGATCGGCGGGCGTGCCATCCGCTCCGCCAGCAGCGGAAGCCGCCGGGACAGGTCCCCGACCGGAAACCCGGGACGCGACACGACCGCGAAATGCGCGGCTTCGAGAATCTGCGGGTAGTCGTGCCAGCTGCCGATTTCCGCGAACGCGTCGGCGCCGATGACGAAAAACAGCTCGGACGCCGCGAATCCGCGCTCGTGGAAGCGGCCGAGCGTATGTGAGGTGTACGACGGGGCGGCGTGCCGCAACTCCAGGTCTCCCGCGCGCCACGCCGGGCGACCCAGCACCGCCACAGCCGCCATCGCGAAGCGGTGATACGCCGATGCCAGCGGCTGGGGACGATGCGGCGGCACGTTCGATGTGATGACGAACATGCGCGTCAGCCGGAGCTCTCTGATCGCAGCGTCGGCCAGGTCCATATGGCCCCAATGAATGGGATCGAACGTGCCGCCGAGAATGCCGATTCGACGTGCTGCGGCGTTCATGCGCCCTGCGCGGCCGGCTGCCGCGATGCGGCTACGCCATCCCACATGGTTTCGAGCAACTCATGCAGGCCCTGACCGCTCGCGCCCGAGATCCGCAGAAAAGGGAGGCCGACGTCCGCGGCGCGGCGCTCGAGCGCCGTCACCGCATCGTCGTTCGCCGGGTCCAGCGCATCGATCTTGTTGGCGGCGACGATCTGAGGTTTGGCCGCGAGCGTCGGCTGAAACAGCTCCAGCTCGCGGCGCACCGTGTCGAGATCCTTCACCGGATCGCGGCCGCTCGCGCCCGAGATGTCGACGAGGTGCACGAGCATCTTGGTGCGTTCGAGGTGGCGCAGGAACTGGTGGCCGAGGCCCCGACCACGATGCGCGCCCTCAACCAGGCCCGGCACGTCGGCGACGACGAAGCTGCGATCGTCGCTGAGGCGGACGACGCCGAGATTCGGAGTCAGCGTCGTGAAAGGGTAGTCGGAGATCTTGGGACGTGCCGCCGAGATGTGCGCGATCAGCGTCGACTTGCCGGCGTTCGGGAAGCCGACGAGGCCCACATCGGCGAGCAGCTTCAGCTCGAGACGGAGATCTTTGACCTCGCCCGGTTCGCCCGGCTGGACCTTCCGCGGCGCGCGGTTGGTGGACGTCGCGAACCGCGCGTTGCCCAGCCCGCCGCGGCCGCCGCGGGCGACCAGCACGCGTGCCCCGTCTTCCGCGAGATCCGCGAGCAGGCGATGGGGCTGCTCCGGGTCGTCGGTCTTCTCGTACACGAGCGTACCGATCGGCACCGGCAGATCGAGATCGGCGCCGCCATGGCCCGTACAGTTCGAGCCCTGACCGTGCCCGCCCCGCTCGGCCGAGAACAGAGGATGGAAGCGGAAGTTGATGAGCGTGTTGATGTGGGGGCTGCCCACGACGTAGACCGAGCCGCCGTGACCGCCGTCCCCGCCGCTCGGCCCACCGCGCGGGACGAACTTTTCGCGGCGGAACGCCAGACAGCCGCGACCGCCGTTGCCGGCTTCGACGTGAATGTCGACTTCGTCGACGAAAATGCGCTTACTCCAGCGGGAGAATGCTGATCACACGGCCGCGGGCGCCGTGATCCTCGAACCGCACGCGTCCCGCGATCCTCGCGAAGATCGTGTCGTCTTTGCCAAGCCCCGCGTTCAAGCCCGCGCGGAAACGACGGCCGCGCTGCCGCACGATGATCGTGCCCCCGCTGACCACGTTGCCGTCGTGAGCTTTCACGCCCAGCCGCTGCGAGTTCGAGTCGCGGCCGTTGCGCGAGCTGCCTTGTCCTTTTTTGTGAGCCATTGGTGTATCCGGCAGGGACTGGGGGACTTGGGGACTGGGGGACTAAGCGTTAGGCGCTATGTTCCGCTAGCGCCTCGTTCGCAGTCCCCATGTCCCCAGTCCCCACGTCCCTACAAAAGCTACAAAAGAATGTCCTTGATGCGTACCTGCGTGTAGACCGCCCGGTGCCCCCTGGTTCGGCGCATGCCTTTGCGGCGCTTCTTCTTGAACACGCGGATCTTCGGGCCGCGCGACTCGCCGTCGACGACCGCCACGACACGCGCGTTGGCGACGAAAGGCGCACCCGCGAGGATCTCGCCGCCGTCTTTCTCGACAATGAGCACCTGATCGAGCGTCAGCTCGTCGCCCCGTTCACCGCACGTGCCGGCCAGAGTCGCCACGCCGCCCGGCACCACCTTCACTTGATGGCCGCCAGCCTGAATGATTGCGTACATTGTTGGCACCTGTGCAAAAGGGATACTGTACAACCGGCGTCGCGTGGTGTAAAGATTACCTGGGATCTCGCCGGAACCCGGCTTCAGATGTCTGTCGCCAGCGAGGACTCAGCAGGCCGCCCAGCGACAGCCAGTCGACGACCGTGGTCGCGATGGCGGCTGGGATGGCCCACCGGAGCTGCAAGCCCAGCATCATCAAGGCGGCGAACGCCAGGAGAACGAGCAGCCCGCGGGGATGAACTCGCATGGCCAACGGCTGCGTTACTTCAGCAGGACGCGAGTGCCGCGGATCTTCTGGCTGCTGAGCGCGCTGAGGAAGTTGGGGACGAGCCGGTCCATGAGCTCGAAATACGAGGACAGCGCCGGCGTATTCTGCTGCGCGTTATAGAGGACCTCCTCCCGGTAACTCTCCGAGTACATCGTCGCGCCGGTCCGGCCGTCGATGAACACGAATTTCGGGCGGAGGATGAAGCCTTTCCGTTCCATGTAGGTGCGAATCGGCCTGACGCTGCGGCGGCCGAGATTGTCGTAAACCTCCTGGTCGCGCTGCACGAATCCCGCGGTCGAGCGATTGGTGAACAGCACCGTGCCGGTGACGATCAGCGGGTTTTGAAACTCCTCGCCGATTCGCTTCCAGTATGCGGTGTTCGCGAACAACCGCTCGTACGGCTCCAGATCTTTTTCTTCCTTGATGTTGTGCGGCAACGCGAGCGTCTGGTTGCCGCGGTCGGCGCCCCCGTTCGATGCGCGACTGCTCGGCGCGCTCTCCCGCACGGTCGGCGTTGCGTCGTCGGTCGCTGCGACAGCGCTTTGACTCTGATCCTGCGCGATCTCGATGAGCGGGAGAATATCGGCGTCGATGACCCTCAGCGACGACTTGGTGCGGAGCTGACTGCGAAGCAGCCGGACCGTTTCCTGATTGGCGTCGACGTCTTCGCTGCCGCCGGCGACGAAACCGACGACGAGCACGCGCTGGAAAGGAGACACATCCAGCTTCGGCTGGATAGGCGTCTCGATCGGGATCTCGTAGTAGGTGGTTCCGCAGGCCAGCGCGAAGACGGCGAGGCAGGCCGTAACGGCGGCGAGCCCGAGGCGCCGGCAGACCGGACGTCCCACGCTACTTTTCCTTTCCCTGTGAGGTCCGATCATTGATTTCCTTGAACAGCTCGTAGTTCTGGCGGACCTGAGCGTTGTTCGGGTCCAGCTCGAGCGCTTTCTCGTAGGCCTTCCGCGCCTTTTCGAGTTGCCCTTCGTGCTCGTACGCGATGCCGAGGTCGTTGTACGCCGCAGCGTAGGTCGGGTCGAGCTCTGCAGCCTTTTCCCACCGGTAGATCGCTTCGCGCCAGAGCCCACGCTGCGCGACGTTGATGCCGAATTCGACCTGCGACTTGGCGTCGTTTCTCGCGTCGGCAAATGACGGCGACGCCCCCACCGCCGCGGCGCACGCGACGAGGACCATGACTGGCATTTTCATCGTTGGATACCGCACACTATACCGTACTCTCGGGCCCGTCACAGCAAGCCATATGCCACGGCTGTGCTCGAAAAAGTGGGCTGATTCCGGGGGCTCTGGATCGGACCGTTTACGAAAGACGGCGCAGCTGTCCTCTTGCTGTCGTGAACTGCGCGTGCGGCGGCTATAATACTCGTCCGGGAGGTCGAGCCCCGCGCGTTACGGACGCGGCGGCTGCGGCCTCCTTCTTTTTTGGGGCCCGGGCCGCGCCGATGGAGTGCGGTCATGGACGATCTCCTCGACTTCGTTGCGCTGTCGCTGCTACCTCCGTGGTCCTGGTTGCGCGTGGCGGAGCGGCTGCGCGCCGGCGATCCTCCCGACGCCGTCGTCCGACGCCTCGCCGCGGGTCGTGCAGGCGATGAACACGACAGCCTCTCGAGGCTGCGGTCAGACGCCGGGGCCGCGATCCGCAGGGCGCGGGATCAGGGCATCGTCGCCGTCACCCGGAACGATGCCGCGTATCCCGCCGCCCTGACGACGATTGCGGATCCGCCGCCCGTGCTGTGGACGCGCGGGCGCGTCGACGCGCTCAGCGCGCCGGCCGTCGCCATCGTCGGATCGCGAGCCGCGTCGCAGTACGGCCTCGCGGTTGCCGAACAGCTCGCCCGCGATCTTGCCGCCTGCGGTCTCGTCGTCGTCAGCGGCCTCGCGCGGGGTGTCGATTCCGCGGCGCATCGTGGTGCGCTCGCGGACGCCGGCGTCACGGTCGCGGTGCTCGGGTCGGGCGTCGACGTCATGTATCCGCCCGAGCATGGGTCGCTCGCGAAGGAGATCGACAAGGCGGGCGCGGTCGTCAGCGAGCTCGTACCGGGAACGCCGCCGCAGCCGTGGTTCTTTCCACTGCGCAACCGGATCATCAGCGGGTTGTCGCGCGCCGTGGTCGTGATCGAAGCCGGCGAGAAAAGCGGCTCGCTCATCACGGCCCGCTGCGCGCTCGAACAGGGGCGCGACGTGCTGGCGGTGCCGGGGAACGTGCTGAGTGGGCGTAACCGCGGGGCACATGGCCTGTTGCGTGATGGCGCAAAGATCGTCGAGTCCGCGGACGATATCTTGGAAGAGCTGGGCATGGCGCGACCCGCCGGTCCTTCCGGGCCCGGGCCGTGCGCTTCACCAGGCGAAGGACGCGCGGTTTCGGACCCGATTCTTGCGTGTCTGTTTCCGGGGGAACCGAGCGATCTCGACGCGATTGCCGAACGATCGGGGCTCAGCACGGCACGGCTTCTGCCTCGGCTGTTCGAGCTCGAGCTGCAAGGCGCCGTCGCCCGGGTTGGCGGCGGCCGGTTCGTCCGGGTCGACAGAACCGTGCTAGGGTGAACAGGGACTATGGCGAAAACCCTCGTTATCGTGGAGTCGCCGGCGAAAGCGCGCACGCTCGAGCGCTTCCTCGGCGACAAGTATCAGGTAAAGGCGTGCTACGGTCACGTGCGCGATCTGCCTGAATCGGCCAGCCAGGTGCCGGACGAAATCCGAAAGAAGAACTGGGGCCGCCTCGGCGTCGACACGGACGGCGATTTCAAGCCGTATTACGTCATTCCGGACGACAAGCGTCAGCGGGTGAATGAGCTGAAGACAGCCTTGAAGGGCGCGTCCGAAGTGATGCTGGCGACCGACCCCGATCGCGAGGGCGAATCGATCAGCTGGCATCTGCTCCAGGTGCTGAAGCCGAGAGTGCCGGTGAAACGGATCGTCTTTCACGAAATCACCAAGAAAGCGATCGACCAGGCCGTCAAAGATGCGCACGACGTCGACGACAATCTGGTCCGCGCGCAGGAAAGCCGCCGCATTCTCGATCGGCTCTACGGCTACACGCTCTCGCCGGTGTTGTGGAAGAAGGTTCAGACCGGGCTGAGCGCGGGCCGTGTTCAGAGCGTCGCCGTCCGGCTCATCGTCGATCGGGAAGAAGAGCGCCTCGCGTTTCAGACGGCGCGCTACTCGGACCTCGACGCGCAGTTTTCCGCCGACGGCCGCACGTTCGGAGGCACGCTGACCCGGCTGGGCGACGCGCGCATCGCGAGCGGCAAGGACTTCGACTCGAACGGTGTCCTGACCGGAAAGAACGCACGACTGCTGTCGGATGCCGATGCGGCGGCGCTGGTCGATGTACTGAATGGCCATCTACCGTGGACCGTGACGAACGTCGAGGCGAAGCCGGGCATCGAGCGGCCCGCGGCCCCGTTCACCACCTCGACGCTCACGCAGGAGGCGAGCCGTAAGCTGGGTTTCTCGACGCAGCGGACCATGCAGTCCGCGCAGCGTCTGTTCCAGGAAGGCCACATCTCGTATCACCGCACCGATTCGACGACGCTCGGCGACGAGGCGCTGGCGGAGTCGGCGCGAGCCATCCGCGAGCTGTTCGGCGCCGACTACTACTCCGCGCCGCGCCGCTACACGACGAAGGTGAAGAACGCGCAGGAAGCGCACGAGGCCATCAGGCCGACGAATTTCAGCAGCGCGGCCGCGTCGCTCGAAGACGTCCTGACGGGCGACGATCTGAAGGTCTACGAGCTCGTCTGGAAGCGCACGATGGCGTCGCAGATGGTCGACGCCCGCGTCCTCCGCACGACGATCGAGATCTCGGCCGCGGCCGGCAACGGTGAACAGGCGGTGTTCACGGCGTCCGGCAGGGCGATCGAGTTCGCCGGCTTCCGCCGCGCCTACGTCGAGGGCAGCGACGATCCGTCCGCCGAGCTCGAAGAGCAGGAGACGCTCCTGCCCGCGCTGACGGTCGGCGAGCGTATCGACAGAGAGAAGACGCGCGTCAGGCTGGTCGGGCTCGAGCCGAAGGGACACGAGACGAGTCCGCCGGCGCGATACACCGAAGCCTCCCTCATCAAAGAGCTCGAGCGGATCGGCGTCGGGCGTCCGTCGACCTATGCGGCGACCATCGGCACGATCGAGCGCCGGGGCTACGTCTTCCGGCAGGGCAAAGCGCTCGTGCCGAGCTTCACGGCGTTCGCGGTGACGCGGCTGCTGCGCGAACACTTCGGCGACCTCATCGACGTCGCGTTCACGGCGGAGATGGAGGAAGACCTCGATCAGATTTCACGCGGCGAACGCGAGTGGCTCGACTTCATCCGGCAGTTCTACCGCGGCGACACACATCACCGTGGCCTCGAGGAAGCGGTCAAGCAGGCCGAGGATCGCGCCGAGTATCCGTTGATCGACGTAGGGACCAACCCCGACTCCGGCGACATGGTTCGCGTGCGCATCGGGCGCTATGGGCCGTTCCTGCAGCTGGGAGAAGGCGGGCCTGGCAGGACCGCGGGACTGCCACCGACGATCGCTCCCGCCGACCTGACCGTCGAGAAGTCGATGGCGCTCATCCGCACGAAGGCCGAGGGACCGCGGCTGATCGGCATCGATCCGAAGACCGGCATGAACGTCTACGCGATCCACGGCCGCTTCGGCGCCTACGTGCAGCTCGGCGAGACGCCGGAGAAGGGCGTAAAGGAGAAACCGAAACGCTCCTCGTTGACCGGCGCGCTGACCGAGGCCACGGTGACGCTGGACGAGGCGTTGAAGCTGCTCGAGCTGCCGCGCGAGCTCGGCCAGCATTCGGAATCGGGGCAGCCGATTGTCGCGGGCCTCGGCCGTTTCGGTCCCTACGTGAAGCACGGCGACGACTATCGGTCGCTCGAAGCCACGGACGATCTCTTCACCGTCGACCTCGACCGCGCCGTCGCGCTGTTCAATGCGCCGAAGCGATCCCAACGTCAGGCGACCAAGCGCGTCATCCGGACGATCGAGGTACCGGACGGCGCAACGGCGCTGCAGGTGCTCGATGGCCGGTACGGCCCGTACGTGACGGACGGCGAGCTGAACGCGTCGATCCCCAAGGGGACCGATCCCGCGACGCTCTCGCTCGAAGGTGCGCGCGAGCTTCTCGAGGCGCGCCGTGGTGCCCCGCCCTCAACGCGTCGCGGCCGGCGCGCCACCGGTGGTCGCGCGCACAGCCGCCGTCGTGAGGCGCGACAGGGTGACAAAGCCGTCGTGCCGCCGACCCTGTTGACGCTCAAGCCCAAGCCCAAGTCGAAGCCCAAACCGGCGGCCCGCAAGCGGACGGTCCGCAAACGCGCAAGCTGATGGTCCGGATCGTCGGCGGTGGCCTCGCGGGCGCAGAGGCCGCCTGGCAGGCGGCCTCCCGGGGCGTGGCCGTCAGGCTTTACGAAATGCGTCCCGTGCACCCGACCGCCGTGCACAAGACCGACCGCCTCGCCGAGCTGGTGTGCAGCAACTCCTTTCGCGGTGACAAGCTCGATAACGCCGTGGGCCTGCTGAAAGAGGAAATGCGGCGGCTGGGATCGCTCGTCATGCAGGCGGCCGAGGCGAGCCGCGTGCCTGCCGGCGCCGCCCTCGCGGTGGATCGCGAGCGGTTCGCCGCCATCATCACGCAGACACTGAGCGGCCATCCGCGGGTCACAATCGTGCGGCAGGAGATCTGCGCGGTCCCCGCGTCGAGCGAACGGGAGCCGGTCATCGTGGCGACCGGGCCGCTGACGTCGGACGCCCTGTCCGCCGACCTCGCGTCGATCGTGGGCCAGGGCCACTTGTACTTCTACGACGCCATCAGCCCGATCGTCCTCGCCGACACAATCGACCGCTCGAAAGTCTTCCGCGCGTCGCGCTGGGATCGGAGCCTGGGGCCGAGAGTCCCGCTGAAGCCGGACACGACCGGCGATACGGCGACGGAGAGTTCCGGTAGTGTCCGCCTTCAGGCGGACCCGTTGGCGTGCGGTATCGACGATGGGCAGGGCGACTATCTGAACTGTCCGCTGACGCGCGACGAGTACAACCGCTTCTGCGACGCGCTGACCACGGCGGAATCGGCGACCGTGCACGACTTCGAAAAGGAGCGCTTCTTCGAAGGGTGTCTCCCCATCGAAGTGATGGCGCATCGCGGCCGCGACACGCTGCGCTTCGGCCCGATGAAGCCCGTGGGCCTGGTCGATCCCCGAACCGGACGCGCGCCGTACGCCGCCGTGCAGCTGCGGCAGGACAACCTGGCCGGCGACCATTTCAGCCTGGTGGGTTTCCAGACGCAAATCAAATGGGGCGATCAGGCGCGCGTGCTGCGGCTGATTCCCGGGCTCGAGCAGGCCGAGTTCGTCCGCTTCGGGATGGTCCACCGCAACACGTACGTGAACGGTCCGACCGTGCTCGCCGAAACGTGGCAGGTGCGGAAACGGCCGACGCTGTTTTTCGCGGGGCAGATGTCCGGCGTCGAAGGCTACGTCGAATCCGCCGCCTCCGGCCTGCTGGCCGGATTGAACGCGGCGGCCCTCGCGACGGGCGAGCCGGCGTCTGCGCCGCCGCGCACGACGGCCATCGGCGCGCTGGCGTACTACGTGTCGCACGCCGATCCTGCGCACTACGAGCCGTCGAATATCACGTTCGGGATCATGCAGCCGCTGGAGCAGGCGCCGAAAAGCAAGAAGCAGCGCAACGAGGCGCTGTCCGCGCGCGCGCTGTCGGAGCTTGCCGCGTGGCAGGCAACACGTGCGGCCCGCGGTCTTCAGATCTGCTGAAGAAATGCGACGTTCAGCGTGGGTTTCTTCAAACGCTCTTCCGGCCCTTCCGCAGTCATGACCGGACACCTCAAGGACTTCCTGAAGTTCCTCGAGCTGAATCGCAACGCGTCGGCGCACACCGTCCGCGCATACGACAGCGATCTGACCCAATTCCTCGGGCATGCCGCCACGGAAGCCGGTCTCGAGGCCCGCGAGCTCGAGCCCGCGCATCTGGGCCGCGCGGCCCTCCGCAGCTTTCTCGGAGCGTTGCACAAGCAGGGCCTGACGCGGGCGTCGGCGGCGCGTAAGCTGGCCGCAGTCCGCACGTTCCTCCGATACCTTCGGCGCGAGGGCGTGATCGAGGACGATCCGGGCGCGCTGGTGGCCACGCCGAAACGTGACGTCCGCATGCCGGCCCACCTGTCGGAGGACGAGATGTCGGTGCTTCTCGACGCACCGGCCGGCGACACGCCGCTCTCCCGCCGCGATCGGGCGATCCTCGAGCTGTTCTACGCGTCGGGATTGCGCCTGGGCGAGCTCACCGGTCTCGATCTGGACGATGTGAACCTGAGCGCGAGGATGGTGCGGGTGCTGGGCAAGGGCAGAAAAGAGCGCATCGTGCCGTTCAACGGCAGCACGGCGAAGGCGGTTCGCGCGTATCTGAAAGATCGGGAGGGCTTGATCGGCAGTGGCGCGGACCGTCGTCACAACAGACGCGATCCGCTGTTCGTGAACCATCGTGGCGGGCGGTTGACCATGCGGAGCGTCGACCGACTGGTGCGCCGATATGTCGCGGCAAGCAGCTCCCGTCCGGGCATCAGCGCGCACGCGCTGCGGCACTCATTTGCGACGCACCTGCTGCAGCGCGGCGCCGACCTGCGCGCGATTCAGGAGCTGCTCGGCCACGCTCGCCTCAGCACGACCCAGCGCTACACGCACGTGAACGCCGCGCAGCTGCTGGACGTCTATCGGAAGGCGCATCCGCGCGCGCGCGCGCGGAATTAGGAATTTG
>Ga0066682_10000106_pt1 | contig 18497 bp, 11 predicted proteins | sample GraSoiAngelo_131_FD_65628 | JGI IMG/M metagenome (GOLD analysis project Ga0066682, IMG submission 65628) | Grasslands soil microbial communities from the Angelo Coastal Reserve, California, USA - 14_0929_02_30cm | ecosystem: Environmental > Terrestrial > Soil > Grasslands | place: USA... | reverse complement strand
AGCTCCCGCTCCATCAGGAAGCCGGCGGCGCACTCGGTCAGGAACGCCGTGATGCCCACGGTCGAAGCGTGCGCGCGATGCGCCGCGCCGAACGCATCGTTCACGTAACGCTCCGCCAGCCGGGCCAGCTCGCGGCTGAACCCCGGGTCGTTCTGCTCCTCGCGCGGATCGAAGCGGAGATTCTCGAGCAGGAGGATCTCTCCGTTCTGGAGCGCCTCCGCCTTCCGCTCCGCGTCGGAGCCGACGATCGATTCCGCGAATCCCACCGCCGCTCGAAGGCACCGTTCCAGACGCTCCCGCACCGGTGCCAAGCTCTGCTTGGGGTCGCGCTTCCCCTTGGGACGGCCGAGATGCGACGCGACGACGAGGCGCGCCCCCTTCTCGATCAGGTAGCGGAGGGTCGGAAGGGACGCGATGATCCGCGTATCGTCCGCGACGGAGCCGTCCGGCGAGAGTGGCACGTTGAAGTCCACCCGCACGAAGACCCGCTTTCCCGCGGCGTCGAGCGAGCGGAGCGTGCGGAACGCCATGCTCAGCGCGCCTTCCCCAGGAGGAGCAGCGTGTCCACCATGCGGTTCGAGAATCCCCACTCGTTGTCGTACCACGCGAAGACCTTCACGACGCGGTCTCCCGAAACCATGGTGAGCAGCGAATCGAAGACCGCCGAGTGGGGGTTCCCCACCACGTCCTGCGAGACGATCGGATCCTCGCAGTACTGGAGGATCCCGCGCAGGGGTCCGTCCGCCGCCTCCTTCATCGCGGCGTTCACCGACGCGACCGAGGCGGACCTGGAGGTCACGGCGGTCACGTCGATCACCGAGCCGTCCGAGATCGGAACCCGGATGGAGATTCCGTCCATCTTCCCCTGGAGCGAGGGGATCACGTGGCCGATCGCCTTCGCGGCTCCGGTGCTGGTCGGAATCATCGACACGGCCGCGGCGCGCGCCCGGCGCAGGTCCTTGTGCGGGGCGTCGTGCACGCGCTGATCGTTCGTGTAGGCGTGGACCGTGGTCATGAGCCCGCGCTCGATCCCGAACGCGTGGTCCAGCACCGAGAGCACGGGAGCGAGGCAGTTCGTGGTGCAGGAGGCGATCGAGACGATCTGATGCTTCGCGGGATCGAACGTCTTCTCGTTCACTCCGATGACGAAGGTCGCGTCCGCGCCCTTCGCGGGCGCCGAGACCAGCACGCGCCGGGCGCCGGCCCCCAGGTGAACCGCCGCCTTGTCGCGCTCCGTGAACTTGCCGGTGCACTCCAGCACCACGTCCACGCCGAGGTCTTTCCAGGGAAGGTTCGCCGGATTGGCCTCGCAGAGAACCCGGACCGCGTGCTTCCCCACGCAGAGACTGGAATCGCGCACCGCGAACCGTTCGGGCCAGACTCCGTGGATCGAATCGTAGGTGAGCAGGTGCGCGAGCGTCGCGGCATCCGTGATGTCGTTCACCGCGACGAAGTCGATCGATTCCTGCCGTTTGAGCGCCGCCCGGAGCACCAGCCTTCCGATGCGGCCGAATCCGTTGATCCCGACGCGCACGCCGATTCCCCCCTAGGTGGAAAACACCTTCGCCAGCTCGTAGAACTCCCGATCGACGGTCTTGGGCGAGCCCAGCGCTTCCGCGATCGGCACATCGACGATCTTCATGCCGCGGATCGCCACCATGCGCCCGAACCCTCCGCGCTTTGCAAGATCCACGGCGGCCACGCCAAAGCGCGTTCCCAGGAACCGGTCGTACGCGGTCGGAGATCCGCCTCGCTGGATGTGGCCCAGCACGCTGTAGCGGCTCTCGAACCCCGTGCGCTCCTCGATCCGCTCGGCGAGGGTGGCTCCGATGCCGCCCAGCCGCACGTGACCGAACGCGTCCCGGCGCTCGCTCTGCACCTGGACCGTGCCTCCCTCGTCCTTGAGCCGGGCGCCCTCGGCCACCACGATGATACTGAAATTCTTCCCGCGCTCGTGGCGGCGCCGCACCACGTCGCAGACCTCCTCGACGGAGACCGGGTATTCAGGAATCAGGATCATGTCGGCCCCGCCGGCCACCCCGGACTCGAGCGCGATCCATCCGGCGTGGCGTCCCATGACCTCCACCACGATCACGCGGTCGTGCGACTCCGCGGTCGTGTGGAGCCGGTCGATGGCCTCGGTCGCGATCGAGAGCGCGGTATCGAAGCCGAACGTGTAGTCGGTGCCGTTCACGTCATTGTCGATCGTCTTGGGGATTCCGACCAGCCGCACCCCCGTCTCGTGGAGCTTCTTGGCCACGCCGAGCGTGTCCTCGCCGCCGATCACGGCCAGGATATCGACGCCGCGGCCGGAGAGCTCCTGGCGGATGCGCGCTTCGCCCCCAGGCTCCTGATACGGGTTCGTGCGCGACGTCCCGAGGATGGTGCCGCCCCGCGGAAGGATCCCCGACACCTTCTTGAGATCCAGATCCTCGACTTCGGATTGCAACAGACCGCGCCATCCGTGCCGGAATCCGACGACCGACCAGCCATAGGCCTTGATGGAGCGATGCACGACGGCGCGGATGACGGCGTTCAGGCCGGGGCAGTCTCCCCCACCGGTGAGCACGCCGATCCGCATCGTCCAACCTCCGAGAGTGCCGGGTCAAACAGTTGTGAAAAGGTAACTTAGGGCCGTGGATGTTATGCGGGACGCGCAGGGGCTGTCAAGGTCGAATCGCGGGATGCGTGAGCTTCGACTCCGGCTGAACGGGGCAGCGAAGTTCGACGGCTACCGCACCCCGCTGACCGACGAGTACCGGAGCGTGTAGTCCCCGTAGCCCTGTTCGTCGACGAAGACGAACTTCATGCCCGCGCTGATCTCGTTCATCCGATGGCGCGGGATCATCTCATGGCCCCGCAAATGGTAGGTCCAGATCTCGTACGGGCGCGTGTCCACGACGCCCTGGTCCGGCTTTGTGAGGAGATCCTTCGAGCTCTTCGGAATCTGCCCTTCCATCACGTATCCCAGCGTCTTGTCCGACACGGGAAGGCGCTCGATCTGGATCTCGTCCGGCTCCCCGAACTGGATCCAGATCCGGCCCCGGTCGCTGAACATGCCTCGCTCGAACACGGTGTAGTGCGCGTTGGCGTATGCCACCCGGGCCTGGAAGTCGCGGCGAAGCTCGTTCTCGGCGGTGTCCGGCGTGGGATCGATGGCGCGCCAGACCTGGCCCAGCTTCGCCTCCTTCTCTCCCCGGGTCATCTGCCGGAAGGCATAGGCCTCGTCCTGCGTGAGGAGCGCCTGGGCGGTCACGTCGTACAATTCCGCTCCCTCCGCGCGCCAGGAATCCACGTCCCAGAGCACGTCGAACTCCCCCTGGCTGGTCGCGAGGGAACGGTCGTCATCCCCGAGAAGGTCGATGCGGAGACGGTAGTGCCCCGACGGCAGGGCTCCCACGTCGGCGTGGAGCGCGTGCGGCCACGCCGTGCCCTCGGTCACGCGGAGAGAGTCGATCGATTCGAGGAGCGTGTCCGACTGCGCGCCGAGAATCATCGTTCGCACGCGGTAGGATCGACCCTCCGGGGGCGGCGGGAGATCGTAGATCTCGTAGTACGCGGAGAGCATGTCCTTGTAGTAGCCATAATACGCGCTGGGATGGGGCTGGACCTCGAACGAGCCTTTTCCGAAGGGGGTCTCGGCCGTTCGATCCTGCACGTTCCAGGCGAACTCGATCCCGCTGACGGCGGGATTCCGGAACAACCATTCCGACATGTCGATCTCCCCGCGCACCTCTCCCTGCCGCTTCTTGTTCTTCATCTGATAGACGAGCCCGCGGCGCGCGACGTTCATGTCCTCCACGGTGATCTTATAACGATACGTTCCGGGAGGCGCGACCATCCCCAGGGTGTAGATCTCTCCCATAAGCGAGTCGCTGGTCGCGGCGGCGTCGGTGGATTGGAGCCGCGCCTCGCGCTGCTGGAAGCCCGCGCGGCGCCCCTTGCCGGTCGTGAGCTCGACCGTCACGCGAAGCCGGGCCTCGAAATCAATCCCGGAGGGGATGAACTTGATCTCCTGGTAGGGGATGCGGATGAAGAACTCGACGCGCGCGTCCCCGGCGTCGTGCCGGTAGGCCGTAGCACTTGCGTTGTAGCGCAGATCACCCGTCGAAATGCCGGACTCGCCCGTAGTCCTCTGCGGGGACGCCGCCACCGCCGGAGCGGCGATGAGGACGCCGAAGATCGCAGCGAGAAGCCGAAGAGGCGCACGACGATGGTGGCGCCTCACGGCGCGTCGCTCCTAGAAGCTCACGTTCACCGAAACGCGGTGCGCCGCCGTGAGCAGTTTGAGGTCCTGGTACGCGTAGTCGAGGCGGGCCACCGACGCCTTGCTCAGGGTCAACGGGAACTTCACCCCCAGCCCCGCCGTCATCCCTTCGGTGTCGTAGTTGAACTTGTACCCGCCGCGCAGGAACAGGTAGTCGTGGAAAGCGTATTCCGCCCCCCAGTTCACCTTTTCCGAATTGTCGGAAGGATGCGTGAACTCGGCGACCGTGAGGACCCGGCTGTCCCCGCGCTGGAGCAAGTTGACCGAGCCCCCCACGCGGAAGAAGGTCGGCATCTTCACCTTCTCGTTGAGGAAGGTCATGTCGCTTCCCACGTTCTGGATCGACATGCCGATCTTGGCCCCGAGGAGCCCGATATCGTAGAGCGTCCCGAAGTCGAAGGTGGTGGACTTTCCCTTCACGTCGGCCAGGCCGGTCTGCACGTAGTTCGCGGAGATCCCGGCCGAGAACTTGTCCGTCAGGGAGCGCGCATAGGAGATCCCGTAGGCCCATTCCCCGGCGTCGAAGGTGTCCCCGGTTCCGTCCGGCAGGTAGGTCGTGCGGACGATGTCCCGGCTCATGGTGAGGGCGCGAACGTTCACGCCCAGCATTCCCGGGATCCACTTGATGTTGAACACATACGCCGCCTGGTCGAAGAGAATCTCCGCGGGCCACGAGGTGTGGTTCAACGTTACCGACTGGCCCGAGAGTCGCGCGATGCCCGCGGGATTCCAGTACACCGCGGTGGCGTCGTCGGCGAGCGCCACGTACGCATCCCCCATCGCGGCCGCGCGGGCGCCAACGCCGATCTTCAGCGACTGGCCTCCGAGGGTCCCGACCTTCTCGAATATCTGCGCCCCTTCCGCGGTGAGCGGAAGAAGCAGGCAGACGGCGACGATCAACGTACGCATGACGGAATGCCTCCTGGATTCTCCCTGGAACGGTTGGGAACCGCCGGCCGTTCTCATCGGATGATGATGAATCTGCCGACCTTCTTGCCCAGCTCCGTGTCGACAGAGTAGAGGTAAATGCCGCTCACGATCTTCTGTCCGTTCCTCGAGATGAGGTTCCACGGAACCGACCCCTTGCCGCCCGTCACCGGATCCTTGCCGTACTGGACGTCCGCGGCCGGTCTGCCGTCGAACTCGATGTTCTTCACGAGATCCCCGGCAATCGTGTAGATGTGGATGGTGCCTTTCGTGCGCGGCAGGTTCATGAACGTGACCTTCGTTCCGGAGGGATCTTCCTCACGCGGCACCAGGTCCCACTCCGCGCCCCCCTTGTAGGGATTCGGAACGACGAAGACCTCCTTCTGGTCGTTCCTCGAGTCCCCTCGCGGATAGACCACCTGCGCGTTCGAGGCGCTGGGATTCCCCTGGAGGACGACGTCGGACCCGGCCGAGTCGCCGGGAACCACCGAGATCGGGACGATGGAATAGAAGTAGGGGAACCCGTTCAGCACGTGCGTGTCCACGAAGCTGTACCGCCCCACCGCGAAGAGGGTGTCGATCTCCGTGTAGCTCGAGTCGTTACGCACGGCGCGCCGGTTGGGGTCCCAGCGCACCAGCGTGGGACTGATGTTGATGATGGGTATGGAGGGATCGATCAGGTCCGAAAGCGGATGCGCCGGCGTCCCCTTCGGATTGACGCGCCACTCGCCGAGAAGGGACCAGAGATTTCGTGCGGGAGCGTTCGTCCCGAGCGGGCGGTTCCACCCCGCGGCGCGGAAAATGCGGTATCCCAGGAACTCTTTCAGGTTCCCCCGCTGCGCGTCCCGAACCTGCTCCGCGAAATTGCTCCATTTGAGCGTGACCTTGTGGTCCCCCGGGAAGAACCATGCCGAGATCCGGGTCGAGTCGTCGCGAGAGTTGTAGAGATGCTGGAAATCGGAGACCTCTCCGTGCCCGTCCTGCCCCGCGTAGAAGGGCGCCGGGAGCGGCGCCGCGGCCACCCAGTTGACGAGGTGCTCCCGCCCTCCCTGGCCGGTGTTCACGTCGCAATCGAAGTCCACGTATTTGCAGTCCGCGGATACGATGGGAAGCGGCAGCGTGTCCTGGTTGGCGCAGTGAGCGCCGTTGTTCTGGAGCGTTCCCCCGAGGACATCCTGACAGACGTACTTTCCATCCTGCTGGAGATTGCAGGGCGTGTTGACATCCCAGTCCGGGATGCCGGGATACAAAGGATTGTTATTCGCGTCCACGATCGAGGAAATGTTGCCGTGGAAGCGAAGCCGGCAGAGTGAGGACTCCGGAATGATGTAGGTGAAGCGCGAGCCGATTTCCGTGTTCCGAAGGCAGGTCTCCTTCCCGCACGTTCCGGTGAGCGCGTTGCCGTCCAGATCCGTGTAGAGACCGTCGAACACCTGCTGCGCGCTGACCGCATTGTCGATCAGGGTCCCGCCCGACTGCGAGGGGCCCCGCCCCAGGCCCATCACCCAGGCCACGGAAATGGTCAGGGAGGAGTCCGGGAGAATCGACCGGAACGGGCCCGTTGCCATGATGAATCGATAGTCGAGGGGCCGGCCCGAGATGATCTGCCCGATGACGTCCGGGTTGAGCTGCGGGTCGGACATTAGGAGATAGCGCTGGGCGTCGTTCTCCGGGTCGCCGCCTGCCGGGAAGGGGGCGGATCCTGAGAAGAACTTGAACGAGGTGATCCCGACGTGCCGGGGAGCGGTCGCCCCGCTCGGGTCGGTCGTGTGGTTCAGGAACATGCAGCCGAAGTAGCCGGGGACGTCGCCCCCCTTGGCATCCTGCACGCGGGAGGGATCGTCCGGATTGTCCCACATGTAGCCCATCTGGATCCGCCGGTGCACGAACTCGCCCGTGGAGCCGACATACTGGACCGTGGTGTCCACGAGACCCGCCTCGTCGTCCGTAAAGTAGCCGCGGATGGAGCGGTTCCCGATGTCCATGTCGGCGAAGATGGCCACAAAGACGTTCCGGAGGGCGCGGCCGCTCACGTTGATGATCTTGTAGTCCATCCCGACGAAGTCGTTCTGCCCCGGCGTCGCCCAGGCGTACGAAGTCTGCCGGACCTTGATCCCCAGAGGCACGTGCTCCGGAAGGAGCTGCCGCGTGGTGGGCTGATAGTCGTTGTACTCGGAGGCGAACATCTGCTGGCCGATCGCGGCGTAATCCTCGTCGCAGAGCCCGTCGCCGTCGTCGTCCAGTCCGTTCAGGAAATCCTCGTCCACCCGGCCGTCCCCGTCGTCATCCGGGTTCACGCTGGCCGAGATGATCCGGTTCCCGCCCGGGATCCCCTCGTAGCTTTCGCGAACGTCCGCCACCTGGTCGATCGGCAGCGGGACGCACACGTTCACCGGCGCGATGTCCGGGGAGAACTCACGCTCGTACGTGGCGGTGGTGACGTGAGGAATCCCGCTCGCGTCGAGGGCGCCCACCCAGAGGCCGGCCGCGTAGAGATAGTCGTTGCCCGACCCGGCGGGCCATTCCGCCGAGGGAACGGTGGTCCGGGAAGGGTTGCTCTGGTTGCCCGTCTCGCCGAAGTTCGTGATCTGGAGCTGGAGACGCCCTACGTTGTGGACGAACTTTCCGTCCAGGCGAAACAGCCGGTGGATTCCGTCCCGGCTCGGACCGTCGATCTCGTTCTGGGGAAGCTGGTGGAACGCGCACACGCCGGCCCATAGGGCCACCACGGCCGAGGTGAGCACCGTTCGACGGCACATACTCATCAGACCCGCCCCCTTGCGTGAACATCAGCCCCGGCTGCTTCCACGATCGGCCGGCGGAACGCCGGCAGCACTAGAACTGCACTCCGAGCCCGGCCCGGATCGTCCGTCCCTGCTGGAAGACCCTGGGGTCGTGCACGGGATACCAATCTTCCTTTCCGTCCCCGTCCTGGTCCTGCGTGAGGAAGGCTCCGCCGGCCCGGCCCGTCTCGCTGTAATAGATATTGTAGGACTGCTGATTCAGCGCGCCCGGCGGCCAGATCGAAGGCTCGAGATCGCTGATGTTCTCCGCGTCCAGGAGATTCGTCCCCTGCACGTACAGCGTCAGGTTCTGGCCCCACGCCCTGAAGAACCGCTCCCCCTGCATCGACAGGGTCGACACCGAAGGCAGGCGGCGCGAATTGGTCAACTCGGGGTTCTGTCTCCGCTCCAGGCGCTCGTGCGGCGTGAAGGGGAACCCGGATCCGAACTGGTACACGAACGAGCTGCGCCAGTCCTTCTCGTTTCCGAGGCTCAGGGTCGCCGAAATGTTGTGTCTCTGGTCCCAGTCGAGCGGCTGCTCCGAGGTCGGCTTGAACTGGTCGCGCAGGTTGCCCGTGCTCGGAAGCGCGCGGTTCGGGTCCGAGGCGGTTCCCGTGGCGTTGCCGTACGTGTAGTTCACCTCTCCCGAGAAGCCGTGGCTGAACCGCTTGATGAGCGTGAACTCCACGCCTCGCGAGGATGCGTAATCCGCGTTCACGTAGGTGGGCACGGTGATCGCGAACCCGGGGATCTCCTGGTCCACGGTCGTGAGAAGACCGAAGATGTCCTTGAAGTACACGCCGAACTGGCCGTAGATGTCCTTGCTGAAGAGGTGCTGGACGCCGAGCTGGTAGCTGATGGTCGTCTGAGGCTCGAGATTGGGATTGCCCCGCGCCGTCGCCGAGACGAGCCGCCCCTGGTAGATGTACTGCCGGTCCGGGACCTGGAAGAGCCGTCCATAGTGAAAGCTCATCACGTCGCGATCCGAGATCGGATAGGCGATCCCGATGCGGGGGCTGACCTGGGTCTTGACGCGGTTCCGGACCTGGGCCGAGGAGATCTGGTTCCCCACCGAGAAATTGTCGTACCGCACCCCGGCGTTGAGAACCATTCCCTCGTACTCCCAGCGATCCTGGACGAACGCGGCGCCTTCCGGATTGTAGGCCCGGAATTCGTCGCGGTCCGCCCCGTAGAGCCCCGTCCCCGTGAGAATGTTCGGGAAGTTGGTGCGGAGAAAACCGAAATCGTTGTAGTTGATGTCTCCGCCGGTCATGAAATTGTGGTTGCCGAACTTCCTCGAGAAATCGCCGTTGAAGGTGTACGTGGTCGTCTGCTTCCGCTCGTAGAATGGATAGTCCCCGTTCGTGACGTAGTACGGCCCGTCCAGGCGATTCTGGACGTCGTAGTAGTTGTTCGGCAGCTGCTGGTACTCCCACGGCATGCGGTCCAGAACGTCCCGCGACGTCTGCCAGGTCTGCCGCGAGGCGCGCAGGTTGTAGATGGTCCCGACCCCGAGCGTGTGCTTCCAGGTGATCGCGGTCTGGAGGTAGTCCTCGTCCGTGACCGGAAGGTGCTCCGCCGTGTTCATGGGGACGTACGAAGAATCCACCTGGAAATAGGACCACGCGCCGTAGCGGGTGGTCACGTTGCCGTCCGTCGGCGCCGTGGAATCCTGGCGGACCTGCACCCATCCCTGTCGATTCCAGCGGTTCTGGTACTCGCCGTCCAGCGCCCGGTTCTTGATGATCTCCACGTTGAGCTTCTCGTTCGGGGTCAGCTTGAAGGTCAGCTTGCTGGAAAGCTTCGCGCTGTTGGACTGCCGGTTGCCCAGGCGGATGAAATCCAGGAACCGGTGTTCCTGATGCGTCGCGATGTTCCGGAGATACGTGTCGGTGTAGGTTCCTTCGAAGGAGATGAAGTAATTGGTCTTGGGAAAGAGAAACGGCCCGCCGAATCCCGTGCTGAGCCGCTCGAAATTGTTGAAGGATTTGTCCGCCTCACCGTAGCGGTCGGTGAAGTAGCGGATCTCGCCGCCGAACTTGTCTCCGCCCTCGCGCGTGGTGAGGTTGATCACTCCGGAGAGCGCGTTCCCGTACTGGGCGTCCAGCCCTCCGAGCACCTGCTCGCTCGAGGACACGGCCAGAAGCCCCAGATCGACGCCCTCGGCGCGGAGCGGGTTGCGGCTCGCGATTCCGTTCACGATCGTGAGCACCTCATCGCCGCGGCCGCCGCGGAAATGGAGCTCCCCTCCCTGGCTGATGACGCCGGCCTTGAGTCCGATCGCCTCCTTGTAATTGTCCACGGGAAGCGAGCGGAGATCCTCGGCGGTGACGATCTGCTTCGTGGAGCTGTCCTTCTTGCGGATCGCGATCTTGATATTGCCCGTGACATCGACCACACCCATCTTCACTGCCTGTTCGGTGATCTTGAAGTCGACCATGACGGTCTGGTTCGCGTTCACCTGGATGACTTTCTCCACCGTGGCATATCCCATCATCTTGGTGGCCAAGGTGTAGGGGCCGACCGGAACTTTGACGATCGTGAATTTTCCTTCCGCGTTGGCGCGACCGCCGAGGTTGGTGCCTTTGAGGATGACGTTGGCGTAGGGCACGCCGACCCCGCTATCATCCGTGATCTTCCCCATGATCGAGCCCGTCTGTGCCTGGGCGGATGCGGTCATGGGGCCGAGCGAGAAGAGGCCGAGCAGGAGCGCGACGGTCGGTACGAGCACCGTCAGAAGCCCGTGACGGCCCGGTTGGCCAGACATAAGTGGAGACGCTCCTTTCTTCTTCGGAGGTGTCAGCGGAAACCGGCTATCTTTATGCCGTTTTTGAGGGTTGCCGTCAAGCCAATTCGTTGTGAGACGCTCGCTTGTCCGATTCGGAGACCGTCGTTTCGGGGCAACTGAATGTGTCAAGCGCATCTCACAGCCGGCGTTCTGGTGCTGAGGGGGGATCGCTGCCGTCGCGGGGGGGAGGGACCGCGCACCAAGAGGTACGGCGCGTACTCCGCCGCCTGTCGCGCATTATAGGAGGCGACCCTTCCGCCGGCAAACGTTTTTTTCAGAATTCGGTGGCGCTGGACATCTGGAAGCCGTGGACGAGGAGACCCGGGCAGACCACCCCTCCGGAAGACTCCTGCGCCGACGTCGCTTCCACCTCGTTCAGCATCTGGACGACGCTCTGGTTGAACCGAAAATTCCGCACGCCGTGAGTCACCTTGCCCTTCTCGATCGCGAAAAGCCCGTCCCGGGTCATTCCCGTCAAGGTCACCGTCTTGGGATCCACGACGTTGGTGTACCAGACCCGCGTGACGAGCAGCCCCCGGTCCACGCGCCGGACCAGGTCTTCCACGCCCCCGGATCCTCCTTCGAGGACCAGATGCCGCGCGATGGGCCCGTAGGTGTTGGGAACGGGCAGCCCGTGTCCCGTGCTCTCGCGCCCCTCCTTCGCGGCGGTCTGCCGGTCGTAGACCGCGCTCTTCGCCACCCCACGCTCGATGATCGTCGTGGGAAGGGTGGGCATCCCTTCGGCGTCGAATGGACTCCCGCGGTGGAGCGGATGGAACGGATCGTCCCGGATCGTGATGTTCTCTCCCATCACCTTCCGGCCGATCTTCCCCGAGAGGAAGCTGCGACCCTCCTGCACGAGGAGCGCGCCGAAGGAGATCCAGGACATGTCTTGGAGAAGGTCCGCCACCGCGGCGGGCTCGAGGACCACGGTGTACCGGCCCGGGTCCCAGGGTTTCGGATCGCGCGAGCGCAGCGCCTTCTCCACCGCTCGCGAGGAGAGGGCGCCTCCGTCCACGCCGCGCGCGCTGTGAGACTCGTAGCCCGCCCACCCGGAGGCGGTTCCATCGAGCGCGGAGACGAGAAACTCCGCCGAGGTGCCCTCGTGATACGCAAAGAGCCCCCGCGAGTTCGCGATCGCGAGCGGCCCGATCTCGCCGTAGTCGCCGATGGTCCCGGCCCTGACTTCATAGATTCCCGCCCCTTCGAGGCCGGCCTCGCGGCACCGCGTGACCGCCTTGCCCACCTCGCGCGCGCGAGCGTCCGCGCTGAGGCGCTCGGTCTCCGGATCGAGTGCGTCCACGGTGCGGTAGGTCTGCGGTCCCGGAAGCGGGAGCAGCTCCGGGATCTCGGGCTGATGGCGCGTGGCTTCCTTGGCGCGCTCGATCAGCTGGGCCATTCCCTTCGGGCTCAGGTCGTTTCCCGTCGCACGGCCGGTGCGCTTTCCCTCGACGATCCGGACGGAGAGCAGGTACCGGCGCTCCTCGACGTTCTGGGTGATCTCGTTGTTGGCGAACCGGGTCAAGGCGTCGCTGCCCCCGCCGAGCATGACCTCGACCTCCGCGCCGCGCGCCAGGGAGATCGCCTGATCCAGCTTGGCCTTTGCTTCTTCCCGGAGCATCAGTCCTCGTACCCCACGCCCACCCGCACCTTCCGGAAGCGCGCGGGGGCGGCTCCGTGCGTGATCTCGCCGACCTGGCCCGGCTGCCCCTTGCCGCAGTTCACGACACCCCACGGCTTCCATTCCTCCGGGCCGCAGATGGAATCGCATGAGTTCCAGAAGCCGGTCGTGATTCCCTGGTAGGTGGGATTCTTGAGCATCCGGACTCGTTTTCCTTTCCGGATCTCCCAGGCGATCTCGGTCTTGAACTGGAAGTTGTAGCGGAGCTGGTCGATGCTCCAGCTTCGGTTGGTCTCCATGTAGATCCCGTGGTCGGTATCGGAGAGGAGATCCTCCAGGGATCCCGATCCGGCCATGAGGCTGAGGTTCACCATCCGGATCATGGGGATGTGGAACCATCCGTCCGAGCGGACGCATCCCTTGCTCCGGCTCTCTCCGACGCGGTGCGCCAGCTCGCGCGAGGTGAGATACCCCAGGAAGAGGCCGTCCTGCACGATGTGCCAGCGCTGCGCCTCTACGCCGTCGTCGTCGTACGCAAAGGTTCCAAGCGCGTGCGGCAGCGTGGCGTCGGCGACCAGGTTCACGAGCTTCGAGCCGAACTGGAGCTTCCCCTGCTTCTCCAAGGTGAGAAAGCTCGTACCCGCGTAGTTCGCCTCCATGCCCAGCACGCGGTCGAGCTCCGTCGGGTGCCCCACCGATTCATGGATCTGGAGGGCGAGCTGGGAGCCTTCGAGGATGAGGTCGCGCTCTCCCGCCGGGCACTGCTCGGCGGTCAGGAGGGCGACCGCTTCCTCCGCGACCCGGCGCGCGTGCTCCACGTAGGGCGTGCCTTCGATGAGCTCGTAGCCGAGCGCCTGATGAAAGCCCTCGGCCTGCGGGAAGCTGCGGCGCTGCACGTCGTCGGCCGAGACGGCCGTCGCGGAGAATCCCCCTCCGGATCTCGTGAGGGTCTGCTCGATGTCCGATCCTTCCGTGCTCAGGTAATACTGATGCTTCCGCTGGAACGAAAGGAAGGACTCGGCGTTCTTGACGCCCCGGACCGCACGCATCTCGGAATCGATGCGAAAGAGAAGACCCAGCTTCGTCTCGAGGGAGACCTGGAAGGGATCGATCGCGCATTGCGACGCCCAGACCGCCCGGTGCGCGGGCTCGGGAGCCAGACGCACGTCGTCGTGCTCCAGACTGGCGCTCGCCCGACCGATCGATACGGCGCTGGCCGCGCACCGCTCGACGCCTTCCTTCGTGAGGTCGTCGGTGGCCGAGAAGCCCCACGCGCCCTGCACGAGGACCCGAACGCCGATTCCCGCCGAGGAGCTGAGGTCCAGCCCCCCCACCTCGCCGTTCTTTACCTGGATGTCTTCGCGGGTGGATTCAATCGCGCGCGCGTCGGCGTAGGAGGCGCCGCGGGCGTGCGCGGTATCGATCGCAAGCCGGGCGAGATCCTTCATGCGTCGGCGCTTCGGAGCATCCTCAGAAGAGGTATCGGAACACGATGGTGGCCTGGTCGCTCCGGGAGAGCTCGAGACTCGGATCTCCTGGCATGTGGCTGACGTGTTCGTGCGAATACGAGGCGTCGATCTGGGTGCCGAGGAGGTCCCAGAAATAACCCACTCCCGCCGAGAGACGGGATCCCTTGAGCGTCGGGTTGGCGTTCTCGTCGGGATCGCGGCGTATCAGCGCCACGCCGCCGCGCACCGGTAGCCAGGAGAACACCCGGTATTCTCCGCCGAAGTGGTACGAGAGCTCGGAGCTCAGGATCTCGGGATAGGTGCCGGTGTAGTCGGTGCGCCGCTCCTTGGCGTACTGGATCTCGGTCGCGGCGAGGCCGCGGCCGCCCGGCAGATCGACCGACACGCCCCCGTCCACCTGCGTGCCGAAGCGCTTCACATTCAGGGGACGGGTGGATTGGAGCACGTTGGGGTTCGGGATAATCCACTCCAGCTCGCGGTACCGGCGGAAACGCGCGCCCACGTGCGCGGGCGTTCCGGGAACGTCGATCATCCAGCGCGAGGCGACCTCGTTTCGCCGCAGCCCGCTCAGGAGCGAGGACCACTTCATCTTGAACACGCTCTCGAAGGGGTTCGTGATGTTGATCGGGAGGGGATTCAGGAAATACTGGGCCGCCCAGTTGACCTCGGCGATCTCCTCGCCGTCATGCGAGCGGTGGCGGCCATCGACGATGCCTCGAACCCAGTTCTTGTACCGAATCCCGAGCTGCGCGTTGTAGCTCACCTCGGGACGGTTCCAGTCGTAATGGTCCTCGTTGAAGGGACCCTGGCTCGTCCCCCGCAGGTGGTGCCGCGCCCATGCCGCGGAGCCCGCGACCGTGAGCCCGAGCGGCCCCACCCGGGGATTCGCCAAAGCTCCCCCGGTCAGGGATAGCTCCGTCGACTTGAGGTTGATCTCGTAGGGATTGGGAACGCTCCGCGATTCGCTCTCGTGCCGGTAGCGCATCCTTCCCGCGAGGGTGACGTTCTTGAGAAATTTCCGCCCGTAGGTGACGCCCACCCTCGGCACGATCACGCTCGCGCCGATGTGATTGTCCCCCGCCACCGGATCGAACCCGGAGGGGAACATGATGTCGAAATCGCGCATGAACCTGGAATTGTCGGGTGACGGGGAGACGTCGTGCCTGCTGGCATCGACGCCGCCATAGATTCCCTCGAGCCCCAGCACCCATTGCCGGTTGTTCCGCATCGATGCGATCAGTCCGCTCCGCCGCTGGATCACGCTGTGCGGATATCCATAGTAGCCGTCGTGGAACGTGTCGTAGCGGGACGATTCCTCGATGCTCGAGGAATCCTGGTCGGCCAGAAGCCCGGCGGGATTGTCGGAAAACCCGTAAGGATTGATCCGGTCCAGCGGGTCCTCCACCGCGCTATTCATCCCGCCCATCCCGTCCAGGCGCGCGGAGATGCTCCGCGCCTCGACATCCACCGTCGAGGCACGCGTCCACGCCTCGGAGATCTGTGCCTGGGCGATGGCGGGGTCCGCCCAGGCGGCGAGCATCGAGGTGAGCACGGCGGCCGCGGCCCGGCCCAGTGAAGGACTCACGGCCAACCGCGGCGTGACCCTCATGAGCCTTGGCCCCTTCATCGCGGTTTCAGGTACAGAGGCAGGAGAATCGACCGGCTGCCTCGGGTCGAGGACGCGTCGTAGATGGTGATACGGATCATGTAGTGCCGGCCCTCGACGAGCTGCACGTCGTCGGTCCAGGGTGTCCATTTCGAGGGATCTGTGGTGTCCGACGGCGCCTTGTAGTAGGTCGTCAGGTCGCGGCGAATCTCAAGATTCCACTTCCCGGCCGCCCAGTTCGCGCGCGCGAGCACGTCGAACTGGCTGGCGCTCGGAAACGTGTCGCGCCAAGCGGGAACATAGTCGCCTGGATTCCAGGTCTTGTCCCGGACCGAGCTGTCGTCGATCCGCACCGGGTTCAGGCTGTCGCATGGCGTCAGCGGCTTGGCCACGTAGCTCCAGACGACGTACGAAGTGGGCTTCCCCCGATTGAGCCTCGTGTCGCGGGTTCCCTTCGACGCGATCATCTGGGGCACGATTCCGTTCGGGTACGCGGTGTAGTTCTGCACGTACGTCCTTTGCCCCTCATCGGGGACCGGACCGCTCCCCCGGTCGTACCGGTCCTCCATGAAACCGGCCGCGGGATGCTCGAACTGGCCACGCGAGTCCTCTTTGGCTCCCGTGAATTCCACCGTGGATGAAGGGAAGACGGGATCGGTCGTCTCCAAACCCCAGCGCCAGTTGTCGGCGGGATAGTTGCCCAGGGAGTCGGAGAAGATCTCGACCGTGAGCTGGTCCTCTTCGCTCGGCCCCAGGTGCCACGTGGTCGGCCGGACCAGGATGTCGTTTCCGGCGCGGCAGTTCACGAGCAGGTTGCCCTGCTCGTCCAGGATATCGGCCGAGTCGTTGATGCAGGGATGATCCAGAGCGCTGAACGTGGGGTCGGGCCACTGGAGGAGGAAGTAGATCGCCTGCGGCGCGCCGAACCGGTCATAGCTCCAGATGCTTCGCACCGCGGCCAGGTAATCGCCGCCGCCGCCGATCCCGTGCAGGAGCACGTAGGTCGGGGAGCCGGCGAGATTCCATTCGATGGGGGTCGCGCGCCCATCCACGAGCAGCTCGCGATGTTCCTGCTGGGGCGAGTTCAAGTACTGCTCGCCTGCCGGGACCGACGTGATCGATTGATTCGGGCTGGGCTGCGTCGCGATCTTCGTGCCGCAGGAAATCGCCAGCCAAGGCAGGACGGCAAAAAGAATCCCTGCTCGAACCGTGGTACTTCGGGGCATCTATATTCCTTTGATCATACGGACCATTGGGGGGGAACGCGCTCGTAGCCTACGTTCTGCCCCAAAACACTGTCAAGCGAAAAGCCCCGCGTCGAGCGCCGGGAAGATCGGGTCAAGCTCCTCGAATTCAGCCAGTTCCACGGCGTCCACGCGCCCCGATCGCACCCCTTCCTCCAGCTTCCCGAAGCGTTGAAGGTGAAGCTCGGTCCGCCGCACGGCGTAGGGCACGAGCGTCCCGGTGCGCATGATGAACGCCCAGTCGCTCGCCTGGGCGAGCAGGAGCTCGCGCCCCGCCTGCGCGAGCGCACGCGCCTGGAGCGCGTCGTAGCGTTCCCTCCCCTGGGCGAGATGCTGCATGCGCTCCGCGGCGCGGTTCAGGTGGCGGTAGATCCAATCGTTCGAACTGTCGAGCCAGACGGCCGAGTAGCCCCCTTCCCCCCAGCTCGAGGGATGAAGACGCCCCTCACAGGCGCGAGGGATCCGGTCCATCGCCTCGATCGGATCGACCGCCTCGATTCCCGGATCGCGGGCCGCCTCATCGAGCACGTGGCCGAGCCACTCGGGGCCTTCGTACCACCAGTGCCCCATCAGCTCCGCGTCGTAGGGAGCGAGGAGCAGCGCCGGCTGCCCGAGGCGGTCGGAGGCCGCCTTGGCCTGCGCCGAACGCTCGCGGAGGAAATGGGCCGCGTGCTCCCGGGCGCGCGCGCTGGCCCGCGCGGGCTCGTAGGGCTCGCGGTGCGGGGTCCTTCGATCCGTGATCCGGTAGTACTTGAGACCGAGATGGGTCCGCGTGCCTCCCGAGGGAAGGAACTCGCGCACCTCGTCGATGGGCAGGTCGAACCCTTGGTCGCGGTAGTACTCGCGATAGCTCGAGTCCCCTGGGTAGCCCTCCGAGGCGCTCCACACCTGTCTGGAGGACTCGGCGTCCCGACCGAGGGCGACCGGTCCGCGCTCGGTGCGAAGGGGCGCGTACGTGCCGGGCAGAGGACGCGGGCAGGCGTCGAGAATTCCGTGCGTGTCGACGGGAAAGAACCGGATCCCGAACTCCTGGAGCACCGACTCGACTCCGGGCGTGTACCCGCATTCCGGAAGCCACATCCCTTCCGGAGCGCGGCCGAGGTGCCGCTGGAACTCGCGTACGGCGGTCCCGATCTGCGCCCGCCACGAAGGGGCGCCGAGACTCATGAGCGGCAGGTATCCGTGCGTCGCGCCGCAGGTGATCAGCCGGACCTGCCCCGACTCGAAGAGCGCGCGGAAGGCGGAGACGACGTCGCGGCGGTAGCGGTCCTCGAATTGCGCGAGGCTCTCGCGGAACCGCTCGCGGTAATGAATCGCGAGCGGCTGGAAGCGCGCGTCGTGCCGCGTGCGCGCCACCTCGCGCTCGGCCAGCTCCACCAGCCTCCCCAGCCGGAACGAATACCTCCTTCGCAGGAGCGGATCCTCGAACATGGCGAGGAGCGTCGGAGAGAGCGAGATCGTGATGCGGCCGGGAGCATTCCGCCGCGCGCGCTCCTCGAGCATGCGCAGGAGTGGAAGATAGGTCTCCGTGAGCGCCTCGAAGAGCCAGCGCTCCTCGAGCGAGTCCTCGATCTCGGGATGGCGCACGTACGGGAGGTGGGCGTGAAGGAGAACGCAAAGGAAGCTCTTCGGCATTCGGATCCCGCTCAGCGGGGAGGGGTCTCTCGAGGTGCGGGATCCAGGTAGCGGGCCGCGGAGCCCATCGCCCCCGCCGCCGCGCGCGCGCCGCGCGCCCTCTCGAGGAGCCAGGCCTTCGCTTCCTCGCTCAGATCCCACGCGCCCTCTTCCGCGC
>Ga0066682_10000090_pt1 | contig 19220 bp, 16 predicted proteins | sample GraSoiAngelo_131_FD_65628 | JGI IMG/M metagenome (GOLD analysis project Ga0066682, IMG submission 65628) | Grasslands soil microbial communities from the Angelo Coastal Reserve, California, USA - 14_0929_02_30cm | ecosystem: Environmental > Terrestrial > Soil > Grasslands | place: USA... | reverse complement strand
CCGAGTTCATTTCGTTTTATTCCATCTTTGGGCCTGACCGGTGGGAAACCATGTCGCTATGACTGGTCGCCGACGACAATCGAATCCAACTTTCTGGCTATCTGCACGGATGGTGGTTGTGCTCATTTTGCAGGGCTAATAGCGGTAAGTGGAATCTGATATTTATTCAATTCCGGGGGTTGGCCTAAAGTGATGTCCCAAATATATCCTTGGCATCACAATGGTTTGCGATTATCGCCAAATCAATTTGCCGAAGAGTGAGAGCTAGACTTGTCCTGAAGCTTTAGGCCTCGAGCGCGTGGCTTGATGAAGGCATGCTATTATCTGACTGGGCCGCGTACCGTTTCTCATGCCGGAAGCATTCCTCAGATTCCCCCTCTAGTCAGGGCTTTCTCGAGTCTCTCCAATCCTAGCTTGTTCAGATGATTGTTCTCGAACATGTCCTCGAGCATGTGAGCGCTGAGAAGTTTCGCGATCATCTTACCCGTTACCAGTTTTCCCCATTTCCAAGGTCTAAGTTCTGATCCGAAAATGCCAAGGAGAATCTCTCTTATTTGATCGAGAGCCCCGTCACTGTGTTGGTCCTTTGCCTCCGCCTCCAACTCGTACAGGCTTACGTCTTGTAAGTCAAAGTGGTACGTGACCCGATCAATCGCCAGTTCCGCGAGGTCGAGGCGATTTTTTTCTGTTGACACAATTTTCGTGTCTCGCACGGTCTCTCTGTTCTGCACAGTTCGTAGGCCCATCCGTTTTAGACTCTCAACAGGGTCATTAACTCTGAGACTTTGAGATGAACGTATCACTATGCCGCTCCTGGACAACTCGTATAGAGCTTTGTCGAGGGACTCATTCGACCATGGCAATTCGAGCTCTCTCCTCGCACTTCGGTTCCATTGTAGCAAGCGAGGGTTCCATTTGACTGTGATAAGCGAGGCATTGTTGGTCTGCCTTACCCGGAGGTTAATCCTCTTACGGCCCAGTGACCCACTAGCGGTTTCGAAATAGGTGTCGTGGAGGCGTAATGTCCCACCAGGTCTCAGTGTGTAGGTGCCCAGTGACTCAAGGTTTGAAACTCGGCGGATTGTCGACTCCGGGTCTGGAGAATCTATGACGAGGGCAATTTCCTTTTCAAGCTTCGACATGCTCGGCGAGTAGGCTATCAAGGAATCTGGGTGTATGGGTCTTTGCTTCTATCGGTCCAACTGAGAATGCCGCGGACCTTCGAACGGTCTTGAGCTTGGTTCGGATTATTCAGAGTCTGTACAAAGGGTCGATAGCCCGGTGTCCATTCGACTCTCGTTCGTGAGGCACCTTGTTGTCCGAAACGTCTTTAGGCGGGAATCATCCCTACTTCAGATGTTCACACGGTTCGGCATAGGCTATCTTTGATGATTTCTGTAAAAGGAGTTGCAGCTCTGGGAATTGTCTGTGGGCTGGTAGCTTTGACGGTCTTTGCCTTCGCGATGTATGCAAACACTAGTCCTTCCACGCCTCCATTTCACTTCTGGGTCGCCGGCTACAATGGAGGCCTATACTATTACAACGCTTCGGGGCTGGAGAGGATTCAGGTGCCAACCTACCGTGACTTGACTGATATCGCGTGGAGGCATGACCACTCTTATGCCTTGGTTGTTGGAAGGAACGATACGATCTTGAAGTATGACGGACAGAAGGCCGTCTTGATCAACTCGACTGGAATATCATCAACCGTGTCTTTTTACGGCGTATCATGGAAGTTTGATGATTCAGAAGCGTTGATTGTTGGGGCGAATGGGACTGTAGCTAGATATGACGGAATAAATGTTACATTGCTGAGTAGCGGATTCACAAACACGATCTATGCGGTCAGTTGGAATCCGGTCAATGGTGTTGCATTATTGGCAGGCAATGCAACAGACGAGAATGGTTTACTGGCACAGTATGACGGGAGCAAGTTCACAAGAATCAACGCGACTCGCATTTTTGCACACAAAGATCCTTATGTTCTTTATGCTATTGATTGGAGCCCGACGGGTAGATACGCTCTGATAGCGGGAAGCTGGGCCACCCTATACCGGTATGATTCGGGAGCTTTGACACAGATCAACATGTTGCAGCTTTTCGGAAACGATGTGAACGATGCTCACTGGATAAGGGCCGTCAAGTTCAACAGCTTTGACGGCACTGCGCTTATAGTTGGACAGCATGGTACAGTGATATTATACGACCGGGGAGCTCTTACGAGGACAAGGACCTATTCAACTCCGACTGGTGCTGAGGACGACCTCATCCGCAATGCGCAAGCCACCGATGCCGAGTGCTCAACCAAACCTTGGTACGATCTCCACTGCGTTGGGCATTTCTGGGGCGTTGAGTGGATTCCAGGAACCAAAATCGCCTACGCTGTCGGCGCAACCGTCCCTGACGGCCGCGGCCAAACTTCAGTTATCGCCCGGATATCAGACATGAAGGTTCAACTCGTGAGCCACGGACAAGTACTACCACTCACAGATATCTCAAACCACTAGCGGCGAGCACCTAGCGTACGAGTGAAACCCTAGAGCCATCCTAAGCGTATGGCCGGAACATCCTATCTGGCTGAACCCCGACGCCGGGCTCGCCTTCTCATCGCATAAATGAGGCCTCCGCCGATCATAGCGATACCTGCCGCCCCGCTCAGCAGGATGAGAGGCATCGGGATAACAAGACCTGATGGGCTGGATGGCGTTGAAGATCCGTTTAGGAATTCAGTCATGGAAGCCGCGTTCGCGTCCGTAGATTCCAACGACTGGAGTCCCCAGACGGTCTCGAGTGTCTTTAGGAATGAATAGTGATTGTAACTTGATGTAGACTTGAGCCCATTCCTTGCTGCCGACCCGGCCCAGACCGCGTAGACATAGTCAGAAGGATAGCTTGAGCCCCCCTCATCGAACACTACGAATAATGCTGCTCGTGTGGCTGTGAATGTTGTGCTTGCAAGGATCTGTGGTACGAGAGCGGCGAGATAGGCATTGCCAGTAGCGACTGACTTAGGACACGAGCTTGTTCCGTGCATATTATTACAGTCGTTAGGTGTGAGCCAAATGAAATTTGCTGGTGAAGGTCCGTTGACTTCTGCAACAAGCTCAGGATCGCAATCGGATGTACAAGGCGAATCCGTGCTTGGACCTTCAGTAGAATGGTGGGTGTGACCACATCGTTCCGATGAGCTGGTAATGTCTGTGAAGTAGAAGAATGGAAAGTGGCGGACCGTATTGAAGGATGGGTAGGGATTCGTGCCGGTACATTGATTGGACGATTGAATTGGCGGACCGAGGTCAGCCGCATACGCGCTCCAAGTCAGACCTTTGGCTTCGAGACGGTCAACCAAGTTTGGGGTTGACCCGCCAGTACAACTTGAGCTTGGACTGCAATCTGGGCTACTGTTCGAGCTTCCCGCGTTTCCACCGCCATTTGTAGTACCGGAGAATAATGCTAGATAGTTTGGCTCGCTAGGATGGTCGATGGCGGTGTAGTGCAGTGCAAGACTGTAGTTATCGGCGAGCGATGTCATGTATGAACAATCCGTGCCGCAGTTATAGACGGAGTCAACACCATGGTTTTCCATCAGAATCACAACTATGTGGTCAAATGCCTCGCCCGATCCTGCAACCCCCGGAGCTAGCGTAGTTCCGACAATGATGACCGAGCAAAGCAGGATCGCGATTAGCTCATTTCGCGAAGACCCGCGCTCTATCTGACAACTCATCGCGACGACTCTGCCTCGTAAGAGGATCGAATCTCGATCAATTGATTGGAACAATATGTGCGTTGCTCCGGAATGGTCTTTGAGTATTGATATTCAGCCATGATTTCAATGCGACGGAGCCGTGTTCCGGTTTCGCATCTTGCCTGATCCGGCAGACATCGGAAAACAAGGCAAGTTCGAAAGAACATCTGCTTCAAAAGCGTCTAGCACCACAGCTGTTCTCGTCTAGAACCACAGACTGCATCCTTCATCCCTTGTTACTAGTTTATCGAGACTGAGCACACGAGGATTTTCATGCTGGACTCTTTTTCGCCGCATCCGTCTTACGACAAGATATGTGACCGGAATGAGTGTTGCAATTGTTGCAAATATTCCGTAGACTAGTATCACATCAATTCCACAGGCCATTACTGGAAGCCAGAGTCCACAATTCGCCGACCCTTGGTTTGAGGATTCTATTTTGAAACTGTCGCTGAAGACGATGCCGGTCGTACCTTGGGTATGGCTCGGCGGGCCTGACATTTGACGTGTGTAGCTGAGTGTCTGAGGTGTGACCGTTATGACCCCGATGCCGTTTCCAGAGTTATCGTCAATTGGGTTGCCGTTTACCCAGCAACAGTCAGCGGCCGACGGTCCGTTTGCGGTCATGGCGGTAGCGAAATAGTTGATGTCTGGGCGTGTGAAGTTGAGTAGGCCATCACGCTGGGAGAAGTCTCCCTGGATTATTTGTACGATGCCCGCTGCTTTCATGTATGTTCCCTTGCTACCATCATTGGCCACGCATGAGGGCTGGTAGGCGGGGAAGATCCCATCGTTTGGTTGAACAGGGCCGTAGCATGTGAGTTGTTTACTTCGGGCGTAGATGTGGGCGTGGCCGTTGATTACTAGATCAACTCTCTCGGAAATCTCAAGAGAGAGGAGTTGGGCTCCTGGGCTTTGGCCGTTGTAGGTGCCCTCTCCTTCACAAAACGTGACGTTGTCTGGGACCAGGCAGGGCTTGTGGTGGATGACGATGACCCAATAGCCCGCAGCCTTGGCTCCTTCGATCGTCTGTTTCAGCCACTGATAATGCTGGTCGAAGATTTTTTCAGCAGGTGAGGGATTGGAGCCACCGCAAGCACTCAGAGGGCAGTAGTCATAAATGTAGCTTGAGTTTGCCGGGCCGGGATTTATCTTCAGGGCGTTGGCTATCACGATGAACCGTGCTATCGGATGGTTCAACGGATAGTCAAAGTATCCCTCCTTGCCATAGCAATTCAATCCGCAAGGGAATAGCCCGCTCCCAAAGAAGTTGGAGAACTGGTTGGGCAGACAACCGATGAAGTTGTCGATGTAACCATCCATCTGAGGGTCGGTTCCATCTTCATGGTTTCCTGCCACGATCTCATAGGGATAGTTTGGTTGCCCCAGTCGATTGTGGACGTTCTGCTTGACAAAGTTACACCAGTCTCCTTCGTTACCTGTCGATGGGTAGCTCCTACTTGTTCCGTTGTAGCTGATATCTCCCAAATTGATGAAGAAGTCTGCAGAAATTAACTGGTGGCTAGCGATGCTGGGAGCCAGATCATTGCCATAATATCCAGTGTCGCCGCCAAAGGCAAAGGTGAATGAAGTATTATTCTGCTGAGCATAGGTTGCTTGTATCCACGACAAGAAGGTCGATAACGTAAGAAGGATCAATACTCCTGCAACCGTTAGTTTCTTCGTGCTCATCTTGGCCTCAGGACGACCACTATGGTGTATTAATCGCCTGACTCGAAATCGGACAGCTGCCGGGAGCTAGCTGTTTGGAACTGTTTTAGGAGTCTCGGTTGTCTTGCAGTTCTTTCATGGGGCTCTTGGGCTGTGCAAGAGTCGTCCTCTGTCCTTCTTCCTCCAAATGCCCCAGCGATGTTTGCACGATGCTAAAGGGGCTCTGTCAGCGACATAGAGCTTCGTAGGTCTATGAGATGGCGGTTGCGGTGTGATCTAACGCCAGGCTCTGATTCGGCAATCCTCTCTCAGCGGAATAGATCCTGTAAGCGGCAGCCACAGCCGTTAGTTCCGTGTAAAGGCTTAGAGCCAACACGTTGTAGGCAGCCTGGAAGAAAGGGCCGAGGCCCAACACTATTCCCGTGCCCGCCGAGATTAGAACGCTCAGGAATATACTGAGAATCACTAACTCTAGGGTTGAGAGATTCTTTTCCGGGAAGACCACTCGCAGGGTAGAGTATCCTGGGATGAATCCGAGTAGCGCTATTCCCAGTAGCAGCCTGATAATTACGGCTAGAAGAAAGCTCGGCGCATAAATCACCAGTAGCGTCTCTGTTAGGGAAACGAGGAGCGCGGCGTAGAGAGGCCAATTGCGAGAGTAGTCGCTTATGTAGTTGAGAAACGAGTCAGGCACAATCGGCCTGCTTAAGACGACTACTCCTTCTCTTTGAAGGTCTTGGACTAGCCCCATTAGCTCTTCGTCTACAAAATCGACCCGTTGGGTCTTGAGCTCACGCATGAGGGCTTCCAGAGATAACGACTGTGACTGATGTCTTTCGATAATTTTGATGAGCAATTCTCTGGTAATCCCAGGCAAATCCTAAAGCTTCGCCTTGAAGGTTGCCGATGAGGGTGGATATGCGTCTTTCATCGGTCGCCCTCCTCTTGCTCTGGCTGTTGCTACTCTCAACCCTTTTGGCAGGGAGAGTCTCGACCTCTGGTCAATCGACCCAGATAGGCGACGCGACAAGCAAGCTCAACGCGGCTTTCGCAGACGTGCAGAACGCGAATTCTGAAGGCGTCTCGGCGGCTAAGATCTCTGAGCTTTCAGATGAGCTCAACACCGCGCTGTCTTATCGGGAGACGGCCGTTCTCCTGAACGAGAATGGGAACCTCACAGGTTCGGACTACTATTCGTCCCTTTCCGGAAATCTATCCAGCAGGGTTTCAGCTGAAGCTAGAGAACTTGAGGCTAATGCTAATAGCCAGTTGCTTCTTGGGCGATTACTCGCCGCTTTGGTCGTAGAGCTTGCTGCAATATTCTCTGCACTGCTCCTAGTGGAGTTTCACCGTATCAAGGGCTTTGTTCGCAAGAGACGAATGCAAAGAATGGGTTTTAGGTAGGTCGCCGGACGACGCAGGATCGGATCAAAGTTTTCATTCTTTTTTTCTTGTCTTTCAGCCTAGTCTATGGCTCGGCCGCCTTCTATATCCTTAGCCCGAGGCCGCACCAGCCATTCTTGGCTTTTGGCGTCTTCTCGCCGGAAGGGGTTCTCTCAGGCTTCTCGAGCGGGACGAATATGAACGTCACGATAAACCAAGTATTGAACTGGCACCTTGTTGTGACTAACGAAATGGGGTCGGTTCAGTATGTCAGGATTGTTTACAGGTTGGGTAATAGTAGCACGGCGGCCCCAACTTCAGTTGAGCCTTCCACAGCAGCATGTATCTCCGAGCTGCTCACTCCCAACTGCCTCGAAACGTACGTCTTCATAGCGCCTGGAAGGGAGGCTGATCCGGTTTTCACCTGGTCAGTCCAGTCGGAGAACGTTACTGTAGGCGTTACCCGGCTCCATCTGCTAGTGAACGGACAACAGTTTTCGTCATCTGTGGGGGCTTTGAACGGTCGAAACTTCCGATTCATATTCGAGCTGTGGACCTTTGATCAAGCGTCCAATTCGTTTCAGTATGGGTGGCAGGGATCGTCTTCGAGGGTTGGGACTTGGCTACAAGTGTGGTTCAACGCTGGGTAGAGATTCAGGGAGCTAGGGAAGGTTGCGATTTTCATAGAGCCTGTCCGTGCCGGTGGAATAGACGAGATTGAATTCTTGGGTAACGTTTGCTTCGAATGTTGCTCTTGCGTTGAGGTAGTAGGTCGAGTTGGCGCCGAATCTGAGACGATATAGGTCTTGGTAGGAGTTGGATAAGAATATGTAGTCAGCGGTCCCGTCTGGTTGTGAAAACGTCAGGTTGAACGGTGGCTGGGTCGGGTCGCTGGCCAGCTTGACGAATCCGCCGGGCAGACCGCTGATATCTTTCAGCTCGAGCCTCGGCTGGCTGGATGCACCTTGGAGGCCAGCATAGAACCTCCACCCGTCCTCGTCAGGGTGCAGAAAAAGAACTGAGTGCGGAGCGAGGGTGGTCGCAACGCTTGCAACAAAGAGCGAAGAACCATTGATGTACTGAAAGGGATCCACACCATATCGGCTCACAGGGATGACCACTGAGAATCCCATTAGGAGAATGAGAAGGACTGCTCTGTACACTCGTAGCAGTGACCTTCCGCGAAGAGTGGGGACAGCTCCGCGTTCCAAGAGCCAGGCCATGAGGATGGCAAAGGGAAAAAGCGCAAAAAGGTAGCTTCTCTGAAGGACATCTACCCGGCCGAAGATCGCCAACGGTATCGTTGAGACCGCTGCCAAAAAGAGACCGCCGAACAGGAGTTCTCTCGCACGCATTTTCCGAAGCAAGATCATCAATGTGAACCCAAGGATCCAGACCGCGACGGAGGATGCTTGCTCGAGCAGGATGGTCACCAAATAGCTAAAAGCAGGAGTGGAGGGCACACTCGACGTCTGCGTGCTGATTCCCACCGGCAGCTGGGACAAGGAGAGAAGCGCCCTTGCGAGGATCGTCTGGACTACGAGGGCTCCGGCTGCTGTCGCGATCGTCGTCCACCAGATAAACGCCACATAGACTAAGAAAGAGAAGGGTAACCAGATCCGAGAGAGGATCATCCGAGCATTCCGTCTCGACTGTAGGATGGAGAGGACTAGGGACAGTGATATGCCCAGACCGACAGCCAGCGGGGTTTCCGGATGGCTGGCTACGAAGATGGGAATCGCGGAGACTGCGAGGGCAGTCCACTGTAATCTCAGCGACCTATCGTCTAGCACTCTCAGCATGAGATAGAGGAAGCCAAGGTATAGGAGCAGTTCCAGGCTCTGAGGCGAGATGTGGAGTTGAAACCAGAGTCCTCCTAGAAGGAGGCCCGTGGCAGGAGATGCGTAACTGGGAGCGTACATCCGCGTTATAGAGTATACAAAGAGGGCTATGAGCAGGGAAAGGGCTACCGGATAATACTTCATGATCTGAAAAGGGTCGATGCCCGCGACGGAGGTGAGTTGGCCGAAGAAGGCGAAGACTCCGGGAAACTGGTGGCCGTACCAGCTTGGGGAGTTCAACCATCCCCCAAAGTTCAGCATATCAAGCGAGTTGCCTTCATGGTAATACGTGTCGAGGAATCGAGGGTCCTCGTAGGAGAAAGAAGGAAGTCCGATAAGATACAACGCGAGTAGAAACAGCGTTGATAATTCCAAGCCTGTTCGCGTTCTTCCTCCCGCCTTACCACGAACAATGAACAGGGCCAGAGTCATGGCCAGCCCCGACCAGTAGGTGAAAGGCAGATGCCGCAGGTAGTAGAAAGAGTCCGCTGGAAAATCTGTGACTCGAAAGATGGATATTGTAATAAGCCAGAGAGACACAGCCTGAGCGATAAGAGCGACGAAAAGGATGAGGGTTTGCATTTCCAATTTTTCGTAGAAGGGCCCTGCGGGTCTGGGAGCCAACTCTATACGGATTGTGGACGCCGGAGTACTCCTAACGGTGGCAGGGACAGCCGCCGGACGGCGCGTAATCAGTTTCGGCTGTGCTGATGTTCGACGAACAGGGCTCTCAAGTTCGAGGATCGCGGCTAGTGTAAGCCCGACAACGGCTCCAGACGCGATGGCGACAAAGTAGTAGCTCAAGAAGAATGCGGGGAATGGAATGTGTTGGGAGACCCAGGCGCGCAAGAAAGGGTTTGCACTACTCTCTAGCTGAAACGCGAGCAGGAGTCCAACCACCGTTAGGGCTTGGCCTAAGAGTAGGGCTTCTACGAGACGCCGGTTCGCCACGATCACCTTCTCGAACCATCCACTCACGACAAGTTAAGAACCTGCCGCATGAAGAGTGCGTTAGCCAACATTGGCCTGAACTGTGAGCGGCTCATCCAGCATGTCGGGGCTCGTCAAGAGGCGAAAAAAGGCGGTATGGCCGCACACTGGAGTTGCGTCGGATAAGAATCACCCAGATAGTGTGGAACAGAACGACAGAAATCAGATCCTGAGTGCACACAGAGCGAATCGATCTTAATCTTGTCGGTCGTGCCAAAGACTCGGCTCATGTGGAGATGAATGAAGGCTTGTATCTCAGTAGCAGAGGGATATCCTGAGAATTCCTGTGAGACTATTAGCTACACGGAATGACAATCAACTTATATGGGGGGTGAAATGAAAAATCAGAATGAGTCCAGTTAGACGGACCATTTCCGGAAATAGACGAACGGGAGGGATGTGGAACAATTGAAAAATGAAGATCAGAAGCAGGCAACAGATTCGCAGTCATCGCCTTCTCCCCGAAGATGGAAGACATATGTTGGACTGGTCCTGCTGTTCTTGGTCACGTTCGTATCCGTTGGTTACGCGCTCACCACTCTGACGATCAACAATACGGGAACCGTTATTATCGCCAACAAGAATTGGCAGGGAATTACTTTCAGCCCAAGCGCGACCGGCTTTCCCGCAACAGCCTCGGACTGTCCATCCAACGGTTACACGGACACGCCGTCACCCATCGTTTATGGAAGTCTTGCCCAAGGAACTCAGTCAATAGGGGCCGTATGTGTCAAGAATGTTTCGACAGGCTCTCAGACCTACAACGCTCAGACAGCAGCAGGAGCGACTCTTCCCAGTGGCACAACCGTGACATACTCAGCAGACGGTGGAACTGCAACTTCAGCTAGTATCGCACCAGGAGGAATTTCGCTTCTCGACATAACGGTCGCTGCAAGTTCAACCTCCGGCTCAGGGGCTTTCAACTTCAATACGCAGGTAGCATAGTCCATAATCCCCCTGACGAGCCTCGGCTGAAAACCCGAGCGAAACCCATAAGGTTTCTTATGGGTCGGGGAGCGGAGCTGGAGAATGAGACTTCACTACGTCGCAGGGGGTCTAGCTCTGATTCTGCTCATCTCAGCAGCGATTGCCACCACAACCCTCGACGTCCCGAGTGCCGGGACCGTACTCTCATCTTCGGCTAAGTGGTTTGATTATGTAGTAGTTATAATGCTCGAGAATCACAGCATCAACTACACCTACTTCAACGGGATCGGCACGAACCCGTGCCTGGGTAATTGCACCTACTATACATCTCTAGCCAATTCAAACGGCCTCGCGGAGAGTTACGTGAACACGGGAATTAATGGTAGTAGCATAGGAGACTATATCGCGATTACTTCAGGCTACGGAAACACCAGCTCGATGTGCAACAACGGACCCGGTGTAAGCGGTTGCCCACTCATTCAGCGAGCCAACATAGCGGATAGCCTAGAGGCGGCTCATCTAACTTGGAAGGCATACGTGGAAGGCTATCCTATTTCGTCAGGCTGCTACAACAGCTTCAAGGGCTTCCCGAACTACTACGATCCGAACCATAACCCGTTCATCTACTACTCAGACATCCAAAGCAATGCAACAAGATGCTCCCACATCGTACCGGCTAACTCGGTGAACCCTCAGCCGAACCTTCCTCTGCCTAGGTGCTGGCCGATAGCCCTAGACAATGACGACCTGTTCTTGAACGACCTAGGCTCGGTCGCCACTGCTTCCAACTACATGTTTCTCGCGCCAGATGCGATCGATGACAATCATGATTGCAATGACGTCTCCGTAGGAAATGCCTGGTTGCAACAGCTGGTCCCACAGATCCTGAACAGTTACTTGTTCAGAACGCAGAGGGCAGCATTGTTCATCACCTTCGACGAGCCCTACTGCACATTTTCTCCATGCCCTTCCGCCTCTATCGACATCTACACGGTCTGGGCTTCAAACTCAACATCGTTGTTCCCCACCACGCGAGCGGGATTCAAGTCGACTCAGGCCTTCACCCACTACTCTCAACTCAAGACAGTCGAGGACAACTGGCAACTCCCGTACCTAGTGCCTTCTACCGATGGATCGTCAAGCACAAGAAACATGCGAGCGTTCTTCCCTTGAAGCTGCTAGTAGGACTGATGACAGCCGAATATGTTACAATCTCAAAGAAGTATCCACGTCAGTTCTTAGAGACAGAATTCTGCCCTCGGGACCAGTCGATCCTTAGGCCAGTCCAAAGGGAGGTCGAATGAAGGTGGTTCACGTGCTGGGTCCAAGGTCGGCCTCTGTAGGTCTAATCATTCTTATCACGGTGGCGGCCCTTGGATTGGTTATAGTTTCGGAGAGTGGAAGTCTTTCGGTCAAGATTCTAGCAATTGCCTTGGAAGGTCAAACCAATGACCTAAACTACACCGGGATCAGTCCCGCGGGTATTAGTCTTAACTGGACCGAGAGCAGAGACCCGATGTTCGTCCGTTACGAGATCCGTGAGTATCCTGACAGTCCGGATGGACCCTTCCAAACAATTGACATCACTAGTCGGACTACGACGAGCTACTATTCCATTGGGCTTGTCCCTCATGGGATATATTGGTGGCAGGTCTATTATGATCAGCGCGTGCCAGAATCATCAAACATAATTCAGGTAACTCAGCCATCGTCAGCACTGCTCAAAACATCTATGCTGGGCCCCAACAGTGTCGGATTGACATGGGATAACAAGGCCGCCTACGGCGGGCTCGTCTCATTCTATTCGTATCAGGTGATGGAATCTGTAGCAGGAGGAGCTAATTCCTCGGTGCAGTCTATTACCGATGTCAACAAGCGTGCCTACAACGTCAGCAATTTGAATCCAGTAACCAGCTACTCGTTTTATGTCAATACGACAGACTGGTGTGAGACTTGCTCGGGTCCGTCCTTTTCAAGCTCGGTGTCGAACATCATATCGATCAATACGCCGAGCTTGCTTTCAGCGTCGGCCACTGCACAGCCCCGCATCATCGATGTTGGGCAATCTGTCTCCTTCTCGTGTGAGGGTGCAGGTGGAGCGGTCCCCTACAATGGCTATTTCTGGGCGTTCGGGGACGGCGTGACCGCGCTAGGGTCTCAGCAGAGTCACACTTACATTGCAAGCGGGACAATGACCGCTGTCTGCACCATAACTGATGCGCTTGGCATCAACTCGACGAATGCGACGAGCATACAGGTCAACGCTGATCCACGTGTCATCCTGCTCGGAGCTCAGCCTCCTACTGTAGATGTGGGCCAACCCGTGAACATCACGGCAACCGTTACAGGCGGTTCTGGGAATTACCACTATTTGTGGAATAACCTTCCCCTTGGATGCTCAGGTCGAGATGCCCCCTCAATAACTTGTGAGCCAGCCTCCCGTGGTATCTACCAAGTGACCGTGGAAGTCACTGACTCTACTGGGGAGACAGCTACTCGCACAGTGGTCCTGTCAGTTGGCCCGCAAAGAGTCTCCGGCATTATCCCTGACAGAGAGCTGGTGATCGTTATCGGCTCCCTAGGTTCAGCCGTTCTTGTAACAGCTATTGCAGCAATTTTGACCCTGCGTCGTAAGACCTGGCGTCGTTCATAGGATGAATTACGTGCCTATTTCCGACAGCGAGACAGGGCGCATTGCTAAGAGATGAACCATCTACGAATGAACTGACAATCCTTCGCGTATCGCAAGGCGTGTCTGTAGCCAGTGGTGTCCTGACTATCATCATTCCGGCTGATTTAAGCATGGGTGAACATTTGCCCTAAATGCACAAGTTTGAGGCGTCCTATGTTGTCACTCTGACTTGTTTGCTCGCAGAGCCTGAGGCTCCGGTAGGGTCATTGACGGTCAGTGTAACCGTGTAGGTTCCGGTGACGGTGTAACTGTGCGATACGGTGGAGGAGGCGGTGGTCAACATTGAGCCATCACCAAAATTCCATGTGAAGGAATAGGGGGACTTTCCCCCGGACACCGTGGAAGTGAAATTAATCGGGAGACCAAGGTTGTGTCTCCGCGGGGACCAGTTAAAGTTCACTGAAAGGGACGACACGGTCACTTTGTTTGTTGCCGAACCTGATGTCCCGTTGTTATCGGTCGCGGTGAGCGAGACCATGAATGTCCCGGCTGTACCATAGCTATGGCTGATTGTCGAATTGCTAGAAGATAGCCCAGTGCCATCGCCAAAGTTCCAATTGTAAGCGTAGGGCGATCTTCCTCCCGTAGCCGAAGCTGTGAAAGTGACTTGTTGGCCGATCAGCGGGTTTGAAGGAGACCAGCTGAAACTAGCCGAAACGGAGGAAGAAGCTGAGATTCTCCAAGCGGTCAGCGGGTGAAGCTCCCAGTGCCCCTCAGGATCCCAGTATACGAAGCCTTGAACATCGACGGAGACTGCGGAGCTACACGGTTTGGAGATCGTACAGGGTAGACTTACCTGAGCGATTGTATTGTTGTTGTCATACGTGGTCGAGGGCCCCGCGTAGCCCGCAGCCATCCAGTCTCGGTCGATTTCACTGTGAACATATCCGCTCGAGGTTCCCACGGCGTAGACATTCCCTGTGCTATCGCACAAAGTTTCTCCCTTCGGATATGACCCTCCCCCGTTAACTGCATTGTAACTTGTTGCACAATCCCGAGTTTCGTAGAAATAGTTATGCAGAGTAACCCCGTTGATCTGGACGAAGGACGAGATCGCCTGCCCATTGATGTTAGTGATCGAGCAAGGGGGCGAAAGAGATCTCTTATTCGGAATACCACCAGCGGTTGAACTTGTCTGGTATACACTACCCCTGAGAGACTGCGAGGGATAGGCAGAACCCAAGACATCTTGCATATTGACGACTGTGAGTCCACAGGAGACACTCGGGTTCCACGATCCGCCCAGGGCATCTACAGCCGGGACCCATGAAACAAACGGCAGACCCAGTACTGCCGCAGAAAACAGAATTGGCAGAGCGACCATACGAGCACTCTTTCGTGATAATGCTGCGCCGAGGTTCGGGCGGGGTAGGTCCGGGAGATTCGAAGTCACAGGTGGACCCATTTCAGCACGCACTTAATAGCCTTAACTCGTTGATTCAATCTTTGGATACAAACATCTATCAAAGGACAGCAGGGATCTACATCGCTGAAGTAATCTGTGGATAGGCGACCAACGTGGGATGCAGGTAGGTGTCAGAAGGTGCCGTATCGCGACTACATCTTGCTTACTTTCGAAAGTCGTGGGGTTGTCCGCCGGCAGAAAATCCAAACACCGTAGCCGGTTCCATGTCGCCTTTGTTGCGAACTCTGCTTAGCATGCTCGGGTTCGAATTCGTTCTTGACCCCCGACGTTAAGGGGTCTTCCCATTACGACTGCTCAAAGACTTCTGGATCAGACTTGCATCTCAAACAGGTTCGTCTGCATCGCAACATGGGAATCGTTTCGTATAGTCAATGCTCGAACCTACAGACGATTTTCTGAATAGTTACTGATCCTTCTCTAAGATGGGACTTGAATCTGAGCCTGACTCCTAGCCCTATCCAGGACTGTGCTCCATACTATCCGATGGATTTCTTGGGGACTATTTCTTCCGTCCAGAAAAATTGCCCCCGATCTCTCCCCGAGGATCTTGTAAAGCGCCAATCGTTCCTTAAAGTCTGATAGGCTGGGAAGATCTGGCTTCCGTTTGAAGGCGACTTCTGCCTCGACCATCGCGAGGAAGGATCGCGTTGGACGTGGCAGCAGTCTGAGAAGCTTGAAGCCGAATCTCAAGTGGATTGGATCGTCTTTCATCCCTGCGATGCCATCAACCAGCATGTCCAGAACGTACCTGTCACAGATGACCGTCAACCCAAGCAGGAGGGGGACGAAGACCTTAGGGGTTGCTTTGATGAGGTTGTCGATCTGCGTCACAAGGCACCACAAGGTGTTGAGGCGGGAGTTTCTGGGAATAAGAGTGTCGACAATGTAGACGCCTCCTTTGACGTGCACCCTGGCATAGCCGAGCCGGTTCAGAACTTGTAAGAGAGGAAAGGATAGGAGTGGACGCCATCGGCAGCGTATGGTTACGAAACGAACACCAGCATTTCTCAAACTCTCCTGGAGTAGTTTAATCTGCGTGGACTTGCCGCTCCCATCAACCCCGGAGAATGTCACAAGCATTCCCCGTGTCAACCCTACACGATCCGCCTTTGTCAGGTCTTCTATTCCGCCACCGGTAAGAATCGATTCTTCGTCATTAACCTCGGATACTTGTCCATGACCGCAACTGCTAGCCGATAAACGCGACTCTTATATGAAGGGCGTGTCTAAAATAATCGACCTGAGCAATGCGACGGTCAATACTTCTGGCGATCCTGATCATAACGCTTGTCATCGGCGTTTCCATTGGTTTCTCAGTCCGGCTCAACCAACATTACTCCTCCCAGTCGGCAACCCAGCCAGCGACCCAAGAGAAGACGATAGTCATCCAGCACGCCATCACCAACAGGAATGATACGACGATAGGGGTACCACCCGACGGCTATGTCTATGTGGACTTCTCTCTTCTCATCATGAATTGCGGATACAGCAGCTTCAGAGTAGCACCCTCACTCTTCCTCCTCAAAGCGGGCGGAACAACGTATCCGGCAGCGAGCGCAACGGCCAACTTACCCAACCGAATGAATGACACGGTTCTGCTAAACGGCCAGGAAACATTCGGTGAGATCGCATACGAGATTCCGGCCAATCAGATTGCGGCGATTCCCTCTTCCGGTCCTCTGAACTACACGTTGAGTCAGGGATATGCAATCCGCTGGGTATCCAATTGGTGACGGATATGACCGGACTCGCCACTCAAACCTGAGAGGTCGCCGTGTGGACTCACGACTCGGCCGTTTCTTCTCTGGTCATACGTCCAAGGATCAGACTCGCTTCCCTTCTGATGTCCGCCGTGGCAGGAGCTACCACTAGCCCCCTGCTTGGTTGACCGTAGAGCACGATACCGTCAATAGGAGACTCCACGATGCATGGTAGCGTAAGCAGGTCCTCTTCTCCCTCGACGAGAATCAGGGCATCCTGCTCGTTCATGGCTCGCTTAATGATATCCCAGGATTCCATGGTAATGACACCGGCCGGGTTTCTAGCATGGTAGGTTCTTCGAGCCTTCACGCTGAACGAGGTTGCTGGCCTACGCATCGAGATGTGGTCTATTATCCTGAGATCCACAGGGATGTCTGCCGCAAGAGTTTCGCGAGAGACAACATCTCCAACTGCCGTAACTCTGCTCGGATGACTCCGCTGGATCAAAATCTTCAGTTCGGGCATGGTCTTGCTGGGCTCTCCCGGGATGAGCTTTCCAAACGGCTCTTTCAACCTCGGAAGATCGGACTGGGCGGGTCGGAGCTGGATCATATCGCTTCACTAGGGCCTCGACGTTGACTGCTGACTTTGCTTGACCAGTTAGAATGTTGACGAACTACCTCGAGACAATGCATGGTCTGGAGGACGATATGGGCATACTAAGAGATATCTTAGTAAGCGTAGGGTGTTCATGGACTGCGTCGCAGAACGGGGGCCAGTCTTCCAAGCACGAAGTCTGCTGAGTTAGCGAGGTATTCTTATCAAGAGGCCTGGGAGCACCCTAACAGGGTTTTCGGTATGGCTCAGGTACAGACAGTTGACCAAGCGACCCAGCTTGCTCTAGACTTTGTGAGGAAATACTACTCTTTTGCATTCCCAATCTCGACAAAGAAGGAGAGTTCTCGATGGATCATTGACTTGGACATTTCATACTTCAAGCCAAGCTACATGAGGGTGAGAATTTTCGCGGAAACGGGAGTCGTTGAAGACTTCGAGGTCACATTGGGTCCTTTATTGTAGACGACCCCTAATATTCGGCAGGTAGCCTCTACGGGCCTTCAACGTTGAGCATCTAGATTTACTCTCATGAGTTTAGGTTACAAAACCTGTAAGAGCCGGGTGGACCTAATTGTGTGGACTTCCGAGTCCGACGGCGTTGAACTCGGCGTTCGAGAATCTTGCAGGGTCGAAGATTCGCCTTGCATCTAATATCCGTGCTCTTCCCCCCATCAATCTTGTGAGTTCGTCGCTGTCGAGGTCTTGGAATTCTCGCCAGGCAGTCATGAAGATCACAAGGTCGCTGCCTTTTACACAAGCCTTGGCGTTCGGGGAATAAGATATCATCGGACCAAGTTCCCGCTTAGCCCCTTCCATTGCCATAGGGTCGTAGGCTTCAACCATCGCTCCCTTATCGACGAGCTTTCTGATGAGAGGGATGGCGCGAGATTCGCGGACATCGTCCGTGTCAGGGTTGAAAGCCAGGCCAAGGACAGCGATCCTCTTTCCCTGGACCCGCCCCAACATCTTCTCCGCCTGCGAGACCAAATTGTCAGGCTGCGTCTCATTGACCTCAAGAGTAGACTTGAGGATTGACGGGTCCACTCCGAGTCTTTTCGCATAGTTGACCAAGGCTTCTACGTCCTTTGGGAAGCAGGATCCTCCGAACCCTGGCCCGGCCTGGAGAAATAGCGGTCCGATCCTCGGATCGAGTCCCATTCCTCTAGCGACATCGGTTACGTCGCTTCCTGGAATCCTTTCGCAGATTCTAGCTATGAGATTGATGAAGCTAATTTTGGTAGCTAGGAAAGCGTTGCTGGAGTATTTTATCAGCTCCGCCGTATCAGCAGATGTCTCCACTACGGGGGGCATCTGTTCCCCGTAGAACACTCTGTAGAATGATAGAACATTGTCGCGAGAGTACTGGTCGATCGGCCCTATCACTATTCTGCTCGGCTTTAGCGTGTCCTGGATTGCCTGGCCCTCCCGGAGGAATTCCGGGTTGGAACAAAGGCCAAAGCCTTCGCCGCACGTCTTGCCTGAAGATTGCTCGAGTATGGGTTTGACGACGCTTCTTGTAGTGCCCGGGATGACGGTGCTCTTCACGATGACGATAGTCTGTCTGGTGGAGCCTGCGATGGCCTCGCCTATCGACTGCGATGCAGACCTTACTTGGGAGAGGTCTATTTCGCCGGACCTGCTGCTCGGGGTCCCCACGGTTATGAAAACGATGTCGGAGTCAGAAACAGCGCCATGGCTCGTCACGCATTGGAGTCTTCCATTCCGGACGTGCTGTTCTAGAAGTGGCTGGAGGCCCTTCTCTAGGAAGGGGGCCTTCCCCTGTCCAATGAGCCCTATCTTAGCCGGGTCCAGATCGATGCCAGTCACATGAAATTTCGATGCGAGACACGCGGCCGTCGACAACCCCACGTATCCGAGCCCGACGATTGCTATTCGCGGTTCGTTGGCCTTTTCTCGTATCATGATTGCTTTCGCAAGGGAATGGTTTCTTTGGGTTCGCTGGCCGATAACGTTGGGGTATCCAAGTCCATCCGGAGACTTTCTTTTGTTGCTTTGGCGTCGACATATCCAAGTGAGAGTCTTAGAGCTTCTACCATAGTTTCAGGGGTACCCATGTCGAGCCTGAGTTCGTCGGTCCTCAGCTTCACTCCAATGACTGGTCTTCCTTCGGTGACGAGCCTCTGAATCGCATCCGTTAATTGTAGTTCGCCATTCTTTCCGGGCTCTGTCTTGGACAATGCGCTGAAGATTTCTTCTGTGAAG
>Ga0066682_10000089_pt1 | contig 19230 bp, 14 predicted proteins | sample GraSoiAngelo_131_FD_65628 | JGI IMG/M metagenome (GOLD analysis project Ga0066682, IMG submission 65628) | Grasslands soil microbial communities from the Angelo Coastal Reserve, California, USA - 14_0929_02_30cm | ecosystem: Environmental > Terrestrial > Soil > Grasslands | place: USA... | reverse complement strand
GTCCGCAGTCTCGAAATAACGTTGTTATACTTCGTTGCGCTTCGCATGACCGCCGAGCGGCGTGTTGTAGTGTGCCGCGCGAACGCTGGTCATGATTGATGCCGAAAGGGCAAACATCATGAAATTGACGTCAACGAGAGTCGCGGCGCTGGCGCTGGTCATCGCGGGTGCCGGCATCTGCGGGTGGGGCGTCGTCATCGCACAGCAGCCGGCCTCCCGTTCGCACACGCCGGTCTCGAAGCAGCAGATTGAAAAGTGGAAGAACGAGCTGTCGAACTGGGGCCGATGGGGGAAAGACGACGAGCGCGGCGCGTTGAACCTGATTACGCCGGCAAAGCGGAAGCAGGCGGCAGCGCTTGTGAAGGAAGGATTCACCGTCTCTCTCGCCGGGGACGCCGACACCGTGAAGGCGATCGACAATCCGAACCCGTACGACCACAAGATGCTTGGAATCGGGTCGGACTATATCGGCGTCGCGGCGCATGGCTGGGCACATACCCACCTGGATTCGCTGGCGCATGTGAACGACGGCGGCGTGTTCTACAACGGCTATACGCCCGATCCCAAGGTCGTCGAGCAGCAGACCGGACATGCGAAGAACTCCATCTCGAACATGAAGAACGGGATCATGACCCGGGGCATCCTGATTGACGTGCCGCGTCTGAAGGGTGTGCCGTATCTCGAACCGGGAACGCCGATTTACGCTGAAGATATCGAAGCCTGGGAGAAGAAGGCGGGGATCAAGGTCGCGTCCGGCGACGCGCTGTTCATCCGCACCGGCGTCTGGCCGTACCGGGAGAAGTTCGGCCCGTGGGTTCGGGGCAGAAACGGCAAGGACGCGGGCCTCGACGCCACCGTCATTCCCTGGCTGAAGCAGCGCGATATCGCCGTGCTCGGCAGCGATCATCCGCAGGGTGTCAACCCGTCGAAGACCGAGATGCCGAATGCCGTGCACGATTTCTCGCTTGTGACACTCGGCGTCCCGCTGCTCGACAACTGCGACCTCGAGGCGCTGGCGCAAGCCGCAGCGACACGGAACCGCTGGGAATTCATGCTGACCGTGGCGCCGTTGCCGGTCCGTGGCGCGACCGGGTCGCCGGTGAATCCGATCGCGGCGTTCTGAGGATCCAATCTGGACAGCGCGAAAGGTGACGAATGTGCCCACGTTCTGCGTGGAACTCGGCGATTTCCAGCCAAAAAATGACAATCCGGGGATTGCGCTTTCGACCGCGGAAGGCGATGATCCCTGCCACAGACTGTTTCGGACCAACAGCCATCTGGCAGGCATGCTTTCTCGAGCCCGACTTCTCGGGCTCGGGCCGCGGTCACTTGTGCGACCAGGACGTTCAGTTCGACAGGAGGGGTCAGGAGTGGAGAACAGGGCCATTCGCTTCGCTGCAGCCGCGCTCATGGTGGTCGTGCTCGTGCCTGCGGTGTCATTCGCCCAGAGCGGCGGCATTTCCGGAACCGTGAAGGACGCGACCGGTGCCGTGCTGCCGGGAGTGACCGTGGAGGCCGCGAGCCCGGCGTTGATCGAGAAGGTGCGCTCGGCGACCACCGATGGGCAGGGGCAGTATCGCATCGTCGATCTGCGGCCAGGCACGTACACCGTCACCTTCACGCTGCCCGGGTTCAGTTCCGTCAAGCGGGCAGGCATCGAGCTGACCACGAACTTCACGGCCACCGTGAACAGCGAACTGAAGGTCGGCGGCGTCGAGGAAACGATCACCGTGTCGGGCAGTACGCCTGTCGTCGACGTGCAGAACGTCATCCAGCAGCGAGTGGTCAGCAAGGAGATCGTGGACGCCATCCCCAGCGGCCGCACCGAACAGACGATCGGCGCGCTCGTGCCTGGCATCCAGATGCAGGCCGTCAGCAATCCGGTGACGCAGGACGTTGGCGGATCCACTGGCGACATGCGGCAGACGCTCGGCATCCACGGCAGCAAGCAGTCGGACTTCAACGAGATGATTGAAGGCGTGTCGATGAACGCGATGACCGGCTTCTACACCGGCGGCATGAACATGGACACCGGCGCGGTGCAGGAGTTTTCGTACGAGATCGGCGCCATTACCGCGGAACGGCCCACGGGGGCAGTCCTCGTCAACATCATCCCGCGCGAGGGCGGCAATCGTTTCTCCGGTTCGCTCTTCTCTGCGTACGCGAGCCGGAACCTCCAGGCGGACAACATCGACGATGCGCTCATCGCCCGCGGCGTGAGCACTTCCAGTAACCTGGATAAGAACTGGGACCTGAATGGGTCCGTCGGCGGACCGATCAAGAACGACAAGGTCTGGTTTTTTGCGTCGTCGCGTTACTGGGGGTACAACAACCTGGTCGCGAATGCCTTCATCAACAAGACCGCCGGTTCGAATCCGCCCGTCTACACTCCGGACCTGAATCAGCAGGCGATTGACGACTCATGGCTCGGAAGCGCCAGCGGCAGGCTCACCTATCAGGCCAACTCGAAAAACAAGTTCGGGCTGTTCCTGATCGACCAGGGCCGCTGCCTCTGCCATCAGAACGTGAGCGCCACGACGGCGCCGGAAGCGGCGCGGCAGGCGAGGAGCCCGGTCAACTACCTGATGCAAGGCAGCTGGAACGCGCCCATCACGTCCAAGCTGCTCTTCGAGGCTGCGGCGCAGCGATACCTCTTTCAGCAGGAGTACTTCCCACAGGGCACGGTCAACGACACGACGCTGTCGGTCGTCGAGCAGTCCACGGGGCTCAACTACAACGCGCCGCAGCAGGGGCGCTTCCGGCACAACAGCTGGATCTATAACTACCGCGCGTCGGTGTCGTACGTGACCGGCGGCAACGCCTTCAAGACCGGCTTCACGCTGCAGCGGGGCGATCGCCAGTACATCGGCAACGTGTACGGCAACCTCAACCTGCAGGTGCTCAACGGCGTGCCGCGCACCGTCACGGTCAACGCGACGCCGTACGTGTACCTGATGCACTTGAACCGCGCGCTCGGAATCTTCGCGCAGGATCAGTGGACGCTGAAGCGGTTGACGCTGAACCTCGGCGTGCGCTTCGATAATCACGTGGAGAGCATCCCTGAAGAGCACCTGCCCGCCGTTCAGTTCTACGGGCCGCGTGACTACTCGGCCATCAGCGATGTGACGAACTGGAAGGACCTCGATCCGCGTCTCGGCGTCTCGTACGACGTGTTCGGGAACGGCAAGACGGCGCTGAAGGCGACGATCGGCCGTTATCTCCAGGGAGAGACGATCCAGTTCGCGGCCGCGATGAACCCGGTGAATACGGCCGTCAACAGCGTGAACCGTACGTGGACCGACCGAAACGGCAACTTCTATCCGGATTGCGACTTCTCGAACCTGTTCGAAAACGCCGAGTGCGGCCAGGCGAACAACCTGAACTTCGGGAAACCGATCACCACGACGCAGTTCGACCCGGCGATTCGCCAGGGATGGGGCAAGCGGGGCTACAACTGGGAATCAGAGGTCACCATCTCGCACGAGCTGATGTCCCGTGTGTCGATCAACGCCGGCTACTATCGCCGCGCCTACGGCAATTTCCTTGTGGTCGACAACCAGTCGTTCGCGCCGTCGGACTATACGTTCTATAACTTCCCGCTCCCTGCGGATTCGCGGCTGCCGGCCGGCGCCGGCTCCTCGGTCGTCGGTCTCGCGGACATCAGCCCGACCAAGTTCGGCCAGGTGAACAACACCGTCACCTTCGCGAGCAGCTACGGACGGCAGTTCGACCACTACAACGGCTTCGACGTGAGCATCAACGCGCGGCTGCCGCGCAACGTCCTCCTGCTCGGCGGCGTCTCCGTCGGCCGGGAAGAATTGAACAACTGCGACGTCGTCGGCAAGGTCGACAATCTTGCAACCGCGGTGACCGGTCTTGCTGCCGGCACAGCGGCGAACTACTCTGGCTTTGCCGGACCGAGCAGCCTGTACTGCGATATCAAGCCGCCATTCCAGCCACAGGTGAAGTTGCAGGGACGGCATCCGCTGCCATGGGGTATCGACTTCGCGGCGACGTTCCAGAGCGTGCCGGGCCCGCAGATTCTGGCCAACTACGCGCTGACCAGCGCGCAGGTGGCGCCGTACCTCGGGCGCAACCTCGCGTCGGGCAGTGGCGGGACGACGACCATCGGCCTGGTCGCTCCGGGCACGCTCTATGGCGACCGCGTGTATCAGGTCGACGCGCGCATCAGCCGCTCGCTGAAGCTCGGCGGCACCAAGCTGCGCGGCAACGTGGACCTGTACAATCTGCTGAACGCGAACGCGGTTCTCCTGCAGAACAATGTGTTCGGACCGAAGTGGCAGCAGCCGACGGCCGTACTGCCGGGCCGGTTGTTGAAGTTGAGCGCGCAGCTGGATTTCTAAGGGTTCCGGTGTGTTGACGGGAGACGCGTTGATGAAACGGTCGGTGGCAAGCGTGGGTTGTGGAATGATTGTAACCGTTGTAGTGGCGACGTCGGCGCGCCTCATACACGGACAGGCGCCGGCGCAGACGCCGAGCGGGGCGCCCGGCATCCAGATGATGGATCCACGCCGCGACACCGGCCAGACTGTTGCACCGGTGTTTGAGGGATGGGAGCCGAATCCAGACGGTACCGTCAGCATGTATTTCGGGTACATGAACCGGAATTGGAAAGAGGAGCTCGATATCCCGATCGGGCCGAACAACTCGTTCGATCCCGCTCCCATCGACCGTGGCCAGCCGACGCATTTCCTGCCACGCCGCGGCAAGCAGATTTTCGCGGTGGTGGTGCCGAAGGGTTTCAAGCAGACGATCACCTGGACGCTGACGATTCGCGGCAACACCGAGCGGATACCGGCCTCGCTGAAGCCGGAACAGCAGATAGACGTCAGCAAGGACACGCAGAACGGGAACACGCCGCCGCAGGTCGAGCTGTTTCGCACCCTGGAGGGCAAGGTCGGTCAGCCGGTTACCCTCACCGCGAGAGTCACCGACGATGGGCTGCCGAAGATGCGCACCGACCGGCGCGCCGTCAATACCCTCACCGACGGCAGACCGGACGGCGCGACGCCCAATACACCTGCCGCGCTGAACGTCAGATGGTCCAAGTATCGTGGGCCGGGGACGGTCACATTCGGCAGCCGGACGACGCTCGTGAAAGACGGCGTGGCGACGACGACCGCGGTGTTCAGTGAACCCGGGACTTACATGGTGAACGTGCTGGCCGACGACGGATCCATGCTCCTGACGTCCCAGGGGCAGAACGTGCCGGGATTCGCGTGCTGTTGGACGTCGGCCTTTGTGACGGTCACGGTGACGAAGTAACGAGGACCGGACGAAGTAAAGATGGGAGGGCATGTGCGTACGACATTCGTGACGATAGGCGCGGTCGTCGTGGTCGTGGCGGCTGGGATCGGCTGGAGGGGACCTGGTGCGGGCACGAGGCTCTCCCCTGTCGCGGTCGCCGCGGCCGACGCGCCGCGAGTGACGTTCGCAAAAGACGTGGCGCCGATTTTCCAGGCAAGGTGTCAGACGTGTCACCATCCTGGAACCGTCGCCCCGATGTCGCTGATGTCTTACGAGGAGACGCGCCCCTGGGCACGCTCCATCAAGGACCGCGTCGCGCGCCGCGAGATGCCGCCGTGGCACCTTGATACGAGCGTCGGGATTCAGAGCTTCAAGAACGACATCTCCCTGACGCCCGACCAGATCGCCACGATCGTCGCGTGGGTGGACGCTGGCGCGCCGCTCGGCGATCCGAAGGATCTGCCGAAGCCGCTCACCTTCCGCGACGAGGAGTGGACGATCGGCCAACCCGACCTGATCGTGTCGCTTCCCAAGCCTGACGTCGTGTACGCCAACGGTCCGGACTGGTGGGTCGACCGCATCGTCGAGGTCAACCTTCCCGAGGACAAGTACATCAAGGCGGTCGAAACGCGTGTCATGGGCGCGGGCCGCAAGGTCACCCACCACGCCATCGCCACGTTGATCCAGGAAGAAGATGCGCGGACGGTTGGCGGGGGAAGCTCGGCCGACGGCGCGATCACCGACGTGAACGAGGGGACCTACCTGAGTGAGTATGCGGTGGGCAAATACGGCGAGACGTTCCCCGACGGGTCGGGCCGCATCATCAAAAAGGGCGCGAAGGTCCGCCTGAACATGCATTACCACGCGATCGGCCAGGAAGTCCCGTCGATGACGAAGGTCGGCTTCGTGTTCTATCCCAAGGAGAACCCGCCGACGCACTTCCTCACCGACGTGTTCCCGCATGAGAACGACACGATCGACATCCCGCCGGGAGCGGTCACCCGCACGGATGCGTACTACCGGCTGCCGAAGAACGCCCGCATCGCGAGCTTCCAGCCGCACATGCACATCCGCGGCAAGGCGATGTGCATGGAGGCGATTCATCTCAACGGATCGAAGGAGACGTTGAGCTGCGTCGATCGCTGGGATTTCAACTGGCACGTCATGTACACCTACAACGACGATGTGGCGCCGCTGCTGCCAGCCGGCACGATGCTGCACCTGATCGCGATTCACGACAACACCGCTGCGAATCGCCGGAACCCGGATCCGACCATCTGGGTCGGCTGGGGCCAGCGGAGCATCGACGACATGGCGGCCGCGCATATCGGCACCGAGTTTCTCTCGGACGCGGATTTCCAGAAGCAGGTCGCCGAGCGCAAGGCAAAGCTCGCCAGCTCGACGAGCAACAACCAGAATCAGTAGACGCGACCGACGCGCGAGCCGCCCCGGGGTGGCTCGCGCATCTCTGCTTCGGACCGGATGGATCGCGAGCTTTTCAGGCGAGCGGCAGCGGCTCGGCTGAGAGCCTCGCCTTCCATGCGACAGCCGCTTTCGCTGGCCTTCTCCCTGACAATCCATTCGTGTCCGAGTTCAAGCTTCCGGCCAGCCAGACCGGAATCGCGATGACCTACATGTTGTGCTGATCACGGACCTGGACGAGGACGAGTATCTGTCGCTCGCCCGCATGCGCGCGCGACGTAAATCCGAGTGAGAACAGTCGCCACGCACCTGTCGCTGAGCAAGGACGCGCCGATTTCCCTCGCCATCGCCATGCCGACGACTGCGGAGGATGACGCTTATGGCGAAGAATCTACACGCGGCGTTCTCTCTATTCTCCTCGGCCCGTTCTGATCATCTTCCACCCTTCCTTGAGCCGCTTGTCGATGTCGGCCTTGGTGTTCGCCGTGATGGCGCAAGCGACGTTGTGCGAAAGGCAGGCCCTTAGGATGGTCTGACGAGCCTCTTCGACCTCGGGCGCATTCTGGGCCACGCCGAGGTATTGTGACAAATCGGCTCCCGCTCCAATGAACAGCGCGCCAACCCCAGGCACCGCCGCAATCTCGTTGACGTTCTTCAAACCTTCCAGCGTTTCGATCATCGGAATCGCCAACAGGTCCCCTTCGGGATTGAGCGGCCAGACATCAGCGCGCTGCGTATACTCTGCCCCGGAGATGCCCCACACCCATATTGCGTATCCCGGTGCAGTCCCACGAATGCCGGGCGGCACTGGGTACTTCGACGCTTTTTTCTGCGGGTAGCGCATGTTCTGCACGGCAAGGAGCGCTTGCTCCTTGTTGTCGATACCATTGAAGATCACGCCCATCAAGCCCATGTCCAGCGCCTGCTTGGCGATCCACTGGGCGTTATCCCTCCCGTAAGGAGGAAACCGCGCGAACGCCGCGACTTTCGGCTGCGCGTTGCCTTTCTTGAGAATCGCCGCCTTGTCGATCATCCCTACGAGAAAGTTATGGAGCCCTTCCATATTCAACGGCGAGTGCTCCATGTCGACGTACACGTAGTCGAAATCGGCACGGGCCAACGACCGGGCATTCTCGAGCGACAGATCACTGGTGTTGGTGCCGATGATGGGTTTCCCCTGCGCCAGTTTTTCAATGGCGGGGTTGAGGTGCAGCGGGGCCTGCTGTGCCAACGGCGCGCTTGCCATGATCAAAACCCAGGCGGTGATCGCAATGGCACCGGCCACGGCTGTGGTGACGAACGTCCTCGGCAGACGAGAGGATGACCACTTGGCGTCCAGGGCTCGAAACAGGTGCATAGCAAAGTCTCCTTACAAGAACATGAAAGTCGACGTCCAAAAGCAGACCCGGGTATTACTCAGCGCAGGATCGTGTTGGCCGATTCCACCTGGGCCAACAGCCGATCGAGATCCTTTCTGTCCAGCAGGCGCCCGTTGACGACGACGGCGGATATTTTCTGGGTGTTCTCGATCGACTCGAGCGGATTCGCGTCGAGCAAGACCAGATCCGCCAACTTGCCTTTTTCAACGGTGCCCTGTGAGTCCAGCTTCCCGTAGTACGCTGCCGCGTTCCTGGAGGCGATTTGCAGCGCTTCCATCGGCGTCAGGCCAGCCGCCTTCACGAACTCGACAAGCTCTTCATGCAACGAGCTGCCAAAATAGGAGTCGTCCGTACCAACGAGCATCTTCACGCCGCTGCGCTGCATTTCCTTGACGAGACGGCAATGGTACTCGTACATGAGCTTTCGAGCTTCAACGGTCGCCGGATCCGGTGGTCTTGGCGTCCTCGACGCCGGATACGAGTACTCTTTCAAGGCCGGCGAGAAATACTTGACGACCTGCGGAGCGGTTGCCGGTACTCCGCCGCCTCGTGCCCTGAGCATGGATGGGTCGACGAACGTGCCGTTCTTGACGAATTTCGCAAAGAGGGCTTTGCATTTCTCCTCGCTGTACGAGCTGGTGAACGCTTTCACGTCGTCGAGAGGCAGGAGTCCGCGCATCGCCCCCTTGCCTGGGCCGTACAAGTCCCGCTCCTTCTGCATCACCTCGGCTTCCCTGGTGGAACAGCCCGAGAGCACACCGTAGTTGTGCTCCAAACTCCGCTGCCCGGCGTCGGAAGCCTCCGCGGCAGTTACCGCAATGGGCACGTGGCCAGCCAAAGGTATGCCTTGCCTCTTTGCCTCCTCGGCTAGCGCGAAATACGACTCGCGCGAGAGCTGGTCGTACTCCTTGATGAAATCGGCCCCTTGATCCTTCAGGAACTTCACCATGTCGCGCGCCTGCGCGGCATCGCCGACGGTCAACCAGGTGCGTGGATAGCCTTCGGCGCGCGGCCCGTTCACGACGGTGAGCGACATGTTCACGCGCGGGCCCAGAATGCTTCCCGCTGAGACCGCCTGGCGCCACAGGGTATCCCCACGGAATGGGTAATCGCCAAAGTCATCTTTCACGCCGGTGGACCCGAAGTCTCTGATGCCGGTGACACCATTGGCGAGGAAGAGATAAAACGTGTAAAGCGGAAATGACTTTTTCTCGCGAATGAACGCATGGGTGTGCATTTCCTGCAAACCCGGAATCATGAACCGGCCGCGCGCTTCCATGACCTGGGCATTGGGGGGAATCGCAACCGTGCCGAATTTCCCCACCCCACTGATACGATCGCCTGAGACGACAACGGTCATGTCCGGCTGCGCCGGTGAACCTGTCGCATCGATAACCGTCACGTGCGTGAATGCGAGAGGTCTTTGATCGGGGACGGGTTGCGCCTGGGCAAAGAACAAACTGGACGAAAGAACAAGGAGCGATAGCGAACCGAGCGCCGCTTTCATGACCGTCTCCATCGATGTGGGACTACTATTCTGCTGATGAACATGCCTTCCGCTGGTCGGCGTGGCGCACAGGGATGGGGCATGTGAAAGACATGCGAAAGTAAGTGGCGGCGGAGTCGTGCTCGTCTACAGGGAGGCGCATGCCACCGCGACGCCCTGCCAGCATCGCGCGGCTCGCTCAGCGCACGCTCGACGTTTCGGGCCGCGCCAGTCATTGCGCAAGCCACGCGGTCAGGACATTAGTAGTAGAAGAACTGCAACTGGATCGTGAACTCTTTCTGCGTCGCAAGCCCGGTCGGGTCGATACGCATGAACGCCGCCTTGATGTTGGCGTTGTGCGCGGCCCACCAGTAATTCGCGCCAAGCGACCATCGCTTCTCATCGCCTCTCGTCGTGTCGACGACGTCGCGGGTGGCGACCTGCAGCACCGGCGTGATCTTGAGCGCCGTGATCAGATATCCGAGCTCGACCAGTACGTCGTTCTGCTTCGGCACCGTGGTGAACTTCGTGCCGCCATCGAACCGGTTGTAGTCGACCTGCAGCGTCACCGCGCCCGGACCCGCCGGGTAGTCGATGTAGACGTCGCCGTCGTACGCATGGTAGTCGTTCTGCGAGTCGAACGCCGCGGCCACTGCGGCGACTTTTCGTTTGCCGACGTAGGTGCCGGTGTAGAAGAACCCGACCTCCGTCTCGAGGAAGTTGTATATCGCGCGCCCGGCGTAGCGGAACGCCGGGTGCGAGCGCGCGTCCCGCACCCCCTGGAACACTCCGAGCCGGTATTCAAAATGGCTCTTCGCGAAATAGCCCTTCGCCTGGAATCCGGTGTCGCGGCCGATCGACGACTGCGTCGGCCCGCTCTGTGTGAACGTGTACGCTCCGTAGTCGATCGGCAGGAGCGTCGCCGCGCTCTGCAGGCTGTTCCGCGAGAACGGCACGAACATCAGCCCTGCGTCGACGGCGAACGCGTCGCTCGCCTTGAATTCGCCGTAGGCGTCCTGAATGATCGTCGTCGACGGAATGTTCTTCACGCCGTTCACCACCCGGCCGAGATTCACCGAATCGGTTTCGACGAAGAACGTGATGTTCTTCGCCACCTGGCCGCCGAACAGCAGGCGGACGCGGCGGATGAACAGGTTGTTGGTTGCGGCGCCCGTGCCCGGATCTTCGAGGCTGTCGGCCTGAACCTGTCCGAGCACGCCGAACCGGAGATTCACGTCGTCGCTGACTTTTATGGTGGCCTGCCCGGCGGCGGGCGCGGCAGCAAAGAGTACGAGGACTGCGGCGGCGACCGCGCCGCTGGCGAGGCGAGCGTTTCGGCGTGTCACAGCGTTTTACACGTTCGCCCGGCGATCGTCGCCCGCTCGCTGACCCTGACGCGCGCGGGCAGGCTCGTAATCGGTGCGCGGATCGCGGCCGGTGGCACGCCGGTACCATGCCGGATGATGCGTCCAGGCCCACCGCTCGTCCACGGTTCCACGCGTCATCGCCTGGAAGGTACCCGGCTGCGCAGCAGTCCCTTCGTACAGGTGCACGATGAATCCGATCAGCATCACGAGCGCCGCGATGTCGTGCAGTACGTACCCGATGCCGACCGCGGGACGCCCAAACGTTTTCGGGAACCACATCGGAATGCCGGAGATGAGGAAGATGATCGCGCTGATCGCGATCGCCCAGAAGTACATCTTCTGTCCGGCGTTGAAGAAGTCGACGTAATCGGGCTCGCGCGCGTCGGCGTTCGTGACGTACTCCCTGATGCGCCGCGTCCAGCGGCGGTCGTCAGCGTTCCACGTCATCGGCTCGAGCCAGTTCAGGAACTGGAGCGCAAACAACGCGACGAAGCCGAGGCTGAACCACGGATGCAGCAGACGCGTGTTCGGTCCGCCGCCGAAGAGCGGCGTGAACCAGTGATACAGCCACGGCGAGTAGATCGCAAAGCCGGACAGCAGCGCGAGGATGAAGAAGACGGCGACGGACCAGTGGAGCACGCGCGTGTAGACCGGGTGGCGCACGAGCTCGCCGGTGCGTACGACCGTCCGGCCGTACGCGCCGACGCGGCGCCGCGCCGATTCGTCGAAGCGCTCGATCGTCGTGTTCATCGCGGCACCTCCGAGGCCGGTGGTTGCGGCCCTGGCCCGCCGTAGCCGGGCGAAGGCGGCGGCGCCAGTGGTTCCTTCGGTCCCTGGCTCACGTAATGGAAGAACGCGACCGGCGCGGCGAACAGGCTGAGCACCAGCGCGATCGGTTTGGCGAAGCGTTTCCACACCGTGAAGGTCGGCGGAATCTGCGGATTCGCCGGCAGGCCGTACAGCTCCGGCTTCGTGATGTCGTGCAGCACGTAGATCACGTGCGTGCCGCCAATCGACGACGGATCGTACACGCCCGCGTTCGGAAATCCCGAGTGCTCGCGCAGCTGCTTCGCGCGCGCGTCCGCGAGCGCGCGCATGTCGGTCTTCGTGCCGAACCGCAGACAGCCGGTCGGACACGATTTGATACACGCGGGCTCGAGTCCCTGCCCGACGCGATCCGAACACAACGTGCACTTGTAGACCTTCTTCGTTGCGCTGTTGAACTTCGGGATGTCGAACGGGCAGCCGGACACGCAGTACTGACAGCCGATGCAGTTCTCCTGCTGGAAGTCGACGATGCCGTTCGCGTACTGCACGATCGCGCCGTCGGCCGGACATGCGCGCAGGCACCCGGGATCCTCGCAGTGCATGCACTGGTCCTTGCGCATCAGCCACATCAGCGTCCCGTCGTCGCGCTGATGCTCGTGGAACGTGATCAGGTTCCAGTAGTTCCACGACGTGGCCGGCATCGTCTGGTACGTGTTGTCGAACGTGGTCGGCTGGAACGGCATGTCGTTCCACTCGACGCACGCCACCTCGCACGCCTTGCAGCCGATGCAGGTCGTGACGTCGATGTACTTGCAGACCTCTTCTTCGCGCTGCACGCCGCGGCCCGGAACGCCGTCGGGGTGCGCCGAGATGGCTCTGATTTGAAGCATGCCGGTCGGCATGATGCGCCTCCTAAGCCTTCTCGAGCTTCACCAGGAAGCCCTTGAACTCGGGCGTGTACGCGTTGGGGTCGATCACGGTCGGCGACAGCAGGTTCACGCCGTTGAGCGCCGTCATGCCTTCATCTTCCGCGATGCCGCGATATCCCCAGTGGATCGGGATGCCGATCTGGTACGTCTTCTTCCCGTCGATCAGCATCGGCTTGATGCGCTGTGTGACCATCGCCTTGGCGACGTACGACGCACGCGCGCTCGTCACCTTCACTTTGTCGCCGCCCTTGATGCCGAGATCGCTGGCGAGGTCCTGCGGGATCTCGACGAACGGTTCGGGCACGAGCTGGACGTTCATCGGATTGTTCTTCGTCCAGTAGTGGTAGTGCTCGGTGAGCCGATACGTCGTGCAGACGATGGTGAAGCCCTGGTCGGGCGCGCCGAACTTGTCGAGATCCGTTTTCATCCGGCGGACCACCGGGTTGTTCGACTGCTTCGGATGGAGCGGATTGAGGAGCGGGCTTTCGATCGGCTCGTAGTGCTCGGGGAACGGACCTTCAGCGAACGCGGCGAGAGGCGCGAACAGCCGGCCGATCCCTTCGGGATTCATGATGAAGGGTCCCATGTGATCGGACGGCTTCGAATCGACCTTGAAGTCCGGCACATCGTTGCCGACCCACCGGCCGCCCGCTTCGTTCCACCAGACCTGGCGCCGCTCGGCGTCCCACGGTTTACCGGAGGGATCGCAAGACGCACGGTTGTACATCACACGGCGGTTCGCCGGCCACGACCACGCCCAGTTCGCATAGATGCCGAGGCCCGATGGATCCTCGGTGCCGCGGCGGGCCGTCATGTTGCCGGCCTCCGTCCACGAGCCGCTGTACAGCCAATTGCCGCACAAGGTCGACCCATCGTCGCGCAGGAACGCGAAGCCCGGAAGCTGCTGGCCCGCCTTGATCACGGTACCCGTCGCCGGATCGGCGACGTCTGCGAGCGCCTGACCGTTGATCTCGCGCGCGACCTCTGCGAGCGACGGATTGCGCGGCTGCGTGTACGGCCAGCGCGCATTGAGAATCGGATCCGGGAACGTACCGCCGTCCTTCTGGTACAGCTCGCGCACCTTCAGGAAGATTTGGGCGAGGATGTCCTGATCGAGCCGCGCCTCGCCCGGCGGCGGCAGCGCCACGTTCTTCCACTGCAGCCAGCGCGCCGAGTTGACGAAGTTGCCATCCTTCTCGGCGAAGCCGGCGCACGGCAGCCGATAGACGGTCGTCTGAATCTTCTTCATCTCGTCGGCGGTCGTGCCCGGCGCCTTCCAGAATTCGCTCGTTTCGTCGGGATAAATCTCGCCGACGACGAGCCAGTCGGCCTTCTTCAGCGCCTCGATGTTCTTCTTCGTGTTGGGACCAATCTGCACGCCGTTCATGCCGATCGCAAACATGCCCTTGATGAGGCCCGCGTACATGTCGTCCCAGATCTGGGTCCACGCGTGATTGCGATCGATCTTCGGCAGATAGTGGAACGCCCAGTCGTTCTCCTTCTTCGCCGCGTCGCCGTACATGGCTTTGAGGAACGAGACCGCGAACTTCGGCGTGTTCGACCAGTAGTTGTACGAATCCCACTCGCCCGGCTTCGACGGCGTCGGTGTGGTTCGCTTCAGGAACGTCGCGAAGTCGGCGTCGTCCGGGTTCGGCATCTTGAGATAGCCGGGCAGGATGTCGAACACGCCCGCCATGTCGGTGGCGCCCTGGATGTTCGAATGGCCGCGCAGCGCGTTGACGCCGCCGCCGGCGCGCCCGACGTTGCCGAGCAGCAGCTGCAGCATCGCCGCCGTTCGAATGATCTGCGTCCCGAAGGTGTGCTGCGTCCAGCCGACCGCGTAGATGATCGTGCCGGCCTTCTTCATGTCGCCGTCCTTGCGGATCGACGTGAAGAGATCCGCCGCCTTGAGGAACTGATCCTTCGGGATGCCGGTGATCCGCTCCACCATCTCGGGCGTGTACCTTGAGTACTGCGTTTTGAGGAGCTGGAACACGGACCGGGGATGCTGGAGCGACAAATCGTAGGCGACCTTCGGCGGAAGGATCGCCGGCGCCGCAGGTTTGCTCGCGGCTGCCCCGACGGCCCTGGCGCCGGCCGTGCCGGTCGACGCCTCGGTGCCGGCGTGGCCGGTCAGGTTGCCGCCTTCCTGATAATTCCAGGTCGACTTGTCGTAGACCTGCGTCGACGGATCGAATCCGGAATACAGGCCGTCGTCGGGAAGCTTGAAGCCTTCCTTCACGATGAATGCGGCATTCGTGTAGTTGACGACGTAGTCGTGCGCGATCCGGCCGTTCTCGATCGCGTAGTTGATGAGACCGCCGAGAAACGCGATGTCGGCGCCCGCCCGAATCTGCAGGAACAGGTCGGCGCTCGCGGCCGTCCGTGTGAAGCGCGGATCGACCACGATCATCTTCGCGTTGCGCTGGAGCTTCGCTTCAATCGGCCACTTGAAGCCGCACGGGTGGTTCTCGGCCGGATTCCCACCCATGATCAACATCATGTCGGTGTTCTTGATGTCGATCCAGCCGTTCGTCATCGCGCCGCGTCCGAATGTGGGCCCCAAACTGGAGACCGTTGGCCCGTGTCAAACCCGGGCCTGGTTCTCCAGGTACACCACCCCCAGACTGCGCATCGTCTTGACGACGAGATAGTTGAACTCGTTCGTGTCGGTGCAGCCGCCGGTGAACGCAATCCCTTCGCAGCGATTCACCGTTCGCCCTCGTTGATCCTTCTCGACGAATGTCGCATCGCGCGTCTTCTTCACGCGGTCGGCGATCTCGGCAATCGCGTGATCCCAGGAGATGTCTTCCCAGCGATCGGAGCCGGGCCGCCGCACCTGTGGCTTGAGGAGCCGCCGTTCGTTCACGATGTCCTGCTCGAGTGACGCACCCTTCGGACAAAGCGTGCCGCGGTTGATCGGATGGTCGGGATCGCCTTCGACGTGGACGACCTGAGGGATGGCGTTCTTGGCGCGATCGCCCAGCGTATGGATGATCACGCCGCAGCTGACCGAGCAGTAGGGGCAGGTGCTGCGCGTCTCCGTTGTGCGCTGAATCTTGAGCGTTCTAGCTTGCGCGTAGGCGGGTCCGACGTCGAATCCGAACGCGGACAGGCCCGCTCCTCCGATAACGGTGGTCTGGATGAAGGCTCTTCTCGAGATGTGCATGAGCGGCCTCCCAACTTGGGCAACCCGGTGATTGCTCTCGAGCGACGACACGTTACAGCAGCAATCATCGCGCCGATGTCGCGCGGGTTCAACTTTTTCTTTTCGTTTCTTCACGTGATTCGCTGAGGCGATGCGGCTGAACGAGCGCGGACGCGCTCGTAATCGCCGCGGCTAAGCGGCCCGTGGCCCATCGGTGCCATGCCTGATGATTCCGCCAAGCCCATCGCCTCGTGACGGTCGCTCGGATCATCGATTCGAGACGGCCCGGCACCGGGGTCCCTCGACGCGTGGACGATGAAGCCAATCAGCATCAGGAGCGCGGCCGTGTCGTGAGGCATGTATCCAGCAGCCCCGGCGGCCCGGCCGGAAGGTCGCTGGAAACCAGAGCGACTTCACGAGATACGAGCCGTTGACACGCGTGGCTTCACGAGGAGACGGCCCATCGTGCGCTCGATCGGGCGTCCCTGCTCGTAGATCACATTCCCCCGGAGGTACACGCGAGCGATGATGCCGCGGAGCGAACAGCCGATGTAGGGAGTCGATGTGCGTCGGTCGACGAGCGTCGAGGCATCGACCGCGAACTCCGCGTCAGGGTCCCAGATGACGAGATCAGCGTCATGTCCAACGTCAATCTCGCCTTTTTTTTCAAGACCCGCGATGCGTGCCGGCCCGCGGCACATCCACGCGGCAAGCTCGTTGACCGTGTGTCCGCGCGCCGACGCCATCGTCCACACGGCCGGCAGACTCAGTTGCACCGACGCGATGCCGCCCCACGCGCGTGAAAAGTCACGCGGCGTGCGGCCGTGGACCCCCGCGGGCGGCGGCGAGTGATCGGACGCGACCGTCTGGATGAGACCGCCCGCCAGGGCGCCCCACAAAAGCTCGCGGTTGGCTCGTTCGCGAATCGGCGGCACGCATTTGAACGCCGTCGCGCCGTCCGGCACCTCCTCCGACACGAAGAACAGAAAATGCGGACACGTCTCCACGGTGAGCGGCATCCGCACCGTGCGAGCGCGGAAGATTGGCGTGAGCGCGTCCGACGATGACAGGTTGAGGATGTGTGTCCTGGTTCCGTACTCGCGGCACAACTCCAGGAGTTGCACGATTGCCTCGGTTTCCGCTGATTTGGGATGCGTTTCCAGGAATCGGACGTATTCGCGGCTGCCGCGAAAAGACCACGTCGCCCGATCGAAGAATCCCATCGACGACCGCTGACCGCTGACGGCTCGTTCAATCGGGCCGGGCAGCTCGCCGTGGACCATGAGCGTTGCGCCAATCCGCGCGAGGCCTGGCATCGCGGTTCGGAGGTCGGCTTCGGAGACGGCTGCGGCGCCTTCGATCGCAGCGACCCCGAACGTACACGCGAAAGCGAACACGCCCTGTGCGGCGAGCGGCCCGATCTCGCGGCTGTTTCCAGGCACGATGCCGCCGCAGAAGCCGACGTCGACGGCGCAATGTCCCTCGGCGGCGCGCCGTATCTGCTCCAGCGTGGAGACGCACGCCGTCGGCCCGCCTACTGACCCGACATCGATAATCGTCGTGACGCCGCCCGTCGCTGCTGCCCGCGTCGTCTGCTCGAACACATCAGCGTCCCCGGCAGTCGCCGCGTTCACGTGCACGTGGGTGTCGACGGCTCCCGGCATCACGACGAGATCGCCGGCATCGTCTACTGGACAGCCGTCCGGCACGTTCTCGAAATCAAGCACACCGATGATCCGGCCGCCGCGGACGTGCAGCGCCGCGGGCCGTACGCCGTCGCGCGTGACGACGCGGCGGCTGCGGACGATCAAGTCAGGCAGATACATTGCGGCCGACGGACGGCAGACTCACATCAGAGTCCGACGAGGTTCAGCTCGATCTTCGTGTAGCCGTGTTCGCGCGCCCAGATGTCGAGCGGCGCGCCGGCGACTTCGTCGACGAGCGGCACGGCGATACCGAGCCGCGTCAGATCGACGCTTTTCAGGTAATGCTGACAGGTGTCGCACGCGTCGACGCGAAGGTGATCGAAGGCGGCCGAGTGGAAGTACGCGAGCTTCCGCTCGTCCTCTTCACCGCAATGGGCGCAGAGGACGCGACGAAACGGCCATTCGGTGAGACACGTCGCACACTGCAGCTTGCGTCCACCGCCGGCAGCCGGCGAGTCATCGGCGACGTGAAGCACCGACAGCTGCGGGACACCTCCGCAGAACGGACACCGATTGTCGGTGCGCGCGAGCTCGCGGCCGCGCGGCGTTATGCCAGCCTCGGCCAGCCACTGGGCGTACGGCTGCAGCAGCGCCTTCGGATAAAACAGCCGGTCCGATGGCGCGTACCAGAACGACAACAACGCGTCCTCGATGGCCGCTTGTCCCGCGTCGCCGAGTTGCTGGCCCGCGGTGGCGAGCGCGTCCGGCGCCGCCTGCGCGATCGCCAGCAGCGCGGGGCGCAGCTCCGAACCGAGCGCCGGAAGATCCTGTTCGAGCGCCCCTGATGGCGCACCGTTATGGCTCGCACGCAGGTGCGCATCCAGGCGCAGCTGCACGCGCAGCAGCGCGGCGTAGAACGCGAGCAGCTGAGACATTGAATCGCCGCGCGCCGCGAGCGCTTCTGCCCGCTGCAGGCGCTGCCGCCACACGTCGCGCATGGACAGCATCATACTGCCGCGGCGGGGAGACGCTTGGCTGAAAGCCTTGCGCGAGAAATTCTCCAGCGCGAAAACTTGATTCATGTGCCGCGGTTGTGACTACTAAAAAGTCCATTCCTGTTGCGGCAGTTGATGTTGCAGCTCACGATGGATACGCTTCTGGGCGAGCTCGAAGTGCTGGCCTTACAGCACCAACTGCATGTGCTGCAACGCACGCGGCCTCGGCGGCTGCCGCGCACGAGAGCGGACCGGTGGTTCTGGGTTGTCCTCTTGCGCGTCTGGACCGAGTGGCGAACGGCGCTCGTCATCGTGAAACCTGAGACCGTCATCGCCTGGCACCGACGGGGCTTCCGGCTGTGGTGGGCCTGAAGAGCCGGCGCCACATCGGGCGACCGACCGTGCCCGCCGACGTCCGCACGTTCTATCGTTCGTACCACGAACGGTCCCGCACGCATTTGGCGCTCGACAAAGATACGCCGATTCCTCGTCACGCCCGCCGGCGACGGCACCGTCGTGGCGATCCCGGAGGTCGGGGGCCTCCAACATCGATACGAACGGCGCGCGGCCTGAACGCTCGTTGAGCCGGCCGGATCGACGCGCACGAGCGGCGCACACCGAATGCCACCGCACCACTCTGCTGTGGCGATACAATGCCCGCCGCCGGGCCTCAGTGAAAGTGGCGACTGTCGCGACACCCTCACTTCGTCTCCTCGTTTCGACACAAGCAGGGTGACCTGCGCCAAGCCGTCAGCGTCTACTGACCGGTCAAAACGAATTTACTGCGACACTCGGATCTCCAATGCAAGTTCAAGTGAGCCT
>Ga0066682_10000086_pt1 | contig 19551 bp, 18 predicted proteins | sample GraSoiAngelo_131_FD_65628 | JGI IMG/M metagenome (GOLD analysis project Ga0066682, IMG submission 65628) | Grasslands soil microbial communities from the Angelo Coastal Reserve, California, USA - 14_0929_02_30cm | ecosystem: Environmental > Terrestrial > Soil > Grasslands | place: USA... | reverse complement strand
CAAAACGAATACGAGCACTGCGATGAATTTGCGAAACTTCATAAATCCTCCAAAGTTGTTTGAAATCAACGTCCTGAAAAAGCGGCCGCCTCCGCGGGCTTGTAACCGACGGTGCGAATTCTTTCCGGCAGCTTTCTGGAAATAAGATCGATCAATGGCACGATCGCCGGCACGGTTTCTGCAACCCCGGCCGGCACGGTCAGATGGAGCGAAGCGCCATCGGCCATTGGTATGACCACGCTCCAGCAGGACTCCGAAATACGTGCAAATTTCTCTTCAAAGATTTTTCCATTGAAGTTCAACTCCGCTGCGGCGAATCCAAGATCGCGGCACTGGCCACACAACCGTTCCCACCATTCATCGAAGGATGCGCAGGATTCCAGGGTTCCCTCGAATTCCCGAAGTTGAACGTTGATATCGATCATCCGCTGGAGCGCTCCGCCAAACAGCATGTTCCGGGCGGCACGAAATTCCGAATAGCCAAGGTGCTGAATGCCGATCCACGTTCCCGCGCAGAATAGAAGGATCACCAGACCGCTGTAACGGTTGTAGTGAATCGTCTGAAGAAGAGACAATACCGCCCCAAAAGCGCACGCTCCGTACAAAAGGAGAACGACACGACGTGGAGTGAACCCCCGGTCCAGGAGCCTGTGGTGCACGTGGCCGCGGTCGGCGCCGAATATGGGTTGTCCACGCAGGAAACGGCGCGCGACGGAAAGCGTCACGTCGAGGATCGGCACAAACATCGCCATCAGCGGCGCGACCATTCCAAAGACTGTCGCGGTTTTGAAACTCCAGATGATGCCGAAACATCCCAACAAAAATCCCAGCAGCAGGCTTCCACAATCGCCGAGAAATACGGTTGCCGGGTTGAAGTTGTAGCGCAAGAAGCCTAAAAGCGCTGCTCCCAGCGGCACAGTCGCAAGCAGCAATGCGTTGTTCTTCTCCAGAACTCCTGCCAGCAGCATCGTCAACGTTGCGAACAGGCCCGCGCCTGTGGCCAATCCATCCACACCATCGATAAGATTGAACGCATTGGTGCAGAGGAGAAGCCACGCGACAGTGACCGGCAGGCTGATCCAGCTTGGCGTTGCGTAGCCGGCGATACCCATGACTTGCAATCCGCTCGCATAAGCCAGGACCGCGCCTAGCACCTGTCCAAGCAATTTCTGCCAGGGCTTGAGAGTCGTTAAGTCATCCAGTAAACCGATTAGAAAAATGACGGCGGCCGATGGCAGCAGGTGGATCAACAACTGGATTGACGGATTGTATAAGAATGGTGTCCAAATGCCGGCCGCCGCAGTTAGTCCTAGAGACAGCGCGATCGAAATTGCGATCGCGACCCCGCCGACACGTGGAACCGGCACGGAATGGAGCTTCCGCCCCCCAGTAGGATCATCCACGAATCCTAATCGCGCGAAAACATCCCGCGTCAATGGAGTGAGGATGAGTGCAAAGAGAAATGAACTGAGTCCGAGCCACGAAACTGCCAGCAGCATGTCCATCCTTGAGCAGTAAAAATTGCATCACAAATCTACCGTCAAAGCATGGGAGCTACTATTCAACCAACGTGCCGGCGTACGTAGCTAATTGGTGCTGTCATCCACATCCCGTTGCTACTACTATCGGGCTATTTCTCAGGTCCTTTCAAAAGACATCCTTTGGGCGGCACGAAAAGGTTGTCTGCCGCAGACGCTGAACAACGCGTCGAGTTGGAATCATTCCCCGTTTGGAGCCGGCGGGCAATACGCCTAAAGAGCCGGTGGCGGTCCAGTTGAGTCGTTGCGCCTCCCGCCGACCAACACGGCCGTCGAGAATGATAAGATCGTCGCTTCACGCTCGCCAGAATCGAGAAAGTTGGGTTTGTGCTGGAGGCTCTCAGCTTGTACTTTTTCGACGCGAATGTCCGAGGTATTCCATCGATAGTTGCCCTGACGAATTCGGTAGCTGTTCTGGCGGCCTGCAAGCTTTTCAGAGCCACTTGGACGCGGATCCGATGCTAAAGCATTGATTCGGGCGACAATCTTTTCGCAATCTTTTTTGGTTCCGAGCGATTCAAGTTCCTTTGCAGCCGACGGTTTTATCTCGAGTTTATAACTTGCCACGCCGCCTGAGGGATTTGACGACATCTGCAAAATCTAGATTTTTCTCGAACGTTCGCTCGCGGATCGCCTTCAGGTCTTCTGCATCTTCATCGAGGGCTATTCGGACCGCCTCGTTAACAACGTGGGAGATAGACCGGTCGGACTGCGCTGCCTTTCGGCTTAGCGCACGATGAATCTGGGGGTCAAAGTAGATGGTGGTGCGTTTCGAATCTTTCATGCGATGAGAATAGCCTTTTGCTTTATGGGCGTCAAAGCTCTCCTAATCTCAAGCTCACCACGGTAGCCCTACGATTTGAAGCTCGCTACGAGTCGAATCAGATCGGCTATTACGACCTCTACAGTGCTGTCCGTCCAGTGTTCGAGGGTTTCCATACATGTGACGACGCGGTAGGCGTGAAGTGTTCAGCGGAAGACAGATCACGTATCGAACAAAACGACAGTTTCGGCATGTGCCGAAGTCTTGTCGCACAGCCTTGAACCTGATCGGTCGCTATATCGGCACCGACGCATGCGTCAAATCTGCCGGTCGCCGTCCCGCATCCGTAATCCAAGAGCTTTCCTGTGGGATATGAACCCGCAACTGAGGAGATGATTCGAGACTTGCACCTGAGCTGCTTTCGCGCGTCGTGCCCTTCAACTATTGCTTCCATGTCTGCCGCCCTTGCCGGTTTAATCCAAAACGAGAGCTTCACTTTCCTGCAATTCGTTCACACGCGAATCCACCGTGCGCACACCTTCCACAGAACACAGGATTTCGTTGTAGAGGGCGAGTGTTCGCTGGGTCATGACATTAGCTGTAAATTGAGCCTCAACGCGGCGCCGTGCGGCCCGGCCGTATTGCGCGCGAAGGTGTTCGTTGTCCAGGAGCAGGTTCATGGCGGACGCTAACTCTTGGACATTCTGAGGGGCCACGGTTATGCCGGTTTTGCCGCCAACGGAGACAAAGGGTACGGCGGAATCCAGGGAGGTATTGATCACCGGTTTACCGCAAGCCATCGCTTCAATCTGGACAATCCCAAACGCTTCGTTCCTCGTAATGGATGGCAGCACAAAAGCGTCCGCGGCGTGATAGTAAGGGACGACATCATGGACTTCCCCGAGGAAGACAACGCGATCTTCGACTCCGATACGTTTCGCCAGAGCTTCAAGTTGCTTTCGCAGCGGCCCGTCACCGACAAGTAGCGCTCGCGCTTCGACATGCTTCATCGCACTGATTAGATATTCGAAACCTTTGTAAGGGACATGCCGCCCAACACTCAACAAGATCCGCGGACCGAATTGAGAGCGTATGCGTGCGATTTCCACTGGATCCGGCGAGTCGAACCGATCCGTATGCAACCCCAACGGGATAACCCGGCATTTGTGTCTCACACTTTGCAAGACGCCCGATGTCTCCACGTAGTGTGGTGACGTTGCGATGATGGCGGCTGCGCGGTGCAGAACCTTATCCAAAAGAGGTTGGAAGGCTTTTGCGAGAGTCTTCTGGCGGACGACATCGCTGTGATACGTGATCACCAAACGGCCGGGATGACGGCTGCGAATATAGGCAACAACTGCGGTTGGATTCGGCCAATGAAGGTGAATGATGTCGGCCGGATGCGCTCGGATCGCCTGCACCATGCCGGGGCTGACCGCAGTTGAAGCGATTTGCCCGAATGTGGCAACTCGCGTTACCCGGATGTTTCGCACGCGTTCCGACGTTGTGAAAGGGTGGGAATTGGACACAATAACGCTTACATCACAATGGCCGTTAAGGTCCTCACACAGTAGTTCCAGGTGAGATTCCATGCCGCCCCGATGGGGTGGATAGAATTTCCCAACATGGAGCACTCGGAATGTTCGAGAGCCCATTATCGGATGCTTTCCTCCAACACTCCCGTCCGAACCGCGGTCGTTTGAACCAGAGCTTCCAGATCGGAGAGCACCATCTCTCTTACCAGCTGCCTGAATGAACGCTGCGGCTTCCATCCGAATACTCGCTGCGCCTTACTGGCGTCTCCGATCAGCAAATCCACCTCACTCGGACGGTAGAACTGGGGGTCGACCGACACGTGGTCCCGGTAATCGAGTCCGGCTTCAGCAAAGGCGAGCTCACAAAATTCACGAACGCTGTGCGTCTCTCCTGTGGCGACGACGTAATCCTCAGGTGTCTCCTGCTGAAGCATCAGGTGCATCGCGCGGACGTAGTCCGCGGAGTGTCCCCAGTCCCGCCTGGCTTCCAGATTCCCAAGCCGCAGCTCCGATTGAAGGCCAAGCTTGATGCGGGCCACGGCGCTGGTGATCTTGCGTGTGACAAATTCAAAACCACGCCGCGGGCTTTCATGGTTGAACAAAATTCCGCTGACGCAGAACATGTCGTAGGCTTCGCGATAGTTCAGCGTCAGGTAGAATCCAGCCACCTTGCTGATTCCGTATGGACTGCGCGGATGAAATGGCGTCGTTTCGACCTGAGGCGCTTCTCTCACGCGGCCGAACATCTCGCTCGATCCGGCAAAATAAAATCGGCATTTCGGTCTCAGCTCGCGCAGTGCCGCGAGCATGTAATGCGTGCCGTCGACATTGACACTCATCGTGGAAAAGCCGTCCGCAAAACTTTCAGCCACAAAACTCTGGGCCGCAAGGTGATAGCACTCATCGAAATCGTGACGGCTGATGACGTGAAAAATGCTCGGATAGCTCTCGAGACTGCCCGAATGTAACTTAATCCGATCTTGCAGGTGAGCGATTCGGGAAAGGCGGCGTTCCGGTTGCTCAAGAGCTACACGGCGAACAATCCCGTGAACTTCATAGCCAAGATCGAGCAAATGTTCCGCCAGATAACTGCCGTCCTGGCCGGTGATGCCTGTGATAAGAGCTTTCTTCATAAATGGTGTCCTCCTTAAGACGTTTTGAGAAGCGGACGGAGCGACCGCGTTTTATGTTGTGAGTAATTCGTTATAGATGGCCGCCATACGCTTCGCATATTCGGCCCAGGTGAAATGTGAGGCCTGACGGATGCTCATCTCGCGCCTGCGCTTCCAGGCGTCGCGATCAGTCGAACGCTGTGCCAGAAGACGCGTGATGGTTTGGGTCCAATCTGCAATGTTGCCTATGCCGCAGTACTCTGCTGCGGTTCCGCCGACTTCTCGTAGAACTGCAAGATCGCTGGCAACAACAGGAGTGCCGCAAGCCATCGCCTCGGCCACGGGCAGTCCGAACCCCTCTCGTTCGGATGGCAACAAGACCAAACTCGCACGCCTGTATACCGACGCCAGAACCCTGCGATCCAACCGAGGCAACTCCAGGATGAGGTCCGTCACATTTAATCGGAGCGCAATGGCCGTCTGTTCACTGGTGAAAGGTCCTCCGACGCGTATAAGACGTACGTTCGGGATTTGTAACCGTAGTTGTGCGAGGATCTGGAGCAACACGTCGATTCTTTTTCTCGATATTGTTGTTCCAACGTGCAAAAGGTCATGCCTGCATTGAGGGCCGAGGAGACTGGCCGCTTGCTGATCAGCCTCCGGATCCGGCTTTGGCGAGCAAGTCGGGTCTACGCCGTTAGTGACAACGCTCAGCCGTTCAGGTTCGATGAGCTTGTGAGCCAGGATCTCGTTCTGCGTCGCAAAACTGTCGCAGGTAATTCGTGCCGCCTTTTGGAAGCCAGTCAGTGCGTATCCGGTCATCGTACGAAAGGCCCAAGATCGTTTTTCCTGCGACGGTTCCAGAAGGCTCCGGAACGCATCCAAGTCGTGACACGTGACGACTGTCCGCTCCGCCGGCAGGTAATGAACAAGTTGCGAATAGCTGTGATCTACAATGTGAAACAAATCGAAGCGATCACGTTGCGCTTTTAGCCATCGTGGATAATCCCAAAAGCGATTCACAATTCGATCCGCATTGAACAGGAATTTCGATCTGACGTAATGCCCAATGGTAGTAAACCGGCGCTGCATCACGGGGCACAGCCGGAATGCTTCAATGTTGTGCCGATACTCACGAAGACCTTGCTCCAGCATCAGTCCGACAAGATCCATGCTGGCCCAGTTTTCTTCAGCCAAATCGCAGACCAACGCGATTGTATGTGCGCCTGCTTCATGTCTAGCCGTTTTGAGGTTCTCTACCCGCTCTGTTGTTAAATGGGACATGGCTCGCTACGAAGGAAACACTGAGGAGGCTTGAACACTTACTGCAGGCGCAACGCGATCAAATACTTCGTGTAAGGCATCGAGGTGATGTTCTAAATCAAATTGGGCCGCGACCGTCACTGCGCCCTTGACCAGTTGGAAGTAGGTGTCGGGATCAAAACATTTGACTATTGCGGACGCAAGGCCGGTACTAGTGGGAGGATCGCCAGGCGCAAGGTAACCGTTCACGCCATCAATTAGCCAGTCGCCTACGCCGCCGACATTGAAAGCCGCAACGGGAATTCCGCGCATGCCTGCTTCGGGACCAACCCGGCCGAAGGGTTCCGGCCAGAGGCTCGGAACCACCAGCAGATCCGTGCGGGAGTAGATCTCATCCAGCTGTCGCTTATCTAACCACCCAGTAAACTGAAATTCCAATCCCTTATCCTGGTCAGTTAATTTTGCAGCTCTTCTTTCCCAGGCCTTCCGTTTCGGACCATCTCCGGCCAAAGTGAGCCGAATCGGCCCGCCTAACTGTTCTTTAACCGCAGGAAGGGCATCCAGAAGAGTCGCGCCTCCCTTGAGTAGTTCCATTCGCCCGACGAAAAGCAAGTTACGCTTCTGGCTTGTTTGTCTAGTTGTGCGCGCCGCTACAGTTGTTTGCAGCGGGCTCGGCGTCTGGGGTTTCGCGATTTCATATACGAAACTAAACACACGCGATTTAGGTATTCCGTTGCGGATGTATTCCTCTTGCATATATCTGGAATGAGTGACGATCGCTTTATATTTATGGAGGTTTGCCAGCCTCTGTGATTCGCGTCGAAAGAGCTTCCACATCGTGATTGGGCTTCGGCCTCCGCAGCGCCTTGGAAAATAGTGTAAAAGGCACGCTGAACCGAACCGGCGGCTGCATGGCCGCACAGTCGGGAATTTGAAAGTCTTCACGCCGCTTATACAGGTTCCGTAGTAGTTATGACTGAAATATACCGCTGGCGCGATATCGAGAAAGGCCGATTCGAACTGAGGGTCCAAGAGCCCGTGCGCATAAATAAGGTCCGGGCGCCATGCCCTCATATTCTCAAGCGTACGAGTCATCCCCAGGAGAGACATGTCCCAAGAAGGAACACCTTCCGGCAGAAAGATCCTTTCCCGAGTATGAGGGATATCGACCTCATACGTAAACGCCAGTTGATGATCTCTCCGCTGCAGTGCGGGTATGAGATTCGTCAGGTAGTCTTCTATACCGCCGATCTTACGGCTGCTCCAATTCACAATCAGCAGTCGCATTACAATGTCCCTTGAGCTTTGCAGACTTCCTGAAATGCCATGGCGAGGTCACTGAAAGCTTTGTCGCTATTCCACTCTCGGATGACGTATTCTCGTCCTCTGAGCGCCTGATCGCGCGCAGCCTTACGATTCGCGGCGATCCACAAGAATTCATCGCACATCGCTACCGGATCGCGGCGCGGCGTGAGGCGAGCGTAACCTTGGAGCTGGATCGCCATACCGCCCACTGCTGTTGCGACAACAGGTGTTCCACACGCCAGAGCTTCGAGTGTCGAGTAAGCGGCACCTTCTGCAAGCGAGGCAAGAGCCATCACGTCGGCTGACCGGAAATAATCAGCGACCTCCGTCATAGGATGGGCGGCCGGGCGGCCCAAAACCCAGGTCTCGCTATTGGGCAGACCCATTTTTTTGGCGAGCGCGATAAACTCCCGATATCCGCCCCCAAGGTTTATTAGAACTGCGTCCAAACCACGCGTCCGTGCCAGCGACACTGCCTTCAGCACAGTTTCGGGATCCTTTTCATGGCTTATGCGACTGGACAGGAAGACTATGAACTTGTCCAGAGGTAGGTCGCGCCGGAGACGTAGACGCATCCTTTCCATCTCGTCGGCAGGACGCAAATAGTCTGTATCGACACCGTAGTAAAGACCAATCTGACTGCGCGAGCAATACCGCGCTGCGATGTCACACAAGTAAGGGCCCATTGCTAAACATCGGGTGGCGAGGCGGCCATTGACGTTGAGAAGCATACGAATTGTCGCCTCACCTGCGAGTGCCTTTACCCAACCGATCTGTTTCCGCTCGCGCCGGCAGCGGAAATATTCAAGAGGCGCCACGCCCATGTACGTTACGACAGGAACGTTGCGTAATTTCCCGATCACTGTCGCATTCAGGGAGCCACGCAGTACCTCCTGCGAGAGGATGAGATCGAATTCGTTTGCGTGTTGCCACAGGTAACGAAGCGAGTTGACTTGAAAGGCTAAGCGGTTGCCTGGGATCTCGATGACTGCTAATTTGGCGCGACTTTTCAGAATACGCTCCCGCAGCCCGCTTTCAGAGTACTTCTCTGCGGAAACGGCTATGGTTAGATCACAGATGGTGCTAAGGCCGACGACGAAACGGATATCCGTGAACCCCTCCACAAAGAACAGAACGCGCAATGGATCGGCAACTCGTGTCACCGGAGCTTGCTGAAATTCAGAAACTATTTCTGTAGGCATTCATTCTTGTCCTTCTATTGCTTTCGCTGAAAACTCACCGAGTCTGCCGCCGGTGGTTGGCCCGCAAAGTTCGGCCATCAAGGCTTCGTAGCGATCCAACATGGTTTCCAAGGAATAATTCTGGGCTCGTTCCAGTCCGAGTTTCGCCCAATGACTTCGCAATGGGACATCGCCGAGCAGATCACCTAAGGCCTTTGGAAAATCACTATCACCCGCCAGTAAACCGTAGCGGCCCTCATCGAGAACTTCGCGGCTGCCGGGATTTGGGGAGGCGATGACCGGTGTTCCACTCGCCATCGCCTCAACGTATGGCAAACCGAATCCTTCATATGAACTAGGCGTGGCGTATACCCAGGAACGACGATACAGAGAGGCTAATTCCGCATCCGAAATACCAGTGAAGTATTTCACTCCTCTCACTTGTGGTCCAGGTGGGCCAACCATCGCTAGCGTAGCGTCGGGGTGCCGCTTGCGGATGTCTCTATCGAACCATTCGAGTAAAAGCCGGCCTCGCTTACGACCCTCCAGCGCGCCCACGAATAGTATTGATGGATTTGTTGTTTTTCGCTCATTTGTACTCCGGTAGAGCGACAGATCGATACCGTTCGGAATCACCCTTTTGATGAATGGATTGTATCGGAGCGTGTTGTGACTGACTCCGACGGTGCCAGCTTGAATCAGACCCGTCAGCAGTTCAAACACGTAAACACCGGATTGATGAACAAACCGCCAAAGGCTAGTTGCGTTACGTGCTTCCGCTAGAGCACTGCCGTGGACGACGCGCACGATGGGTTTGCCGCGAAGTGGTAAGAAGAGGCTATCCCCATGGGCGATAATGACGTCGCACTGCTCATACTTCGGCAGTACAGCGAGAATGTTGCCCAAGTACCCAATCAGCAACCGCCGGCCAAGCCAATTTTCAGATAGGCGCCGCCATGGCAACTGGCGTACCTGATACGCTGCACCGGCCGGCTTCGGATCCGTGCTCCAGACCGTGACGTGGTGACCGCGACGAACAAGGCCCTGCGCCAGATCATGCGCCACGCGCTCGATCCCACCGCGTTTCTCGCCGAGGGCGGGGAGGTTAAAGCTATAAATCCCGATGTGTAGCAATCTTATTGTCGGGGATCCTATGTCTGACTTATCAGTTCGACAGTTCGAATTCCAACTAAGCGGCAATATGTAAGGCTGAAACTGTTCAGCAGTTTCCCCAACCGTCCGTCTTGCATGGTTAATCGAGCGCTCAATAGCGATATGATACGGTGGTCCTGTACCTTTCGTACTTGCTGGAGCTGCTTTCGTAGGCGCAACAACCATCCAATATGTCCGATCAACCACATACGCGATGCTATATGAGCTTTTATACGCGCTGAAGTTGGTTCGCTGCTAAGCAGAGCAACCAAGGACCCCACTAGATTCGCCAACTCCGCCACAACGAGTAACGGCATTAGGCGAACCAGCGTGAACCAGCTATAAAACACTAACAGGTTTGCCAAGCGGTTTTTTTCGGCGTGAAAGGCTAGGAGTGGCCGAAGTCCTGGATGCTTCGATGCTGTAGCGGAACCAGCATGGTAAATTACGGCTTCCGGTACTCGTTCCACGCGTAGTCCTTTCAACTGCAGTGTCCATCCGAGAAAGACATCTTCAAAGTAGGCAAAGTACTCCTCGGGAAAAGGATACTCGACGGTTCGTTTTGCAAATACCATGCACACTCCACTGCCGGTAAAACATTGCCTATAATCCCTGAGTAGGGGCAGCCACATGTTAGCTCCAGTAACGCTGTGCGTTCCATTCCTCATTAGAGCTACTTTGGAAGACTGTGGTACTTTCAGTTCAGTGTGCCAACACAACGGAGCATCGTATGGCCAGACTGCGCCAATGTCTGTGTGGTCTTTAAGTTTCTCCGCGAGAGTCGTTAAGCATCTGGGATGTACGAGTGCGTCGTTGTTTAATAGGCAAATTAGTTCGCCGTTTGCGTGCGGCCACGCTGCAAGCACACCGTGGTGAAGCCTAAGTTCCTTTCGCAGTGAACGACACTTACAGGACAGGGCAACGCCTGCGCGAGCGCTTTAAGTACCACAATAGAGGAGGCCGTGGCTCCATTATCAACCAGAATGATTTCTAGAGGACCGCGGTAGTCGCTTTCGGCAACTGACCAAAGGCACCGCGTTGTCAGCTCCTCAGCCTTATAGTTCAAAACTATGACTGAGAGGGAAGGGAGCGACACGGCGCAAGCTGAATTAAAATCGGCGTTGCAGAACTTGACAGAAGCACTTGACATGTTTGCCGTGCCATCCATTTCAATCAATTGTGGCATGTCGCCGATTGCGGGTTGGGCACAGAGCGGAGAGCCTCAATCGTGTGATTCAGAGCAAATCGCTCCGTATAGAACTGCCTGGCGCGAAGTGCCATACCCCTTCGTCTTTCTTCTTCAGATAGCAGGCCATTTACGGCATCTACAAACCGTTCTAAATCATTAGAAGGCAACAGCACAACCGCGCCGCTCTCTGACCACACTTCTTCTGTGAGACGCCCTTTTGTGGTTACCAACGGTATTCCGTGGGACAATGCAACCATTGCTGTCGTTCGTCGACCACTGACACCGTCCGGATAAGGCTGGATCATCAAATCGCACTTCTGAATCCATTGGGATAGTTCGCCCGCAGGGATTTCTCCAGTGGCCTCGATACGCTCCTTCAGACCAGGATTGCGGTTGATCATACTTAGCCGGAATTCTTTGCTGCCACGCCCCATTACAATGAGACAGCGGTTCGCGTGGTCTCGGAGCAACGGCGGGATCAACAACTCCAATATCCGGGAAATTGAGGAACCGAATGTACCGAAATGTCCCAGTTTATGTTCTATCGCAAGACCGTCGCTGCAAAGGCTGTCCTCGGCCGCCGCTGTATTAGAGATACATTCGATGTTACTAGGCACCGGCAACCATCGCACGGAGACGTTCCGTCCAAGCATGTAGGGGCGAAGAAGGTGGGCCCATGCTGGAATTGATATCCATAAACGGGTCGCTGCATTTAGTAGTACCATCACCATAATTCGATGAATAACGGCGACGGCATCCTGCTTTAGGGAACCCTCTCCGAACGCAAGAAAGGGCTCATGCACCATGACATCCAGTTCATCGCCGGCGAGTTTAGCCCGATGCCAGAGCCACAGACAGAAAGCAAGATTCATGGATTTGTAGCCATACCCGTGAGGGACCCACTGCATAAGTAACCGGCGCGGGGGAGGAAATGTGTCAAGGTGCTGGCCGACACGCCAGAGATCCGATAGACTTATTTTTCCCAGTTCCGGATGGATATGCATCCCATCCATAACAGGCTGCTCACCGGAAACTGAAGGACACCAGACATGAACTTGATCGCCTGCGTCCGCAAGTCCCTTCGCAACTAGGTGCGTATAATCGCTGACTCCTCCTGACTGCGGTGGATATTCGCAGGTGATGATGTGCCAGCCTCGTATCACGACTGGTAGATCTCCAGACAACGTTTAACCACTAAGGGCCATGTGAAGTGATCCATGATGCGTTGGCGCGCAGCTTCACCCATCGCACGCGCTCGTTTGGGGTTGTCCCGAAGCCACTGAAGTTTTTCTCGCAATGCCGCTGAATCGTTCGGTGGCACCACAAACCCAGTAACTCCGTCGACAACGATCTCAGGCATGCTCGCGACGGAAGTACAAATGGCGGGAATGCCACAGGCCATTCCTTCGAGTAGCGTCTGTCCAAGTAGCTCGGGAATTCGGGTCTCAGCGCCATACATGTCCGTGTAGACGCTTGGCAGTACAATGCATAACGCAGACCGGTATGCATGTACCAAGTCGGCATCACCACAATCATGATGGAAAGTCACTCTCCTGCCCTTCGCAAGAATATAAAGATCGTTGACGAACCGCTGGTCATAGGGTTTGCCTATAATCGATAGCGACATCCCTTCTGGGAGGGCCTCAATGAGATAGTTGACGCCCTTGTGCGGCATCAAGCGCCCTACGAAGAGAACCCTTTCCTCCCTCCGACAATTCCAGTCCGGCGAGAACTTCTGTGTGTCAACGCCTCCTAGAATCACATGTCCACTCGGATCGCGTGGCTGCCTCGAAAGAACGCGACTGTACTCACTAATGTGAAGGTGGCCGTTGTACCAGCGGTCTGTGGAGAAGTAACTCGAGATATCCCACCCGCCACCGCCTAAGTCACTCACGAATACCTTTCGCTTTGCCAGGCGGCGAAGCGCCGCGGTTGCGCTCGACGCCAAGACGTGCTGTTGATGACAATGCACGACGTCCGCATCCCACACGGCCTCGAACAAAGATAAAGACATCGGATTGGTACGCTGCCCCCGAACGAAATGAGGATTCCCAAGCACTTTCACCTTTAAGGGGCCGATCGTTTCTTCTGCATCGGCGTCACCAAAACTGACAAGCGTGGTGGGGACAACATCGGCCATATTCCTGGCGAGCTCGCATGCATAGCGTTCGGCACCGCCGATGATGCCGTCATTGGTGCGGAAAAGCGCCGGAACAATGTGGGTCACGTTGGGATTTGCGGGGCAACTCAGTGCTGTCACTTGACGACTTCCAGTTCGAAGTGGAGATACCAAGCTGGGAAAATCCATGCCCAACGTCGTTCGTAAGCCGCAGGATAACGATTCGCTACGCGCCACACAATTTTTGAAAATATTGTCGGATAGAAGAAGAGCACCACTTTCCGCGACCGGAATCTCGCACAGCTGTAAAAAGACAAATCATTGTCCTCTGTGAAATAGTCGAAACTTGAATATCCGAAGTAGTGCCGATGCGTTGGATCGGTGAAAGCGTTGGCGCACGAAAAGTGCGGAACCGTGATATGAACCCGAGCGCCGTTCTGCGATACGCGGTGTACTTCTTCCATGACTCGAAGAACATCATCAAGATGTTCGATGACGTCGTAAGCATAAACGGTCCGGAAGGAGTCATGAGGAAATGGCCATGGCGTTTGGTTGAGGTCATGAACTATATCCGGCGCCGTCTCTGCTGTCCGGTCAAGGTTTATGGCATTTTCCATTCTTTTTCGCCCACAGCCCAGGTTCAGGACGTCAGGCTTACTGAGAGGCTCTGACGAAATAGCCTCAGTTCCGCAATGCACAATCTCGTCTGCCAGAGTCCGCCGAATGCTATTCCGCATATATCGTTGCCAGAGGACGTTGGAACCGGAGAGCAATACCGTGAAAGTTACATTGCTTCAACCACGGCCTTAAAGGCTTGAACGCCATCACAATGCACCTTATTTCGCCGCTACATACGCGTCCGCTTTGAAACACAATGACGCCCTGTGAGTTGCTCAATCGGCGACAGCTGGAAACATTTTTTGCAATTGCGGTGGGAGGATGCTCAGTCGTGGTCGAATATAGGAACCGAGCGGTTCCCGGAAGATTACCGGTATTAGCAAGGTCATGTATACGGTTCCCGCGGCGACAGCTAGCGTTGTCACAGACACTAGATTTTGCGGATTCCATACTCGAGCCAAGCCCATGCCGATGGCGCCTGCCATGACAAACCTGAACAACCAATTCCCCGATGATGTAACGAGAATACGCGGAGAGACATCCATCTCGCGGCTCAGTGCAATGAGGTTAGACGGTATATTGACCAAGCAAGTGCCCGCCAGCATACCAATCGGCGCACCGATGACCCCGATCAGAGGAATCAAAATCGTGGAAGCGATGATTGAAACGCACCCATCCGCCAACCCCGTTATCGCCAATCGGCGTTCATGGCCGAAACAAAACAGAGAATAAGTAAACGTCAGATTCCAATGGCGCACGAGCATGGCGGCAACAATAAGCAATGTCAGCAAAGTGCCACCGTATTGGTTTGGCCCAATCCACCAACCCACAAATTGCCGGTTCACCGACAGCACCAGGCAACCTACAGCCCCGCTTACGGCTAGCATCGCTTGGCCGAGCGCCATCGTGGCCCGCCTTATGGAGGCTTTGGTCCCGCTTGTTCTGAGTTCGCTCAACGCCGGAAATGCAGTTTGCATCATCATTTGCGGTTTGTTAGCAAGGACGCCCGCAAGCTTACCAGTACACGAGTATGGGACTGTTGCGCCGGCTCCGAGCAGTTTACCGATCAATAGCATGTCGGAGCCCATTGTGAGTATCTGGGCAATCTGAGATGCACTTATCCAGGCGCCTTTCTTCAGACGATTAAAAGCGGCAGTCTGATCGAAATGGCCAAGGTAACGTGTTGGGAGGACGCTAGGGAACTTGCGCTTCACTCGATAAAAGCAAATGATCGTGCTTGCAATTTGTGTAACGGCCCACGACATTGCCAAAGCTAATAGGCCGTGTCCTTGAAATACCAACGCTACTGCTGCCACAGTACCTGCACTCCAACTCGCAATCTGAGCTCTAGCCAGAAATGCGAGGTCCTGAAGCCCTTGAAGCACAGCAGGGAAGATTCGGAATGGGAACATTGCGATGAAAACGAGAAGTATCACGCTAAGCGGAAATTGGGCCGACGCCCACATCCTTCGCCCGAGCAACCACACCACCCCGGCGCAGACCGAGACAACAGGCAATTGAAGGAAGACCACACGAACGGTATGTCCGACGAGTCGCGTTAGTTCGGCCGACTCGACGCCCTCCCTTCCCATCACGTATGCGGTCTCTCTCGGGAGGAGACCAACAACACCTAGATCCAATAAACCCAAGTAAGCAGTAATCTGTGTCAGGATGAGCCAAAGACCATAGTCGTGTTGTCCGAGCCGTTGTAAGAAAAACGGCGTAAGCCATAAGCCTGCCACGATTACGAGGATCTGTTGCAGGTACCCGAAGCTGAGTCCTCCCAAAAAACGGTGAGTGCGGCTCAACTGACGAGACTCTGCTTTGGACAGTCTGTATTGGCTTTTTCCATTCTAGTGACCGTTCATCTGGACATCAGGGCATAGGCCTGACTATGCGGCTGTGAAACACGCGTTCGTGCAGCGGCGATTTGCTCCTCGCGTTTGCGGCCAACCAACCAGCCGCACGCCAGCAGAAAAATGGCTGTCTGTGGGATTGCGGTTAAGAGGCCGGTTCCCAAGGGTGCCGTAACAAACATAAACGCGATTGGGCACCAAAGTAACAGTCTTCCAAGATAGTGCTTCCGAACTCTGCCGGGCCATGTAGCGAACAGCAACCACGCGATAAATGCGACCCAAATGATGAGACCCAAAATCCCTTGTTCGAGAAGAATCCGGCCGTACTCGTTTTCAATAAGTACGGGATCGTGCAGACGTTCCCGTAAAAAATAGGGAACGCTGGTGCCTCCGCCCCCGAGCCCGTTTCCCATAGGGTACTGCAATAAAATACTGGTGAAACTTGAGTTGACGCTCCAACCTATTCTTGTGACGACGTAGTCCGTGTCAGTCAGGGTCGTGAACCTCTGGAGGCGTTCCTCCTTGCCCACGAACCACGCCACGATGAGAAAGATAGCGATGATCCCCGCGCGATGGGAAGCCTTCAGTCGCAGACTTAGGAAAACGCCGATGACGGAAAAAGACAGCAGTACAAACGCCGTTCGCGACGCAGATAGGAAGACTCCCAATCCCGCTGCAATGATCCCTGCTTCCAGTAACCGTTTCCGAAGCAGCCCGCAGGAAGACTTTGACCAAACGCCAATTAGGAACGGAATCGTTAAGGCCATTACGGCCCCATACGCAGCCGAAACCACGAAGGTGCCAGGAATGCGATACGCGCCTCCCGCGACATCGTTGCTTTTATAAATGAGATCTGTAACTGCGTTGTGCGGGAAAAACGGTTGAATTCCAAAAAAGAATTCCGAGATCGCAATTCCAAACTCTGCGATGTTCAGAATCGACATGCCGATAGCAAGAGTATCGAAGTCTTCCTCGCTCATTCGAGAACCGATGAGCAGAAAAGGAGTAAAAAAAACGGCGCCACGAAGCCCGACAAGCTGGATTAACCAATCTTGTGTCGGTACGAAAAACATCAACAATGGCCAGCCCATCAATACTGCCACCCATGGCTGGAGGCTAAGTGAGCGGTAGCGAGCTTGCCCTCGTGCCGGGGTCATGAAGACGGCCGCATACAGCCCGAGGACAGCAGCGTCAAAAATGAAATGGGAGGCATCGGTTGGGAAGTTGGCTCGCACGATGCCGTAGGCATACCCAACCGTGAGGAGTGCCACCAAACCGGTCGCCAGCGACCGCCGGCCAAAGAAGAAAACCAATATTAAACTGACAAGGCAGAGGATCTCAGCAATCATAAGTCAAGCTGCGCGGCCTCGAGCTAGGGCGGCTTCAATTGCCCCGGCAAGCCGCCTGATCTGTTGAGATGGTTCGCAGAGTTCACGCGCACGTGCCGGAGCAGAGTCGCTCATTCTCCTCCGCAATTCACCGGATGAAATCAGACGTTGAAGCGACGCTGCAAGTTCTCGTTCATCATCCGGCCCAGTCAACACTCCGCAACTGGGTTTGATAATTTCCAGCGCGCCGCCCATCGCGGTTGTGATTACGGGAAGGCCGGCCGAAAGTGCTTCGACAAAGACAATGCCGAAACCCTCCGGGCCGGCATTGGGCTGGCAAAACAGATCTGCTGCGGCCATTAATCGCGATATGTCCACCCTCTGGCCAAGAAAACGTAACCGATAAGCAATTCCGTACCGTCCTGCAACCCGCTTCAACTCGTCTAGGTAGCGGAGTTCAGCGTCATTCTGCGCACCGCCTACAAACCAGCAGATCCACCGAGGAACATGCGATATCTTTGCCAGCGCTTCCAGGTGTAATAAGTGACCTTTGCATGGTTCCATCCGGCTTACTTGAATGACAACCACAGCGTCGGTTGGAGTGCTCAACTCTCTGCGAGTGGCGAGCCGTTCCGAGTCTGACATTTGCTCCACGGAAGGGACCGGAGCATAAACGACTTCCTTGCGGACGTCCGGGTACAGCTTCCAAAGAAGGCTCGATGTGAACTCGCTGCAGCAGATCACCTTTTCCGGACGTGTTCTCTTAGCCCAACGTTCGAGCCAGTGCTGGCCCGAAGGGGCGCCGTGTAGCCAAAACAGCGACGAGACGCCGGCGGAGCGTACAACTGGTCCAAAGATGGCTTGACTCCATGCAGAGTGGCAGATTGCGGCATCGTAGTGGCCATTCGAAAGTAGCGTGCTTAATTGTGCGCGCGCCGACCACACCGAAAACGGGTTGCGAACGCGGACGGCGCCCACGTTGTGCAGAGGAACCTCAAGCTCGCGAAGCTGCCGACTTAGGCGGCCTTCGAAGCAAACGGTAAAATGAGGCTCCATTTGCGGGCATTCGTGGCGATAGCGGGCAAGTGTTGCTTGGATGGTTTCGACACCACCGTATAAATTGCCGCTGCCGATGTGAAGTATACGCATTACCTTCTAGGCCGCCTGAACACGAAGCGGAGAGAAAATCGATTCGTAGATTGGTGCCAACTGTAGGCCTAGTCTTTGCCGGTTGAAGTATTCTTCCGCCGTTTTCCGACCGGCTTGGCCCAATTTCTCGCGCAGGCTGGAATCGTGCACCAGTTTGCTCATTAGGGCGGCAAGAGCGTTCACGTCTCCGGGCGTGTGAGGCAGGGCATTGGCGCCTGCGCGGATGATCTCACTCGCGCCGCCTGCATGGCTGGCAATCAGAGCGCGGCGGCAAGCCATGGCTTCGATGATGACAAGGCCGAAGGGTTCGGGCTGGGTGCTGGCGTGCACGACGATGTCTAAGGCGCGCATGGCATCTGCAGGGCGGGGTACGAATCCCGTAAAGCCGATACGATCCGAAATCCCCAGATCGGCTGCTCGTTGTTCCAAATCGTCGAGACGCCACTGGCTCGCTCCCGTCTGGTAGACGGGACCTCCTATGATGTACCCGCGCACGGGCAAATCTCTTGGCAGCATGGCTAAGGCGCGAAGAAAGACTTCATGTCCTTTCCACTTCGCGAAAGTCCCGACGAGACCAATGCGAACCACATTAGGCGGCGCGGTAGGTAAACCACTGGTGGCATCCAGATCGAGCTTTGGTCCTTCGGGCGAGAATTCGTCGAGATCGACGGCGTTCCACATCGGGTGCACGGGCATTCGCGCCTTTAAAGCAGAGCGGAAGTCTTCGGCAACGCTCATGGAATTGGCGATTGCCGCGCTGCACCTGCCGGCAAGCGCGCGCAGCAGCCTGGACATCACAGGCCGCGAGCTGATGTAGTCATGAATATGCCAAACCAGAGGCACACCGTGAGGTTTCGCACACGCTGCGAGCGCGTGCATCTTGAGTCCATTGGAATGGAGCAGATCCGGTTTCAATTCGTTAAGGGCGCGCCGGAGCGCTCGGGCATATCGAGCCGCGTCGACACTGGCGAGGGCGAGGCGAGTCATTAAGACAGCTTTGGACACTTCCTGGCCCGCGGGTCCGCCGGCGCCGGCATCTCCAAGGCATGCGAGCTGGGAGGGAAGACGGACGGTGAAAGCAGGAATGGACAAGTCCGCGCATGCATCGAGTAAAGGGCCGTTGTCACCAGAGACAAGACAGAGTTGCCATGACGGTTGAGCTTGACGCAGGCTGGACATCATATCCAGGAGACTGCGTTCGGCGCCGCCAATCTGGGCGGTGGGATTTAGGAAGACGATTCGCATGTTGGAGCTTGAATTCCCCTCCTCTGCGAGGAGGGGAATATGGCTCACCACCGTTACAGTTGCTCGACTTTCTCCGCTTCGTCCACGTCTGTTGGAGAAAGATTGGTTACGTTGTTATCTGAATAGTAAGCGGCATAACTCGAGTAGTACTTGTAGTCGTAGCAATAGCCGTTTTGGTCCGGATTCCAGTCGGTCAGG
>Ga0066682_10000070_pt1 | contig 20545 bp, 12 predicted proteins | sample GraSoiAngelo_131_FD_65628 | JGI IMG/M metagenome (GOLD analysis project Ga0066682, IMG submission 65628) | Grasslands soil microbial communities from the Angelo Coastal Reserve, California, USA - 14_0929_02_30cm | ecosystem: Environmental > Terrestrial > Soil > Grasslands | place: USA... | reverse complement strand
GCGGCACGCCGTTGGTCTTGATGTACGCCGTGGCGTTCTTCCTGCAATCAGTGAATTGAATTCAATCCGATTCAATTCAAAAGCCTAGTTTTGCGCCGAGAGTAGCTAGTACCGGAAGCTCACGCGAAATGGTTTATTGTTAGCACCACTGACGTTGGTGATCTTCACCTGCAGCCGGTGACCAGCGGACACGCTGACGCCCGTACCAGTGTTGGTGCAAGTCGTGTTGCCGGCGGTGATCGAACAGCTGTAGACCGCGACTCCATTATCCATAACGTCAACTGTATAGCTCTGGCTACCCGTTGGGGCCGTGCCGACCTCTGCGTACAGGCCCGAGACAGTCGATCCGTTTGCCGGCACAGTGGTGACGTCTGTGGCAATGTTGATGGTCGAGCAAGTCCCGTGAGCATCAGCAAGAGAGCCGAGGCATTGGCCGCTGCCAACGTTGGCCGTGGAGAGAAACTGAGCCACTCCAGCGGTCCCCGCGGGGCCTTGGGCACCCGTGGCACCCGTTGCGCCGGTCGCGCCCGTTGCCCCCGTGGGGCCTTGCGGGCCTGTTGCGCCAGTGGCGCCGGTTGCACCCGTCGCTCCAGTGTTGCCTTTTTGCGCCAGCACAGTCCAGAAGGATGAACTAGTATCGGGCTGATGGTTCGTGCCGGCTTGAATGCTGATGTAGCTGGTCCCGTTGTAAGCGACGGCATCATTCACTGCGTAGGCCTGCGAGCTGCTCCACGTCCCTTGCCACGTCATTCCCACCGGCCCCGCCGAACCCTGCGGTCCGGTCGCACCTGTGGCGCCGGTCGCACCAGTCGCCCCGGTTGCTCCAGTCGGTCCCTGTGGGCCTTGTGGGCCCGTCGCACCGGTTGCACCGGTCGCCCCGGTGGCGCCTTTTTGCGCCAGCTCGCTCCAGAAGCTCGTGCTGGTATCGGGCTGATGGTTCGTACCGGCCTGAATGCTGATGTAGCTGGTTCCGTTGTAAGCGACGGCATCATTCACCGCATACGGGGTCGAGTTGCTCCACGCCCCTTGCCACGTCAAACCCACCGGGCCGGCCGGACCCTGCGTTCCTGTGGCTCCTGTTGCACCGGCAGCACCAGTTGCTCCGGTTGCTCCGGTCGGTCCTTGTGTGCCGGTCGCGCCTGTCGCACCCGTGGCGCCTGTTGCGCCTTTATCTGTGAGCAGACTCCAGAAGGTTGTACTCGTATCGGGCTGATGATTCGTTCCCGCCTGAGTGCTGATGTAGCTGGCGCCGTTGTACTGCACGGCATCATTCACCGCATACGGGGTCGAGCTGCTCCAGGTCCCTTGCCACACCAATCCTGCCGGACCTGTCGCTCCAGTCGCACCTGTCGCGCCCATAGCTCCCGTCGCACCCGTGGCACCGGTCGCGCCTGTGGCGCCTTTATCCGCGAGCAGACTCCAGAAGCTGGAACTCGTGTCGGGCTGATGATTGGTTCCCGCTTGAATACTGATGTAGCTGGCGCCGTTGTACTGCACGTCATCGTTCACCGCATACGGGGTCGAACTGCTCCAGGTTCCCTGCCACACCAATCCCGCCGGACCCGTTGCTCCAGTCGCACCTGTGGCTCCAGTCGCGCCCGTGGGTCCTTGCGGTCCCTGAGGTCCTTGCGGGCCTTGGGGTCCCGTCGCACCTGTGGCTCCTGTCGCGCCGGTGGCACCGGTCGCGCCCGTGGCGCCTTTATCCGCAAGCAGGCTCCAGAAGCTGGAGCTCGTGTCGGGCTGATGATTCGTTCCCGCTTGAATGCTGATGTAGCTCGCGCCGTTGTACTGCACGGCATCGTTCACCGCGTACGCCGTCGCACTGCTCCAGGTTCCCTGCCACACCAATCCCACCGGACCGGTCGCTCCGGTCGCGCCGGTGGGTCCTTGCGGTCCTTGAGGGCCGGTCGCGCCCGTGGCTCCGGTGGCTCCGGTCGCGCCTGTAGGTCCTACCGGGCCTTGCGGGCCCGTTGCGCCTGTGGCGCCCGTGGCTCCGGTGGCTCCCGTTGCGCCTTTGTCCGCGAGCAGATTCCAGAAGGCCGGACTGGTATCGGGTGGATTATTGGTTCCGGCTTGAACGCTGATGTAACTCGTGCCGTTATACTGCACGGCGTCATTCACGGCGTAAGCGGTCGAGTTGCTCCATGTTCCTTGCCAGACTAAACTCGCGGGACCTGCCGGACCTGCGGGACCTGCCGGACCCCTCGAACCGGTCGGTCCTAGCGGTCCTTGCGGACCCGGGGGGCCGGCCGGACCCGCCAGTCCGGCGGCGTCAATGACCAGCGCGTTGCCCACGGCACTGATTGTGACGTTCTTTCCCGCCGACAGATTGACGTCATCTTTTAACGAATTGATGCTCTTCACGACCGAACCGGATGCCACTTTGTCGGCGGTCACGGATTTATCCGCCAACTTTGGTGTCGTCACCGCGCCATCGACCAAATGGATCGTATCTACGGAATTTGCGGTGAGCGCCGTGTTCGTGTCGGGGGTGATTGCAGGCAATGTGGCCATCTGCGCACCGTCGAGACGAAGGCCAACTGCGATGATCGGTTCGGTTGCGGAAATTTCGATGGTGCCGTCGTACCCGTCAATTCCGGCAAAAAACGGATCTTCATTGATCAGTTTTGCCAAATGTTGAAGAGGGCCTAGGGTAAAAGACCCTGTACCCAATACGCTGCCGCTGTCGCCCAGTCGCCGCACGGTGATGACCGACGGCTTTGTAGAACTCGGATTGGCTATGGCGATTCCCGTCGTCAAGCCTTGATCCAGGTGTACAGATCCCATCAACTTCAAGTTTTGGACAGCGTCCGCCGGCAGCACACCCGCTTCAGAAATGACACGGCCTGAATCGACTAATTGAAACAGCATCGTCGCTGAGAATCGTCCCTCTGAAGAGAGCCGTGCCCAGCCGTCCGTGAATTGAGCAGAAGGTTCGATCGAGAATCGTTGCGTTTCATCCGGCCCCAAAGAGATGACACGGTTCAATAATCCGCTTCCGTCAGACCGGAAGAGCTCGACGGTCACCAGCTGGACCTGCTGCGTGGAGTTATGAACGGCAACGTAGGTCGTCCATCCCCCGCCGGACGCGAACTGCGGAAACAATTGTGTGGTTTCCCCGAAAGCCGGCGCCTGGGCATAGGCTGCTGAGGTGAGCAACAAGAGAATTACCGACAATCCGATGCTTCCCCACATCTGGCGGCGAAGTGCGGTGGTGAAACCCGATAAAAAGGCAAAGAGAAAAAAGATTAAATACTGCATTTATTACGCCTTACGGTATGTCCTCCACGGTCCATAATCGGCACAATGGTCCGATGGGGCTATGTCCCGGCGGGTAGGGGAAAACCTGACTTGGGGTCAGCCAATTCCTGAGTGGCGGATCAGCTTGATTTGAAAGGAACTTGGACGGAGACAGCGGTGCCGGCGCCCGGGTTGGACCTGAGGGCGAATTCTCCACCCAGCATTGCCGTCCGTTCTTCGATGCCCTGAAGACCAAGCTTCCGGCGATCGCCTGCCTTTTCACGAAATTGCGGACTAATGCCGATCCCATTGTCCCGGACGACTAACTTGATCTGATCCTTAATATGATCGAGCGACACAAGAACCCGTTTCGCCTGAGAGTGGCGAATGGCATTCGTTGTGGCTTCCTGTGCAATACGGAACAACGCTAAAGCGATCTCGGACGGTAAGGACTTTCCGTCGGCGGTCGAGGCGAAATCGATACTCAGGCCGGATCGGGCGGACTGCTCTTCCAGGTAAGAACGCAGGGCTACGGTGAGCCCGGCCTCATTCAGGAGTGGCGGGCGCAAGCTCAGCGACAGATCACGAACTTCATCAAGTATGTGATCGATAATGGCAACACTGTCGTCGATTCGGGTACGACGAGGCCCATCGGCGTCGCGGAGAAGCTGCATGTTGATCCGCAGGGCCGCGAGATTCTGTCCGATTTCGTCATGCAATTCACGAGCGAGATGTTGACGCTCCTCGTCACGGACGCGGATTAAAGCGCGCGACAGTTGCTGCAGCTTTGCGTGTGCGGTGCGCAGAGCTTCTTCGGCTTGCCTTCGCGTCGTGATGTCTTCCGCCACGGCGATGTGAAACTCGGGTTTTTCGTTGGCCCGCCACGTGGGTGAGACCGTCAGGTTTACCCAGACGGTTGAGCCATCCTTGCGGTAGTATCGCTTCTCCATCGTAAACTCGCCGATTTCTCCCGCAATGATTCGCCGCATGTTGTCCGTGTCCCGCTGGAGATCCTCCGGATGCGTGATCTGCTGAAAATTCATTCCCGTCATTTCTTTGGCTGTGTATCCAACCAGTCTGCAGTAGCGGTCGTTGACGCGCACGAAACGGCCTGTGGCGGTTTCAATAAGCGCCACTCCCACAGCGGCCTGCTCGAAGATGGTCCGGAGACGCGCTTCGGCCTCCGTCAGTTCTTCTTCGAAATGGGTTCGTTCAGCGATGGCTGCCGCCAGCGTCAAGCCCGTCAATGAGACAGCGCAGACAAAAACCTGGAGCATCAACATCGACTGGTTCGGAGTCAGCGTCGGACTGACAAAGGGCGCGAAAACTCTTCCCGCAGTCTCGACGGCGTCTCCTCCAGCCATGTGCTGCCAGGTGTGAATAATAGCAATGGCCGCAGTCAGTACAGCCGTAGTAGAAGTTTCCCCCGGACCAAAACGAAACGCAGCCCACATCAAACTCAGAACGACGAGATACGGAAGATTGTTCGCGATCTCTCCACCGAACCATCCTCCGAAACGTATTTCTGCAATCGCTACGGTTACCCCGGCGAGAGCGATGAATTCCAGCAAACGTGGTTTCGAATAATTCCGCACAGGCATCCGCAGCCAAAAATAGATGGCCGGCGACAGAACCAGCATTCCTGCCGTGTCTCCAAGCCACCACGTGAACCATGCCGGTCCATAAATGGACCAAGGAACTATCCCAGTCGACCATAGGGCTGTCACGCCGATTGTGCTCCCCACGGTGCACGAGAAGAGGACCGTCGCCACGAACCAAAAGATGGACCTTGTCTTCTCGAAGAAACTCCCAGTCGCCACAAGCCGGCGGAGCAACAGCCACGCCGTGACTTGTTCTAAGGTGCTGCCGATGGCAATCACCATTGATGCAAGCAAACCGGATGTGCCGGAAGGCAGCGTAAAAAAGTTGGCGAGAAACGCGCCCACGATGACGCCCGGCCACAACTCAACGCCGAAAAACAGAAGCGCTGCCAGTGCAACTCCGGAGGGCGGCCAGACTGGAGAGGCATTCGTACCGGGCAACTGGAGCACTAAACCAAGCCGCGCCGTGACATAGTAGGCCAGCGCCAGAAACGCGGATCCGGCGGCCGAGAGCAAAACTGGAGCTGATCGCAGTCTCTCCAGGTCAGATAATTTGAAACCAATTTGACGCCGGGCGTCCATACCCGTTTTACAATATCGCAGAGATGACACCAGTTCGCATAGTTCTCGTAGACGACCACGATCTCGTTCGTGCCGGTATCCGTGCCTTGTTTGAACAATTGCCCCTCATTGAGGTGGTCGGAGAAGCTCGCGAGGGTCAGGAAGGGCTCGAACTTATCCAGCGAGAGCGCCCCGATATTGCTTTCATCGATATTTCGATGTCGGGTATGGACGGACTCAGCCTCGTCCGCCGCGCATCAGAACTTGAACCGCAAGTTCGCCTGATCGTCCTGTCCATGTATTCTTCGGAAAATTACGTTTCCGAGGCCCTTAGAGCCGGCACCCGCGGTTACCTGCTCAAACAGAACGCCAATCTTGCCGAACTGCAGACAGCAATCGACCACGTCATGGCGGGCGGCCAATATATAACTGCTGCCATCCGCCAGAAGGTCGTGGACGGCTTCTTCCGGTCGCAAAACCCCGATGCACGGCAACCCCTCACTACGCGGCAACTCGAAATCCTGCGGTTCATCGGTGAAGGGCACGGTACCAAGGAAATCGCCCATCGGCTGAATATCAGCGTGAAGACTGTCGATACGCATCGCGCGGAATTGATGGAACGACTCAAAATCTACGATGTTGCCGGCTTGGTGCGTTACGCGATTCGTATGGGAATCGTCGATCTGGACGGTCCCGTCCAGAATTGATGGTGTTATGACAAACCGAACGCTCTGCGGCGGAGTTCGCGTTCCCGAAATGTAGTGAAAATGACCGGCGTTACGATGAGAACGTGAAGAAGTGAACTGACCATACCGCCGAGAACCGGCGTGGCCAGAGGCTTCATGACTTCCGCACCGGTATGCGTGGACCACATGATGGGGAGCAGACCTGCGACAACGGTGGCCACCGTCATCACTTTCGGGCGCAGTCGAAGAAGGGCTCCTTCCATCACGGCTTGATGCAGCGTATCGATCGTGAATTCGCCGCCGCTCGCCAATGGGTAGGTTCCGCTGGGCAATGCAAATCGTAAGCGGAGCGGGGCTACTGGTTGCGAGCGTGTATTACTTCAGAGTCTTTGCTACTCTTCTTTAGCCCATCGCAGTTTCAGAACGAGAGAGCTTCGGTCTAGAATTTGAACCGAATGCCGCCATTGATCACACGGCCATCGATTGGCGCCCATTGGTCAACGGTCCATTGCCCGTCAAAGCTTCGCGCGGGTCGCAACAGCGGATCGTGCTTCGTTTGCCGAATGTTCGCAAGATTTTCAGCGTTCACAAAGAGCCGCACAGGTCCGAGACGCCGTTCCACGAGGATGCCAAACAACCAATATGGAACATTGCTGCGCCTATACGGGTTATCATCGAGTGTTTGCACACCCGTATAAAAGGCTTCAATTCCAATTCGCCCCCATGCTTCCCTTTCCCATGTGCCTACGATGCCGACTGTATGCTCCGGTGTCAACGGCACGAGCTGCCGGTCGAGTTTCTCTCGATCAATTTCGGTTGAGTGAACGAATGTGTGCGTCAGCACCAGACCAAAGTCGCCGCCATGAAGGCGGGCCAGAAATTCGGATCCCATCGTTCGCGTAGGCTCATGCACGTTAACGATTTCCAATGCGTCTGTAGCCGGAGACGCCCGGCGCAACATGACCGGATCATGGATAACGGAGCCAAAGATCGTTCCATTGACTTCAACATGTGCACTACTCCAGCCCAGATCGCCTGAGGCGCTCCAGGCACGCTCACGCCGAATGTTTTTCAGTGGCATCAATTTCGATAATCCAACCGCCTCGGTTTGCTCCGTGAACGGCGTCGGCGCGAATACACCTGTCCCGCTCGAGAGACGAGCCGTGAACTTCTGAGGCAATCGCACCAGGGCGGAAAGTCGCGGATTGAAGAAAGCGCCGTATTTGTTGTGAATGTCGAGCCGGCCGCTTGCCGACACCGTCACAAGTGAAGCGACCACATATTCGTCCTGCGCGAAAAGTGCAGGGACCACGTAGGTGTAGTTCAAGGCTGGCACGCCCCGTGAGCGATACACATCCGCCTGCAATGCGGAGCCGGCGACCCACGTGTGGCCTTTGGCTGTTCCGCTAATTGTCGTCTCGCCGAACCATGTTTCGCCGCGATCTCTTTCAAGGACTTCCCCGAACTGATGCCGATGCGACTGCGTCATGACGGATCCGCGAACAGATACAGGATGAGTTCCCACAAGAAATCGCCCAAGCAGGCCACCGTCGAAACGCTCAGTAGCAAGTTCTTCCGGAAAGCGACGACCATCCGGTACTGTGGCATTGCGAATGGTCCCGCCCTTGCGATCCTCAGTCATCGCCCCGAATGTTGCAAATACTGAACGTCCTTTCCCATTGTCCCAAAACAGTCGGGGCCGGAGATCCAGACGCCGATAGCTCGGTACGTTTGCCCAGCCGTCGCCGTCGATGTCTCTTTGCTCCTGAAAGTGGGCTCCTCCGAGCATCGTGTAGCCAAAACCATTTTGGGGCGGCTCTTCGAGCCAGAAGGCCGCATCCTCTCCGCCATGCGAGGTTGTGTTCAGCAACATCTGACGTTCACTTCTCAAAGGGCGACGGGAAACGAGATTGATCACACCGCCCAGAGCCAAAGGACCGTAAAGGGCGGATGCGACTCCCTTGTATGATTTCCACCTGGCCGAGATCGAGAGGAGGAATCTGCAGAAGTCCTATCGAGCCCGTCTGCCCGCCGTACAACGGAAGTGCATCGGATAGCAATTGAGCATACCGCCCTAGAAGTCCTTGCACTCTGACGTTTGCCGCTCCCAACGAAGGCGAGGTGACCTGAACGCGGAGACCGCTTGTCTCGTTCAGCGGCATGGCAATAGCTCCTGGTGTCATCACAGCTTTCTCTTCAACCTCTTCCTGGTTGAGAACCTCGACGCGTAACGGTTCATCTTCGATACGGGTTTCCGTCCGAGTGGCCGTAACGGTGATTTCTTCTTTTAAGACTGCTACCGCTTCGATATCGACAACGACACGAGTCGTCCCAGTTTCGACAACCACCGCTTCTGTTGTTCGCGGTTTGAATCCGTATCGTTCGACTCTGACCTCCACCGTGCCTGCTGGGAGATCAAATGCCGCCTCACCGGTAGCTCCTGTAAGGACCGTACGATCGCCTACTGTAACCTGGGCCTGTTCGACGGGTCGTGAATCGCTTTGTATTTGCACAAGAAGTGTGCCATTCGGCTGTTGGCCTTCAATCGAAGAGATACTCAAGATAAAAAAGAACATGCCCAATATGAACGATTGCGAAATTCGCATCGAAACCCTCAGGAAACAAGGAGAGGCCGAGAGCAATGGAAATCTGTAACGGTGCGCGGAGTTAGGCGGTTTTGGGAGGGTGGTATACCGGTGAACGCGGCATCACCAGCGTACTGGTGTCAATGAAAAGATAAAGAGCCTCGCGAAGTGCCAGCACTTCAATTTGGAAAATTGGGAGGGGCATGAGGGTTATGGAACAACAAAAACAACCTTCACCCGATGACTCTCGATGAAAGGAATTCGGCTGCGATAAATTGTGAGATCTCGGAAGAGCACTCGAAGCGTACTCGGAATCCTCACATAGCCCGGTTCGGCTGAGATCCGCAATTGTGTACAGAATTAACAATGAGGCAAGAACTGCCAGGAATTTATGATCCCGCACGGCGGGATTTTATCACGGCACACGCGCAGTGTAGGCCAAAGTATAGGCGAGGTTCAGAGGATGCGCCGCGCGAAGCTTCGGCGCAGACACTCATTCGGAGCTGATGTTGGATTGAACGCGCCCGTTAGGATCAAACGTCACAATAAAGTTCCACTGGCCGGCCATCGATAGGTCAACATCAAATTCATAGGAGATTATCGTTTCATAAAGGAGCACCTCCTATATATCTCTGACGGGGTTCCCGGAATATGTGTCACTGACGGCAGCATCGAGAGTCCTGCAGGAGGGTCGCGCCGGGCATTCAATGATGTTCCGGCGCGATGCTTGCCATCTTCAGTCAGTAACCGACACGGCCAACCACAATCCACACGGTCCGTGCGACCGATGGATTGTCTTTCGCAACCTCGATATGCACTCTCTTTCCGACTCCCAAGAAGCGCTCATCAGTACGAGGGCCGTCAGCCCACGGTTTTTGCAAAATCCATTTCATGTAAACCGTCTTGTCGTTAGTCATCACAGATGTGGTTTGTCCGGCATCTGTTTTGACTACGATCATTCCGGGTTGCAGGTTCGTGACCGCTCCAACGATATCGTTGCCGGCCGCCTGTGCAACAAGAGTGGTCATGGCAAACAGAAGGAGAACAAGAAAAAAGCGTTTCATAAGAAACCTCCAATGTAGTTGCGAGATTCTGATCGGTTATCGGGCACGCGACCGCGCGAGTCGAAGTTCCGGCCATCGTTCCAAGCGGAGCGCCGGGATTACTTCGAGCAGGCTAGCAGTGCGAGCGGATAAGGCCCAAGCGGACGAACTTCCTAGATTCGGAGTATCGAAAGAGTGAGGAAAGTGGGATATCTGCCGCCTGGTGGCGGTGACGGATCAAGAAGGCCGATAGGCAAGTAAAGAGAGAGACTCTCCAAGGTCGGCGGCGCGGACGTGGCAGCCAAGTGCAGGGCTGCGAACTCCAGCTGGGGAACAACCAACTTCTTAACTGCCACAAACGGCTGGATCGTTGTGCAGCAATCATCGAGTCCAACATTTGGTGGACAATCGCCTTCGGCTGGCGCGCCAACTGCAACCTGGTCAGGCGCGCGCGCATCCATACATGCAGGCCAGAGTGACCAGCCGAGCATCATCACGACAGGGACGATTACAAATCGAAATACGATCGTCCGCATGTACCTAGTTTGATCCTCTCTCCCATGTGGAGTCAAACCGGACGAATGCGGAGAGTTCCGGTAGCATCGTGCCGACATTACTCAGTTGGCTTCTGTTTCGGTGTGGATAGAAACAAAAACCCCACCGAGACGGTGTCCAGCGCCCGGTACTGGGCGCTGGAATCCTAGATCTACTTCTCTATATTGTTGCCAAATATGAATCCGATTTCAGCCATGGCTCGCGTCTGGGTGGGGTCCAAGCCTTTGGGACCAAACGCGGAACCCGGCGCTGCGTCGATTGCATGAGCAAAAGAAACGTCTCCGCGGAAGAAAAAGCCTCCGTATTGAAATGTAGGCGTCACCGTGAACGAGGTGCCTTTGCTGCCCGGACCGAACATCAAATTGACAGATCCGTCAGTGGCGGTCCCCGAACTCCTTATATATTCCACGCGCGCAGGGAGCGAGAACCCATGTTTAAAGGTTTTGCTGATCAGGAGGGCCTCACCCGTTGTGGTTGCGCCCTTCGGAACACCGATCTTCAAATTGTCCGGCACATTGGTGTATTGAAAATAGGGTTGGATGAGCCAACCGTTCTTGTTGTAGGTGTAGATGACGTTGTAAATATTGCTATTGTTTTGCAGGGGTGTGGCCAGAGACTGAAACGCTGTCTGCTTATAGTTTCCACCAGCCACGAACGACAGCGTATGAGGCCCGTTCGTATACGCCAAGGAGCCCCACAGCCATGAGTAACGGTTGGAGTAGAAGCCGTCGTTCCAACTCAACGAGGCTGTGAACTTACCCATGGTCTGATTCACTTGGACGCCTCGATTGACGGCGTTCTCCTGATTCCACAACAGCCCTCGCTCGATATTCATATTTTCAAAGGTGAAGGTATATTCGGCGCCGATTAAAGTGGGAAGCGAGCCAACGAGGAACGACGTATTCTTCCCCGCCTGCAGCTTTAGAAAAGCAACCGGAACGGGGCCGTAGAAGTTGCTTACGGTTTTATCGGTTTCGAGAAAAGGCGTGGCGAGAGACGGAAGATTGTAGGCGCCTGCCTGCAGGTAGAACTGAACCGGTCCGTCGGCCTTTTGAATAAAGACTTGACCGTTATGCAGCGCCGCTTGCGTTTTGTTATCACCCGGAACGGCCTTTCCCTGCACCATCCCGCCGCCGCTGAGAACGCCATTGACGGAGATCTTGCCTAAAAGCCCGGCGTCGAAGTTGGCTGGAGGGAGCCCCGACAGCGGACCAGTTATAGCGGGCTGTGAGAGCGGCGCTGCGGCCGGAGCCGCCGGATCCTGTGCACTGCAGACGGAGGCCAGTCCAAGACAAAACACAAGCGTGCCGACAAATACGAAGCTTTGTAGTCGCATCAACTCTCCTCCTGATTCTCTCGACCCCGAAAAACCGACACTCAAACGTAAACGTCCAGACATGTTCCACCTTTCTTTTTGCGCGATTTGGCGCAAAAAAAACGCCCAGAAGCACTCACATCGGTGTGCAACTGGACGTCGTCGTCTAGTCTAAAATTTTTTCTGCGGCACAGCTTCGTGCGGCAGCGACAACTTTTTTAGCTTAAGCCATCAGCACTGTCAAGCTCTTTTCGATCATCTTTTCGATCTTTTTTCGATCAACCGAAGGGGACTTTGCTCGTCTCACCCGTTCTCTCGAACGATGACCTTGCCTTTGAACATATTCATGCCGCATGCAAATCCGAACTCGCCTGTTCTGGCGGGAGTGAACGTCACAACAACAGGCTTGTTCAACGGCAGCTCTTGATTGATCTTGTATTCAGGAATCACAACGGATTTTGCGCAAGTTTGATCCGTCTGCCGGACAAACGTGACCTTGGCCGGCACGTTCGGTCTCAGATTTATGCTCGAAGGTTCAAATCCGTTGGTGGTCACCGCAATGCGTGCTGTCTGTTCCTGTCCGGCTGGCTTAACTGCGTTGGACGCGCGGGACTGACTCTGCCCCATCATGTTTCCCATCATCGACATCATGTTCATGCACATTTGCATATGGTTTTTCATTTCAGAAGCCATCTGCTCGGCGTTCTGAAGTGCGACACTCATCTTAGGCGCTTCGTTGGATTTTCTTGCGGCCTCCGCTTCTCTGATCAAGCTTTCCAGCATTGCGTTTGTGGATTCGCAGTGTTTCTTGCATTGCTGCATCATCTCGTCCATCGACATACGTGGAGCTTGAGATGGCGCCGCCTGCTGTCCAACAGCCAGCAAAGAAAGGGTCACGGCCAGTGCTACAACGAGCATTGCGTTTGGAATCATTTTGTTCATTGATGTTCTCCCGGCTTTAGCGGTCGTAAATCTAGTCTGCAACTACATTTGACGACAGTTCCTGCAAGAAGTCAGTGCCAGCACCGCAGACGCCCAAAATCGCTACGACGTGAAACCAAAGCGTGTCTCTGGCATGTTGTAGCTCACGCAACACCTTTCAGAAACGCATTCCGAAACAACGCTTGTGAGCGACCACCCCGTCCGCGCCTTTTTCGGAACGGATCTATTTTGTTAATGGCGCGTCCACCCCTCCTTGGGAAGGAGGGGAATGGGCCTGCCCCGAATGGGTGGCAAACATTACGTGGGACACCACACTAGAGAGCCGGATTCACTTCTCTGTTCCTGGAGCGTAATAACCACTGCGAGTACGGACGACATACTTCGTACTGGAAGATCCCGCGACGACAACCTTGAGCTTGCGCCAGCGGCCGTCGGGTGCCTGATTCTTCGGATAATAACCGATCGTGTAATGCTCGCTCACTTCGCGGGCAATCTTTTCCATGGCCTCGCGGCATTTATTGACGTCCTCGGGAAAGTGCGCATATGCGCCCGTGATCTCGGCAAGCTCTCGAAGTGCAGTTTGTGCCCCGCCTGTCATGCGCGCGACCGTGGGATTGTGAACCATGCCGCCGTACATCCCCACTGTGTAAATGAGAACGTCGCTTTCCCTCACGCGATCGATGAGATGGCTGAACCGGAGTCTGCTCCTGTTGTCGCCTCCATCTGTAATTAAAACCAGCACTTTTTTGCGATGCTTTCCGAGCTTGATGTGGTCGAGCGCAGCATCGAGAGCGTCGTACATGGCAGTGCTTCCGTCAGCGTTCAAACTAACAACTGAATTTGCAAGTTTGCGCCGATCCGAAGTGAGTTCCGCGATAATCTCTGTCTTGTTGTTGAATGTCATGATGAACATTTCATCTTCAGTTGTGCCTACGTCGATTACATTGAGCGCGGATTCGTAAACGTCTTTTATCATGCCCTGCATGCTGCCGCTCCGGTCGAGAACTAGTCCCCACGTGACGGGTGATTCTTCTGCACTGAATGAAGCGATCGGCTGCTCGACCTTATCTTCGTATATCTTGAAATCCTTTCGCTGAAGGTCATGTACAGGCTGACCGTTTTTGTCGTGCACGCTAACGTCGAGTAAGACAAGATCGACAGCAACTTGCAAATTTCCACTCTTTTGCCGGCTCTGGACTTCGGAAAATTTCGCCGAAATGATCAGTAGGAAGAGAGCCACTATCGCTGTTCGGAACAAATCTCGAAGAGTGATTCGCATTTGGGCTGAATTAACTTTTGAACTCAAAAAAGAAAGCCAGCGGCGGAAAGGCAAAAATTGCCACTGGCTTTATTCTGAAGACAGCCTTTTCTAACCTATTCCGCACGTGGGTGTCAATGGACGCAAAATGGTTGATCTGTTAAGTTCCCTTCGCTTAGCGAAACTTTGGTTGTTATAGGAGGCGTAATGAAAAAATCGCGGCGTTATAAAATACGCTCCGAATGCTACATAAACACTGATCCATGCAACGGCAACACCGAACAAATACGAGCCAACACCGGTAAACGATTTGCGGATGATGTCCGCTGGTAACCCGCTGAGGGCGAAACGACACAATGAGCAGGCCTCCTTCACTGCGAATCCGGCGGGTTACCCGCCTGCCCACGGCGCAATTCACGCTCCCGAATCGTTGTGAAGATCACCGGCGTCACAATGAGCACGAGCAACAAAGAACTTACCATTCCGCCGAGAACCGGCGTGGCAAGGGGCTTCATGACTTCGGCGCCGGTCCGAGTTGACCACATGATAGGCAAGAGGCCGGCGACGACGGTGGCGACGGTCATCACTTTTGGACGGAGCCGCAGAAGCGCGCCCTCCATGACTCCTTCGTAGAGGTCTTCAATTGTAAGGCGTCCGGCATTCGCCGCCATCTTCCGCCGCACCGCCTCCTCGAGGTAGATCACCATGACGACTCCGGTCTGAACGGCGGTGCCAAACAGCGCGATGAACCCCACCCAGACCGCTACTGAAAAGTTGTAGCCCAAAAATTTAAGCAGGAAAATACCTCCGGTCAACGCGAAGGGTACAGCCAACAGGACGTGGAGCGCTTCTTTGGCGGAATGATAGGTCATATACAGCAAGACAAAAATGATGACCAGCACGATCGGTATCACAATCTGTAGGCGCTGCTTGGCGCGAATCTGGTTTTCGTACTGTCCGCTCCATTCGATGTAGTATCCACCCGGCATTCGAACGCGCTCGGCAACTACCCGCTTCGCTTCGTCGACGAAACCGCCGACATCCCTGCCGCGCACGTTCATCAGCACCGTCCCGCGCAGCAAGCCATTTTCACTCGTGATCATCGAGGGTCCCATCACAACGCCGATGCGGGCGATGTCTTTCAGCGGGATTTGCGTCCCGCTCGGCCCGGCGACGAGAACGTTCGCGAGTGCTTCGACATCTTCACGGAAATCTCTGGCGTACCGAACGCGGACTGGGAAACGCTGCCGTCCTTCAATGGTAAAAGTAATGTTCTTTCCGCCAATTGCCGATTCGATCACGTCCTGTGCATCGCCGACGTTGATGCCGTAGCGGGCCGCTGCCGTACGATCAATATGAATTTCCAGATAGGGAGCGCCGGTGATCCGTTCGGCATAAAGATCGGCCGCTCCGGGCACGCCATGTAAAACGCGTTCGATCTCGATGGATTTCTTTTCAATCGTCTGCAGGTCAGAACCGAACACTTTAACTCCGACTTGTGTCCGGATTCCGGTGGACAACATATCGATGCGGTTGCGTATCGGCTGGGTCCAGATGTTCGTCACACCCGGCATGCGTAGCTTTTCGTCGAGCCGCTGCAAGATCGCATCCTTCGTCAGTCCCCCGGGCCATTGATTTTTCGGTTTGAACGTCACGATCGTCTCGCTCATGTTGATCGGAGCGGGATCGGTGGATGTTTCGGCGCGGCCGATTTTTCCGACAACGGAAGAAACAACCGGATCTTGAGCGATGATCCGATCCTGCTCCCGCATCAATTCGGTAGCCTTCGAAAGCGAGATGCTGGGGTCCGTTACCGGCATCCACATCGCTGTCTCTTCGTCCAAGGGGGGCATGAATTCGGAGCCGATGGAGGTTGCCAGGAAAAGGGCAAAGCCGAGGAGCAGCGCCGCGGAAATCAGCGTGATCGCACGATGCCTAAGCGCGAAGCGAAGCGTGGGTGCATAGATTGCCCGCAGCAGGCGCATTACCGGGTTGTCTTCTTCACGATGAAGCCGGCCGCGGATTAAGAACGTGCAAAGCACCGGCACAAGAGTCACGGCGATGATCGTGGATCCGGCCATCGCGAATGTCTTGGTGAACGCTAGAGGGTGAAATAGCTTCCCTTCCATCCCGGTCAATGCAAACACCGGCACGAAAGCCAGTATGATGATCGTCATCGCGAAGAAGATCGGCCGCCCAACCAGACGCGCGGCAGCGAGCGTGACTTCGCCCATCTTTGACCGGTATTCCCCATGTTCCTCGTAATGCTTTTCCGCCTGACGGATGACATTCTCCGTCATGACGATTCCAGCGTCGACGAGAACACCTATGGCGATCGCGATTCCTCCCAGGGACATGATGTTGGACGAGATGCCGAAGTAATGCATGAACAGAAAGGACGTCAAAACCGCGAGGGGGAGCGGGATGGTGACGATCAAGATACTTCGGAAATGCCACAGAAAAACAATGTGAGCCAACGTCACGAGGATGATTTCCTCGATCAACGCAGACCGCAATGTGTCGACCGCGTTGCGAATGAGTGAACTGCGATCATAGAAGGGGACGACTCGAACGCCCTTCGGCAAGCCGGGCTGCATGGCTAGGATCTTCGCTTTTACAGCATCGATGATGTCGAGCGCATTGGCGCCGTAGCGAATGATCACAACCCCGCCAACAGCGTCGGCGCCCGCTCTGTCCAGAACGCCGCGCCGGAATTCGGGTCCAAGCTGGACAGCGGCCACATTTCGAACATAAATCGGAATTCCGTTCATTGAAGAAAGAACGATGTTTTCGATGTCTTTGATGGATTCGATGAGCCCAATGCCGCGAACGACATATTCCACGTCGTTCGCCTCGACAACCTTTGCGCCGACATTGTTGTTGCTCCGCTGAATGGCGGAGAGGACGGTGCTCATCGGCGTATTAAAAGCGCGCAGCTTCGCTGGATCGACATCGATCTGGTATTGCCGCACGAATCCGCCGATGCTTGCGACTTCTGCGACTCCGGGAACCGAGTTGAGCTGATACCGAATGAACCAATCCTGAAGCGAACGGAGCGTGCCGGGATCGTAAGGACCTTCAACCGTGTACCAAAAGACCTGACCGACGCCCGTCGCGTCCGGACCAAGCGTAGGGACGACACCGGAAGGCAGGAAGGTCGAGGCCAGGTTCAATCGCTCCAGGACACGTGTTCTCGCAAAATAGACGTCAACATCGTCCTCGAAGATGATGTTGATCATCGAGAAGCCAAAAGCGGAAGACGACCGCACTGTTCTCACGCTTGGAAGGCCTTGAAGATTGACGGTGAGCGGGTAGGTGATTTGGTCTTCCACTTCTTGAGGGCTTCTGCCGGGCCAGTCGGTAAATACGATCACCTGGTTCTCGCTCAAATCCGGAATGGCATCGATCGGAGTCTTCAGCAGGGCCCAATATCCCCAGCCGGCCAACAGCGCGTACGCCATGAATATCAGGAACCGGTTTTTCAGTGAGAATTCGATCAGGCGGTTGATCATAAGATTCTCACTTCGCGTCGAAACGGCTTCTGTAGACGCCCAGGAGCTGTCCGCCGCGTTTGGCTTCAACAGTGACGTTCCACGGCCCCGCCATGGCAATTGTTCCCTTCCCCACGTATTCCGAACCGTTCCACATCAGGTTTATCGTCGAACGCATTTCGCCCATCCCCATTGCGGGCATAGCGGGCATGATCAGCGTGATCGTCACTTGAGCGTCGCTGACCGGTTTGCCGTCAGGGCTTGTCACCGTCACGTGAAACGTGCCTTCGGAACCTCCCTTCGGCGGAGCCGGCTCCAACTGAAGTGTGACCGTGTAATTCGAAGCAGGCGCTTGTGAAGATGCCTCCGTCCCGTACGCCTTCGATCCACCGAACATTCCGGTGACCGTGCCTGTCAGGCGTGTTTGCGAATCGATGAGGAAGTTTCCGTGTGTTACGACGCGCTCGCCGGCTTTAATCCCTCGCGTCACGGCGTAAAATTCATCGCCTGCCATCGACGCTTCGATGGAACGCTTCTCGAACACGCCCTTGCCCTTGGCGACATAGACGACTTTTTCTTTGCCTGTATCGAGCACGGCCGAGCGCGGAACTGAAACGACATCCCCACCGAGGGATCTTTCAAGTGAAACCTGCACGAACATCCCCGGCCGCAAGCGCATCTCCGGATTGGGCACCTGGATGCGTGCTCGCATCGTCCGGTTTTGCGGGTCCACAGCCGGCTGAAGGAAATCGACGATGCCCTGGACGGAGCCGCCCCCAAGTGTGGGCGCCCTGATCTTTGCCCTCTGTTCGGTCTGCACCAGAGGGATGTCGGATTCAAAAATGTCGGCCTGCACCCAGACTGTACTCAGATCGGTCACTTCGAACAGGACATCACCTTCTTTGATATACTGCCCTTCGGCAACGTTCCGCTTCGTAATCACACCCGAAACAGGCGAATACGTTGTGATTTGTACCGCTTTCTCCGCAGCCGACGCGATTTCCTCAATCTGTTGCGCGCTGACACCCCACAGCTCGAGACGCCTGCGGCTGGCTCTCACCAGTTCGTCCGCGTCACTGATCGCTTGAGCTTCCTTACTCGCGCCGAGGCGCTGGCGATTTTCCAGGGCGAGCCTGTATTCCTCTCCGGCCGTGAAAACTTCGGGACTGTAAATCAGAGCGACGGGCTGTCCGCGATCGACAGTCTCCCCGGTAATATTGATGAGTAACTTCTCGATACGGCCCCCGATTCTGGCGCTGATGGCACCAATACCCGTTTCCGGTTCTACAACTTTGCCGGGAGCGACAATTTCTTTTCGGATGGTTTGCCGTTTGACTTCCGCCGTTTCCACGCCAATCACCTTTTGTTCTTGTTCGTTGAGTTCCACCGACACTGCCGTATCCGCGCTCGAGGGGATGTCGGGCTGAGCTGCCGGCGTATCCAGTGAAGTTCCCGCGGCTGCCGCGGTCGGCTCCTGACGTGATACGACGTACTGGCGGCCAATGACAATGGACGCTGCTACGACGGCACCCATGACGAGTCCGATCACAAGCCAAGTTCGTTCACGAGTTGTCATGGTCTACCTCCACTGCCGGTTGCGTGAGGGTCCCGCGGAAGCGGTACTCCTACAGCGCGCTCGATCTCAACGACACGGCTGTCGAATTCGGCGAGCGCCCGGTAATAGGAATACTCGACATCCAAGGCCGTGTTCTGACTGTCGATTAAGTTTAAGAAGTCGGTTTGATCCGTCTGGTATGCGGCGGAGGCCGCCCGAAGCGTTGCCTGAGCTTGGGGGCGCAGCGTATCGCGATAGATTTCAACCAGGCGTGCGGCTGTGTTCGCGCGTATGAGACCCTCCTGAATCTCCTGAAAGACCACCGCTTGTTGTGCGGAAAGCTGAGCGCGCTGCACGTTTACTTCGGATTGGGCCTCACGAATTTCAGAATCATGCTTCGATCGATTGAGCCATGGAAGGTTGAACGAGAGTTCGGCCATGTAACCATTCCGATTCATAGAACCGGAAGGCATGAGCATGTAACCGGCACCAACGGAGACATCCGGTTTGTAATTCCTCTGCGCCATACGAACTTTGGTTTCCAACTGCCGGGTTGCAGCTTCCATGGCTTTCAGGTCGGGCCGGTGATCCAGCGCGATCTGTTTCAGTTCGGCAATCGTGGGCAGTCTGCCCGGTGCTGCATATTCTCCAGCAACTTCCAAAGGATTCGCCGGATCACGGCCCATCAGTGTGTTCAGCCGGGCACGCGCGAGATCGCCGTCTTGAAGGAACATCGCGAGATGATCTGCGAGCTTTGTGACAGCAATCTGCGCCTTGAGCACGTCCTGTTGAGGCACGCGGCCGACGGTATATTTGATACGCGCCGCAGCTACAGCCTGTCGCGCGAGCGCAATCTGTTCATCGTGCAGCCGCAGTTCATCTTGATTGCGGAGGAGTTCGTAGAAGGTGCCACGGACCCGGGCTGTCACATCCAGTTTTGTGGCTTCGAGTTGAGCTTCCGCCACCTCGACGGCCTGATTCGCAGCTTCGAAACGCAATTCACGTTTTCCAGCCGCCGGCAATGTTTGGCTGAACATGAACATGTGTTGGGTCTGATTCACGTTCCACGGCGCCAGCAGTGGGGTTCCCCATGCCCGATACATAAAGGACGGATCATCGATCGCTGTTGCGGGTGTCACGCCTGCCTTCGCCAAAGTCACGCGTTCTTTCATTGCCGCGATCTCGCGGTTGCTTTCGAGTGCTACAGCTTCGATCTCCGCAAGCGTCAACGGCGCTACATGGGACCGGTGGGTTTCGTGCTCTTGAACCAGAACCCTGTCGCTCAACGGCTCCGTGGATTGAAAGAGTAGGAAAAGAATAAGTATTCGCATGGTTGCTCCTGATGAGAAACGGATGTGCAGGCACACACGTACCCGCACGGGACCAGGGCAAAATGCGAAATCAGATACGCAGGACTAGAGGATCCCCGCCGGGTCTATCCGGTGGAGCGTGATCAGTTCCTTTTGAAAGTTGATGATGAAAGATGGAGAGGAAATCTGGGCCGATCCCGCTCGCTATGTCGGCCGCGTCCACGCGAGGGATGACGTTGCGAACTGCTTTAGCGGGTGCGGACTTAGTCTCAGCAATTGCCTCTTGGGTTGAGAAGCACGTTGAGGCATCTGTAGGTTTCGGTTTCGACTCATGGCAAGGCAGATTGTGTGTGACCGGCAAACAACAGTCACGCACCATCGGCCAAGTCATAAGGAGCATCAA
>Ga0066682_10000066_pt1 | contig 20643 bp, 16 predicted proteins | sample GraSoiAngelo_131_FD_65628 | JGI IMG/M metagenome (GOLD analysis project Ga0066682, IMG submission 65628) | Grasslands soil microbial communities from the Angelo Coastal Reserve, California, USA - 14_0929_02_30cm | ecosystem: Environmental > Terrestrial > Soil > Grasslands | place: USA... | reverse complement strand
ATACGCGCCGAGCGCGTAGAACGAGCCGCACGCGAGGTTGAGGATTTTCTGTACTCCGAAGACCAGCTGCAGCCCGGCGGCGACCAGGAAGAGGACGGCGGCGTGGAAGACGCCGCCCAGGAGGATGCCGAGGAGCGTCAGACCTTCCAGCCGTTGATCCAGTCGTAGAGGCCGACACCCGAGGGCTTCTGGATCTGCTTGGTACTCATCGACTCGACCGGATCGATCGTCACGAAGTCGTGGCGATTGCGGTGCGTCGTGACGCCCTGGAAGAACGCGGCCTCCATGATGTGATCCTCGCGGTAGCGGCGCGGCCCCGACAGCGACTCCGCCTCCACACCTTCGAGCGCCTGGATGATGGCGTCCTGCGTCGGCCACTTGCCGCCGGCCGCCTTCGCCGCGCGCTCGATCGCGGCCTTGAAGGCCACCACGGTGAAGTAGCCGTGGTCGGACTCGTAGTTCGGCCACTCCTTGAACTTCTCCGCGTGCCAGCGCGTGAACTCCTTGGCCAGCGCGCTCGCCTTGGGATTCTCGAAGTAAAAGCAGTTGTAGCCGAGGATCGCGCCCTCGGGCGTGAAGTCCTTCTTCAGCGACTCGTGCACGCCGCCGCCGGTCGTGAGCACGACCTTCGTCGACTTCGTGAGCCCCGCCGCGTGCGCCTGCTTCATGAAGATCGGCGTGTCGCCCGCCCAGAAGCAGGAAAAGATCAGATCGGGCTTCGCCTGTACGAGTGTCGCCACGTGCGAGGTGAAGTCCGTCGCGCCGAGCTTGGGCCACAGCTCGCTCACCACCTGCGCCTCGATCCCGTACTTTTTCATGATGGCGAGAAACGCGGCCCAGTTGTCGCGGCCGTACGAGTAGTCGGGGTTGATGCCGGCGACGGTCTTGAACTTGCCCTTCCAGTGCCGCGCGGTGAGGATCGACGCCATCACCGCCTCGCACTCGTTGTCCGTGGAGCGGAAGGAATACTTCGGCTTCGGCATCGACTCCTCGACGCCCTTTTGCGTCGTCGCGTCCCACGCGAGCCAGATCGTCTTCATCTCCTCGGCGGCCGGGCCGAGGGCCAGGCCGACGCCGGTGGAGATGGCGCCGCTCACCGCGTCGACCTTGTCGGAGAGCGCCAGCTTGCGGAAGCGTTCGACCGTGTCCTTGGGACTCGACTCCTCCTCGACGATCAGCTCGAGACGGCGACCGAGAATGCCGCCGGCGGCGTTGATGCGATCCGTGGCGAACTGCACGCCGCGCAGACCCGACTCGCCGACGGGCGCGAGGACGCCCGCCCTGGCCGCCAGGATCCCGAGCCGGACAGGGCCGCTCTGCGCCAGGACGGGGACCACGTCGAGCGGCAGCGCCGCCGCGACCGCGCCCACCCCCGTGAGCTTCAAAAATCGTCGACGAGTCAAGCGCATGCGCCTCCTCCTTGGTGGCCCGACGGCCGCGCCGGGGGCGGTCATTGTAGCCCGCTCGCGCGCGTTGATGCTATAGTCGCCGCGTTCCCATGCGCGACAGCCGGGGGGCAGCGTGTACGTAAGATTCTGGGGTACGCGTGGGTCGATCGCCTCGCCCGGCGAGCGCACCGCGCGGTACGGCGGCAACACCTCGTGCACGGAGGTGCGGACGCCCGACGGCACGCTGATCGTCCTCGACTGCGGCACCGGCGCCCGCGAGCTCGGGCTGCATCTCACGCAGACGCTGAAGCCTCCGATGCACCTGCACCTGTTCATCGGCCACACGCACTGGGACCACATCCAGGGCTTTCCGTTCTTCGTTCCGGCGTTCGTCCCCGGCGTCGAGCTCAACGTGTACGCGCCGCTCGGCTTCCAGCAGAGTCTCGAGGAGGCGATGGCCGGGCAGATGGAGTACTCGTATTTCCCCGTCAAGCTGCGCGACCTGCGCTCGCGCATCCATTTCACCGAGCTCGAGGAGGGCTTTTTCCGCGTCGGCGACGTGCTCGTCGAGACCCAATACCTCAACCACACCGCGCCGACGATCGCGTATCGCATCACCAGCGGCCGCGCCACGATCGCGTACGTGACCGACCACGAGCCGTTCTGGAAACCGGAAGACGGCGTGCTCCATCATCCGGGCGATCAGCGTCACGTCGCATTCATGAAAGACGCCGACCTCGTCATTCACGACGCGCAGTACAGCGAAGAGGAATACCTGCAGCGCGTCGGCTGGGGCCACTCGACGGTCGAGTACGCGGTGGACGTCGCGATGGAAGCGGGCGCCCGGCGCGTGGCGCTCTTCCACCACGATCCCACGCACGACGACGCGGCGATGGAAGCGCTCGAGGCGAGGGCGAAAGCGCGCGCGCAGGCCGCCGGCTCGCGCATGGAGGTGTTCGCCGCACGCGAGGGCCTCGAGCTCACGCTGACCGGCGACGGCCGCGCCGCGCCCGTCTCCGACGTCTCGGCGTTGCGCCGTCGGCTCGTCGCCGGTGCGCGTGTCCTCGTGGTGACCTCGGACGACACACAGGTGATGGCGATCGAGGACGTGCTGGCGGAGGACGGCATGGTGGCGCTGCCGGTGCCCGACATGCACGCGGCGCTCACGCGCGGCACCGAGCACCTGCCCGACCTCGCCATCGTCGACGCCGACCTGCCGCACGCCGACGGCGTGGATCTCATCGCCGCGTTTCGCGCGCGCATGAGTCGCCCCAATTTCCCGATCCTGCTCCTCGCCGACCGGCCGGACGGCGCCGCCGACCGGGCGCAGACCGGGGCCACCGACTATCTGGCGAAGCCGTACAGCCCGCCGATGCTCCGGGCGCGCGTCCGCGCGTGGCTGGCGCGGACGGTCGTCGCCCTCGACGGCCAGCCCTCCGCCGAGCCCCCGCGAACGCCGGCGGTGGCGCAGGAAGACCGCACGACGACGCAGACGCTGCTGGCGAGCATCCTCGCCTCCGTGCCGCTGTTCCGAAAGTGCACGCCCGAGCAGCTGAACGCGCTCGTCCAGCATGCGAGCGAGCAGGTCTATCCTTCCGGCCACGTCGTCACGCGGCAGGGCGAGCCGTCCGAAAATCTCTGGGTCCTGCTCTCGGGCCGCGTGCGCGTGGTGGAGGCGACCGCCGACGGCCAGGCCGAGATGCTGCTCGGAGAGCTCGGCAAGGCCGAGATCTTCGGTGAGCTCGGGATCCTGCGTGACCAACCGCGCTCGGCCACCGTCATCGCCGTTGATCGCACGCAGTGCCTCGTGATCCGCCAGCGCGATTTCATGGCCGTGCTCCAGGAGTCCCCCGAGCTCGCGAACGCGTTGCTGCGCATCGTGGCGGGCCGTCTGTACGACGCCGACCGGAAGCTCGCCCGCTACGCGCCGGATCCGTTGACCGGGCTCGCGAGCCGCCGCGCATTCCATGAGCAGTACCGCCGGCTGGCCGCCGGCGCGCGCCGTCGCAAGAACGGGCTGCTGCTGATGACGCTCGACGTGGTCAAGCTGAAGTCGGTCAACGACGGCTTCGGCTACGCGCTCGGTGACGAAGTACTGCGGACGGTGGCCGATGCGCTCGCGGAGTCCACGCGCACCACCGACGTCATCGCCCGCTATGGCGGCGACGAGTTCGCGGTGTTGCTGCTCGACGCGCTGCCGAAGGACGTCGAGATCGTTGCCGCGCGCGTGCGCGACAAGCTCGCCGCGCTCGGCGTGCAGCGCCGCCTGCCGGTCTCGGTGGAGTGCTCCACCGGCATCGCGTGGACCCAGTCGCCGCCCGACACGGCCGAAGAGTTCCTGCGCGAGGCCGACCGGGACATGCAGGAGAAGAAGGCGGCGCGCGGAGAGTAGCGCCGCGTCTTACGGGCACCGCCGGCGCTCGACGAAGGCGCGGATACGCTCGCGCGCGGCGGCGCCGGTCCTGAGCGCAGCGCCGTAGGCCGCGGGGTCGCCGCCCGGTTTGCCGGAGCGGATCGCGGCGACGATCTCCTTGGTGGCGGCCAGCCCCTCGCGCGGCGACTGCGCGATCTCCGCCGCCCACGCGGCCGCCGTCTCCGCCAGCGTCGCCCCGGCCACCACGCGGTTCACCAGCCCGATGCGCAGCGCCTCGGTGGCATGGAGCCGCCGGCCCGTCAGCAGCAGATCGCGGCCGTGCCCGCCGCCCAGCACGTCGAGCAGCCGCGCGATGCCGTAGGCCGGATTGAAGCCGAGGGTGACTTCGGGCAGGCCGAAGCGCGCGCGATCCGAGGCGATGCGGAGATCCTGGGCGATGGCCAGCATGAGCCCGCCGCCGAGCGCGTGGCCGTCGACGACGGCCATCGTCACCTGCGGCAGCGCGGCGAAGCGCTCCATGATCGCCGCCCAGCGACGCGCGAGCGCCTCGGCCTCGGCGCCGCTCACCTGGCCCATCTCGGCGATGTCGTTGCCCGCGCAGAACGCGCGGCCGCGGCCGGCGACGAGCAGCACGCGCACGTCGGCCAGCGCGGCCACGCGTGTGAGCGCGGCCTCGAGCGCGTCGGCCATCGCGCGGTTCAGCGCGTTGAGCGCGTCGGGCCGATTCAGGCTGAGCCGGGCGACGCCGTCGCCGACGGGCTCGAGCAACACGAGATTCGTTGTAGCGGGGTCCGCTTGCTCGGATCGTTGCGTAGGTGGCCTGCTCAAGATACCTGCCGGTTCCGTCTCATCATCCAGCCGCCGACGCCGAGCGCGACGGCGCCGAGCCCGGCCGCGACGCCCGCGGCCGCCGGCCAGAAGTTCGTGCGGAACACCGGCACCTTCGAGAACGGCGAGCGATGGGTCGACGCGCGCCGTGTGCCGTTGAGCAGCCCCTCGACGATCGCCATCGCCTCGGCCATGAGGACCTCCGTCGTCGCGCGTGCGAAGACCGGGTCGGCGAGCGCGGGATGGCCGACGTAGCCGCGGCCTCCGTTGCGGACGGCGTAGTTGGGCACGACGCGCTCGAGCCACGAGTAGCGCGCGGGCGGCAGCGTGCGATACGAGTCGTCGACGAGGTCCGGCCGCAGCAGCAGCATCAGCGAGGTCTCCCACCAGCCGCCGTGCGCGTCTTCGGCGAGGGCGCCGCGCTCCTCATCGGTGAGCGTGCGGCCGAGCGATGCCTCGATCTTCGCCACGTAGCGGCCGCGCATGAATTCCCAGGCGAGCTCGCCGGTGAACGAGGCCATCGTGATCCCGTGCCGCCGCGAGACGAGCGCCGCCGCTTCCTCCAGCGCCGCGAGATGACCGGGCCCGGCGTGGCCGTTGGCGATGAAGATGTGCCGGAAGCCGGCGCGCGCGAGACCACCGCCGTAGTCCACCAGCGTGTCGCGAACCACGCGCTGACGGACCGACACGGTGCCCACGCTCTCGAACGTGAACGAGCCCAGGTAGAGGGTGGGCGCCAACACCGCCGACCAGCCGGGCCGCGCGGCGACGAGCCGATCCGCCAGCGACTGCGCGAAGTGGCGCGCCGTGAACGCGTCGACGCCGACGGGCAGGTGGGGGCCATGCGTCTCGAGCGGACTGATCGTCAGCAGCACCACCGTGCGCGCGCGCTCGAGCGCGTCCAGCGCGGGGGTGGACATCTCCTCCAGCAGGTAAACGCTCAAAAGCTGCTCCCCTTCGTGGCGGCGAGCCACTCGGTCTTGGCGCGTTCGAGCTCGGCGACGATTGCTTCGCGCTCGGCGACCAGCCGGCGCGCCGCCGCGCCATGCGTCGCCGTCAGCAGCGCGAAGCGCAGACGACTGCGAAACCGGCCGGCGCCCGCGAGATAACGATACGCGACGAGACCGGACAACGGCAGCGACAGCGCAAACAGCGCAGCGGCGAGCCCGCCGGCGGCGCGGAAGACGAGCCAGATCTCCACGCCGTAGAAGACGGGGAAGGCGATGGTCGAGGCGAGCAGCCGAACGGTCGCGTAGTCTGTCTCCTTGCGCGCCATGCGCCGCGCCAGCCAGCGCGGCAACAGATACGGCAGCAGGTTCACGGCGGCGCCGTAGACGAAGAACGGTAAGCCCACGACGGCGTCCCACGAGTAGACGATCCGCTGCCGGGTCGGCAGCCGCTCGAGCCGCGCGCGCACCGTCTCGTCGCGCAGGTGATATTCCGCGAGCAGCGCGCGATAGATGCGGATCCGCTGCCAGATCGCTTCGACGCGCTCGGGCTCGCGGGCCTTGAACCACCCGATCGCCTCGACGATCGAGCGCGACAGCCGTACGAGGTCGACCTCGCGGGGGCCCACGCCGCGCGCCTCCATCACCGCGCGCGCGAGGACGTCGCGATAGAGCCCCTCGATCGACTGCAGCAGGCGCGCGTCGTCGATCCGTTCGACGTTGACGACCTCGGCCTCCATCGCGTCCTGCACGTGCCGCGTGAGCGCGTCGACGGCTTTCGCGGGATCGTCGCGATACGCGTCGACGTACGCGTGCAGCGGCAGCGGCGGGCCGAACGAGACCAGCACGCGTGCGCGGAACGACTTGCGCGCCTCGAACGTCAGGCCGACGGGAAGCAGCGTCAGCGTGCGCGAGTGCGCGGCCTCCCACGCGAGCGCGATTCGCGCGGCTCCCGTCTTGATCCGCTGCACACGGGCTTCGGCGTGCGTGGTGCCCTCGGGATAGATCGCGACGAGCGCGCCGCCCTCGAAGGCGGCCGCGCACGCCGCGAAGGCGTCGGCATTCTTGTCCATCTTGTCCGGATCGTCTTGCTTGCGATAGACGGGGATCGCGCCGGCGGTCAGCAGGAAGCGCGCGATCAGCGGATTGCGAAACAGCGCCGCCGTGGCCAGGTAGTGAACCTTGCGTCGGACGGCGGCGCCGACGACCAGCGAGTCGATGAAGTTGTTGGGATGGTTGATGCAGAGCAGGACCGGCCCGTCGCGCGGCACGCGCTCCGGATGACGGACGGTCACCGCTTTGAAGAAGAACCAGAGCCAGAAGCGCGCGACGGCGCGCACCGCACGATAGAAGCCGTCGATCCGCTCCGAGCCGCTCATGGGGTCCGCGCGCGACGCGCCGGACCCGCGGTCGAGCACGCGCGACTCAGCGCGACGTCTCCGCGTACCGCTTCAGCAACGCGTCGAAGTCGTCGACCGCCAAGCTCTCCGCCCACTCGAAGGCTTCGGACTCGGCGCCGTAGGCCTCGCGCATGAAGTCGAGCGCGTCACGCTTCGTCTCGAAGCGGCGCCAGATGTGGCCGGCGCCGCCGCCGGGGCGCCGCAGGTGGAAGATCGGATCGGCCGGCGACGTCGGCTCGTAGGTCACACGCTCGCCGAAGCGGTCCAGCGTGATCCACGCCGCGGCGATGCCGTGCATCGACAGCACGCGCGCGCGCAACGACTCCTCGCGCGGCAGCGACTCGACGTCGCAGAGCCGCGGACCATACAAGACGGGCACGGCGTCGTCGGGCAGCGAGAGGCGGACGGCCATCGGTCGTTCGCCCGCCTCGTCGAGCAGACGCCGCGAGTCCTCGCCGACCCAGAACGCGGCGCCGCCACGCCGATCGGCCCACGCCTCGACCACCGAGCCCTTCGGCACGCGCGCACGACGCCGCACCATCTCGTCGCCGTCGGCCATGAAGTACAGGCGCCCCATCGCTCAGATGGCGCGCGTCATGGAACGCGAACGAAGCCTTCCATCAGCCGCCGCGCCGTGCGGTACACGGTGACGCGCTCGGCCCAGGCGGCGCCGTCGCGCGTCGTGACCGCCGCGTCGAGCGGCAGCACCCCGGAGGCGTGACCGAGCCTGACATCGCCCGCGTGCGTGCGCGCCACATCGTGGACGAGGGTGCCCTCGATCCGGGCGGCGACCGCGAGGCACATGGCGGAGGTGAGCGGGAATGCGCGATGGCAGTTGCCCATGGAGATCGCGCGCGCCAGCACGTCGTAGTCGTCGGCGACGTGCCGCACGCCGTCGAGCGCGACGTAGTCCTCCGGCGGCGCGACGAACGCGATCTTCGGCGCCGAGGCGCTCGACGGCAGGCCCATGCGCATGGCCGCCTCGACGCGGATCTTCTCCAGGCGCGCCATGACGTCGTGGTTGGCGTCGACGGCCGGTGGCGTTTCCGCGCCGGTCAACCCGACGTCGCGTGCGCGCACGAACACCAGGGGATTCGTGGCGTCCACGCACGAGGCCTCGACGCCGGCGATGACGTCGCGCGCCCGCCCCGTCGGCAGCAGGCGGCCGGTCCCCGCGCCGCCGGGCTCGATGAAGTCCAGCGTGACGCGAGCGCCGCGGCCACTCACGCCGGCCAGCTCGAAGTCGCCCTCGACGACGGTCTCGCCGTCGCGCGTCGGCACGTGCACGACGATCAGCTTCTTGGTGTTCGTGTTGTGGACGCGGACGACGGTCTCGCCTTCCTGAGCGCGCACCAATCCCTCGTCGATGGCGAAGGGCCCGATGGCCGACGAGCAGTTGCCGCAGTTGCCGTGGTACTCGACGACGGGCGACTTCACGTCCACCTGCGCGAACGTGTAGTCGACGTCGGCGTCCGGGTGCGTGGGCGCGCCGACGATGCAGGCCTTGGAGAGCGACGAAATGCCGCCGCCCAGGCCGTCGAGCTGGCGGCCGTACGGGTCGGGGCTGCCGAGCGCCGACAGCAAGATGCGGTCGCGCGCGGGGCCCGGGTGTGGCAGATCTTCTTCGCGGAACACGAGACAGCGACTCGTGCCCCCGCGCATGTAGACCGCGCGGATCTTGCGCTGGGTCACGGTAGCGAGTGCCGCGAGCCCGGCTCGGTGCGTGGATGGCCTGCGCTGGGTGCGGGCTGGCTCCGTGCGCTTCCCGCGCTGGAGCGGGTGAGCGCGAGCAATCCGCCCCCGAGCAGGATCTCGCGCTCGCGCGACGTGAGGACGCACGACGCGGTGAAGGCGGCGCCGGTCCGCGTGTTCACGACGCGGACGCGCGCAGAGCTCGTCAGTGCGGCGCGCAGATCGTCCACGCGCAGGCGGTCGTCACGCTCGATCGTGTCGTACGCGGCGGGATCGTCGAACGTCAACGGCACGATGCCCCAGTTGACGAGATTGGCGCGGTGGATGCGCGCGAACGACTTCACGATGACCGCGCGCACCCCGAGGAACATCGGCGCGATGGCCGCGACCTCGCGCGAGGAGCCCTGGCCGTAGAGCTCGCCGCCGACGATGATGCTGCGGCCGGCGGCCCTGGCGCGCGCGACGAACTCCGCGTCGACGTACTTGAAGCAGAACTCGGCGATGGCCGGGACGTTCGAGCGGAACATCAGCGCCGCCGCCCCCGCCGGCGAGATGTCGTCGGTCGAGATCTTGTCGCCGAGCTTGAGCAGCACGGGCGCCTCGAGCGTGGCCGGCACCGGCTCGCCGAGCGGCACCGGCTTGATGTTGGGCCCGCGCATCACGTCGCCGACGCCGTCCGGCGTCACGAAGCCGGCCTCCGAGGTCGCGAAGCGCTCCGGCAGCGTGACCGGCGGCTCGGCGCCGAGCGTGCGGGGATCGGTGATAACGCCGCTCACCGCGGACGCGGCCGCGACGAGCGACGAGCAGAGATAGATCGAGTCGTCCTTGACGCCGCTGCGCCCGGGAAAGTTGCGGTTGAACGCCCGCAGACTCTTCGTGCCGGCGGCGGGGACGTGGCCGAGACCCGCGCATGACCCGCAGCTGGGCTCGGAGACGAGGACACCGGCGGCGAGCAGATCGGTGAGCAACCCTTCGCGCGCCATCGTTTCGAGAATCCGATGGCTGCCCGGGAACAGGACGAACGACAGCGAGGGATGCACGCGACGGCCTCGGACGACGTTGGCCACCGACGCCATGTCGTGCCACGAGCCGTTGGTGCACGAGCCGACGGTCACCTGCTCGATCGGCGTGCCGGCGACCTCTTCGACGGGCACGACCCTGTCCGGCGAGCCGGGCAGCGCGACGAGCGGCGCGATGGCGGAGAGGTCGAGCTCGATCTGGTCGTCGTACTCCGCGTCGTCGTCCGCCGCCATCGGGCGCCAGTCGTGTCCGCGCCCGAGCCGTGTGAGGAACGAGCGGGTCACCTCGTCACTCGGGAACACGCTCGTCGTCAGCGTGAGCTCCGCGCCCATGTTCGCGATCGTCATGCGCTGGGCGGCCAGCAGGCTGGCAATGCCCGGCCCCGCGTACTCGAAGATCTTGCCGTTGCCGCCGCGGACCGAATAGCGACGCAGCAGCTCGAGGATCACGTCCTTCGCGGTGACCCACGGCTGCAGCCGTCCCGTCAGCCACACGCGGACGACGGCGGGCATCGTGAGGAAGTACGGTCCGCCGCCCATCGCGACCGCGACGTCGAGCCCGCCGGCGCCGATGGCGAGCATGCCCGCCGCGCCGCAGAGCGGCGTGTGGCTGTCGCTGCCGAGCAGCATCTGGCCCGGCGTGGAGAACGTCTCCATGTGCACCTGGTGGCAGATGCCGTTGCCGGGCTTGCTGAAGACCGCGCCGTACTTGCGCGAGGCCGTCTGCATGTAGCGATGATCGTCGGAATTGCGTGAGTCGACCTGGAACACCTGGTGGTCGATGTAGGTGACGACGCGCGAGGGCACCACGCGGGGAAAACCCATCGCCTCGAACTGTAGCCACGACTGGATGCCGTTGGTGTCGGTCAGGAGGATCTGATCCGGGCGCAGCCCGATCTCCTCGCCGGCCACCGCCTTGCCGGAGACCAGATGCGATTCGATCAGCTTGCGTGTGAGGCTCGGCGGCATCAATTGTAGCGGGGCCCGCTTACACGGCTAAAGCCGTGGGTGGCCTGTTCGAGATGGTGCCTGGCTCCGTGCGCTTTCAACGCTTACTCATCTCCACGAAGACGCGGCGGGTGGGGCCCACGTACTCGGCGCGCGGGCGGATCAGACGGTTGTCGTCGTGCTGCTCGATGATGTTGGCCGTCCAGCCCGCGATGCGCCCGGCCGCGATGACCGGCGTGAAGAGGTCGACGGGAATCCCGAGCGAGTAGAACAGCGGCGCCGAGTAGAAGTCGACGTTGGGAATGAGTCCCTTCGCCTTCCCGATCCGGTCGTGCAGCTTCACCGCCATGTCGTACCACTTGAACTGGCCCGACTCGCGGCACGCCTGCTCGGCCATGCCCTTGAGAATCGCCGCGCGCGGGTCGCCCGCCTTGTAGACGCGGTGACCGAAGCCCATGAGCCGTCGCTTCTCGGCGAGCGCCTTGTCCGTGAACGCATCGACGTTCGCGACCTCGCCGATCTCCATCAGCGTGCGCATCACCGCCTCGCCCGCGCCGCCGTGGAGCGGCCCCTTGAGCGCGCCCACCCCCCCGGCGACGGCGGAGTGCATGTCGGACTGCGTCGAGACGATCGTGCGCGTGGTGAAGGTGGACGCGTTGAGCTCGTGCTCGGCATAGAGCGTGAGGCTCGCGTCGAACGCCTTGACGGCGGCCGCGCCGGGGCGCTGGCCGGTCAGCATATAGAGGAAGTTGGCGGCGTGGCCCAGTCCCGCCGCCGGCGCCACCGGCTCCTGGCCGCCGCGCACGCGGTGAAGCGCGCAGATCGCGGTGGCGATCTGGCTGGTGAGTCGAATCGCCTTGCGCACGTTCGCGGCGTGCGAGTTGTCGGTGGCGTCGGGATCCGACATGCCGAGCATCGCCACCGCCGCCTGCAGCACGCGCATGGGATCCGTCTGCTTCGGCATGAGCCGGAATGCCTGGACCAGCTCGCGCGGAATCTCGCGCGCAGCGGTGAGGGCCACGGTGAGGCCGTCGAGCTGCGCGGCCTTCGGCAGCTCGCCGTACAGCAGCAGGTAGGTCACTTCCTCGAACGTCGCCTTGCGCGCGAGCTCGTCGATGTCGTAGCCGACATACGCGAGGCGTCCATTCTTTCCGTCGAGGTCGCATAGACGGGTCTCGGCGGCGACGACGCCCTCGAGTCCACGGATCAGCGCGCTGTCTTCCTTCGTCATGGCCGGTCCTCTCGCGATCGCGAAGTAGGCCTCGACGGTATACCGCGACACCGGGGCGCCGCAAGCATACGACCCGCGCGTCCCTCACCCGCCGATCGCGGCGGTGGTCGTGCGCGGTGTCACGGCTTTCGTCAGGCTCGGCGGACTGGCCTTTACGGAGCGGGCCGAAGGACTAGCGGCGCTTGCGGTCGGAGTTGTCGGCGCGATCGAGATCGGTGCGGCCCGAGCGGTCGGCCTGGGCGTCGTCGGGCGAGAAGCACGTGCCGGAGGTCGGCATCCGGCCGCAGTCGCGGCGGGCGGCGGCGGCGGCCGCACCCTGCAGCCGATTCGCGCGCGCGAGGCACTCCGCCTGCGGATTGCATTTGTAGGGTTTGCCGTTGCGCGCGTCGCGGCCGTCGGCGTACGCGAGGGTGGGTGCGGTCACGACGAGGCCGAGGGCGACGGCGATCAGCGCGGCTCTCATGCGGTCATTGTCCTCGAAGCGTGGGACGCCTGTCGACTGATCGATATTCGCCCACGCTGCGCTCTAAGTCGGCCTGCGCACGCCGAAAACGGGGAACACGGTCTCGGCAAACGCGTGCAGCGCGTCCCAGTCGTACGGCCCCTCGCGAAAGGCGATGTTGACGCGCGCGCACCCGGCGTCGCGGAAGCGCGTGAGCATCGGCAGCATCTCCTTCGGCGTGCCGCGCAGGAAGCCGTCGCGCGGATCCTTGCCGAAGTGCGACTGGAAGGTCTGCTCGCCGCGCGCCGCGCCCTTGGCGTCGGCACCGAGATAGAAGCCGAGGTTCACCGTCCGCGCGATCGTCCGGGGGTCGCGGCCCTCGGTCTCGCACCAGCGGTCGAGCACCTTGCCCTTCGCGATCCACTCCTCCGGGCCGATATACGGCGCGTTCCAGCCGTCGGCGAACTTGGCCGCGGCGCGCAGCGTCCGCTTCTCGCCCCGGCCACCGATCCAGATGGGGACGCGCGGCTGGAGCGGCTTGGGGTTGTTCGGCGCATGGTCCAGTCGGAAGTGCGTGCCCGTGAAGCTCGCGCGGCGCGATTCCGTGTCGAACAGCATGCGCATGACCTGCGCGTACTCCTCGAGCATGTCTTCGCGCACGCCGATGCGCGGCCACTCGTAGCCGTAGGCCTTCGCCTCGGCCTCGTGCCAGCCGGCGCCGAGACCGCAATCCACGCGGCCGAGCGAGAGATGGTCGATCGTCGTGAGCGACTTGGCGTGCAGGCCCGGATTCCGATACGCGACGCAGTAGACGAGCGCGCCGAGGCGCACGCGCGACGTTTCGACCGCGGCCGCGGTGAGCGTGCTGATCGCCTCGAAGCATTCGATGTCGCCGCCGCGCGGCGGCGACTCCTGGAAGTGGTCGGACACCGAGAACCAGTCGAAGCCGGCGCTGTCGGCGAACTTCCACAGCCGGCGCATCTCCTCGAGCGGCCCGCCCATGTGACCGATGTGGATGCCGAAGCTCATCGTCATGGTGGCGCCTTCTAGTTGAACGACGGATCGATGCGCACGTCGATGAGCGCGGGTCCGCCGCTCGCCAGCGCGCGGCCGACGGCGGGGCCGACGTCGGCGACCTTCTCGACGTGCTCGCCGGCCACGCCGAGCGATTTCGCGAGGCCGACGTAGTCGATCAACGGATCGATGAGGTCCATGGCCACATACCGGTCGTCTTCGGCGGAGAAGCCTTTGAGCGCCTTCGTGCGCTCTTTGAGAATCCGGTACGACGCATTGTTGAAGATGACGTACACGACGGCCAGCGACTCGTGCGCGGCCGTCCACAGCGCCTGCGCCGTGTACATCGCGCTGCCATCACCGACGAGCGCGACCACCGGCCGTTGCGGCAGCGCGAGCTTCACACCGAGCGCGGCGGGCAGCCCCCAGCCGATGCCGCCACCGCGCAGGCTGAAGAACGACTTCGCGTCGGCGCACCGGAAGAAATTGCGAATGCCGGCGGAGGAGGAGATGGCCTCGTCCACGACGACCACGTCGTCCGGCACGACGCGCGAGACCGCGTGCACGAGCGCCAGCGGCCCCATCGGCGACTTCTTCGCGTCGTCGGCCGCGCGTCGCGCGAGGTCGTCCCGCTCGCGCGCGTGCTTCGCGCTCAGCGTCTCACGCCGCGCGCCGGCGTCCCGGTGTCCCGCTTTGCCGGCGTGACGTCGGACGGCCTCGCAGAGCTCGGGCAGCGATGCCTTCGGATCACCCTGGATCGCGATCGCCGCCGGATAGTTCTTGCCGAGCTCCCAGGGATCGACGTCCAGATGCACGACGTCGAGGCCCGGCGGCATCGGGTCGACGTCCGAGGGCAGCGAGAGCGTGAAGAGATCGCCGCCGACGGAGAACAGCAGGTCGTGGCGCATCAGCAGCGCCTTGATGCCGGGACCCAGCCGCGGCATCGAGCCCGCGTACAGCGGATGCGTGAACGGGAAGCTGCACGTCGACGACACCCCCTCCAGCATCACCGGCGCGCCGATGAGCTCGGCCAGCTCGACCAGCTCGGCGAGCGCGTCGCTGTGCGCGACGGCGTCGCCGGCCACGATCAGCGGGCTGGTGGCGGCGACGAGCCGCTTGGCCGCCGCGTCGATCGCCGCGCGATCACCGACCAGCCGCGGCGCCACCCGCGTCGGGGCGAGGAGGTCGAGGTTGTCGCGCTCGGCGTTGAGCACATCTACCGGCAGCGAGAGAAAGACGGGACCGGTCGGCTGCGCGAGCGCGGTCTTCACCGCGCGGCGCACGAGGCGCGGCAGGTCCTCGAGCCGACGGGCCTCCGTTGCCCACTTCACGAACGGCGTCGCCACCGGCGGCAGATCGGACCACAGAATCGGCTCCGTCACCGTGAAGGACTGATCGTGCTGGCCGGCGGTGAGCAGCAGCGGCGAGTGGGCTTTGTATGCGTCGTACAGCATGCCCATCGCGTTGCCGAGTCCCGGCGAGACGTGCACGTTCACCGCCGCGAGTCCGCCGTGCGCCTGCGCGTAGGCGTCGGCCATCGCGATGGCCACCGCCTCCTGCAGCGCGAGCACGTACCGGATGCCAGGCTCGCGCGCGAGCCCGTCCATCAGCGGCAGTTCCGTGGTGCCCGGATTGCCGAACATGACCGAGACGCCTTCGCTCTTGAGAATCTCCAGGAACGCCTGCTTGCCCGATAGGTATGCCATGGCGGGGGATCATAAACCCCGTCGTAGGTTGATTCCAGCCCGGGCGCCTGCGATGCTGCGGCCGTGCCCGACCCGCCGCTGCTGCTCGCCGCGCGCCGCCGGCCGACGCCGTTCACGCCCGTGTGGCTGATGCGCCAGGCCGGACGCTATCTCCCGGAGTACCGCGCATTGCGCGCCCGCCACGCGTTCCTCGAGCTGTGCAAGACGCCGCAGAGGGCCGCGGAGGTCACGCTGCAGCCGATCGAGCGACTCGGCGTCGATGCCGCGATCCTGTTCGCCGATATTTTGCTGATCGTCGAGCCGCTCGGCGTCGGCCTCGAATTCGCCAAGGGCGAGGGGCCGGTGGTTCGGCAGCCCGTGCGCAACGAGGCGGACGTGGCGCGGCTCGCACCGGTGGACGTCGCGAGCGCCGTCGGCTTCGTGTTCGAAACCGTGCGCCTGGTCAAGCGAGCGCTGCCCGCCGGCGTGCCGCTCATCGGGTTCGCGGGCGCGCCGTTCACGGTCGCCTCGTACGTCGTCGAGGGCGGAGCGTCGCGCGACTACGTCGCGACCAAGCGGCTCATGCGCGAGGCGCCGCGGGCGTGGCACCGCCTGATGACGATCCTCGCCGAGGCGACCGCCGCGTACCTCAATGGCCAGATCGCGGCGGGCGCGCAGGCGGTCCAGCTGTTCGACTCGTGGGTGGGCGCGCTCGCGCCCGACGACTACCGCGAGTTCGTGCTGCCGCACACGCGCGCGGTGATCGAGACGCTGACGCCGGGCACGCCGCTGATCCACTTCGGTACGGGCACCGCCGGGCTGTTGCCGCTGCTGCGCGAGGCCGGGGGCGACGTGATCGGCCTCGACTGGCGCGTCGATCTCGACGATGCGTGGCGCGCCGTCGGCGAGGACGTCGGCGTTCAGGGCAATCTCGATCCGGTCGCGCTGCTGTCGCCGCCGAAGACCTTCGAGCCCGCGGTGCGCGCGATTCTCAAGCGCGCGGGCGGACGGCCGGGCCACATCTTCAATCTCGGCCACGGCGTGCTGCCGGCCACGCCGGTCGAGCACGTGAAGGCGCTCGTCGACATGGTTCACGAGCTGTCGGCGCGGTGACGTGAGGTGGCGGCGCCTGCCATCGACTCGGTGCTGCTGATCGCGTTCGGCGGGCCGACGGCGCCCTCCGAGATCCGTCCGTTCCTCGACAACGTCACGCGCGGGCGCGGTATCCCGCGCGAGCGGCTGGAAGAGGTCGCGCACCATTACGAGGCGATGCCCGGCGGCCGCTCCCCACTCAATGCGCTGACCGAGGCGCAGGCCGCGGGCCTGCGCGTGCGGCTCGGCGGACGGATGCCGGTCTACGTCGGCATGCGCAACTGGCATCCCTATCTGCACGAGACACTCGCGGCGATGGCGCGCGACGGCCGCCGCCGCGCGCTCGGCGTGATCCTGTCGGCGTTCCGCTGCGAGGCGTCGTGGGAGCGCTACATGGCCGACGTGACGGCGGCGCGCAGCCGGGTTCCGGCGGCGCCCGACGTCGTCGACGCGCCGCCGTGGTTCGAGCACCCGCGCTTCCTCGCCGCCGTGGCCGATCGCGTGCGGATCGCGCTCGCTGATGTGCCCCAGGCGGAGCAGGACCACACGCCGCTCGTGTTCACGGCGCACTCGATTCCACGTGCGATGGCGGAAGCGTCGCCGTACGTGGCCGACTTCACCGCCGCGGCAAGCGCGGTCGCGCGACGCGTTGGTCACGCGCGCTGGCTGCTCGCCTATCAGAGCCGCAGCGGCGCGCCGCGCGATCCGTGGCTCGAGCCCGACATCGGCGAAGCGATCCGTGATCTCGCCAAAGCCGGCGAGCGCCGCGTGCTCGTGGTCCCCATCGGCTTCGTCGTCGATCACGTTGAGGTCCTTCACGACCTCGACACCGAAGCACGTGCGACCGCCGCGCAGCACGGCATTGCGTATCACCGTGCCGCGGCGGTCAACGATCATCCCGAGTTCATCGAGATGCTCGCCGAGCTGGTTCAGCAAACGCAGGAGCACACGGAGCCGCGTCGTGTTTAGAGCACGCCCCCCACGGCTCACGCCGTACTCGCGGCACCCGGTCCAACGGAGCCGCGTCGTGTCTAGAGCAGCCCACCCACGGCTGGAGCCGTGCTCGCGGCACCCGGTCCACCGGAGCCGGGTCGTGTCTACAGCAGGCCACCTACGGCTCACGCCGTACTCGCCGCACCCGGTCCAATGAAGCTCGTTGTCGTCGGCGGCGGCGTCACTGCGTTGGCGGCGGCCCATCGCGCGGTTGAGCTGGCGCGTGAGCGGGGCCTCGATCTCGACGTCAAGCTGGTCGAGGCGCGCCGCCGCCTCGGCGGGACCATCGCCACCGAGCGCGCCGACGGCTTCCTCGTCGAGGCAGGTCCCGACTCGTTTCTGTCCGAGAAGCCGTGGGCGCTCGCGCTGTGTCGGCGTCTGGGTCTCGAGGGGCGGCTGGTTCGCACCGACGACCGCTTCCGTAAAGTCTTCGTCTGGTTCCGCGGCCGGCTGCATCCGCTGCCCGACGGCTTCCAGCTGCTGGCGCCGACGCGGCTGGCGCCGTTCGTCACGTCGTCGTTGTTCTCGTGGCGCGGCAAGGCGCGGATGGCGCTGGATCTCCTGCTGCCGCGCGGTGGCGGCGCGGTCGGCGGCGACGATGAGAGTCTCGGCGCGTTCGTGCGCCGCCGGCTCGGCGCCGAGGCGCTCGAGCGCGTCGCCCAGCCGCTCGTGGCCGGAATTTATACGGCCGATCCCGACGAGCTCAGCGTGGCGGCAACGATGCCGCGCTTCGTCGACGTCGAGCGCCGTCACCGCTCGGTGATCCTCGGATTGCGCCGCGGGCTTGTCCAAGCGCCGGGCGATGCCGGGCTCGCCACGAGCGGTACGAGCTCCGCAATCGGTGGGACGAGCTCCGCGTTGAGCGGGACGAGCGGGGCGAGATGGAGCCTGTTCGTGACGTTCGCCGATGGCATGGAGACGCTCGTGCGGACTCTGGCCGACCGGCTGCCGGACAGCGCGATCGTCCTCGGTCAGCGTGTCGGCGCCCTCGAGCGTGACGGCGCGCACTGGCGGGTGACGAGCGCCGACGGCGCCCGATTCGACGCCGACCGCGTGATCCTTGCTACCGAGGCGCATGCGTCCGCCCGCCTGCTGCGCTACGTCGATCCCGCGCTCGCCGTGTTGCTCGGTGACATCGACTACGCCGGGTCGGCCACCGTCTCGCTCGGCTTTCGTCGCGGCGAGGTGCCGCACGCCCTCGACGGCTTCGGGTTCGTCGTGCCGCGCAGTGAGGGCAAAGCGCTGCTGGCGGCGACGTTCTCGAGCGTGAAGTATCCCGGCCGCGCGCCGGCGGGGCACGTGCTGATTCGCTGTTTTCTCGGCGGCACGCTGAACGCCGAGGTGCTGCGCGAAGACGACGCCTCGCTGGTGGTCCGCGCGCGACGCGAGCTGGGCGAGGCGCTCGGCGTCGCCGCCGAGCCCGGCCTCGTGCGCGTGTCGCGCTGGCCGGCCTCGATGCCGCAGTACCGCGTGGGCCATCTCGCGCGCGTCGACGCGATCGAGCGCCGCGCCGCCGCGCTGCCCGGCCTGCATCTCACGGGCGCGGCCTATCGCGGCGTCGGCATCGCCGACTGCGTCCGCTCCGGCGAAGCCGCCGCCGAGGCCGCGCTGAGCTAAACGACCTCGATCACACCGGCCTTGCGCAGCGCCTCGATCTTCTGCGCGTCGTAGCCGAGCAGCCCGCTCAGCACCTCGCGCGTGTGCTCGCCGGGGCGGTACGGCGCCGGCCCGGCCGGGAGCGGACGGCGGCCGTCGACCATGAACGGCACGCCGGTGACGCGCACGCGCTCGCGTCCGGGGTGGGGCACGGCCGGGAAAAACTCGCGCTCGGCGAGATGCGGATGCGCGATCACGTCGGCGGGTGAGAGTACCGGCGCCGCGGGAATCCGCGCCGCGTTGCATGCGGCGAGCGCGTCTTTCGCGGACGCGAACGAATCGATCCAGGCGGTGATGATCGGCCGCAGCTCGGGCCAGTTCCGGCGGCGCGCGAGCGGCGTGGCGAAGCGCGGATCCTGCGCGAGCTCGGGGCGCTTCATCGCCGTGAGGAGACGCTGCCAGAGATCGGGCGCGCCAACGCTCTGCACGGTGAACCATTCGCCGCCGATCTCGTGGATCAGCATGCCCGCGCGCGGCCCGGGATACTCCTCGCCGCCGTTGAGCATCGCGCCATACGTGATGTCCTCGGCAGCCACGAGGCACTCGAGCATCGAGACGTCCAGATGCGCGCCGCGGCCGGTGCGCGCACGCCGCCAGAGCGCGGCGCAGATTGCGCCGAAGGCGTGGGTGCCGGCGAGGACGTCGGCGGCCTGCAGATAGCTCACGCGCGGCTCGGCCTCGCCGTTGCGTTCCAGGTGCATGAGGCCGGACACCGCGCTGATGATGTGCGCGAACGCCTGCAGCGTGCGCCATGGGCCCGTCTGGCCGAATCCCGAGATCGAGCAGTAGACGAGATCCGGCTTCACCGCGGCCAGCGTCGCGTGATCGCAGCCCAGGCGCGCGGTGACGCCGGGCACGAAGTTCTCGACGACGACGTCGCTCGCCCGCGCGAGGTCCGCCACGACGGGCCGCGCCTCCGGACGCGTGAGATCCAGCACGATGCTGCGCTTGCCCACGTTGATCCGCACGAAGTACGTCGCCTGGTCCTCGCGCCCCGGCTCGAGCTGGCTGTAGCCACGCCGTGTGTCGTCGCCCTCGCGCCGCTCGATCTTGACGACATCGGCGCCGAGATCGGCGAGCAGGCGCGTGCAATAGGGACCCGCGAGCACGCGGGTGAGGTCGAGCACGGTGAGGCCGGCCAGCGGTCCGTCGGCGGTGATCACGGCCGCCTAGTCTACACGCGATGCCGCCGGCGACCTTTTCTCGCGCCGGCGACCTTTTCTTCCGCCCGCGCGTCGAGTAGTGTTACGGCCGATGCCGACCATTCCCGCCGCCGACCTCGAGCGTCTCGCCGCGGAGATCTTCGCGGCACGCGGCGTTCCCGGCGACGACGCGAGATGGATTGCGGCGCTGCTCGTGCGAGCCAACCTGCGCGGGCACGATTCCCATGGTGTCATTCGCGTGCCGCAGTACTGTGCCGCGCTGGCGGCGGGTCATCTGAACGCGACGCCGAAGATCGCGCTCGTCGTCGACACCCCGTCGGTCGTGGTGCTCGACGGCGACTTCGGCTTCGGCCAGGTCGTCGCGCGCCGCGGCACCGACCTCGCGGTGGAGCGTGGGCGCGCCCACGGGCTGGCCGCGGTCGCGCTGCGGCGCACGAGTCACGTCGGGCGACTGGCCGACTACGCCGAGGCGATCGCGGAGACCGGGCTGATCGGCATGCTGTGGGCCAACGCCAAGAGCGGCCTCAACGTTGCGCCGTGGGGCGGCAGCGGCAAGCGGCTCGGAACGAACCCCCACGCGATCGCGATTCCCGGTCCGAACGGCACCGTCGCGATGTCACACGACTTCGCCTCGAGCGTGTGGGCGGAGGGGAAGCTCCGCGTGAAGTTCAACCGCGGAGAAACGGTGCCCGCCGGCATCATGCTGAATGGTCGCGGCGAGCCCTCGACCGATCCGAAGGAGTTCTACACCGAGCCGCCGGGCTCGCTGCT
>Ga0066682_10000064_pt1 | contig 20782 bp, 23 predicted proteins | sample GraSoiAngelo_131_FD_65628 | JGI IMG/M metagenome (GOLD analysis project Ga0066682, IMG submission 65628) | Grasslands soil microbial communities from the Angelo Coastal Reserve, California, USA - 14_0929_02_30cm | ecosystem: Environmental > Terrestrial > Soil > Grasslands | place: USA... | reverse complement strand
TTTTAACGAGTCGTCAAGAAGGATTTGCTAGGCAATTAAGGGGATGCCTTCCAGATTCGAGATCAGGGCTAATTATGGGCGATTTCAAGGACTTAGGTTCATTTGATCTTGCGAGGCGGAGCCGATTATCACGCGTGCGTCAACGGCTTTGCAACCCTTCTCAAACGCAAGCAACGGGTTAACGTCCAGTTCCTGAACCTCTTCTAGATCCATGGCGAGCTGTGAAAGGCGTTCGATGCACTCTGCAATTGCTTCAATGTCCCGCGGCGGCTGACCCCTGAAGCCCTCCAATATCTTGCCTCCGCGAATCTGCTGAATCATGTTTCTAGCGCCAAGTTCTCTGATGGGAGCGAGACGGAAGGAAACGTCTCGATATGCCTCCACATAGATCCCTCCCAGCCCGAACATGAGCATCGGCCCAAACTTCGGGTCCCGATGAATTCCGATGATTGTTTCGATCCCACCAGTCACATACTTCTGGAGGAGAACGCCTTCGATTCGGGCACTCGGGGCGTTAGCCTTGACACCCTTCATTATCTCGTCAAAAGCCTCCCCAACATCCTGTTCGCTGTTAAGGTCGAGCTTTACTGCGCCAATGTCGGTCTTGTGCACGACATCCGGTGAAACGATCTTCATTGCAACCGGTAGGCCGATCTTCTTGGCAAGAGTGACGGCTTGCTGTCTTGTTCTCGCGAATTCGGTCTTGATGGCAGGCAATCCGTAAGCGCCTAAGAGACTCATAGCGTCGGTCTGGGGAAGATTCGTCAGACCGGCCTGTTTGGCACGCGCAAGGATTTTCCTGGCCTGAACCAGATCGACGTCAAAATGCTTCACCTGTGTCCTAGGCCTGTCTATCCACCGCTTGTACTCGGACATGGCAGCTAGCGCACGAACCGCTGATTCGGGAAAGGAATAGTTTGGAACTCCATTGGACTCTAGGACCCCGACCGCAGGCGTAACATCTCCCAACCCGAGAAGAGAAGTCAGAATCGTCTTTCCTGACTTTGGACCGACCGAGGCTATTGTCTCTGCCACCTTCTTGAGATCCACCATAGCTTGAGGAGTCAGGAGCACGAGACCGCAATCCACATCGTCGTCATTCAATGACCCTAGTGCGAGTTCGTACCTGTCTGCCTGAGCGTCACCGATGAGATCGATCGGATTGTTAACGGAGGCCTCCTTGGGCAGCCCGGCCCGCAGCTTGTTCTTTGTGGCTTCGGAGAACTGTGCGATTTGCAGTCCGTACTTTACACTGGCGTCTGTTGCCATTATCCCAGGACCTCCGCCATTGGTTATGATCGCCACACGATTTCCCTTCGGGAGAGGTTGTTTTGCGAATGCTCGGGCGTAGTCGAAGAGGTCGATTATGGACTCGACTCGTATCACTCCTGATTGTTTGAGGATTGCATTGTAGGCTTCGTCGGATCCCGCTAGCGCCCCTGTATGCGAAGACGCGGCCTTTGCTCCTTCCGGGGAAACGCCGGCCTTGACTGCAATAATCGGCTTCTCCTCAGTAACACGACTTACGGTGTCAACGAACTTCCGTCCATCGATTATGTCCTCGATATACAGGAGGATGACTTTGGTCATTTGGTCTGTGCGAAGATATTCGAGAATGTCGTTCTCATTCACATCCGCCTTGTTTCCCATACTGATGAACTTGGAGAATCCAATGTTCTCCCCACTAGCGTAGTCTAGGACCGCTTCTCCTAGAGCGCCGCTTTGAGAAGCGAAGGCAATCGATCCCTCCGCGGGCATTCCTGAGGCGAAAGAAGCGTTGAGCCTCACATTCGGATCAGCATTGATCACCCCCAAGCAATTGGGACCGATCATCCGCATCGAATACTTCTGCGCAATCGAGAAGACTTGACGCTCGAGCTCTGCTCCCTCAGGGCCAACTTCCTTGAACCCTGCTGAGATAATGACAAGGCCCTTCACTCCTTTTTTCCCGGACTCTTCAACAACACTCGGCACTATGGGAGAAGGAACTATCACGACCGCTAGGTCAACGGTCTCTGGCAGATCGAGGACTGACGGGTATGCTCGGACGCCACTGATCGAATGCTCCTTGGGATTAACAGGATAAACTGTACCAGTGTATTCGTTTAGGAGAATGTTGGTGAATGCTGCGCGTCCGACACTTCCTTGCCTATTTGAAGCTCCAATGACAGCGATGGACTTGGGCGAGAATAATGATTCAAGGTTTCCATGACGCTGCATTCGAAGGTCTCGAGCCATGAGTTCAGGGACTAAGATCTTGTCTTGGCCTGCTTGGCAGCAGTTCTTCCAGCCAGAATCGCAGCAGGGTATAGGACCTCTTCTTCTTCCTGAGAATGCTTCTCTAGGGCTTCGGCGAACCGGACCGCGGTAAGATGGCCCTCTTCCGCTCCAACTTTCTTCAGCCTCTCCAACACCTTGTACAACTCCTTGTGCCCATGTAGCATCCCAGGATACTCTTTCTCGAATTTCAAGGAGAGCGAGGAGGCTCGTCTGGCAGAAGCGTTGGTGAGTTTACCGTTGACGAGATCTTGAAGAATTCCGAGCAACGGTAGAGCTAGGCTTTCTTCTTTGTCAATGTGAGCCTTGAGGTCCTTGACGAGTTTCTCTGCTACGCTTCCCGTCTTTCCCGACAGGTTCTGAACTCCCATCAATAACTGCCAGATTTCTTGATGTTCCTTCTCCATGGACGCTGGAGCTGATAGCGGCATTAGCGTCGACGGAGGCTTGTTTTCCTACTTATCGCTATAGTACACTTTGAGGTACACGCAACTTGGTTTTTGGAGTTAGGCCCAGTTCAGGCCGATCTCAAACCCGCATGTATAGACAACACGAATCAAACCATCAGCTAAGAGGTTCGGATTCCTTGCCAGATCCGAGACTCGGAAAAAACGGGGATTAATTCGTTTCGGAGTTCTTTGAAGCTTTGAGGGTACACTGCTGGCCGCCTCAAGAGCGTGAGAATCTCTCCCTCTATTGCAGAGTACTTGTCGCTCCGCAGAGTAGACTCTTCGACAATCTCCATCGGCGGTTCCAGCAATGCTGCCATTCTTCTCATACCTCTCTACGAGGTAGTTGCAGGAGTTTTCTTGAGGGCGCGTCTCCAGGCGCCGACGAAGCCCAGTCCGCCTGCGAAGGCTCCGATGATAGCTAGAGCTGCGAATGGCGCGATGTATGACGGGTATCCACTTAGTACCTGCACGTGGACTTGGCCAAGTACTTGTCCGATGCTCCAGGTCGGGTTCTGAGCCTCCAAGGTTATGGTCAAGGCTCCTCCTCTGTAGCCGCCATTCATCATAAGCCATGTTGCTCCCACGACCCCGACATTCATCAGAACAAGATGAAGCCAGGCGAAAACGTTCGGCCAGCCCTTGTACGGCGCACGGAGATTGACTTCTAGGTGTTGGTAGAACAAGGCTGTTACAGCAGCCGCCAGGGGACCGAGCATGATGTAGCCGAGATAGCCAACAGTCAGCCATGTTCCAGCGCTTCCACCGGCAACAATCCTGGCCGGACCGGGGCTTCCGTAGACCGCGTCATAGAGGAGATACGATGTTACCCCGGTGGCGAGAGCACCTTGGACTATTGCGGCGATGATGAACCTGTTAGCCCACCTGCTTGTCGGTGAAACAGAGATCTGCCACTTAGTGTTGTCTGTTGCTCCTTGTTTGCCAAACTGAGAAGTACGGACGCCAGCACGAGATCTTCCGAGCTCTTTGTTAGTTTCATTAGTTTTTTCCATTTTTGTCTCCGACTGTTAATTGCGGGGTTTGTCATTTAGGAGACGCGTCCACAATGTGCAGAGGATGTGCTGGTTGTATCTCAATGAGATACGTCAGCGCCCGAGACGCCGGGAAGCCCTCTTGTCCAGGTTAAGCTCCGGAGTCTTGAAATGCAAAGTGCACATTTCGACATCATTGTGGACCTGCTCCTCAAATGTCCCCGCGGCAATGCTGTATCAAGGGATATCCTTCGAATATAGCATCAGCACGTTCCGACAATTCACGCGGGGCCCTGCCAGTCCCTTCTGCTCCAACTCATCGGGCAAGGGGAATCATCGATATCTCACGGATCACGCTTGCCGATGTTCCCATGGCGCTAGAAGAGAAACTTCGAAAATCCAAGGGGATTTTCTCCGTTCAGCTCAACGCTTTCTCGAAAAAGCTCACCGTCGAGTTTGATCCCTCAATCATCACTCTCGACAAGATTAGGAAGACCGTCACACGTCCACTTTGAACGAGAACGTGTTGGTAAATTCAATGCAAGCGGATCACTAAATCAATGTGTGACAGCACATCACTTGCTAGAACGCTCTCCCCAAACCAAGCACCCGCTAGTTCTCCGGCCTTCCCGACAATGAACGCCGCTAGTTTCGCCGCGTCGAAGGGGTTTCGGCCTCTGGCGAGATGCGCACCGGCGACCCCTGCGAGTAGATCACCGTAGCCCCCTTTGGTCATGTAAGGAGAACCGGCAGTGTCGAGATGGACCCTCTCTCCATCGGAAACAAAATCGACAGCCCCCTTCACGATAACTGTGGCTTTGTACTGTTTTGCGAGAGTTTGGACTGCAGTTTTCTTCGCATCGACGTTTTCAGGCCAAGGGCTCTTTGAGAGAACCTGGTATTCTCCCGCGTTCGGTGTTAGGAGTGCTTGCTTTCCCTTGATCGTATCCGGAGTACCGGCTATGGCGTGAAGGGCTTCGGCGTCCAGAACCATTGGCGTCTTACATCGTTGAATGATGTCAAGGAGCGCCCTGTGTGAGCCAGGGGTCCTTGTAACGCCGCATCCCATGACTAGTGAGTCAGCATTCTGAAGCAATTCAATTGTGATGTCTGGATCTGGAAAGGGCGTATCGCACGGCACAGTTATGAGATCAGGAGAATATCCTCCTACAATATCCGCGGCTCGCCTAGGTGCTGCCACGATGGCAAGATCTGCCCCAGCTCGCAAAGCCGCTAGTGCGTTGAAAGCCAAGCAGCCAGCGTAACGATCACTACCTCCGCAGATGACTACACGGCCAAAGTCGCCTTTGCGAACGTCTTTGGATCGGGAAGGATAGAATTCCCTGAGGTTGACCGCTTTCCTAGGTTGATTGTCCAGGTCCTGCCTTACGCGACGGTTTCTTCTACTGGGGGGCATTGGGAGGAATCTGGTCTGAATCGGTGTAGGAAGATAGAATTTAGGTTATGTTCTTGGTCTATCCCGATAACAGCCGCTAGAACCTAGCAGCGGCAGTTTCGGACCTAGGTCGAAAGCGACGGCGGGATGGGCTGTCTCGAGGTTTGGTCATGAGCCTCTTGATTTTTGACCCGATGTTTTCGAAGACCTCTTCGATGGACCAGCCTTCTTCGATGAACTCGACTTGGTGCTTGGGCATTCTGATAAGTACGTGAACCTCGAAATGCTTCCTCTCCTTCCCTTTGGCGAATGCCCTGACGGTGGCTCGGGCCTCACCGATGTCAGGATAGACATGGCTGAGAGACTCGATTGACTTTCGGAATTTCGTTTCTGCTATCGAAGACTCAGGGTCCTGACCTTCAAGGCCCACGATATACACCGGCAATGGGGTTGACACCTCCGGTGTTTGACCCATGACGATCGCTCACCTCACCACGAGAACTGGACAATGAGCGTGTGTGACGACACCGCTCGACACACTTCCAAGGAGCATTTTCTTGAAGCCGCCCATTCCCCTCGTGCCCATAACGATCAAGTCGATCTTCTCGGCGAGCGCGTGGTCGGTTATTGTTTGAACCACAGAGCCAATTGTCTCGCTGGTTTTGGGACTCGCCTTCACGCCCTTTTTCTCGGCTATTGATACAGTCCGCCCGACAACCTCTAGGGCAGCCTTTCTTGCATAAGCTTCGTACTCTTGAATGGCCTCCCCAGATGGAGATGGAGCAGAGGGAAACATGGTCATGTACTCGGGGTAGCCCCGAAAGGCGTACAGTACGTAAAGTTGGGCGTTGAACTTTTCCGCCAGATCCACTGCGACCTCGGATGCTCTTCGGGAGCCCTCAGACCCATCCACCGCTACTAGTATCCTCTGAAATCGAAGGGGTGACTCCGTTTTCGAACTCGGTTTTCCTATCGTGGTCATTGCCAAATTGCTTTCTTCCTTGGAGAGATAACTCCTCGCATTCTATTTAGACGAGGCGTCCACACTCACCATCCCAAATGCCTCTTGTATCTCAAAGAGATACAAGAGTCTAGCGGGATTGAAGGCGTGATAGAGAGCAAGTTCACATTGTGTGCGCATAGGCAGGCTAGGGAAAACTGGTGAGATAGCTTACCGGAGAATCCGCCCTCTCTCGCTGACCCGTCCATTGGACTGTTGCCATCCCGCAAGAGTACACGTACTGTCATGGTAGTGAAGGATGCGACATCAGACAATTCTGACTGGGAAAAAATAGATAGCTCCCAAAGAGTGGGTCAGTACTTCACCAAATAGTAAGTAACGAGTGCGAAAATTGACCCGGACGTCCTCCAAAGCCTTGGCTTGCAGACAGTTAGACAGCCCTACCAAAAGGCCTCTTGGCCGAACCTCACGTCACGATGATTAAGAAGCTCAGAATCCTGAGCAGAGCACGGAAGCGTCAACAGAACTCTCCTTAAGAAAGTCCTTTATCCCCCTCGAAAGTAAGGTCGGCTTCATGAGTAATCTGAAAACAGAACTCGAACACATCAAGCACCACATCAAGTACCCGGCGAACAAGACACAAGTCATGGCAGCCTGCAACAACATGTCGGACGTCCCATCGATCGACAAGGACTTTGTCGCCAAGTCTCTTCCTGACAGCAACTACAAGGGCCCAGAAGACGTCGTAAAGGCCCTCCTCAACAAAGTCTAAGCATCCTCGAACTTCTCCCTTTTTTCGTTAGACCCAGTCCATCGTCCGCTCAATCTTCTGTGAGCAAAGCTGTCTAGAAGCTGAATATCACTGCTCGGTCTGAGGTTTTGGCTTTCGGCTGGACCCCTGCCGCGACAAAAGCCTCGCCAATGTAGTTCGCGAGAAACGCAGACCACTTCGGACCAAGTTCATGCATCAAAGTGATCGTCCAGCGTTCATTCTCGTTCTTCTCGTAGTACTCGAACAGATTGGCATAAGCTGAGAGATCATGAATATACTCGATCACAGTGTTAACGGTAATCCTTCCCCACTTTGATGCGATCAGAGCTACGGGAGCACTCTTCCCAGCGGCTGCACCGGCCTTACCGAGACTGTCTTCCGAGGCCATGCCCAAAATCTCGCCGAAGGTTTTCCGACTGAGACGGAGGGCATTGACTCTCTGAAGGAATCTCCCGAACTCAGAATAGTCAAGCAACAGCTGATTTACGAGAGTATTGACACTGACGCTCTGACGGGCAGCCTCCTCTTGAAGAGCTCCTAGGGCCTTCTCGTTTACTCTGAAGGACTTGGCAACTGTCTTCCCTTCACGAGGCATGAGATTACTTCGCCCACACGTTCAATTTCTCGGATATTATGCTTCCCATGAGATAGTCGCAATACAATTCGCTAGTTCTGTACTCAATGTGCACGGTCTCTATATCTACGACGACCATAGATGAAGGCGTTATGTTAATGGAAAAAATCTGGACAAAACTTTTAGCCGGCAAAAATTCGAGCCTACAACTATGACTCAATCAACTACAAAGCAATGGTCCACTGAAAAACTACTGCTCGTGATAAGCATGATCGCGATTCTCGCAGGCGTTGCCATCGGAACAAGTGTCGGATACGCTGTTCGCTATGAAGCACCAACCACCCGGACGTTCTACCTCTTCAACAGCTCCCTGAATTTTGACGAAGAACTGTGGGGGGTCTCTCATGATACTTTTTCCCCTGACCGAATCACTGTAAACAAGGCTGACAAGGTCGTCATCATCTACCGCAACATAGAAGACGCAAACGAGGACCACACCTTCACCATGCTGGACACGCCCTACACGTTTGATGCGGTCGTTCACGTAGGCCGAAATGAGACAACGCCAGTACTCAGTTCCACATCCGACTTGACGAGTGTAAACCTGCACCAAAACCAGACCGCTGTCATCTCCTTCACGGCCAGCTGGGGCGGAGTGTTCCAATACCGCTGCATCTACCACTACCCCACGATGACCGGATACCTCGTGGTGCTGGGCTAAGGAGTCAATCAAAATGCAAACGCTGAAAGATCCTGCAATGCTTCGGTGGAGCGCAACGGCCCTCATCTTCGCCACTGGCCTCCTCGATATATACTATGGTAACTCCTTCGCTGGCTTCTTCGAGAACCTCTGGTACGTGATGGGATCGATCTACATCTTCACCGCCGCAGTCATAGCGGCAAAGTTCGAGCCAAGATTTGCCCAACCAGCAGTATTTGGCTACGCCATCTTCCTCTTCGTCCTCTGGGCAACTACTGCCCTTGGAACAGGCGCTGGCCTAGACACTGTGGCCTACGTGGACAAAGCGATCGAAGCCCTGCTCGTGGTCAACATGGCCCTCCTCATCCGCAGTTCTCGCAGCCCAAACACTCTCAGCTAAGTCCACAAATTCCCTTGGGGGACCCGTCAGGGTCCCACTTTTTGTGTTGGCAAGATTCGTGACAAAACGATAAGTGTTGTTTTGGACCCGTCGTGCCAAAGCAATCCTTCCGTGCAGTTCCCTTGCCTAGGCTCCTCCTGTGCTACAACCCAGTCGGGAATTGAGTCGACAAGTCTAGAAGGAACTGGAGGACAACGAGAACGCAAGCAAATCTTATAGGTCGTCAGAGGATGTTCGCGAGCAACGCGGACAATGCTGGTCATCTTCAGCCCTAGATGAGGCGGTAGACTAGGGACGACTCCAAGAGCAAGCTCTGTCGGTAATTCGAACAGAGCAACAACTCCGCGAAGAGTGATGCCTCGAAAGGCGGAGGAAGCTACGGAGGACTATCTGGAAATGATCAATCTGCTCGTCGCAGAGAAAGGTTTCGCTTCAACATCGGACATAGCTGAGCGAATGGGCGTCTCACAACCGACGGTGACGAACATTCTGAAGAAACTCGACAAGCAGGGATACATCACATACGAACGATATCGAGGAATGGCTCTAACAGAGGCAGGAAAGAACGTAGCACGGAAGATGAAGGACCGTCATCAGACGTTGGTAAGCCTCCTTATGCTGATCGGTGTTCCGGAGCGAATCGCGGTGGAGGACGCAGAGAAGATCGAGCACGGACTTCACGAGCAAACGGTTCGCAAGTTACAAGAGTTGATTGAACATCTCAAAAAAGGCTAGACTACGATCGAGACGAGGGGACGATGAACGTCTAACCTCACGATCGACCGTCTCGAAGTGGGACCCCGAGAATAGACAACAACTATGGGACGAATATTGTGTAGAGTAGGAAGCTATTGAAAGCCATAATCAACGCAACTGTGACTATGGCTAGGACGAGGGTGGTCCTTCTATTGACGAAACCTGCCATGAACTTTCTCTTTGAGGTATAGTAGACGAGAGGAATCATCGGGAGAGGGATCATGAGACTTAGAATTACTTGGCTGTAGACGAGCAGACTAAGCGGGTCGAGTCCGAGCAGTATTGCGAACGTGGTTGGAAACACGTTGATAACTCTTGTAACTATTCGTCTGGCCCATACGTTCCAGTGCTTCCCGATCAGTCCCTCCATTATGACTTGGCCTGCTATTGTTCCAAGCGCCGAGGAGGAGAGCCCCGATGCGAGCAGAGTCAGAATGAAGATGATGGCGATGGCCGGCCCGAATAACAATTCGATTCCATGGACAAAATCGCTGGTCGTAATATTCGTGTTTGGATAGAGCGGTGTGGCGATAAGGAGTATTCCCGCATTAACCACAGATGCAATTGTTAGAGCAATTACGGTTTCCTTGAGATGGAATTTCCTCGTTCTCTCTATCTCTCCGGTCGAATACGGGTGATGATTGCCGGGTTTCATTGAGTCGGTGATTGAACTCCCCAAGGTTCCCTCTTTGACCCTCCGTCCTATGAGGTCCATCTTGTTTTTCGAAAGCCAAGAATGAACAAACAGCGCGTGTGGCATTACGGTTGCGCCGATTATTCCGACTACTATTAGGAGAGCGGCGTTGCTGGATGCGATGGGTACCACGGAATGATACGCGACTTGGGTCAGGTCAGGTTTGACGACCACCAAGTTGTAAAGGATACCAAAGACGAGAACGCTGATCAGCATGGCGAAGTATTGCTCTATGAGGCGGAATCTTTTCCCCATCATAGCGAGCAAGAGGATTACATCTAGCGCGCCGAATATTGACGCGTAAAGAAGTGGAACCCCAAAGAGCAGATTGAGACCCAGTACAGTGCCCAGGTATTCTGCCAGGTCCGTGGCTGCAACTGCTGCCTCTGCCGCGAGCCAGTAAGGAACAACAAATCTGCGCTTTACAAGCGACATCCTGACCAATTCAGGAAGCGAATAACCAGAGACAATTCCGAGTTTACCGGAGAGGTACTGAAGCAGCATCGCCATGCCTCCAGCAAACCAGGCGGCCCAAAGTAGATCGTACTTGAAGGCCGCACCAGCTGCAATATCGGTGCCATAGTTGCCTGGGTCCATGTATGCAATGGATACCATGAGTGCTGGTCCAAGCCAGAGAACGAAACTACGCAGGGAAACTCCCTTCGCGGTTTGCTGAACTGGCGCATCGGCCAGAACCTGCTGTTGCGCCTTTGTGCTACTTTTCCACGGGAACCGCAAGATACAATTTACCGATCGAGTGGTATACTCGTTTTCAGGGACTAAGTTGATGCTAATAAAGCTAGGCTAACCTAAGATCTCCCACACCCGGGCCGTGGATAGGACCGCCAGCGATCCATCCTGTAGAGGGGTGTCCCAGTTTCTCGATCCGATCCCCTCTACATATTAGGCGTTCCATACAACAAGAAGAAATTGACATGCGATACATTTTCGAGAAGGCAATCGATCTGACACATGAGCTTCACAACGGCATGCCGATCTATCCAGGTGATCCATCTCCCAGCTTCATCAGCTACACCACATTGGAGAAAAATGGAGTGAATCTTACCAAGCTAACACTTGGCTCACACACAGGCACCCATATCGACGCTCCCCGACACTTCATTCCGGACGGAATCGGCGTGGACAGGATTCCCCCGAACAAACTGGTCGGAGAAGCATACGTTTGTGATATGTCGAGCAAACCAATCGGTAGCGGCATCACGGATCTAGACCTTCACAAGAACCTCGAAGGAAAAGTTGCTGAGGACGACATCGTGGTCTGCTTTACAGGGTGTAGCGAGCATTGGGGCGAGAAATCAGTAAGCTCGAACTACACCTATCTTACTGGGAACGCGGCCGAGTATTTGGTCTCGAAAAAGGTCCGGGCCGTGGGCATCGATTTTCTCAGCGTGGAAAAATTCCGCGCACTGGACCCTGTAGCCCACAAGACCCTTCTAGGAAACGGAATATTCATCATAGAATCCCTCAGCAGAGAGACCAAACAGTTTGTCGGGAAAAGAATCCTGATGATATGCATGCCCATCAAGCTTCAGAATGGAGACGGAGCACCCTCAAGGATAATCGGCGTGCCGATTCGCGAAGACTAGCACGGGACCTGATGGAGGGTCCCCCTATGTTCGCGGGACTTTTGGCAATAGGATTCGGCTATACAGAGTCCATCTTCCCTAGGCTCCTCCTAGCGTCACTATCAAATCAGTAAGAAAGCCGGCGGACAGCCCAACGAATATTCCTATCATTAGGATCTGGTTTGTTGTCTGTTTTCTTCCCGAGTTGTACATCAGCATTGAAACATACAGAATCGCACCACCGGCAAGGCTTAGGAATAGCACATACGTGAAAACGGAGGTCCAAAGACTCCCGACCACGGTGCCGATGAACGTCGGGCCACCACCGACTAGCCCCGCTACCGCTAGAAAGCGTGCCGTAGGCTTCTTGATGAGTCCGGCGAGTGGACCGGCGATCCCGAAACCCTCCGTGGTGTTGTGAGCACCAAAACCAACTATGAGGAGCAACGCTAGCCCAACGGATCCTGCTGCATAGGACTGGCCGACTGCTAGACCTTCGCTGAAGTTGTGAGCTCCTATGCCGATCGCTATCATCATCGCAAGCCTGTAGGGATGATGTTCCTGGAGAATCTGGATCTGTTGAGCCTGCTCAGCCGCACTTAGACGAGAAGTCTCAGGTCCATTCTGTAAACGTGCCTTTACAATCGGAGGCGCCTTTGCCATGTATTTCGCCTCGTACGCCACCAGCCCTAACAGGCCTATTGCAAGTCCTCCGAAAACGGCGATGAGATCGGTTGCAGCGTCAGCAATGGACCAATTTACTGCGACCATGCTTGACCCAGCGCATGTTGCAGTGTTTCCTGTAAAAGCGCTCGATGCAACGCATGTCGCGGTGTTCCATGCGTGGCTGAACACGTCGATTACGAGGAACAGTAAGATGCCGATCGACAGGGCGTTGAGGAAGCCTTTCTTGCGTGAGCTTACATTTTGGAGAATTGCCAGAGGGAGGCCGAGAAAGATTGTGAAGCCAGCTATGGCACCAAGCAACAGAAGCTGTGCGTAGTCAATCAATCCGTGGCACGGAATACCGGACGATTGGCCCCCATGTTATAACTTATGTCATAATTGATCTTGAGACGTTTGAGACACCTTAGGAAACAAGGAGTTCCCTAACTGATCGTCCCTCAAAGTCTCTCTTTTCTGCAACTTTTCTTTTCCTCTAACCATTATGCGACCCCCCGGGGTGGTCGATTTTCCCGCGCCCCCCTTCGTGACCATCGTTCCTCCCGTAGGGCTAACTAAATACCAGAGCCAACCTGGGGTAGGATGAGCCTCCCCTTGCAAGAAACCCTTAGCCCCGACCTGGTCAGGCTCGCCGCCAAGTCTGCAAGGGACGAGTATACAGACGGCGCTGTCTACCAAATGCTCAGCCGGCATGAAAAGAACCAGTCGTTCAAGAAGGCACTAGAAGATCTCGCCCGCGGCGAGCAATCGCACTACGAATTCTGGAAAGCATATACATCCGCTACCCCTGTTAAGGTGAACAGGCTCAAGGTCTACTTCACCCTCCTCCTTCGCCTCACCCTCGGCCTAACCTTCACCATGAAATTCCTAGAGAGACACGAGGACGCTCTCCACGAACGCTACCGGCAGATGGTGAAGAACATCCCACCAGCCGACAAGGCAAGGTTCGAAGCCATGATGGAAGAAGAGGAACATCAAGAGAGCTACTTGATGGGCGAGATCCACGAAGGACGAGTCAAATACATGAGCTTCATCGTCCTCGGGCTCGCGGACGCAGTCGTCGAGATATCAGGAATCCACGCCGGCTCGCTCGGAATATTCAACCGAACAGAGCTCGCTGGTCTAGCGGGTGTTGTCGCAGGAATGGCCGCGTCCATAGCCATGGCATCCGCCGCCTACGCCCAAGCCAAACAGGGCTTCGAAGGATCAGCCAAGTGGAGCGCAATCTACACTGGAGTATCATACATGGTCACAGCCATACTCCTCGCCCTACCATACTTCCTCACCGGTTCAATGGTCACCGCCTTAGGGGTCTCCTTAGTCGTCGGAGTAGCCCTAGTCGCCGCGATGACCTACTACGATACGGTCATATCAACGAGAAAATTCAAGAGACAATTCGGAGAAATCGCTGGAATCATATTCGCGGCTTCCCTCGCTCTCTACATAGCAGGAACCCTAATCAGATATTTCCTACCAGGTATCGGAATCTGAAAAACAAGGCTACGAGGCAACCTGCTTCAGACGCTCTAGGAGCGTCATGCCCCGTCTCAAAGTTCCAAGTGATCCCTTCGCCGCGTCCCTCTCTGTGAACCTAGAGGACCCGTCTGGCTTTGACTTCCCGCCGAACACAAGAACGGGAACAGGATCATCGCTATGCCCTTTGTCCTCCACAGGAGTGGAGTGATCACACGTCACTGCTACAACAAGATCTTTCAACCGGGGCGATTTTGCCAACATGGCGAAGAAACCCTCGTCAAGTTCCTGAATCCTCTCCCTCTTCAGATCGAACAATCCATCATGCCCCGGCTCGTCAGGACCCTTCAAATGAACGTACACGAACCCATACTTTCCGACAGAGTCTAAGACGAGCTCGGCACGCTTACGATAATCGTCGGGTCGTGTCCCAGGATCTAATTCCTTAACATCCATGCCAAGCAATCGTCCTATGCCTAGTTCAGCAGGAAGATCCGCCACCATCAAAGGGTCCAAACCCCACTTCGCCTGAAATCCTTGGACGTGCGACTTCGAAGTTCCCGCGTCCCGCATCAAAACAAAATTAGCCGGAACCATACCCTTTCTCCTCCTTGCTTGGTTCACAGGATGATTATCTAGAATCGTTCTAGCTTTGAAGCCGAACTCGTTAACCAAGGCCGCGGTCACAACTGCCTCGTCAGATCCGTCTAGCGGCTCGCACCTTGGAATATCATACTCCTTCACGCCAGGTTGAGCCAGACTGATGTTGCCCTTCCTAACATAGGCGGGATCAAAGTTGGAAATGCTCGATGAAAACCGACGCCCAGCTGAACGGAAGACAACCACCGCCCGATGACCGACGGTAGGCTTGAAGACAAACCGGACATCAGACTTGAGATGCAGTTCTTTGTTCAGAGCAGCGCCGAGCTCTTGAGCCTCGGGAGTAGAGAGATTTCTGCCGGCTCTCCTGTCCACAAGCTTGTCAGCTTTGACGGTCGCAAAGCCGGCCCTCAGTGCGAGATCGCCATCATGAAATTCGACGCCCGCACCAAGAGCCTCAACCACGCCCCTGGACAGATGAGTCTCAAGCGGATCATATCCTAGTAAGGAGAAAACGCCGGCGTCACTCTCAGGAGCAATGCCTTCCCCAACAGTGTACATCCGTCCCATACTACCTCGCCCCGCTAAAGCGTCTAGGTTCGGCGTGGAAGCCTCCTCTAGAGGCGACTTCGTGGGAACAACCCTACCACTTGCGCCGTCGAGCACGACCATGACTATTGGGAGCATTGTCGGGAACGCCTTCGGTTTCGATGTTAGGAATTGGTAGAAAAAGAAGCCCTAAAAGAACAAGCACAATGTTCGTTCCAGCTGAACCAGCCCTGTCTAACAGCCCAACCAGCCACATCTCCCATCTCAAACGGACAGCCCTTACCTCCCAGCTCAAGGAACACATGGACAAGGATGTCGTCCTAGCCGGCTGGGTCCACGACGTCAGAGTCCTTGGAGGAATATCCTTCATCCTCCTCCGCGACATGAGCGGAATCGTTCAGGTGACCGCCCCCAAAGCCAAAGTCAGCCTTGACATCGTCAAGGAGATCGGCACACTCCACCAAGAAGACGTGATCCTCGTCAAAGGCAAAGTCGTCTCCAGCAAGATCGCCAAGAAAGGAATCGAAGTCATCCCCGAACAACTCGAAGTAGTGAACAGAGCGGAGACACCACTACCTCTCGACCCAAGAGGCGTCCAGAACACTCTCCTAGAAACCAGGCTCAACTGGAGATTCCTAGACTTTCGCAGCGAAGAATCCAACGCCATTTTCAAAATCCAATCAAAAATTCTCCAAACGTTCCGAGAATTCTTCGCCACCCGACACTATGTGGAGATACAACCCCCTGTAATCATAGCCTCGGCAAGCGAAGGTGGAGCTGAACTCTTTTCTCTCAAGTATTTCGAGAAGGACGCCTACCTCGCCCAGTCACCCCAGCTCTACAAGCAAATGTGCGCCATATCCTTCGAGAAGGTCTACACCGTTCTACCAGTGTTCAGAGCGGAAAAGTTCGAACAGCCCACTCATCTCAATGAGGTCCGACAGATGGACATCGAACAAGCATTCTCAACAGACGAGGACGTCATGAAGGTCCTTGAGGAATTTCTCGCCGAATGCATCAAGAAGATTGAGGAGTCATGTCATGACGAGCTTGGGAAAATCGGCCAGAAACTCGAAACTCTGCACTTGCCACTGAAGCGAATGCAATACAGGGATGCAATCGAACTTTTGCGGAAGAATGGTGAAGACATACAGGTTGGAAATGATTTCTCCAAGACCCAGGAGAAGAAGCTCTCACAGCTACTGAAGGAGGAAGCATTTTTCATCGTTGGCTGGCCATCAGAACAGAAGGCGTTCTATGCAATGCCTGACCAAGACGGCAAGACTTCTAGGGCCTTTGACATGATCTATCGAGGATTGGAGATCGCGTCTGGAACCCAACGCATACACATTCCAGCTCTGCTGATCGAACAGTTGAAGTCGAAAGGACTGAACCCTGAGAACTTCAAGTTCTACGTCGACTCTTTCAGGTACGGTGCCCCGCCCCACGCAGGCTGGTCCATTGGATTAGAGAGATTGACAATGAAAATGACAGGCCGGGAAAACATCCGGGAAACAACGATGTTTCCAAGAGATAGGAATCGGCTAAGCCCTTAACGCGTATTCCACGAGCCTATGCAAAAGTTTCCACTCCGTCGGATAACGCGCGAAATCGCGCAGCCATTGGGTCCTTCGAAGCTTTGAGGGTGAGAGTCGACCTGCTCAGCGAGCATATGACTTCTTTCGAGAAAGACTCATCGATCATGAGAGCTCGTTCAGGCTCTTCTTGACTATGGTTCTCTCCCTCAGAAGATAGTAAGTGGCCTGCCTTGACCTGAGGCTTATCCTGGCTATTCCTTCGGTAACAAGTCGGATGAGTTTAGTTGGATGAGTATCGACATCATGCCACTGCCATCCTTGACCGTCAGACGATCCCTCGGCCTCCTCATGAGCAACAGCTAGCCGAAGGGTCTTCTCGTATTCCGGATATCGTCCGAGGAACAACTTGACCTTCTCGTGAGACGCCGTTCTATCTCCTTCCATCTTGGTTTCCAACTAAGCCATTACCTCACATCTGAAGGAGAACATGAGCGGAGATAAATCTAACTCGACACGTTGTTAAGATTCCGCTCGCCAAATCCCATTGAGAATAACATAAGTTAAAGGCTTATCCCATGCTTGGCCGAGGTGATTCTTGTTGCCCGATGGGGGCGATCCAGGTCTGCCAACTCCAAAGACGATCCCAATGTAGACAAAACCTTGAAAAGTTTCGACTCCCCCCTATCTTCTTCGGACCATATTTGAGCCATATTGCTCCAGAAGAATACTTGGAGAAGATCAATCGCTTCGTCTCCTTCTTGGACCACCAAAACGTCAAGATCATCATGGCGATGAGAAAATATGGCCTAAGAAACCTCCAGCTCATAGCTAACAAGACAAACATTCCCCGACCGACAGTCCACGCGAGAGTCTCCAAACTCGAAAAAGAAGGACTTCTTCGAACTTGGATCCACCCCGACTACGCGAAACTAGGCCTAGTGAGAGCCATGGTCTTCCTCACAACAAAGCCGGGCAAGGAACTTCTTGCTCCCGAAGCACTCCGGGTCCCAGGCTACTGGTTGAGACTCATCAGGTGCATGGGAGAATGCAACGGCTACTACTCGACACACGCGATCCCCCTCGAGAAACGCTGGGATTTTGAACAATACCTCGAAAGGATAGTCGCGTCAGGAATCGCAACGGAATACCGACTTCTATGGCTAGAAGAAGCAGGCTCGCCACTCCCAGACTTTAGCTACTATGACACAAAGAAGAAAACGTGGACATTCGACTGGCCGAAATGGCTCGACGCTTTAGCCGCAAAACCAGCACAAGCTCAACGGAAGGAAACCCCTCCACCGAGTCCATTTGACAAGAAAGACCTGATCATTCTCAAGGAGTTGATCAAGGACGGCCGAACAAAACTGACCGAACTGGCGCAGTTGTTAGGTATGACAGTCCCAGCTGTCAAATATCGTTTCGACAATCTGGCGCAATCTGGATTCATACGCGAATACGTCATCGACATGCTGCCTTTCGCTCCTGAAATCTCCGACCTCTATGAGATGGTCCTGGATTTCCAGACGCGGGAGGGCTTGGCCCTTGGGGAGAAGGTATTGAGCAGTCTTCCAATCGTCTTGACTCTTTCCCGCGTGGAGAGTGCCAATTCCATTTCAGTCAGAATCTATCTTCCCCGGACCCAGATGAACAATCTACTCTTGATGTTCTCCGCCCTGACCAGGAGGGGAGTCCTAGCAGGATTCACCTATGTCTTGCTTGACCCTATGACAATCAGAACACAGACTTTCGCCTACAAGTTCTACGAGGATAGCACCGGATGGCGATACGACAACTTGGAATATTTTGAAGAGCTAAGGAAGGTGTCATCTGCCTTCGATAAGGAGGATGGTATGCGGGTAATTTTCCAAACTGCGCCGGTCCCGAGCTTTCAGTAGATGTGCTAGCGCTGAACTAGCCTCAACAGCAAACCGGTCCGGATTAGAATTCGGCTACATCATACTGACAGGTAGGCCCTTCGACGGCTGGAAGGTGACTGCGGGATGTTCCGCTTTGTCGAGAGATGATGCAAGTTTGCGGAGAGCGGCTAGGTATTCGTGGTTGTCATAACGCCATCCCGACTTGTCGTCGAAGGCCTTGTAGTGGAAGGTCTGAGATTGGATCGTCATTGGATCGAGCAACATGTAGGAGAACCGATCTATCGCGCCTCCCCTGACGAGAGCCGATAGCATGGTCAAGAGATTGTTGACCTCCGTTCTAGGGAGGTAGACTCTGAGGGTTATCGAGTTGGTCCCTTTTATTCGTGAGTAGTTCAAGACGAACGGTAGGCGTTTGAAGAAGTTCTCCTTTGCGATCATCGCCTTGTGTTCACCGAAGTCCAATCTAACCTCGTAGAGATCCGATATCTCCGGCGGGTAGGGCAGGACTTGGACAACGTAGTCCTGTAGGAAGCCTCGTCGGGCGAGGTTGTCGAACCTGTACTTAGCTGCGGGAAGGGTCATTCCTATCAGTTGGGACAGCTCGGAGAGCTTCTTTCTTGCATCCTTCATCAGTTCTTTGAGGATCAACAGGTCGTTCTTGTCAAAGTCATCCTTCGATGACTCCTTCTCCTCAGGAACATTTTGCACACTCTTACCTTTCATGAACAGACTGAGCCAAGCTGGCCAGTCAAACCTCCAGGCCCTCTTCTTGAAATCATAGTATTCGAAGTTGGGAATGTGGGAGTGGTAGTCGCCCAGCCAGAAGATCCTGTAGCTGGTGGCGAGGCCCGATGAGACAATCTGATCGAGATACTGAACAAAGTCCTGTCTGTTTTCGACAGGAACGGCATGTTGTGAGTAGTATCCGTTGCATTCGCCCGTGCATCTTGCGATCCAGAGCCAGTAGCCGGGAATCTTGAGGGCTTCGCTAGCTATGACCTCTCGACCTGGCGATGGAGTCAGTAGAACCATCGACCGGGCCAATCCGATCTTGGCAAGATTGGGGTAGGTCCAAGTGTCGAGCAATCCCTGCGTACCGAGCTTGTTAACGCGGGTGTAGACTGTGGGATATGGAACGCCCGATTTTCGGGCAATCGATTGAAGGTTTCGAGGCCCGAACTTCTTCATCGCGCCAATGATCTCAACGTTCTCATCATCTAGTAGGGACATTATCTGGTGGATCCGCTGGAAATACTCGTCTGCCAACTGGTAACTCAAGGTGAGGCCGGGTTACGGGAGAAATGGGGGTTATAGAAACTTTGGAAAGGTCCCAGAATTGACCTTGGGTAGATTGAACTTTAGCTCGACCTGGTGAAATTAGAGCAACAATTGTAAGAATGCCAAGAAACCGCCCAAAAATGAAACGGTCCAGTCCCTCAACACTCAACAAACACCTTCTAAATTGGGAAGGTGAGGTTGAAACTAATTGATCGCCTCCGAATAGAGGGTCTAGGAGCTAGCCAACTGTCCGAGGAGTAGATCCGTGATCATAACTCTCTTCGCCTTCGAGGGCCCGATCAATGATGCCTATCATGTTCTCAGCGAGTTCTGTGAATTTTCTGGTGAGCGGATCCTTCTGATGTTCAAGAACAAATACTCCCCGGCTGAGGTTTTCGAAGACGTCCGAGTTGAAGGGTAGAGCTGTTAGGACTTGGAGATTGAAGAGGCTTGCTATTTTCTCTCCGATCTTCTTGGATTCATTCTCTCCCACACTGCTAGGTATCATGTTGAGTATCAAAACCACTGGCTTCCTCAACTGGGTCGCTACTTCGTTCATGACGCCGCTTCCGAACATGTCCTGGTGATCAACCCGGGACAAGAGAACTACGACGTCGCAGACCGCCATGGAGACGATTGTGTCTTTTTCTATTCCAGGATGGCTGTCGATTAGGAGATAGTCAAGCTGGTATTCCGTAGCTAGGCTGTAGAGAACTGCTTTGAAACGGCTCAGATTGAAGCCGGTGTCGACCATTTTGAGAATCTCCTCGAGCCTGTGGCCTGCTGGACAGAAGAGGAGACATCCCGAATCGATTCCAAGCCTATGGGTTAGATCAAGAACAGCATCCCTAATGGGAATGGCAGACTGGAGAACATCGTTTATCGTCACCTTGATCTCAGCGTCAGATATTCCGAAGATCACGTGCAGTCCGGGGCCTTCCAGGTCAAGGTCGATCACGGCAACCCTCTTACCCAATCGCGCGAGTGTAACTGCAAGATTGGCGCTGACTGTGCTTTTCCCAGTCCCGCCTTTGAAGGATTGAACAGCTAGTATAGTTGCTAAGCCTATCACCAGTCCGATTGACTCATCTCGGAATCGTTAGACCGAGCGACGAGAGCGTACCACTCAACTAAAGCTGCACGTTACTAGTCTAGAGAGGCAAGAGTAGCTTGCAGCCAAAACACGCTCGTTCCCGTGATTCCACTACAGACACGAACACACACAC
>Ga0066682_10000048_pt1 | contig 21690 bp, 17 predicted proteins | sample GraSoiAngelo_131_FD_65628 | JGI IMG/M metagenome (GOLD analysis project Ga0066682, IMG submission 65628) | Grasslands soil microbial communities from the Angelo Coastal Reserve, California, USA - 14_0929_02_30cm | ecosystem: Environmental > Terrestrial > Soil > Grasslands | place: USA... | reverse complement strand
CGCCGGCGCCTTGTCGCCCTTCATATTCCCGGGCCCCAAGCCAAAGGCATGCCAGGGTTGGCTGACGACCTTGCACCGTCTCGCAACTGCTCTTCCGGGAAGGCGCCGTGGTCGACGAGAGGACGCGCATGCCGCGTACCCACTTCGTGCTCGAGTGCGGCGTTTTACAGCGCGTCGCTACAAAACGCAGCGGTTGGATTCTGACGTCTCGGCGCCGCCGACGGAACTGTGCTGTGGTCGACGAGACGAGGCACATGCTGCGTACCCACTTCGTGCTCGAGTGCGGCGTTTTACAGCGCCTTGCTACGAAACGCAGCGGTTGGATCCTGATGTCTCGTCGTCGCCGACGTCACGGTCGCGCCTTGTTCACTCGGTTCGCGCGTCAGAACGAAGACATAGCGTGATGGCGGCGCTGACCCCGGGCGCGAGCCGGCGCTGGCAAGCGAATTGCCAGGGAACGCCCGACAGGGAGGTAAACATGAAACTCAAAGCTGTCCAACCGCTACCGTCGATCAAGCTCGCCGGCCGCGTACCCGGCGACCTGCATGCCGACCTGATCGCGTACGCGGCGTACTACAGGGAGGCGCTCGGCGAACCAATTGATCCCTGGCCGCTCGTGGTTCAGATGCTCCGGACCTTCATGCACTCCGATCGCGCCTTTCGGGCGTGGCGTCGTCAGCACCGCACCGGCACCGCGTCCCGTGTCGACGGGATGCAGAGCGACGGGCGGGAGAGCGGGTAGCGACGTGGAGACGATTCTCTGAAGGTGAGGAGGGACCGCAAGATAAACGCGGAGGGCCGGATGGCTCGTAAGTGCGCGCGGCTATTAAGCGGCGCACGGCCCTCTATGAGTGCGCGCGCCATTCGCCCTCTCGGCGCGAGGGCCGTACGAGGGCCGTGGTAAGAGGGGTTAAAGAGGGACCCGCGCAGGCTCATCAGCCGGTCCGCGACGCGGCCGCTGGGCAGACCGTGAGGCGGTCGGCGGAGCGATCGACCTGTGACCGCTCCCGGTCCGGGCGCTGTGCTCGTTTGTGGGCCGGTATGGTGCCTTGAGGTGAACTGGCGGCGGGCCCAGAGCGGATCAGCGGCGGACCGATGGCGGGCTAGCGACGGAACCAGGGAGAGCGAGGCGGGACGAAGAGGGGATACTAGCGCAAGATAAAGAGTCACCTCACGTGCGGCGTAAGTCAGCATCGCCTCGAAGGCAGTCATGAGGCACGCCCTTTCTGCGGTACTTCGTGGTTCTCCAACCAGCGCGGCGCACGTTCGGTGTAGCTGGGCGTGCTGTTCGACATCCGACCGGACTGTCGTCGGCGTACCGACCGCGGGCGTACTCCTTACTGTGATCCTTGGTTCGGCCGACAAGTGAATCTCTTCTCAAATGAGCCACGCGCGATACCGAACGACCGCGCGGCCCCCCGGCGGGACGCAAGACCCTTTGAACTTCAACGTTCGGCTGTGCTCGGTGACGATCCTGACGACGTTGTCCGGCACGCCCGACGGGATCTCTGCCGGGATCTCTAGGGTGACCTTCACGTTGACGCCGACCAGCCCAGCCAACTAGGCGATTACCTCGTCAGCGACTCGGCCCGCATTGCGGCCCACACGGGTGGGATCGAGGGCAACGCTGCCGTGGAAGCGCTTTGGGACGGGCAGCGCTGTCGGCATCAGGCGAGGCGGCGTCGCGACGCTTGTTCCGACGGTCGCTCCACCGCCTGGCGTGACGGGCGTCGTCGTACCCCTGCCGTTCCGGGTAGACTCCAGCCATTTGGTGTAGCGCCCCACCGTATCCTATCCTGGTCAAAGTCGCTCGGTGCGCTGGCGGGCGAGCGACGCGGCGGAAGGTAGCCAGGTTGTCGAGTGGGCACTTCCACCCCTTCGGGACGCCATAGGTGCTGGGCCGATCGGCTGGGGAGAGTCTATGAGCGATGGTGACCTCAACTGGATCACGAACTTCATCTGGGGGATCGCGGACGACGTGCTCCGCGACCTCTACGTCCGCGGCAAGTATCGGGACGTGATCCTGCCCATGACCCTGCTGCGGCGGCTCGACGCGGTGCTTGAGCCGACCAAGCAGGCAGTGCTGGAGATGAAGGCCTCGCTCGATAAGACGGGGATTGTCCACCAGGATCAGGCCCTCCGGCAGGTGGCTGGGCAAGCCTTCCACAACACATCGAAGTTCACTCTCCGGGATCTGCGAGCTCGCACCAGCCAGCAGCAGCTCAAGGCTGACTTCGAGGCCTACCTGGACGGGTTCTCACCCAACGTTCAAGACATCCTCGACAGCTTCGAGTTCCGCAACCAGATCCCGCGGCTCTCGAAGGCCGACGCACTGGGCACGCTGATTGAGAAGTTCCTCGATTCGTCCATAAACCTGAGCCCTAGTCCCGTGCTCAACAACGACGGCTCCGTAAAGCACCCCGGCCTGGACAACCACGCCATGGGGACCATATTCGAGGAGCTCGTCCGCCGCTTCAACGAGGAGAACAACGAGGAGGCAGGCGAGCACTGGACCCCGCGTGACGCTGTCAAACTGATGGCCCGGCTCATCTTTCTTCCCATCGCTGACCAAATCGAGTCCGGCACCTATCTTCTCTATGATGGGGCGTGTGGCACAGGCGGGATGCTGACCGTGGGCGAGGAGACGCTCCAACAGCTCGCGGCTGAGCGTGGGAAGCAGGTGGCCACCCACCTCTACGGTCAAGACATCAACGCCGAAACCTACGCCATCTGCAAAGCGGATCTCCTCCTCAAGGGCGAGGGGGAGGCGGCGGACAACATCGTGGGTGGGCCCGAGCACTCCACCCTTTCGAACGACGCGTTCCCCTCCCGCGAGTTCGATTTCATGCTCTCGAACCCGCCCTACGGAAAGAGCTGGAAGACGGACCTTGAGCGTATGGGGGGCAAGGAGGGGATCAAGGACCCGCGCTTCGTCATCGAGCACGCAGGAGACGCAGAGTACTCGCTCGTTACGCGGTCGAGCGACGGTCAGATGCTGTTCTTGGCCAACATGCTCTCCAAGATGAAGCACTCGACGCCGTTCGGCAGCCGTATCGCCGAGGTCCACAACGGCTCCTCGCTTTTTACAGGCGATGCTGGCCAGGGCGAGAGCAACATTCGTCGCTGGATTATCGAGAACGACTGGCTGGAGGCCGTCGTCGCGCTGCCGCTCAATATGTTCTACAACACCGGTATTGCGACCTACATCTGGGTTGTCACCAACCGCAAGCCGGCCCATCGGCGTGGGAAGGTGCAGCTTATCGACGCGACCCAGTGGTTCAAGCCGCTCCGCAAGAACCTGGGTAAGAAGAACTGCGAGTTGGCCGAGGAAGACATCCAGCGCATCTGCGACACGTTTCTCGCTTTCAAGGACACGGAGCAGTCAAAGATCTTCCCAAACGCCGCGTTCGGTTACTGGAAGGTGACGATCGAGCGCCCGCTTTGCCTGCGGATTGAACTAACGGACGAGGTCCGCGCGGCTTTTCGGAAGACTTGTGCGGAAGAAGGAGAGGAAACATTGGCATCGTTCATCGACGGTGCCGCAGCGACGGTCGGCCCTGGTCCGCATCTCGACTTCACTGCGTTCCTGGCCCGGCTGCAACCGCTTGCCGACAAGGCCGGCGTCAAGCTCACCGCGAAGCGCCTCAAGCTCATTCAGAACAGCTTGGCGCAGCGGGACGAAAGTGCGAGCCGCGTGCTCAAGAGGGTCCACAGGCTCGGCAAGGTTGAGCCGGATCCGCTGCGGGGCCTGTTTGAGGCGACTGTCGACGGCAAGCGCGCCGTGGTTGAGTACGAGCCCGACACGGAACTGCGCGACACCGAGCAAGTCCCCCTTCTGGAAGGGGGCGGGATCGAAGCCTTCATCAAGCGTGAGGTGCTTCCGCACGCCCCTGACGCTTGCATCGATGACAACGCGACTAAGATCGGCTACGAGATCTCATTCACTCGCTATTTCTACAAGCCCCAGCCACTGCGGACGCTGGCGGAGATCCGCGCTGACATCCTGGCGCTGGAGAAGGAAACCAAGGGACTACTCTCCGAGATCATCGGCGGGGGTGCCTGATACATGTCCACCCAGCGCTACGCTGTCACGCCGCACGCAATCGAAACGCTCCTCGCCTGGGTGAAGTCGGGCGAGATCGCCATTCCCGAGATCCAGCGCCCATTCGTCTGGGACGCGATAAAGGTCCGCAACCTGCTCGACTCGCTCTACCAAGGCTATCCGGTCGGCTACCTGATCGCCTGGCGCAACCCGACGGTAAAGCTCAAGGACGGCACGCCTTCAGCCGGCAAGCGCATCCTCATCGACGGGCAGCAACGGGTCACTGCGCTGATGGCAGCGTTGCTCGGGCGGGAGGTACTGACCAAGGACTACGAAACGGTCCGGATCAAGATTGCGTTCCACCCACAGGAGGAGAGATTCGAGGTCGCCAACCCCGCCATCCGTAAAGACATGGCCTGGATCGAAGACGTGGGGGAGATCTTCGCGCCCGACGCCAGCCTGACCGAGCTGACCGACACCTACGCCGAAAAGAACTCCTCTGCTGACCGCAAGCGCGTCTCGCTTATTTTGGAGAAGCTGCGCAAGATCATCAACAATCACGTCGGCGTGATCGAGCTGGCCGAGGACCTCGATATCGAGACGGTCACTGAGATTTTCATCCGTGTGAACTCGGCGGGGGTCGAGTTGTCCCAGGCCGACTTCGCTATGTCCAAGATCGCCGCCAAGGAGACCTACGGTGGCAACCTTCTGCGCAAAGCCATCGATTACTTCTGCCATGTCGCTGTGGCCCCGGACTTCCTCGCGCGCATCGAGAAGGGCGACAAGGCATTCGCGGCATCCGAGTTCTTCCCGCAGATGCGCTGGCTGAAGGACGTCACTGACGACATCTACGACCCGACGTACACCGACATGCTGCGCGTGGCGTTCACCTCGGAGTTCCGGCGTGGCAGGCTGCAGGACCTCGTCGCGCTACTCTCGGGGCGCAACTTCGAGACCAAGCAATACGAAGAAGCCATCGCCGAGGAGTCGTTTGGGCGCCTCAAGCAGGGCATCCTTCGCTTCATCAACAAGACACACTTCGACCGCATCACGATGATCCTGCGCTCCGCGGGCTTCGTGACGCGCGATCTGATCGGCGGACAGAACGCCGTCAACTTCGCCTACATTCTCTACCTGCGCGGCCGGGCCGAGAACCTACCAGCTGCCGACCTGGAACGCCTGGTACGGCGCTGGTACGCGATGTCGGTACTGCGCGGGCGCTACGCGGGGAGCCCAGAGACCGCCTTTGATTTGGATATCCGACAGGTTGAGGCACGCGGGCTGGCGGCCTATGTCGAGTCAGTGATTGCGGCCGAGCTACCCGAGAGCTTCTGGGCGGGAATGCTCCCGCAGCTCATGGACACCTCGTCGTCGAACAGCCCTTACTTCCTGACCTACCAGGCGGCGCAGATGAAGCTTGGCGATCGCGGCTTCCTCTCGCGGGACATCACGGTGCTCGACCTCCTGATGAACCGCAGTGACGTGCACCACGTGTATCCGCGCAATCACCTGAAGAAGCAGGGCCTTTCGCGCGGCCGCTACAACCAGATCGCCAACTTCGTCCTGGCTCAAAGCGAAATCAATATCGCTATTGGTGACAAGCCGCCGGCGCAGTACTTCAAGGAGCTGGCCGAGCAGTGCAGGGGCGGCAAAAAGAGGTACGGCGGCATCATTGATCTCGCCGAGATGCGCAGGAACCTGCGCATGCACTGCCTCCCCGAGCCGCTGCTCGATGGCGACATCCCGGCCTACGACGACTTCCTCGAAGAGCGCCGCAAACTCATGGCGCAGAAGATCAAGACCTGGTTCGAGGCGCTCTGAGACATGATCCAGGACCTCAAGCCCTATCCAGCCTACAAGAACTCCGACGTGCCGTGGCTGGGAAAGGTACCGAGCCATTGGGAGGTAGCTGCTTGTCGGCATCGGTATTCTCAGTGCCTCGGTAAGATGCTTGACACGAAGCGCATTCGAGGCGAACACTTGCTTCCTTATCTGCGAAACGTGGACGTGCAGTGGGATCGCATCAACACGTCCGACCTGCCGTTGATGGACATCACTCCAGCTGAGTACGACCGCTACACGCTGAAGTCTGGAGATCTTCTCGTCTGTGAGGGGGGAGAAGTGGGTCGCTGTGCGACTTGGCGAGGAGACCTTGCCATCTGCGGATTTCAGAAAGCACTCCACAGATTGCGACCGATCTCCGGCGAAGATGTTCCGCGGTTTTTGCACTACGTATTAATGGTGGCCTCGCAGTCGGGTGGATTCGCGGACGGCCACGAGAGCACAATCGCTCATTTGACGGGCGACAAGTTGCGTGCGCACCGATTCTCCTTTCCGCCCCTCATCGAACAATCCGCCGTCGTCCGCTTCCTCGACCACGCCGACCGTCGCATCCGACGCTACATCCGCGCCAAGAGGAGGCTGATGGCGTTGCTGAACGAGCAGAGACAGGCCATCATCCACCGCGCCGTGACCCGCGGCCTCGACGCGGACGTCGGCCTCAGGCACTCAGGCGTGGAGTGGCTGGGGGATCTGCCGGTGCATTGGGAAGTGAGGAGAGCGAAACAGCTCTTCCGCGAGGTCGATAGCCGATCAACGACAGGTACCGAGACGCTCCTGTCGTTGCGGATGTTCAGGGGACTCGTGCCTCACAGCGAGGTCTCACAGATTCCCATCACAAGCAAAGCTCTAGTCGGATTCAAGCGAGTTGCTCCCGGACAGATCGTCATGAATCGCATGCGCGCAGCGATCGGCTTGTTCGGAGTTGTGCGTCAGTCGGGCCTCGTGAGTCCCGATTACGCCGTGTTTGAGCCGAGCGAGGTGGCCGATTGCGACTACTTCTTGCATCTCTTTACCACCCGTGCAGCAGGTGCCGTGTTTCGACTCGAATCCAAGGGGCTTGGGACCGGATCGGCCGGGTTCATGCGGCTTTACACTGACCGTTTCGGGATCATCAAGCTTCCGCTGCCGCCACCCGATGAACAAAGAGCCATTGTGCAGGAGATCGCTGTTGGGACTGTCGAGATTGACCAGACAATGGACCGCATCAACCGCGAGGTTAACCTCCTCCGCGAATACCGATCCCGACTTGTCACCGACGTGGTAACCGGTAAGGTCGACGTGCGCGAGGCTGCGGCCGGGTTGCCCGACGAATCCGAGGAATCGCTCTGCGACGCGAATGCACTGACGGAAGGTGACATGGAAACCGAGGACATCAGCCTTGACGCCGCCACCGAGGAGGCCGAGGCCTGAACTTGTCTGGGACCTTGGCCCAGCTTTCGCCGCGGGAACGCAGGGGCAGTCGGCTGCGCTGCCTGCTCCTGACGAGTGGGGCCCGGCAGGAGGTAGCGGGTCGGCTGACGGCTCTCGCCGCGCCATGGGCGTTGGTAGACCCTGATCTGCATCAATGGATGCCGAACGGTCTGGAGAACCGAGCGGAAGCGAAGCTGGGAGAGACGTCCGGCCTTCTCTCGCAGGAGCACAGGAAGGTCGTCACTGACTGGTGGCTGACAGTACCGGAAGGTGCGAACACCCCGAATTGGGACATCGCGAGCACCGCCACCATCGACGGCAGCAAGGGGTTGATCCTGGTCGAGGCTAAGGCCCACGTCGCCGAGATCAAGGATGACGGCAAGGCGCAAGGCGGGAACGCGGAGAATCAGGAGCGGATCGGCAAGGCCATTGCCGCTGCCAGCAAAGCGTTGAACGAGGTTCGCCCTGGCTGGGCGCTATCCCGGGACTCGCACTACCAGCTCGCCAATCGGTTCGCCTGGTCCTGGAGGATCGCCTTCCTCGGTGTGCCGGTCGTCCTTGTGTATCTGGGTTTTCTGAACGCGGATGAGATGCGGGATCAAGGAGCGCCACTCTCCGATGGCCAGGCGTGGGAGCGGCTTGTCAAGCAACACGCCGTAGGCACGGTTCCTGAGGCAGCATGGACTGACGCGCTCATGATTGGCTCTACGCCCCTGCGCGCGCTCATTCGGTCTATTCGCCTGGACATTCCCATCGGGATGAGGCGAATTGAGAAAGACTGACACGAGCGAGAAAGGTCTCGAGCGGCTTATCTGTACGGCGCTGACCGGTAGCGCGTGCGACCCGCCGCCGCCGGGCATGGTGCGCGAGCCGGCCGCGGCATATGGCGGAACTGGCTGGATCTGCGGCAATCCCGGCGACTACGATCGCGAGTATTGCGTGGACCTGACCCAACTCGGCGCCTTTTTACGGGGCACGCAGCCGAAGGTAGCGGACTCGGTCAGTCTTGACCAGGATGGCCCTACGCGGCGGAAGTTCCTGGCCCGCTTGCAAGGTGAGATCAGCAAGCGTGGCGTGATCGATGTCCTGCGCCACGGTGTCAAGCATGGGCCGCAGCAGATGGACCTCTTCTACGGCACGCCGTCGCCAGGCAACCCGGCGGCCGCTGAGCGCTACGCGCAGAATCGCTTCAGCGTCACCCGGCAGCTCCGTTACAGCCGCGATGAGACGCAGCTCGCGTTGGACCTCGGCCTGTTCATCAACGGCCTGCCGGTCGGCACCTTCGAGCTCAAGAACAGCCTCACCAAGCAGACCGTGCACGACGCTGTCCACCAGTACAAGCGCGACCGCGACCCGCGCGAGCGACTCTTCGAGTTCGGGCGCTGCGTGGTGCACTTCGCCGTAGACGACCATGAGGTGCGCTTCTGCACCCAGCTCAAGGGCAAGGCCTCATGGTTTTTGCCATTCAACCGGGGCTGGAACGACGCGGCCGGCAACCCGCCGAATTCCGATGGTCTCAAGACCGACTACCTCTGGAAGCGGATCCTCACGCCTCAGGGGCTAACCGACATTCTGGAGAACTATGCCCAGGTGGTCGAGACGAAGGACGAGAAGACGGGCAAGAAGAGGAAAGTGCAGATCTGGCCCCGGTACCATCAGCTGGACGTGGTGCGGAAGCTCCTTGCTGACGCCACCGAGCACGGCGCCGGCAGGCGCTACCTCGTCGAGCACTCGGCGGGGAGTGGCAAGTCGAACTCCATCGCTTGGCTCGCTCACCAGCTCATCGGCCTGCGCAAGGACGGCGCGCAGGTGTTCGACTCGATTATCGTAGTCACTGACCGACGCATCCTGGACCAGCAGATCCAGGGCACCGTCAAGCAGTTTGCCCAGGTCGGGGCCACCGTTGGCCACGCCGAACATTCTGGCGACCTTAAGAAGTTCATCGAGAACGGCAAGAAGATCATCATCTCCACGGTACAGAAGTTCCCGTTCATCCTCGACGAGATCGGCAGCGAGCACCGCGGCAAGAGGTTCGCGATCCTCATTGATGAGGCACACTCGAGTCAGGGCGGGCGGACATCGGCGGCCGTCAGTATGGCGTTAGCCACGGGCGGAGCAGAGGAAGAAGACGAGACACTTGAGGACAAGATCAACCGCATCATGGAAGCGAGGAAGCTTCTGCCGAACGCGAGCTACTTCGCCTTCACCGCCACGCCCAAGAACAAGACGCTCGAGATCTTTGGTGAGGCTCATCACGAAGGTGGCCAAGTGAAGCATCGACCGTTTGACAGCTACACCATGAAGCAGGCAATCGAGGAGGGCTTCATCCTGGACGTGCTCAACAACTACACGCCGGTCGAGAGCTACTACAAGCTCGTCAAGACGATCCCGGGGGACCCCGAGTTCGACGTGAAAAGGGCGCGGAAAAAGCTCCGGCGGTACGTTGAGAGCCACGAGCACGCGATCAGGCTCAAAGCCGAGATCATGGTCGATCACTTCCACGAACAGGTGATCGGGCTTGGCAAGCTTGGGGGCCAGGCGCGGGCGATGGTGGTCACGAGCGGTATCGAACGGGCGATCCAGTACTTCCACGCCATTCAGGAGTACCTCGCGGAGCGGAGGAGCCCGTTCAAGGCCATTGTCGCCTTCTCGGGCGAGCATGAGTACGGGGGCGCGAAAGTCACGGAGGCGTCGCTCAATCATTTCCCGAGCAGTCAGATTCCGCACCGGATCCAGGAGGACCCCTATCGGTTCCTCATCTGCGCGGACAAGTTCCAAACCGGATACGACGAGCCGCTGCTACACACCATGTATGTGGACAAACCGCTTTCCGGCATCAAGGCGGTCCAGACCCTGTCGCGCCTCAACCGTGCCCACCCTCTCAAGCACGACGTGTTCGTCCTGGACTTCATGAACGACGCAGAGACGATCGAGGCCGCGTTCGCGGACTATTACCGCACGACGATCCTGAGCGAGGAGACAGACCCGAACAAGCTGCACGACCTGAAGGCGTCGCTCGACGGCTACCAAGTCTACGGCTCGCCGCAGGTCGATCAGCTCGTCGAGCTCTACCTGGGCGGCGCCGACCGTGACCAGCTAGACCCAATCCTAGACGCCTGCGTCGCCGTCTACAAAGAGCAGCTCGACGAGGACGGGCAGGTGGAGTTCAAGGGGAAGGCCAAGGCCTTCCTGCGGACCCATGGTTTCCTGGCCTCGATTCTGCCGTACACCAATGCGGAGTGGGAGAAGCTCTCGATCTTCCTGAACTTCCTCGTGCCCAAGCTGCCAGCACCGAAAGAGGAGGACCTGTCCAAAGGCGTCCTGGAAGCGATCGACATGGACAGCTATCGAGTCGAGAAGAAGGCTGCGATGAAGATCCAGCTACCTGACCAGGATGCGGAGATCGAGCCCGTGCCCACCAGCGGAGGCGGCGGCAAGCCCGAGCCGGAGCTCGACCGTCTTTCGAACATTATCAAGGCGTTCAACGACCAATTTGGGAGCATCCCGTGGACTGACGCCGACCGGGTTCACCGACTCATCACCGAGGAGATTCCCGCAAAGGTTGCTGCGGACGCGGCCTACCAGAATGCGAAGAAGCACTCCGACCGCCAGAATGCCCGCATCGAGCACGATAAGGCGCTCGCGCGCGTAATGACCGCCGTGCTCAAAGACGACACGGAGCTCTTCAAACAGTTCAGCGACAACCCAGCGTTCAAAAGGTGGCTGGCTGACACGATCTTTTCGGTGACGTACAGGTCAGATGCCGCGTAGAGGGTCGATATCGGAGTTTATGGCGGAAGTTAAACGAAGCCGTGATCTGCGGCACTCGTCCCTGCGAACGACCCGGACTGATTTGGCTCGCGGAACGCGGAGCCCAAACGTACCGGAATTGCCAGCGCGTTTTTCGGCTGAAAACGAACATGACAACAGTACGTGCGCAATAGCGTTCGGGGGTGGCCGGTGAACGTCTGTCGCAGAGGCCCGAGTCTGCGAGCATCGGGACACTGATCGATGCCAAAGTTCACAGTCGATACCCATCTCTTCAGAGAGCTCGGCGAGCTGCTGGTCGGACGTGACTCTACCGCCCTCGTGGAACTCATTAAGAACTCCTACGACGCGGACGCGAAAAAAGTCACCGTCTACGGCGAGGCACTTGACGACTTGAGTCGGGGATTCATTCGAATCAAGGACGACGGTGTAGGCATGACTCCCGATGAATTTGAGCAAGGCTTTCTTAGGATCGCCTCTCGTGCGAAGGAGGTGGGAGGTCGGTTATCGCCGAAATGTGAACGACGGTTCACTGGAGCGAAGGGCGTGGGTCGGCTCGCTGCGCACAAGCTGGCTCAGGTGCTGGAACTGACGTCAGTACCAGAGCCCCTACCTGGCAGGAAGAGCCTAAAGGCTATTGATGCGAGGATTGATTGGAGCGTTATTGAACAACATGAGACGCTGGACGAGTTGGAAGGCACGTCTGCAGTTGTGTTTAAGGAGTCGCCGCTAGTAAGTACAGCGATTCCGGGAACCGTAATAACACTCCGCGGGCTACGACGCCGGTGGACGGCAGGGGAGCGATCGAGCTTTCTCACAGAAGTTCAGACGTTCGAAGCACCGAAGGTTCTGACCTCCCCGCTGCGTGACACAATAGTCAGCAGGCCCCTACTGTTCGAACAGCCAATCGTTCGCGAAACTGTCACTGGAGATCCTGGCTTCTCGGTTGTACTCGATGGCGAGTTTGCGACCGGCGAAGATTACTGGCAGGCGCTTGCCGAAGTGGCGAACTGGATCATTGAGGTCGACGCTGCTAGGCAAGATGGGAAGATCCATTACGCAATTACGCCAACACTTAGAACACTCAGGGTGAATCCGGATGCGGAAGGCAGCAGGCTGTCCGTCAACCATCCCGAGGCCGCGGGACCGTTTTTCCAGGCGAGGATCTTCGTCCGAGAAGGGCGCCTACCGGGTTCTTTCACGAACCGAAGCTGGGTTGTAGGTGCTTCCGGTATCCGAGTATTTCTCGAGGGGTTTCGAGTGCTCCCATATGGCGAGCCCAAGAACGATTGGCTCTCTCTTGACGCGGACTACACGAGGCGAGCGCGCGTTCTGAGGACGATCGGCCGTGGTGCGTTAGTAATAGGCGAGGCGGATAGGGATGTCGGACTTGTGATCTTGCCTAACGCCGCGTACTTCGGAGGTGTTTTCTTGACGGAGCGGCGCGCACCCTCTCTGAGGCTCCTTGTCAACCGGGAAGGGTTCGTGCCCGACCGGGGATTCCAGTTCGTAACAGAGTTCGTACGGCTCGGCGTCGATCTGGGGACGCGAACGCGTGCCGCGGCCCGGCTTCAGTTCAGAGAAAGACGACGGCAGGAGCGGGCTGGCCGGGGCAAGGTTTTTCCGATCCGTGAGATCGAGCCTTCGCTGCGGCGGGCAAGGGAGCTTGTGGAAGAGGCGGAGAGCCTGTCTGAGCGCGGGAGCGTAGACGACGCCCGGGCGAGGATAGGTAGCGCGATTCGCGAGCTTTCGACGGCAACGCCGGCGATAGCTGAGGTTGTGGCCGAACGCTCGATGCTCCGCGTGCTGGCTTCAGTCGGCACACAGATGGCGGCTCTCATCCATGAGATCAACGGCATCGTGGGCCAATCGGAAGCGATTGAGACCGCGTTGGGTCGGATTCGAGATAGGTCCTCACTACCCAAGCTTCTGCGAAGGGATCTCTCGCATGTCATCGCCTTAGTCGGCGAGTTGCGGCGGAGCCTCGAAAAGCAAGCCTCGTACCTTGTTGATGTCGTGAGGCCAGATGCACGAAGGAGACGGACCCGACACGACCTCGCTGCGCGTTTCGACAGCGCCACACGATTGGTCGAGCATCTCGCAAGTCAACGAGGGATCAGGATCGAAAACCGGATCCCATCTGGCCTAAGATCGCCCAAGATGTTCCAGGCCGAACTCGTCGCCGTGTTTGCCAATCTGCTTACGAACGCTGTGAAGGCGGCAGGGCGCGATGGGCAGATCCGCTCGTTGGCGCGAGAACTTGAAAATGGGAGCGTACGGCTAGTGATAGAAAACACCGGAGTGGCGGTCGATCCAGAGAAGGGGGAGAAGTGGTTCCGGCCGTTTAAGTCTACGACGGCAACCGTTGACCCAGTGCTGGGCCAAGGCATGGGGCTTGGCCTGCCGATTACTAGGAACATTCTGGAGGAATACGGAGCAACAATCCGCTTTAGTAGGCCAAGTAAGGGTTTTCAGACTGCCGTAGAGCTCCTATTCCCCGCGTAGTGCGATGAAAGGAGGCAGGCCGAGGGTGCTAGTGATCGACGACGAACCGGATAAGCAGCGCGGGTTCGAACTTGAGCTCCGCCCGTACGTCGCCGTCGACGTAGTACATCCGGAGGAGGTTGGGCGGTCGCATCTGGCGGACGCCGATCTCGTCCTGATTGACTTCCGCTTGAAAGAATGGCAGGCGCGAGACGCGCAAAGCTCTCTTGCACTACAGCCTGCAACAGGCTTGGCGCTGGCGGCCGTGTTGCGCTCGCATATTAGAGACAGGCAGGATCATCCTCCGACAGCGTTCGCTCTCCGATCGAGCTATTTGGCCGATCTCTCCGAGCCCTTTCCCCCTGAGGCGCGGGAACATCTGATTGCACGAGTGAACAATCTCGAATGGGCATTTCCGAAGCAGCAGCCAAAGACAGGGCCGGAGCTCAGCCGTCAGATTACGGGGCTGGCGCGGGCGGTTCGTCGCCTTCCGCCTTCGTGGCCCAGCGATGCGCCTAACAAGAGACAAGAGACGGTCAGGGAGCTGCTTGCCGTTCCCGGCAAGGTCGCGTGGACGGCGAAAGCCTGGCACGACATCGAAGAGTGTCATCCACCAATTCACGAGCTATCGAAACGCAGCCATGGTCTCGCATTTCTACGGTGGCTTCTTCACCGAATTATGCCGTATCCGTGCTTTCTCTTGGACTCCTACCGGCTTGCGGCAAGATTTCGGATGTCGCCAAGGTCGTTGATGCGCGGTTTCACTCGAAGCAGGGCTCTACGGAAGAATATGGATCGCCTGCGGTACAAGGGCGTCTTGGCCGATTTTCTGGGTCCTCGGTGGTGGAGGGCCGGAGTCGACAGCTGGCTGTGGGAGTTCACGGACGGCAAACCGTTTGACGCAGAGGAAATTCATAAGGCACTAGCTTCAGTTTCGGGCGGCAGCCTAGAACGGGCCTCGGTGCCCGAGCCTATTATTTGTGTCGACGAGAAGTATCTCCCTCTTGAAGCATTTTCTGAGGCGGACAAGGCAGTTCGGATCCAGCCAGATGATTGGCCTGTCTATGCCGAGCAGGCATGGACCACGATTGAATTGGCCAGAGAGCACTCAGGGCTTCGTGCTGTGGTTCTGTCGCAGGACAGGGATCGGCTACGGAAATAGAAAGGCGTCTGGACGGATAAGTCTCTTGCCGCCGATCCAGTTCGAATTCCGCGAGCTGCGCGAAGAGATCGACGCGATCTCAGCCTTGGCAAGAGACTTCGTGACCCCTGGCTCTGATCGGGTGTTCGGGGAAATGAAAGCGTCGCTGGCGACGATCCAGAGTTCGCGCGGTAGCCGTGTTGTGCCTTGGATGATACGCGAAGAGTTCCCGCTGAGAACAATTGCCAGCGAGGGCGAGTATGAGCGTGGTAGGCGTGGCAGATACTCGGTGTTCGCGGAGCTGACAAGCGTCTGGGAGATAAGACCGATCAAACCACCGAAGAAGGCCATGCTACCGAAGGGATTCGCACTTGACGGGAAAGCGTCAACTCGTATCCGACTCATCCAGAAGGACGACGAGAGAGAACTCGCGATGTGGAGACTCGAAATTGGAGATGACGCATCACCGGGGTGTCATTTCCACACACAAGTGCTCGGTCAGACGGAAGCGGTGCCGTTCCCGAAGGCTTTATCAGTGCCCCGCCTTCCGTTCTTCTTGGCGACGCCTACAGTCGCGCTCGAGTATGTGTTGGGCGAGCTGTTTCAGGACCGATGGGAGCGAGAAGGGCTCCGAGAAGGGGACGAACTACAGGTATGGCGACGGATTCAGTCAAAACGACTGGGGCGACTATTAGCCTGGCAGAGTCAGGAATTGACTAAGCCGAGCGGGCTCGGGTCGCCCTGGATTAGGCTGAAGAAGCTCAAGCCTGAGGCGGCGCTCTTCCTCTAGCCGCGGGCAATATGATTCGTGCCCTTGCTTCCTGCATCGTAGAAACACCGCCGGGGCTCGCGACGGCAATGGTGAATGCTCTTGGAGATTCGCGCGATGCGCGATGGCTCGATCCATGCGTTGGGGAAGGGGTCTTCGTGCGAGCACTGGCCGAATCGGGAGTTCCAAGTCGTCGCATTACGGCGGTGGACCTCGAGAAGGAGCCTTCACCGAGCGACGTACTAGCTACGACAGTTCGCGGAACCGACTTCGTGGCTTGGTCCTTGCGAACAGACATTCGCTTCGACCGTATCGTCGCCAATCCGCCTTACCTTTCGCTGGATCGCCTAAGAGGACGGCTGAAGGAAGCGGCGCTTCGGATAACGGCGCCCGGCGGCATTCGAGTTAGACCGGGATCAAACTATTGGTACGTCTTTCTGTGTGCAAGTCTGCAGCTCTTGAAGCCTGGCGGCAGTATTTGTTTCGTTCTCCCAGCAGCCTGGACCTATGCGAACTACGCCGCGCCGCTTCGCGACGCGTTCCCCAGGTGGTTCTCCCACGTCGAGATTCATCGCAGCCACGGTCGACTCTTTGGGGCAGTCCAAGATGGGTGTGTCGTGTTGCTTGGGCGCGGACTCGGCACAACGGCAGCACGTCACATCCGGATGGAACACGCTTCAGCAGATGGGCTTGTTCGTGCACTGGGCGAGCCAGGCATTGGTATCAAGAGGGAAGCGACAAAGAGGCGGTTCGTCACCGTCCAAAGTAGCATGCGGCCGCTGAAGGAGGTGTTGCAGATCCGACTTGGTGGTGTATCGGGAGACGTGAGCTATTTCCTCATGACGGAAAAGAAGAGGAGGGAGCTCAACCTACCAGTTGGGTCCATGAGGCCCCTCGTCTCAAAGGCTCGGCAGCTTCGTTGGGGGGTACTGACCAAGGCCAGATGGCGGACTTTGCGTGATAACGGGGAACGGGTGTGGCTCTTCGATCCGCCTCGGCGTCTACGAAATCACCCGGCAGTGCGCAAATACATCGATTTTGGGAAGTCAGGCGGCTGCAATCAGAGCGCTCTGAAGATTACGCGACGTAGGCCATGGTACCGGACGCCACTCCCACGGCATATTCATGGGTTTATGAGTGGTATGTCACAAGACGGTCCATGGATAAGCCTTCGTGCGATGCCGAGCTTGGCAGCCTCGAATACCCTTTATGTCGTACGATTCACCTCTGCGAGAAGGCGGGATGAGCAGGCGGCGTGGGCATTGTCGTTGTTGACGAGTCGGACGAGGAAACTCGTAAAGGAACTACGCCGCGTCTACACTGACGGCTTAACGAAATACGAGCCCGGAGATCTATTGAAGCTTCCAGTGCTCGTTCCGCGGAGAATCACTGGTGCCGCGGCAATTTATCTCAAGGCGATCCAGGCCCTACTCTCTGGACGTGAGGAGGACTGTCGTCGGTTAGCCGATGGGTGGTTCGCATAGTCTGTTCGGCCAGAGAGGCTGGAACGTCGACGGTCCTCGACGACTCTACGGCGACTGCCCTCTGCATCTGTACGTAGCGAGCGTCACCGGTGCTGCCTGCTCGCACGCTCCGCAGCGGGCGGCCGCATCATCGCTCGGATCGGAATAAGACAAACGTATTTCAATCACGGCCTCCGACACCGTTGGGCGTCTGTTTCCCAGCGAACTCCTCTAGGAGTCCCTCACCCCTGACGAGTCTAGAAAAAGCCTCGGCCTCTAGCTTTGCGCCGACCATCGCATGGTGGGGTGTCGGCTCCGCAGGCAGCCCCAAGTGCGCCAGTATGCGATCAAGATTCAGATCTGAACGTCCGTTCTTAATCGGAGGCGCGATGCCGCGCCTGAGGTGATCGCAATAGCAAAGAGAGTGGAGATCCACGGTTCTGTAACCGAGTTGAAAGTCCATCGTGTAACGTTCCGCAGATGCCAGCAAGAAATCGCGGTCGAACGACGGATTCTCGCCGGCGATGGTTCTCTCGTCTACGGTTTGGAGCCATTGCCAGAACTGGATGAGCAAAGCCTCGAGGCTAGGTTTGCCCGGGTCACGGATGGAGGCCTCGGTGAAGCCGTTGACCTGTAAGGCTGCTTTGTCCACTTCAGCCCCAGCCCAGATTCGGCACTCTCGGTAGAACTGGTTGGATGGCTGGGAGAAATCGAGGGCTCCGACACTGACGATCGAATGTCTCTTGGGATCAAGGCCCGTTGTCTCGACATCGAGTATGATCATCGGTCAATCCTCCCACTAGGGAGCTATCGAGCCTTCGGAGTTCTTGGCGTCGTGAAAACTTGTCAGTGAGAGACGAACTCGAGTCGAGTAGAGCCGTTTGGTGTTCTATAGGGTCTAAGTAGGTCGGAAAACTCTCCCAGCACTAGATCGGGCGCGACGTCCATTGATTGGGCCTGAAGGTTGCGCTCGCGCTGGACGTCTTCTTCGGTCCAGTGTGTGACCCGAACGAGTTGCTGCCACAGTTGGGCGTCTCGGCGTGTTCCGTATTCGGCATGAGCAGCGATCGCGCCGGCGAGCTTAGCCATTAGCACGTCACGCGACAGGCTGTCGCCGACGTAAACAGTCTCCGACGATGCGACAGAGAAATCATGGCAGATGTCATCCACGACGGTCGGCTCGGGCTTACGGTGGGTAGCTGGCAAGGCGCGGAGCTTTTGCTTGGCCGAGTTGAAGCGCGCCAGCTGCTCGGGAAACGGGTGCACGATGCCGACTCCTTCAGGCGCATACACGCGGTCGAGATATCTTAGGAGGTCGAGCGCGTCGAGCCGATAAATGATGTTTTCCACCACGGCCTCGGTGTGAGCTACCACAGCGCATCCTGTTTTTCGGATGCACTCCAGTGTCGCAATAACGCCGGGGTACGAGCGTAGATGCTTACGACGAGCAGCGTTGAAGACATGGAATGCTGGATCGAGAGCCCTGGCCTGATCTGCTCTTGTCATCATGCCGAGGCGCGTTTGAACGGACGCCGTCTCGAGGAGCGCGAAGGGCTGTTCCGAGTTTCGATATCGCTGATGGACGACTCGTAGGTCGTCGAGAAGCTGCTCTTCACGGACATCCAGGAGCCCAGCGGCAACGCGGACCATCTCATAAAATGCTGGGACAAACGATGAAACCCAGTCGTAGAGTGTATTGTCGAGGTCGGTGATCAAAAGCCTCACACGTCTGACATCGGTCGGCATTACTGCGCCTCAGCGAGTCGACGCCAGTCCGCTAGGACGAGTCGCTTCAGCGTGCCGTCCAATTCGAGACCGGCTTTCCACGCCTGCATTGGCTGGAAGGCGCCCCGGTTCTGAGCCCGGAGGATCTTGAGCGTGAGGCCTGCGCTCTCGGTCTCGATCACATTCAGATAATTGCTGTCATGTGGTACGTCCGTCGACCCCGCACTCCCACCACCGACGATCGAAATTACGCCGCGCTCGTATTGCGGCTGAGCGTACTCAGGTAACTCATAGATGCTTGAACGTCCGATAAATGCGCGGTGCTTGTGGCCGTGGAGGGCGAGTTGAACGCCATGAGTGGCAGCGAGACGCAGAATTCGCGGTGCATCGATCGCGATACCGAAGCCTTTATAATAGCTGGCTTCCGGTTCGAGGTCTTCGGTGAGCATGAGGTGATGGTGTAGGGCCAATAGACGAAGCGAGAGGCCAGGCTGTGCAGCCCAGCCGAGGGCGTTGGCAACAGCGACGAAGGCATGCTCCTGAACTCTGCCCATGCCTGCCAGAAAGTGTCGTCCGGTCTCGAGCGAGCTTGAGTTAACCGCGCAGATCTCCAGGACGAGACCCGAAGGTGTCACGAAGCGACGCCCCATCGAGAGATCTTCGTTCGGATCATGGAAGAAAAGGTCGCGATAGAAGCGTCGGTAGTTTTCCTTTGCCGCCGCCGGGGCGATAGTTACTCGGGCTGACTCATCATAGGCGTCCTCCTGCGTCCATTTGATGTCATGGTTCCCGGGAATGACGATAAGGGAGCCTGCGTCCAGGTCGTAGATGCCGAGCAGCTTCAGCAGCGAGATTCTCGCCTCGGTGAATTCGGCAGGCAGCCCAATGAATGTGAGATCACCCGTAACGAGAATCAGGCCGATAGGGGGTGGCACAGCTTGTTGGATTGCTTCTGCGAGTGTGCGACGGCCGTCGTTTGGTTCGCTCTCGAGGCGCCAGCCATGTTGCTCCCGATGCGCACCTACGGCGAAGTGCGGGTCAGTGACATGCAGGATCCGGGATGATTTCGTGAGAATCGGCGCGTTGCTGATGGGACTCGCGACTCCGGGCACGCTCAGGATAATCGTCTCGTGGCGATCGTCGGCGCGGCTAGGCCGAATCTGCCAAATGGTGGTGTCCATCCCCCGGAGCTCGGCGTCGGCGACAATCACCTTGCCTTCGAATCGCGACAGTGTCGCGGGCGCGTAATAGGGCAACGTCGGAAGTCGTTCGAACGAGTACTCGCCGAAGAAGCGTATTGGCTCATCGATGTGAGACAGACGCATCCAGGCTCGACTGAACGGGCTAGTCCGGTAGTAGGTCGGAACGAGGACCTCATCTCCCGGCGGGAGGGGAGGGACGATCGAAGTCCCGTGATCGTCGCGTCGAGGAGGAATGACCTGGGTGACCCGGGCGGGATAGACGCGGCCGTGCCCCGAATCGAAAAGCCCGATCTCGACAGGTGACTCTAGCCTCGCGAGTTCGTTGAGCGCGTCCCACACGTCGCGCCGGTCATCTTCCGACGGACGCTTCCACCAGCCCCACCAGCATGAGGTGTGGTCGCGGATGATGGCCTTGTGCTCGTCAATCGTCGGTGCGATGAAATCGCGGAAACGGAACAGAAAGCTCAGCGCCATGAGGCGAGGCTACAACGAAAGACCGATACTGGTCGAATCTTGTACAGCGTCACTCCGCTCGCGAGATCGCGACGACATTCAGATACATCGATGCTGCCAATGATGCGCTTACGCCCCGAAATGATCGAGTAGGAAGATATGCAGGACGGGTGAGTTTCGTTTTGGTGAAGGATCTCCCTCTCGGAGCGACATTGTTCAGATATTAGACGTGTTCACGTACCGTGAATGAACTCGACCGGGCCCCTGATTTGACGCTGGGCGTCTCCGCCGAATGAAAACAGGTCGAAAGGATATCTGTGTGCTTCTGAGTTTGCACGATAGAAGAGCCTGTGCGGTCGGTTGTCCTCGAAGGCGCAGGAGGCGTTTCGAGGGTGCTCATCCCTCCCTTGATCGCCCAGACGGCGACCGGTTCGACAGGCCCTCGAAAGTTCAGCGTATAGATTTGTTCACCGATAGTGAACAACGTGATATAGTGAACGAGTGCAATCCGAGCCTGATATCGTCGCTCTGTGCCGTAGCCATCTCGAAGCGCTACCGGGGATCAGGAAAGCTACGATACGCACGCCCGTGCGCTTCAGCGAGCCTCCCTCGGCTGACCTCAGCCTCGTCCTTGAGACCGACGTCGGCCAGTTCACCTATTTCGGCGCCGTGAAACGGCAGCTGACACCCTCAAAGCTCGACCACTGGCTGCTTCTCACCCTCCCACGAGTCCAGCGGCAGAGGGACAAACGTAAGCCGATTCTGTTCGCCGACTACGTCTCGCCGGCAAACGCCCAGCGCTTGAGAGAAGCAGAAGTCGATTACGTAGATGCCGCAGGAAATCTGCTGATCCACAGACCACCCAAGCTCCATCTCCTCAAATCGGGCGCGCGGCCTCGAACATTGCCGGAGTCACGGTCGGCGCGCCTTTTCATGCCGAGCGGTTTGCAAGTCCTGTTCGTTCTCCTGGTCGAGCCCGCCGCTACGGATATGCCCTATCGCGAGCTCGCTGTTCACAGCGGAGTGGCGCTCGGCTCGATCGCCGTCATCATGAACGAGCTCAAAGGCAAGGGTTACCTCACCCGCCGCCGCGCAGGGTCGCGTCTTGGTCGCCGCCGGGAGCTGCTTGAACGATGGGTGTCCGGTTACAGCGAGCAACTGCGGCCGAAGCTGCTCCACGGGGTCTTCGTCGCACCTGAAAAGGACCCAGCCGCGAACTGGCAGCACCTGCGTGAAGCGCTGCGCCAGCGCCAGATCGAATCCGCAGTGACGGGCGGGCTCGGGGCCTACGAGTTCACGCGCCACTACCGAGGGGAGACCCTCACCGCATTCGTATCCGATTGGCCGAAGGGCGTCCTCCAAGAACTCCGTTGGCTACCGTCGCCAACGGG
>Ga0066682_10000044_pt1 | contig 22021 bp, 15 predicted proteins | sample GraSoiAngelo_131_FD_65628 | JGI IMG/M metagenome (GOLD analysis project Ga0066682, IMG submission 65628) | Grasslands soil microbial communities from the Angelo Coastal Reserve, California, USA - 14_0929_02_30cm | ecosystem: Environmental > Terrestrial > Soil > Grasslands | place: USA... | reverse complement strand
GCGGTCACGTTCACCAACAAGGCCGCAGACCAGATGAAGTTTCGCGTTCACAATCTTCTGCGTGCGGCACGCTCGGGCGATCCCTTGATGTCCACGTTTCATTCGCTCTGTGTGCGCATCCTTCGCCGAGAGATTGAAGCGCTGCACTATACACGGGATTTCACGATCTACGATGAAGCCGATCAGGTCCAGGTCGTAAAAGCCGCCATGAAGGATCTGAAAATAGAGGAACGACTCGTCACGGCGAAGACGATTCAATCGCGAATCAGTCACGCCAAGAATCATGGAAAGACGCCGCAAAATCTGCTCGACGATTCTTGGGAACCCTCATGGGAACATACAGCCAACGTTTTTAATGAATACGAAAAGCGCCTGCGGAAATCGAACGCGCTCGATTTTGACGATCTGCTGATCAAAACGGTCGAGCTGTTCGATAAATTTCCCGCCGCTGCCGAGAAGTACGGCACGCGTTTCGAGTACACCATGGTGGACGAATACCAGGACACCAACCGCATGCAGTACCGGTTAGTCCGCCACCTGACGCGCGTGCACGACAATATCTGTGTGGTCGGGGATGAAGATCAATCCATCTACAGTTGGCGGGGCGCCGATATTCAAAACATCCTGTCGTTTGAAAAGGACTATCCGCGGGTCCGTGTGATCAAGCTCGAGCAAAACTATCGCTCGACAAAGAATATTCTCGCGGCGGCCAGCGCCGTTGTCGCGCACAACGAGATGCGCAAAGGCAAAACGTTGTGGACTCAGAAAGCTTCCGGCGAGCGGATCACCTCCATGGAAGCGGCTGACGCCGAAGCAGAGGCGATGTATGTGGCCGAGCGGATCCTGGATCACCAGAAGGCGGACCCCGGCACGAGAATCGCGGTGCTGTATCGAACGAATTTCCTCTCGCGGATGCTCGAAGAGAAGCTGCGCCGGTACAACATGAAGTATCGGATTGTCGGGGGCTTCAGTTTTTACGAGCGCGCGGAAATCAAGGACATGGTCAGCTACATGACGGTCTCATTGAATCCGCACGATTCGGTGCGCATGCTGCGCATCATCAATGTACCTCCACGGGGCATCGGTAAAACCACAACGGACTTGTTGGAGGAGCTGGCGATCGAGCGCGGAACTTCGATTTGGGGCGCCGTTGAAATCGCGATCCGGGAAGCGAGGCTCCCGATGCGCACGATTCGTGCACTGGAAGCTTTCTTCAAGCTGGTCTCGGAGTTTGTCGAGGCGGCCGGGGATCTCTCGAACTCCGCGTTGCTTGAAAAGATCGTCACCTCGACGAAATACCTCGAAATGCTTCAGGAAGAGGGGACAGATGAGGCGGAGAGCCGGATTGAAAACATTCGCGAGCTTTTGACTGCGGCCGAGGAAAGCAACGAGCGAGGCGAGAAACTGCGGGAGTTTCTGGATCATGCCGCGCTCGTTTCCGATCAGGATGCATATGACGAGCGCGTGCCCGTTTCGCTTATGACGCTGCACACGGCCAAGGGACTCGAGTTTCCTGTAGTTCTCATCATCGGCCTTGAAGAAGGTCTGTTTCCCCACAGCCGATCCATTATGGAGGCGGCGCAGCTTGAAGAGGAGCGCCGGCTCTTCTATGTGGGTATGACTCGCGCGGAACAGAAGCTGTATCTCACGTCCACACGATTCCGCCGGTACTTTGGAAACATGGATCAACAGGTATCCGAGCCTTCGCGTTTCCTGGCAGAGGTCCCTGAAGAGTTGATAGAGGAAGCCGGCGAACGCCGCCGCAAGCCCGCCGTCAAATACGGCGGGACCAGCCACGACACGGTCGACGCCGTCATGAAAGTGCTGGGCGGAGGCGAGCCGAAAGCCAGTCCGACCGATAAACCCGAACCCAGGAAAAGACCCCCTGGGACATGGACCCTAGGCACGCGCGTCAAACACGCCAAATACGGCTACGGCACTATCCTTCGCACCGAAGGCTCCGGCGACGATCTCAAGCTCACCGTCAGCTTCATCTCTTATGGTCTGAAAAAGATGATTGCGAAATACGCCGAGCTGGAAATCGCGTAGCACAGCGTTCCTGACATGTCCCTGTTGAACCAGGGCGGTACGTTCCATAAGCAATCAGTGATCGCCGATCGCCAGTATGTAACAAAGATAAGCAATATCCTTAGCAATCGCTTTGGATGATTGCACATGGCTGTTACGCATTGGCGGTCGGCGGTTGCTGATCGCTGATCTTCGGAAGCCGGTAAGCCAGGTTTATTGTTACCCCCGACGAGGAGGGGAATCGCTAACATTCCCTACCTGTTCTACGCAATGTGCGCCCCAGTTGTATCCACATACACTGCATAGAGCGACTGGCTCGCCGTCATGAACAGGCGGTTCCTCCGCGGGCCGCCGAAACAGACGTTGGCACAGGTCTCCGGCAGGCGGATCATTCCGATGCGTTCCCCGTTTGGCGCGATAACCTGAACGCCCGGCCGTGCTCCTGCCCAGATATTGCCGTCTGTGTCGCAGCGAATGCCGTCAGCAGCGGATGGGGCTCCTGTTCCCGGAATATCCAGTTGCACGAAACGCTTGCCATTTCGGATGGACTTCTCGTCTATGTCCCAAACTTTGATGTCGCGCGGCATGCCTGTGTCCGCCACATAGACCTTTTTATAATCTGGCGAGAAGCAGATCCCATTCGGCCCGCCGACTTCGTCGGTCACCTTGTCGATCTGGCCAGTCTTCGCATCCACGCGATAAACCGCTTCTTTGAGCTCCTGCTCGGCTTTGTAGCCTTCATAGTTTCCGCGAATACCGTAGATGGGATCGGTGAACCAGATGCTGCCATCCGGATGAACTGCGATATCGTTCGGGGAGCTCAGCCGCTTTCCTTGAAACTTCTCGGCGATCACCGTGATCGTGCCATTGGGCTCATAGCGTACGACGCGGCGTCCTCCGTGTTCGCAGGAAAGTTGCCGCCCTTCATAATCGAACGTGTTGCCGTTGCTGAAGCCCGAGGGATTTCGAAATGTCGTGACGCGGCCGTCCTCTTCGATCCACCGCATTTGGACGTTGTTGGGGATATCGCTCCAGACTAAATAACGCCCGACCCCATTCCACGCAGGACCTTCAGCCCAGAGTGTTCCCGCGTAGAGTCGTTGGATGGGCGTGTTGCCAACGATGTACCGGCGGAACCGGTTATCGAGAGCGACGATGTCCGGGTCGGGATACTGCAGAGGGTCCCGCCGCGACCAATCGCGAGGAGTTGGAACAGGCGACACTTGCGGCTGTTGCGCAGGCGCCTGCGCCGCAGCAGATACAGCTGCTGCCCCACCCAGCGCAGCAGCAAGAAATGCACGGCGGTTGAGATGGTTTTCACCACTAGTGGAATTCATGCCGCCTATGTATACCGCAATTGGCCCGCTGCAGGAAGCTTTCTTGACACTCCATCTTGCATGTGGATCGGTATCCGTTGCCTGAAGGGGTCAAGCCCCAACTGCAACCGCTCCAGTGAAAGGACAGGTGATTTGCCGCGAATTACGCCAATTACGCGAATGATTGTTGGCGCAATTGGCGTAATTCGCGGCAGCTCTACCTCCTGTCCGGGAGCGCGAACACATAAAGCGCGTTTCCTGTCGCCGGCGGGTGAAGCTCGGGCGCGATCGTCGCCGGAACCGCCCGCGGGCTGCCACCGCCATTTCCAGTCGTGACCGCAACGTACTGTTTTCCGTCGATGCTGAAGGTCACAGGGAAACCTTGCACCGACGTTGCCAGCCGCGTTTCCCAAAGTACCGCACCGGTCCGGACATCAATTGCATGGAATTTGCGATCGAGGTCTCCGGCAAAGACAACGCCGCCGGCCGTCGATATGGCCGCTGTCATGAAAGGTGCACGCTGTTCGACAGCCCACATTTCTTTCATGGTCCTGACGTCGAATGCAGCCAGCTTGCCGACCTTGCCATCGCTGCCAGGCATCTCGTAAAAACGCCTGCCCGCTCCACCGCCGCTGCCGCCGCCTTCCTTCTGTTCGATCTTTTGCGCGCTGATGTCCAGACAACTCTGGCTGAGCGGGATGATGATCTGGTTTGTTCCAAGGTGATGAGTCGAGGCGGGCCAGTTATGGCCACCTTCCGTGCTCGGACATCCCTGTATCCAGAGCCCGAACTCCTGCTCCAGGATATCCTGCCGATACTTCGGACGGCCCGTCTGAGGATCGAAGCTGGACCAAACGTTCTGAAAGACAGTTTCCTTGTGGCCGAGATACTTTCCGGTCTTCCGGTCGAGCTTCCACAAGATGCCGTCCTTCCCGACGGTGAACAAAAGGTTCTGGTTGCCATCGTCGACGAGCAAGCGCTCAAACACAACGTCGAGATCGAGTGACTCCGCAGGAGCGTGCTGGAAGTACCAGGCGAGCTTGCCGGTGTCGACATCCAGAGCCAGAGTCGAGCTGCTGAAAAGCGCATCGTCATTCACCGACATTCCACGGCTGATGGGCATCCAGGGTTTAGCCTGCGCGGTTCCCCAGTAGGTGAGATTCAAATTGGGATCGTAGCTGCCGGTAATCCACGATTCGCTACCCGCACGGAATAAATTCGGAAGCTTGCCCCAGGAGTCTCCTCCGAGTTCACCTTGCTGTGCAATGGTGTTGAACCTCCAGAGTTGTTTGCCAGTAGCCGTATCGTAGGCGCTGATGAAGCATTTTTCTTCCCGGTACGTGGAGCAATTGCCAAGCCCCTGGATCAGCTTTCCCTTGGCGACGAGCGGGCCACTGCTGGTGCCGTAGCCCCCTTTCGACCGATCGCCAATGACCGTTTCCCAGACCGTCTTGCCGGTTCGTGCGTCGAAGGCGATCAGGTGCGCATCGCTCGTTGCCGCAAAAATCTTGTCGTCATAAATCGCTATACCGCGCATCGCGGCAGCCGTGGCGCTCGAGCCGTAGTGATTTTCCCAAATGACGTCGCCGGTGCGTCCCTCGAGTGCCTGCATGACGTTGCCGGGGTTGTTGAGGTAGATGATTCCGTTATGGACGATCGGCGCGGGCTGATTGGTTCCGCCTTCATTCATCGCCCAGACCCATTGGAGACGGAGGTCTTTCACATTGTCACGCGTGACCTGGTTTAGCGGGCTGTAGTTTGATGCGTGATAATCGCGCCGGATCATCAGCCAGTCGCCAGGATCCGGATTGCGCAACATTGCGTCGGTCACACGCACGAAATTCTTCACTTCGCCGGCAATGGTGATGCCCTGCGGTCCGGCCGGGGCACCGCGCTGGCCTCGCTGTCCTTGCGCCGGTGCCGGCGCTGCAGGGGCAGGGCCCTGGCCCGTCGCGACGGAACCGATCGCCACCTCTGTATTCGCCGTTAAGAGCTGATTCCCGGCTGGCGCGCCGTTGGCTTGGAGGATGAAGGCGGCGATATTGACGTACTCCTCCGGACTCAGGCTACCCGGCCGCGCTGGAGGCATCGTCAATTGAAGGAAGGACACCAGATCGCGTGTCGAGCGGCGGCCCCAGCCGTCGATGAAAATCGAACCGGCCAACTGCGGCACATCGCCCTGCCCCGCAAGATTCTGTAAATGGCAGGTCGCACAGTTCGCCTGATATGCAGTACGGCCCGCCGCAGCCTGCGCTGCCGTATATGGGCCAGCGCCAGCGCCTCGTTGTTGACCGGCAACAACCACAACGCTGTAAGCAGCTATGATGATCAACACCAGCACAAAATACCTTCGCAACCCAAGCATGGTTGTCCTCCTCTGTATCAAGCTGTCGAACACGAATTCCCTTCCTCTGCGAGGAGGGGAATATCTACCGTAGCAGCCAGCCCCACAAGTTTCCGTCCGGAGCTTTCTCGCTGTAAATCTGAATGTAAAGTTGTCCCTTCTTGAGGCTCTGTACTTGTTCGGGAGTCAAATCGATCGAGCCTGTGATCGTTCCGGTCGTTGCTTTGGAAACGGTCAAATCCTGGAACGCGGACCCACGCACTCCGGTCGCTAAACCTCGATGAAGACGAGCCACGGTCGCCGGCGAAACCAAACCCTCAAACGTTCCGGTAATCGTGAGCTTTGTACCTGCCAGGACACCCGTTGCCGAACCCAAACCTGCAATGTTGGCTCGATTCGAACCGTCCAGCGGCACAGGAGAAAGCCGCACTTTGTACCTTTCCTGAGTTTGCGCTCCAGCGGACAGCGCGAGACTGACGGCTACGACGGCGATGGCAATCACGACAATACTTCGCTTTACAGTCATGTCTCACCTCTATACGGGCTGCATTCTAGCTTCGTCGGGCAGGCCCAGCACAGTTTTTTTAGCGGGGCAGACGACGGCGGAAGTATAAGATAATCTCCCCTTATGTCTCGATCTTTTGACGGAATTTTGCGAGCTATCCTGACTAGCCGCGTCTACGAGGTCGCCAGAGAGACATCGTTGGACGTCGCACGCCGGCTTTCTGGCCGAGTGGAGAACACCGTCTGGCTTAAACGTGAAGACCAGCAGCCGGTCTTCAGCTTCAAAATCCGGGGAGCTTATAACCGCATGACTCGGCTGTCCGCTTCCGAGCGCAAAGTCGGGGTGATTACGGCCAGTGCAGGCAATCATGCGCAGGGCGTAGCTCTCTCGGCCAAACATCTCGGCATGCGAGCCGTTATCGTTATGCCGAAAACGACTCCCGACATTAAAGTCGAAGCGGTTCGCGCGCTCGATGCGGAAGTTGTACTTGCGGGCGATCATTACTCCGACGCGCAGCAGCAGTGCGATCGTCTGGCCGAGGAAACGGGATTGACGTTTGTGCATCCCTTCGACGACCCGCTGGTGATTGCCGGCCAGGGCACGATCGCCGACGAAATCGTCCGCCAGCATCCGCGCGACCTTACCGCAATTTTTGTCCCCGTTGGCGGTGGTGGTCTTCTTGCCGGAATTGGCGCTTACATGAAGTCGGTTATGCCCGAAGTTCGTGTTATCGGCGTCGAGCCAATAGATTCCGACGCCATGAACCGGGCGCTGAAGGCCGGCCATCCGGTCAATCTGGAGAACCCAGGTTTATTTGCGGATGGGGTTGCGGTACGCCAGGTTGGCCGCCACACGTTTCCCATCGTCCAATCGACGACTGAAGAAATCGTGCTCGTGAACAACGATGAAATTTGCGCTGCAATCAAGGACATATTCGACGACACGCGAACGATCGTCGAGCCAGCAGGCGCCCTTGCTGTGGCTGGTCTGAAGTCATACGTCGAGCGCGCCGGCATACGGGACAGGCATCTCGTTGCGTTACTAAGCGGCGCAAACATGAATTTTGACCGGCTGCGCTTCGTTGCCGAACGGGCGGAACTTGGAGAGTCCAGAGAAGCTCTGTTAGCAGTCACGATCCCGGAGAAGCCCGGATCGTTCCGGCAGTTCTGTGCAGCCATCGGCCCTCGTGTGATCACCGAATTCAACTACCGGCTCAATGAGCGAAATCGGGCGGACGTCTTTGTTGGGTTGAGCGTGGGCAGCCGCGAAGATGCGATGAATGTTAAAGCGGAACTCATAAGGCAGGGATATGAAACCGCTGATCTGACCGACAACGAACTGGCAAAACTCCACGTGCGGTACATGGTCGGCGGTCATGCGCGAGGAGTGAAACGTGAACGCCTTTGCAGGTTCGAGTTTCCGGAAAGGCCGGGCGCGCTGCTGCAATTTCTCGACACGCTTGGCGGCCGCTGGAACATCAGCCTGTTTCACTATCGCAACCACGGATCGGATTTCGGACGAGTACTCGCGGCTTTGGAAGTCCCGAGTCACGAAGATTCGGCCTTTGAGCATTTCCTTGCCGTTCTGGGATACCGATTCCTGGTCGAAGACGGAAATGATGCATATCGCCGGTTCCTGGAGCCAAGCGCAGACCGGTAACGAGACCATTGGTCACGGACCCTCGACTGCAGTTCTTGGACAATTATATGTGTTTGAAATAAGCTACATCGAATTGCTACCCGGAGGTGGCCCATGATTATTCGTTCAGATCGACGCCGGTACGTGCTGACTGCAGCGGCGTTCATGCTAGTCTCAGTCGAAATTGCCCTTGCGCACATTAGAATCTACCCGAACGAGTCGAGTCTCGGAGCAAGGGAGAAGTACACGATGCGGGTGCCGAATGAAAAACAGGTGAACACCATTCGGGTTGAAGGTGAATTCCCTGTCGGGCTCGATGTCTATGACTTCGAATTCAAAACCGGCTGGAAGATCGACTTTAAGAAAGACGATAAAGGTAAGATCATCGGAGCGACATGGACGGGAAAGATTCAGCCTTATGAATTTGTCGAGTTCGGAATGCTCGGCATCAATCCAAAGGATAAGCCGAATCTGACTTGGAAATTCATCCAGTACTACGATGACGGCAGCAAGGAAGAGTTTACCGGTCCGGTGGGATCGAGGCTTCCATCCCCTGTCGTAACCCTGAAACCGGTGGCGCCGACGCCTTAGTACAGCTTTTCGCAAATACGGTCACGTATGAGGAAACAAACGATCTGACCAATGCTCAATTCCCAATGCTCAATTCCCATCCGATGAGAATTGGGAATTGAGAATTGAGCATTGGTCAGAAATTGTCTTCAATCTTTTCTGACATACGTTACCGTAATTCTGAAATGCAGCACTTAGTCGAAGCTATTTACTGCTAGATTTCTCTTGCTTCTCAGTCTCTTTCGTCTCTTCGGCGGGCGATGAGTCTTTCCCGCTCATCGCCCCTTTGAAGTCCCGGATCGCCTTGCCCAGTCCCGCTCCAAGCTCGGGCAGTTTTTTCGGTCCGAAGACCAATAAAGCGATGATGCCGACTATTATCAATTCGGGTAGGCCTAATTGACCCATAACTTCTCCTTGATAAGCATTATCAACCCATCACAACGCCGGCAGTACAATTACTTTCCCCCGATTACGCAAATCTCGCCAATGAGACGTTCGGGATGACGTCGCGGCCGTAAATCTCGAGCGTTTTCTCTTCATCGCCGCACATTAGATAGATGTTGAACTGGGTCACACCGAGCGACGACAGTTCCCGGAGTTTCCGGATGTGTTCGGCAACCGGACCGACAATACAAAATCGGTCAATCACTTCGTCGCTGACGAAATCCGCATTGCTGCTGCCGACCTCGGCATGATGAAGGTAGTTGTAAGCTTTGCGATCGCGTATGTAGGACGTAAGCGCCAGCGGCAGCTCCTCGGGCCTATAGCGCGACACGAGGTCGACGACATGGTTCGAGACGAGAGCCGGGAACCATCGAACACGATCGCGCGCCGCGTTTCGATCCTCGGAAATCCAGACGGCCGTTGCACTCATCACTCGGATCTTTGAGAAGTCACGGCCTGCCTCTTCAGCCCCTTCCTTGACGAAGCCAAGGCACCATTTGATCAGGTCCGGATCCGCAAATTGCAGAATGACTCCGTCCCCAACGCGGCCCGCGCACCGCAAGGCCTTCGGACCGTAACCGGCGACCCAGATCGGGGGAACGCCGGCATCCGCCCAGGGCATTTGGATCGGATGGCCGTCATAGGTGATCTGCTTTCCGGCGGTGAGATCGCGAATCACACGAACCGTTTCCTCGAGGTTTTCCAAGGTTGTCGGCTTCTTCCCCATGACACGGCGAGAACTATCGCCCCGTCCGATCCCACAATCCATTCTTCCGCCGGAAATCCGGTTGAGCGTGGCGAGCAGGCTGGCGGTCACAGTGGCATCACGAACCACGGGGTTGGTAACGCAGGTCCCGAACCGCATGCGGCGTGAATTCGCCGCCATCAGTGTGATCAGAGGATAGGGTTCCTGCCATAGAACGTGTGAATCGAACACCCAACCGTAATCGAATCCCTCAGCTTCCGCCTGCCGCGTGAGGCGCAGGATGCGCTCGACAGTCATATCGGGTTTTAGCGTGAATGCAAATTCCAACATCCTTACTCCTTCACCAGATCGCCATAGGTCTCGGGTCGCCGGTCTCGAAAGAATTGCCAGACCTGCCGCACTTCCTGGATTTCGTCGAGATTCAAGTCCGCAACGATCAATCCTTCTTTGTCACGTGATCCTTCCGCGATGATTTTCCCCCGCGGCGAGCAGAAATAGCTCTGGCCGTAAAACTCTCCGATGTCCCAGGGATGTTCGCGCCCAACGCGATTAATCGCACCCACGAAGTAGCCGTTAGCGACCGCGTGAGCCGGTTGCTCCAGCTTCCACAGATATTCACTCAAACCGGCGACGGTCGCCGACGGATTGAAGACGATCTCGGCGCCGTTGAGTCCCAAGGCCCGCGCGCCTTCCGGAAAATGGCGGTCGTAGCAAATGTAGACGCCGATATCGGCAAGCTGCGTCTTGAAGACCGGATAGCCGAGATTGCCCGGTCGGAAATAGAATTTTTCCCAGAAACCCGGCGCGCAATGGGGAATATGATGCTTTCGATATTTGCCGAGATATTTGCCGTCGGCATCGATAACCGCGGCCGTGTTGTAGTAGACACCCTTCAGGTCTTCTTCATAAATCGGAACAACCAAAGCCATGCTGCGGCTCTTCGCGATTTCCCGCATCAACTGAATCGTTGGACCGTCCGGAATCTTCTCGACCATGCCGTACCAGCGCGCCGACTGCTCGGCGCAGAAGTAAGGCCCCGTAAAGATCTCCTGCATACAAAGAATCTGCACGTTCTGGCTTGCGGCTTCCTCGATGAGTTTCAAATGTTTCTCAACAGCATCCCGCTTGATTTTTTCCAATGATTCTTCAACCGGAGTCGTGCATCTGGCTTGAATCAAGCCGCACCTGACGAGGCCGGGCATAGGTCCCCTTTCTTAAGCTCTCTCCCGAGGGGAAAAAGCAAAGTAGAGAATAAATCCCAATCCAAACGTAACGAACCACGCATACGTATACAGCGTATCCAGAATCGTCGGCGCCGCAACCTGACCGCCGGGCGTGGTGGCCGCTCGGAGAAATCCTGGGACTACAGGCGCGACGGCGATGACCAGCGACGCAATGGCACGCCAATTAACGCCGTTGGAGTACGAATAGCGTCCTTTAGGATCGAACAGTGCCGACAAATCCAGCCGCTGACGTCGCAATACCCAATAGTCGCAGATCAAAATTCCGGCGATTGCGCCCATCAGACCTGAATAGCCGATCAGCCATGTGAAAATATATGCACCCATCGATTCCATAATCTTCCATGGCATCATCAACACACCGATCACTGCAGTAATAAGCCCGCCCGTGACGTATGAAATCCATCTCGGATTCAAATTCGAGAAATCGTTGGACGGCGATACCACGTTCGCTGCCATATTTGTCGTGAGTTGAGCAGCGAAGATGACGGCTGTTGCAAATGCTATAACGATAAAGCTATCAAACCGCGCCATGAGATCCACTGGATTGGGAATCGCTTGACCATAGATCAGAAGCGTTGCACTGGTAACAGCGACTCCGATGAAGGCAAACGCGGTCATTGTCAACGGGAGGCCGAGTGCCTGACCGAGCATTTGGGAGCGCTGCGACCGGGCGTAGCGTGTGAAGTCGGGAATATTCAAGCTCAGCGTTGCCCAGTACCCGACGGAGGCGGTCAGCGCGCCGGGAAACACAGACCAAAACGCGTTGTGCTGTTTCTGTAGCGCTGCCGACTCGCTGAGGACTCGGCCCAGGCCTCCAGCCTTCGACGAAGCCCACGCCAACACGACCAGGCCCCCACCCAATAGCAGCGGGGCCGACCATGTCTCGAGGTGCTTGATACCCTCAACGCCCTTCAAAATGATAAAGACCTGTATTCCCCAGAAGAGGAAGAACGCGATCCAGGTGTGAATGCCGATGCTTGCCCACCCCGTCCACATGGCGCCAAATAGCGCGTCGAGGGCCGTTCCGCCGATCCACGTCTGTATGCCGAACCACCCGCACGCCACGATAGCGCGCAGGATGGCAGGGACGTTGGCTCCTGCCGTTCCAAACGACGCCCGGCACAAAACCGGAAAAGAGACACCATACTTGGTGCCCGCATGCGCATTGAGGATCATGGGAATCAGAACAATCGTGTTTCCGAGGAGAATGGTGATCATCGCTTGCCACCAGTTCATGCCTGCTTCAATGAATCCTCCGGCCAGCGTGTAGGTGGTAATAACGACGCTCATTCCGATCCACAGCGCTGCGATATTCCAGGTAGACCAGGTTCGCTCCCGAATCGTGGTGGGCGCAAGATCTCGATTCCAAAGCGGGCTCGCAGAGATGTCTTCGTCCAGCTCGATGAAATCGCGAGAGGATTGCCTTTGCGTAATGGAGGTCATACCGATGTACTTCGCTTGAGGAACCGGCCGTTCCCGGCCCTGCCCTTGAATATCCGGCCCTCGACAACGACGTTGCCGCGCACGAGCACGGTTTCGGTCACTCCGCAAACGGTCCTGCCTTCATAAGCATTGTAATCGACACGCATGTGATGGGTTTTGGCGCTGATTGTTTCCTGGAGACTCGGGTCAAAAATCACGATGTCCGCGTCCGATCCGACGGCGATCGTGCCCTTCTTCGGAAATAACCCAAAAATCTTCGCAGCGGCCGTTGAAGTCAGCTCGACGAACCGGTTCAAGCTGATTCGCTTTTGAACGACTCCACCATCGAAGATCAGGCTCATGCGATTCTCGACACCGGGCCCTCCATTTGGAATTTTGCTGAAATCATCACGTCCGAGTTCTTTCTGCTCTTTGAAGCAAAATGGGCAGTGGTCGGTCGAGATCACCTGAAGATCGTTACCCCGAAGCCCCTTCCAAAGCTGCTCCTGGTTGGCCTTGTCGCGCAGGGGCGGCGTCATGACGTACTTGGCGCCTTCGAAGTCTTCCTGCTCGTAGTAGGTGTCATCGAGAAAGAGATATTGCGGGCAGGTCTCGGCATATGCCGGCAAGCCGAGATCTCTTGCCGCCTGCACCTCCTTAAGAGCCTCGTTGCAGCTCAGGTGCACGATGTAGACTGGGGAGTTGGCCATCTCGGAAATTGCGATAGCCCGGTGGACGCCCTCGGCCTCAGCTCGGGCCGGCCGTGTCAGCGCGTGGTACTTCGGCGCTGTCTTTCCTTCGGCGAGCGCGCGCTTGACCAGGACGTCGATCACGACGCCGTTCTCCGCATGCATGCAGATCAAACCCCCAGCCTCTCCCACTACGCTCATGGCCTTGAAAATGGTCCCGTCATCAACGAGGAACACGCCGGGATAGGCCATGAATAGCTTGAAGCTCGGTACACCCTGCTGGATCAGCGTCTTCAGTTCCGGCAACCGCTGATCAGGAAGGTCGGTGACGATCAAGTGGAATCCATAGTCGATGGCGGCTTTGCCCTCCGCCTTCGCGAACCAGACATCCAATGCCTGGTTCAAAGATTGCCCGCGATATTGCACTGCAAAATCGATGATCGTCGTGGTACCACCGAGAGCCGCGGCCCGCGTTCCGGTCTCAAAATCATCGGACGATGACGTGCCACCGAATGGCAAGTCCATGTGGGTGTGGGGATCAATTCCACCGGGGATGACCAGCTTTCCTGTGGCATCGATCGTTTTGTCGACGGCGCCCACCACCTTTTCCAGATGTACACCGATCATGGCGATGGTTGGCCCGTCAATCAGGATATCGGCCGTATAAGAATCGATAGCCGTAACAACGTGTCCATTCTGGATTAGGGTTTTCATCGGGCAAACTATACGATATCCGGGCGCCAATAGACAAAAGACACCGGGAAATTCGGGGACAGACACCGAATTCTGTACTTTCAAAGAATTCGGTGTCCGTTCCCGAATTTCCCGTCCCTTTTTGGCGCTAAGCTTGCAAGCAGAAAAACAGGCGAACGTTCTTCGCCTGTCAGGAGCACCAATGAAGACTGGCCAAGACGTGATGGAACCCGGCTTGTATGTTTCGGAATGCTGCGGCGAAGAAGTGCTGCTGGATAAAGATGCCAGCTTTCCTCGTTGCCAGCGGTGCAAAGGCCTATCCGAGTGGGAACTGGTGGACACACCCGAAGAACAAGCCGCGTAACCGGAAAAAATTTCCCGAAAAATTTGGGCGTGCGACCTGAAACCCCACGCGCCGCTTGGCGGCTGTCCTCTCCCAGTGGCAGAGGCGTGCCACGTGAGGGTCGCAGGAAAACCTCCCCTATTGTCCCTTTAGGGCTCGCGCAAAAATAATTTGACAGAATACGGGCTCGGGAGGATTTGACCAATGTTCAATTCCCAATGCTCAATTCTCATCCGAAAGGAGAAGCGGCCGCATGTGTGCGAGCCGGCCTACAAGACTAATGATCCTTGCTGCCCGACATCCACTTCGGATGAGAATTGAGCATTGGGAATTGAGCATTGGTCAGATCCCCGGTCGGATTCAGGGCAGCGGATTCTGTTGGATGAATTCCACCGTTGTGTAGAAACCTCCGGCGGGCCATGGTCCCCCAAAAATATCGAGTGTGCCCTTTTCGGTGCGCGTGTCGTAGAGTGGCGCCGCGGTCCCATCGCGTTCGAGCTTCGTAGCGACGGGATCCACAGTCACACCTGCCCAGACCCGATCCTGAGGGCAATTTCGCTCATCCCGGCTTTTTTAGATCCGAAAAATGAATTGTGCAATCCGAAACTCCCGACTTTTCGCTTTCGTCCTTACCTTCATCTTTTTTATAGTCAAATCAGTCAGTTTTGAGCCGGCGCGAAACAATGGCGAATACCATCTTCATTTTAGGAACCGATCCCGAGCAATGTAAGGAACTGCGGGAAGTGCTGGAACGCCGGATTGGCGGCAATATTGTCACGGCTCACAATGAAAACGAACTCCCGAATATTACCGAATCGGATACCGTGATTCTTACATCGGAGGAGACGAACACAGGTCTTCTTTACGGGCGTCTCCTGAACAGGCTTGAAGAGCAAGTCCACCGGGCAGAATTTCTCACCGATCTGATTCGGTTGTTGTCCTCATCCCTCCAGATTCGTGAACTTCTGGAGCGGGTAGTCTCAAAGTCCACTGAGGTCCTTGGCGACACGGCATTCATTGTGCTGTCTACCGAGAACGGTCAATCCCGACTCGAGGCCGCGTTTTCCAAGGATCGCGATCGACTGGTGAAGATGTTGATCACTAGTCTGAATTTCGGAACACCGCTCTTTTCGAGCGAGCAACTCAGAGCGATCCTCGAGCGCCGCGAACCGGTTGTCATTCCGAACCTGCAGCAAGCCAACATTACCGGCGAATTGAAGGCTTTCGTCGACACGCATTCGCTGGTCTCGCTGCTGGGGGTTCCGATTCATACCAAGGATCTTGTTCTCGGAGCCTTCATTTCGCTGGCGAGCGGCACGCGAACATTCACGAACGAAGACCTGGCGACTGCTTTGGCCCTGGCCGACTTCACCGCGATTGCCCTGGAAAACGCCGGTCTCATTGCCGAACTGCAGCGGTCCGCAATTACCGATCCCCTGACTGGTCTTTACAACACTCGCTTCTTCCACGACGTACTCGGACGGGAAAGTGCTCGAGCCGAGCGCACAGCAAGTCCACTGTCGCTGCTGATGATCGATATCGACGGCTTTAAACTCGTCAACGATACCTGCGGTCACGCGGTCGGAAACAAAGTGCTGACTCAGCTCGCAAGAATCCTTCGACGCACGGTTCGAACCACAGACTTTGTTTTTCGATGTGGCGGCGACGAGTTTGGCGTCGCTCTGCCGAGCACAAATCTGGAAAATGCCACACGTGTTGCCGAAAAGATACTTGAAAGGGTGGCTTCGTCGAACATTCTTAGCGTGTTGGGTTATTCCGGCCCGATCACCGTGAGTATCGGACTGTCTCAATACCATCCGGGAAGCCACTACGAGATTCTAGTCGCCGAAGCGGACCAGGCTCTCTACGACTGCAAACGGTCTGCGAGAAACTGCGCGAAAGTCTTTGGGAAGTGACACGCGGGCTAAAGCCCGCGTTTGCTTGCGCCAAGAAGGACCTAGACGCTTAAGCGTCTAAAGCACGCGCATCAGGGTTCGTCGCCCTCCACCCGGATAAGCACGGGTTGCTCAGTGATGCAGGCCAGAGCCTTGATTTCAACCAGCGCTTTCTGAATGTCGCGTTCCAGGGCGGTGTGAGTCATGATCACGAGCGGAACCGAACCGCCTTGTTTGCGGCCGCGTTGAATCATTTGAGCGATGCTGATTTGCTGACGGCCGAGAATTCCAGAAATTTGCGCCAGTACACCGGGCTGATCCAGGGCCATGAAGCGGAAGTAGTAGATGCTGGTGACGGAGTCCATCGGCACGAGCTTCACCGCGGATGCGCCAGCCGGATTCGTGTTCAGATTCCGCGAGGGTTCCATCAAAATATGGCGGCTGATGTCCATGATGTCCGCCACGACGGCGCTGCCGGTGGGCATCGATCCAGCTCCTCGGCCGTACAGCATGATGTCGCCGCAAGCGTCACCCACAATTTGAATTGCATTGTAGACACCACTGACCTTCGCAATCGGATATTCATCAGGAATCATGGTGGAATGGACGCGGGCTTCGACCTGGCCGTCATGCCATTTGGCAATTGCAAGCAGCTTCAGCTTGTAGCCAAGCTCCTTGCCGAAGTCGATGTCGAGTGGACTGATTGAGGTTATACCTTCGGTAAAAATGTTGTCCAGACGGACGTGAGCGCCAAACGCCAGGTTCACCAGAATGGCCAGCTTGTGGGCGGTGTCGATACCACCCACGTCGAATGTTGGATCGGCTTCAGCGTAGCCCGCCCGCTGCGCTTCCGCGAGCACGTCTGCGAAAGAACGCTCTTCGTCCGTCATCTTCGAGAGAATGTAATTCGAAGTGCCATTGATGATCCCGTAAATCGACAGGATTCGATTCGCGGCCAAGGCTTCTTTCAGCGCCTTGATGACCGGAATGCCGCCGCCAACACTTCCTTCAAAGCCGATCGTGACAGATGCTCGCCGTGCCGCCTCGTGAATTTCTTCTCCGTGTACTGCCAGCAGGGCCTTGTTCGCCGTAACCACGTGCTTGCCCCGTCCGATCGATGCCAGGATCAATTCTTTTGCCGGCTGGTAACCTCCGATCAGCTCAACAACAATGTCGATGTTTGGATCTTCGATAATCTCAGTGGGATTGTCCGTGAGTACGCCGGAAGCAAGCCTCAGCCCGCGGTCACGCTTGAGGTCGCGGACCGCGATCTTCGTTATTTCAATGGGAACGCCAAGACGGCTGCGGATTGGCTGGGCATTGTCCCGGAGAATGCGCAGCACTCCGTTTCCCACGGTTCCGAGACCGATCATTCCAACGTTTATTTTTTGTTTCATCTCTTATCTAGCCCTATTCCAGTCGATTCACTGCCCATTCCGCGTGGGACCGGACATGTTCGTCTTCGTGCAACAAAAACCTCCGGAGTTTCGGCAGGAATTCCCGCATACCCGAATTGCCCACGACGACCATAAGATTCCTCAGAAGGCCCCTCACTTTGGCTCGCTTCATCGCTGTTCCACGAATCAACTGCCGCCAATTGTCCTCATGCATCTCCAGCAGTTCATCGATCTGCGGCCAGAATAGACCCGGTTTCGCTTCAAAGGCAGGATCTGTGCTGTAGGGAGCCTTACGATTCCATGGGCATACATCCTGGCAGATATCGCATCCGAAAAGGTGATGGCCGATGGCGGATCGATCCTGTTCCGGAATATCGCCCCTCAATTCGATCGTCGTGTACGAAATACATTTGCGGCTATCGAGAACGTACGGCTCGAGAATGGCGCCCGTTGGACATGCGTCTAGACAACGCGCGCACGTGCCGCAGCGGTCTGGTACCGGTGTGTCAGAGTCCAACTCGAGGTCGGTCAGGATGCAGCCCAGAAATAGCCATGAACCTGCCTTTTCATTAATGATGCAGGTGTTCTTACCGAACCACCCCACACCAGCATACTTTGCATAGACTCTCTCGAGCAGTGGTCCTGTATCGACGTAGGTCTTTGTTCGTGAAGACGAGTTCTGCTCGATCCAGGTGGCGAGCTCCCGCAACTTCCTCTGGAGAATCTCGTGATAGTCCTCTCCCCACGCGTAGCGCGAGATCCAGGCGCGGAACTGGTCGTAACGGGTTTGTGGCTGCGCCGTGTTGTAATTCACCGCGCACACGATCACCGACCGCGCGCCGGAAAGAATCGTTTGCGGATCCATGCGAGCGGACCTTTGCCGTTCGAGGTATCGCATTTCGCCCGCATAGCCGCTTTCGAGCCACTTCGGATAAAATTCGGCCTCCGGAAATTGCCTGATCGGCGCGACGCCGGCGAGATCGAAACCGAGATATCTGGCTCTTTGTTTAAGTTCGGAAGCGTTCATTTTTTCTTGAAGGCAAGCATCTCCTCGACTGGTCGCGCATTCAGGACACGATCCTTTTCGATCCAACCCCGTTGAGCCGTAGCGACACCGTATGGAAGGTTCAGGAGGTCGTCGTAGTTGTGAGAATCGGTACTGATGATGACGTGAACGCCCATGTCACAGGCTTTGCGGCAATGCACATCGCTCAAATCGAGCCGGTGGAAATTAGCGTTCACTTCAAGGCAGGTCCGCGTGCGGGCGGCTTCTTTCATAACTTGGTCGAAATCGAGATCGTATGGATCCCGATCGCCAAGCAGACGGCCTGTAGGGTGTCCAATGACCCGGACATACGGGTTCTGCATCGCCCGTACGACACGTCCCGTCAGCGTTGCGCGATCTTGTTTGAACCCCGTATGGACGGAAGCAACGACGAAATCCAACTTGCCGAGCAGCTCGTCCGAGTAATCGAGTGTGCCGTCCTGGCGGATATCGACTTCGCTGCCGGCCAGAACGCGGATGTCCGAGTATTTCGCGTCGAGCGTGCGGATCTCTTCCACATGCCTCAACAGATCGTCCTCTGAAAGACCACCGGCAACACCAAGAGACTTGGAATGATCTGTAATCGCGACATACTTGTAACCACGCTGCCGCGCCGCCTCTATCATTTCTTCGGTGGAATAGGATCCATCACTCCAACTCGTGTGCATGTGCAGATCACCGCAAATGTCCTGGAGCTCCACAAGGTTGGGTAGCGTTCCCTCCGCTGCGGCTTCTATCTCTCCCTGATCTTCACGCAACACCGGCGGGATAAAAGGCAGGCCGAGCTTCTCAAATATTTCTTCTTCCCGAACGCCTGCAACGGACTTGTCATCGGCATCGAACAACCCGTACTCGTTCAGCTTCAGGCCCATCTTGATGGCGCGTTCACGCATGCGGATATTGTGTGCTTTCGAGCCCGTGAAATAGTGCATGGCTGCGCCCCAGCTTTTGGGCTCGATGACACGAAGGTCGATCTGGAGATCGTCTTGCACGCGCACGGATGCTTTCGTAGGGCCCTGGGCAAGCACGGCATCGATTAGAGGCATGCTGAGAAAAGCCTTCATCGCTTTCTCGGGATCGCTTGACGCCGCGAGGATGTCGACATCGTGGACAATCTCCTTCATGCGCCGGAGACTGCCTCCGTAGGCGACTCGCTCCGCATGAGGTTCCATATATCTGCAGATCCCGGTGGCGATCGGAAGCGTACGTCCGAGCAGGTAATTTCCTTTGCGCCTCCTGTGGATTTCAATACCGCGAAGAATGTTGTCAATCGTCTTCTTCTTGAAGCCAGGCACAGAAAGCAGCTTGTCCGTCTGGCATAGGGCTTCGAGGTCTTCGATAGTCTGGATACGGAATTGGTCGTAGATCAGCTTCGCCGTTTTCGGCCCCACGCTTGGGATCTCAACCATTTTGGCCAGTCCAACCGGAATCTCCCGCTTCAACTGCTCGTGAAATTCCATTTTCCCGGTCTGCAGATACTCTTGAATCTTGTTCGCAAGATCTTCCCCAATGCCGGGAATGTTGCGCACTACTCCCTGGCCGGCAACGATTTCGATACTGTCCGTGAGACCTTCGATATTCAGCGCGGCCCTGCGGTACGCTCGTACGCGAAAAGGGTTCGCGCCTTGAATTTCGAGAAGATCCGCAACTTGGTTGAAGATGGCAGCGATTTCGAGGTTCCGCATTGCGTTGTGTCTTTGATCGTAACAGGAAAATGTTTATTGCATGATGAAAATGCCGAACGCAAGATAGATAAGCCATACGGGCGGTCTAACCACGTAGTGATACGTTTGTAATATATGGGGGCAAACTATGGATACGCTTTTGATGGTTGCAGTGATTGTGACGGCTCTCGCGTTTATCGTTCAAGCTGGAGCGCTCGTCGCGATCTATCTGTTGTCTCGAAGACTTGCCGACAACGTGAATAGCCTCATGGCGGAGAGCCGCAGATTTGTCGGGCCGCTCGAATCGATCACGGGCGATCTGAAGGCCGCTTCCGATGATTTGGCAGCGGTGACGAAAAGCGCACGCGAACAAGTGCATCGCGCTGAAGAAGCTCTGAATGAGACTGTTGGAGAAGCGCGTAAAACGGTCATGAGGCCACTGCGCCAGTGGTCCGCCTTCGCGCGAGGCGTCGCCGAAGGCGTTCGCACCTTCTTCGGGAAAACACGCCGGCCCGTTCCACGGGAAGAATATCGGTATCCCACGGCCTGAAACTCAAATTGTCTTGAGCCGCTCACGATCAATCGCTCTCCACGGTTCACTTGCGGCGATCGGCGTGCGCCTTGGTTTGGCAGGGAGTCATGACCGAAGAGGGCCGGTGTTGCAGCACCGACAGATACTGCGGATTACTTGTGCCTAACATCCCACTGTCGTAGCCCTTCCAGCCATTCGACGCTGCATGCTATATTTCTGATCTCTACAAACGGGCCGTTAGCTCAATTGGCAGAGCAACTGACTCTTAATCAGTAGGTTGAAGGTTCGATTCCTTCACGGCTCATTAACTTACATAAAAGTTTGTTTCCGGAGGTAACACTGAGGTAACAGCCAGGCGGAACGGCGGTCTTTTAGAGGTTCGAGGTTATCACATCACGGGGCTTGTTCTGTGCTTCCTGAGTGTCTACACTGAAAAACCGATGAGCGCGAAGCTGCCGGACCTTTCCCCGATTCCATTTCCAGACGAAAAGCCCACTGACCGGGGCGAATTATGCCCGGCTAAGTTTCCTCCGACTTTCAAGCCAAGATTTCTCAACTGTGCGGCCCGACGATAGGAGAATTCAACGGTCCCCACAATAGTGGAACGTGATCTGGAAGGTTGAGAATTGCTCAACAGCCCACTACATCCCTGCAGGAATGAGCTTCACTTCGGTTGGCAGCTCATCGGATTCTGAGACTCGAATGCGTGTTCCATAGGGCTCGAACCGCTGCATGAGATCCGAATCGAAATAGGCGAACTCTTCCAGAGCTTCCCATGCGAAGACCTTGTACGCCCCGGGTGTGATGCCTCGGATCGTGAAACGGCCGGCCTGATCGGTTTCGGCGAATTTGTAAAGACCGATGCGGTCACGATTCTGATCGGGAATGAGTATCGTTCTAATCCCGGCAACTGGCTGCCGTTTGTCGTTCACGACAACGCCTTCAATTCGGCCCGGCTTCGGACTGAGCACGATGTCTAGCGGCGTGGGAGCGATACCCGCAAACTGCAGCGGCCTGTTCAGCACATCCGTGTTATCGAATCGCGCCTCTTTCAGATAAAAATCGGGCGTGTTTCGAGCACAGTTTGATGATGGACCCGACACGAACGACATGCAGAAGACGACTTGATACTGTCCCGGCTTCACATTGTCTATACGAAACGTTCCATCCGGATTCAGTGTCTGGGACTGAGGAGAGTTTGGTTGGGCAAGCCGGGCAAGACGGTCGGCAGGAATCAATCGAACGCGTATACGTTCGAAATTCTGCATGGTTGATGATTCGCGTCCTTCAATTGTTACGTGGCCAGATATCGAAACAGGGGGAAGAACATTCAGCATGAGGCTGTTGATATCCGAGTTGGATACCACGACCGAGGCTGACGCGCTCGGTCCTGTGCTGGTAGGCGCATCCTGGTTCCTTTCGAGAATCTCGGCTTTAACCACATAGGATCCTGGGGCAATATTGCGGATCTCAAATGTCCCATCCGTTGCGTTGTAGCTTGCATTAACCTCTCTGGCTCCGCTGGAGAAGGCAATGATTTCCGATT
>Ga0066682_10000023_pt1 | contig 25233 bp, 21 predicted proteins | sample GraSoiAngelo_131_FD_65628 | JGI IMG/M metagenome (GOLD analysis project Ga0066682, IMG submission 65628) | Grasslands soil microbial communities from the Angelo Coastal Reserve, California, USA - 14_0929_02_30cm | ecosystem: Environmental > Terrestrial > Soil > Grasslands | place: USA... | reverse complement strand
TATCCCCAGGATTGCGGCCAACGGTTGATGACCGCGAGATAAACTTTGCGCACGAATTCATTGAGTGATCCGTACGTCTCGGCAAAGAGATCGCGCAATTCAACCTCGCTCTGTTCTGGGGCGACCCGAGCCAATCCATCGCGAACTCCTCGCGCAGCACTATTGTGACCCTCTCCAAAGCTGGCGGTAAGGATCAGTATTCTTTTCACGATTCGTTAGGCAAGGCTGGCAAGACTGATGCGGACGGAAGTTTAATGGATATTTATGCCCGGCAAAGTAAACTCTGAGGAGATGAAATATCTCGGATTCGTGTGGCGAGTCTTGCGCCGCCTAGTTTGGGAAACAGCGACCGATACCACGACCGGTCTGGCTGCGCAGATGGCTTATCTTCTTCTTTTTGCTCTCGCGCCCGGATTACTCTTCCTCTGGCATTTGCTCGGTCTCTTCGGCACCGATCCGGCGAAGCTGCATCAAATATTTCTTCTGTTGCAAAGCTTTATGCCGCCCGATCCTAAAGTGCAGGACATTCTCGATACAGCAGTTGCCAGCGTGGTGGTAACAGGCTCCAGCGGTCTGCTCGCAAACGTCGGGATTATCGTCGGCATTTATTTCGGGACCGTTTTCATCGCCACCATCTCGCGAGCATTGAGTCAAACCCATGGCGTGCGTGAAGATGCCCACTGGTGGTCGAAGTATATCATCTCATTTCTACTGCTTTTCTGGTTCGGGATCCTTATTCTTTTTTCCTTTAACGCGGTGGTCTTCGGTGAAACGCTCGCCGGAATTGCAGAAGTCAATTTTCAGCTCACCATCCCATTGCAGGAATGGGTTGCCGCTTTAAGTTTGCCCTTCACCGCGCTGGCACTGATCGGTTTGGCGCTTCTGCTTTATCTCCTGACGCCAGAGAATTATCTCACGATTCGTCAAGCGTTACCGGGTGCCATCTTCTTTTCCATTGGCTGGATTATCGCGACCAAACTCTTTCAGATCTACGTGGCAAGATATGATCGTTACAACCCGACTTATCTCGCGCTGGCGTCAATCATCGTGCTGCTCACCTGGATGTATCTGACTTGTTTACTGCTGCTTCTTGGCGGGAAATTGAACGCGATCCTTCGCCGCGAACGTGAACGTGCACGCAAAGTAACACTGCGCGAGATTGCTCCAGCAGCGCACGTAGCTTGACTCTCCGAATGTTCTGACTTATCCGGTTCCGCTCATCTCGGTCTCTCGGCTTTCCCATCTATGTCGCTCGCGTCCGCACGACTCCATTTGCGAGCAGGAGCTTTCGCGAGTTGATCGCACCGCGCGCTCTGTTACGCTCCGTCGCAGTGCTGCGTTTTCGCCTTCGGCTTGCAACTGCGCTCGCGCTTGGCGCGATTGTCGGCAGCCTCCTTCACGCGCAAGTCAGTGATGAAGAAAAGCGCAAACGCGAGGAATTTCTGGAGACGCGCCAGGAGACCGACGCCGTCTCGTCGCCGACGCCGGAGGAGTCGCCAAGCCCAATTGCGAAAGCGAAAGCGGCAAAGCAGAAATCGAAGAACAGAACCGCGGCGTCGGCGAAGGCGGGGGAATCACCCAAACCCAGCCCAAAACAAAATTTAGCGGCGAAAAAATCCAGCGAAGAAGAAGAAACAACGCCTAAGCCGAAACCGAGCGAAACACCCGAACCAAGTGTCGCTTCGGCAAGACCGAAGAAATCACCGAGCGCGACGCCAAAAACAAAAGCTACGAAGAAAAAATCAGCCCGAAAGAAAGAAGAGTCGCCGAAGCCAAAATCCAGAACCGCGAAAGGAAAAGGAAAACCGAAAGCAGTAGAAACGCCAAAGCCCGAAAAGAGTCCCACGCCACTCTCAAAAGAATCTTCCGTCCCATCTGAAAGCCCGACCCCACCGCCACCCCACGCGGTTGCTGTGCCGACTCCGGTGGCATCGCCGCAATCAAATATTCCGCGCGCTGTTCCGGCGGAAGAGCGAGCGCAAGTTGTCATAGAGAAATCCGGTTTCGAAGCAGATCAAGGTCTCGAACCGCTGCCATCCCCGCCACCGCGTAGAGGTTTTTGGCCGTGGTCCAGGAGCCGTTCGAGCGCCTACCGTTATCTGACGAGATCGGTGATCGAAGAGATCCGCCGCGCGCCGGTGCAGCGACGTCGTTGGCAATTTATCGTTGTCCACAATAGCGGGACACGGCAGGGAAACGCGCGCGTCTTCGATTATTACCATCGGCATGTCCGCCGGATGCAGAATGGCCTCGCCTATCACTTCGTGATTGGCAATGGGACATCGACCGGCAACGGCCAGATTGAGGTAGGAGACCGGTGGCGGCGCCAAATCAACGGCGGTCATGTGCACAGCGATTATTTGAACAACATTTCGCTCGGCATTTGTCTGGTGGGAGACTTCAATCGCGACAAGCCAACCCGCGCGCAGCTCGACTCGTGCGAAGAACTAATTCGCTATCTGCGACAGCGCTGCGGCAAGATCGACCGGCACGACATCGTCGTGCGGCCACATCGCGAAATGAATCCGCCGCGTTGGGCTACTGATTGTCCGGGCGATGTGTTCCCCTATTCCTGGTTCCGGAGATTTTAGGAATGAGCGCGCGTCAATTCCGTTGTGCCACCATCAAATTGGCTTCTTTGTAGTTCCAGCGATAACCGAACCCGAAGTCAAGCGGCGGTGGATTGCTTTGTGCGAAGAGCTCTTGGAGTTTGGGCTGGTAATATTGTTTGAACAGCTCAATCGGACCGAGGTAATTGCCGAAAAAGCGCAAGTTCCACTTGCCTGGATCGAAGTAAGCCAGCGGAATTCCCGAGTCGTCCTGCACAATTCTGTTGCTGTGCGCGAGAATGAAATTGCGGATCGTGGCGAAACCCTCCTCGAACATCAAATAGGAAGAAGATTTGAGAAAACTGGAACCGGTGCCAAAGCGTTCGCAAAACTTCAAGAAACCGGGATTGGATTTGATTCCCCCATCGGAGATATCGGTGGTGAAATAGTACAGCGTTTGTGAATCACCTGTTTGATTGTCGGTATAGTTGATCCGCACGGCGGAGATGCTGCCGCCTTTTTTTCCCGGCGCGCTTTCCTGAAAGGTTCCGTTACTGCTAAGAGAACCGAACGTCACCCTGGTGATCGATTTATCGGCGCGCGCGACGAAAACGTAAAGAATAGGTAACACCCCATTAAGGTTCTGTTGTTGAAGATCAACTTTCATGTCTTTCGTGATGAAGTAGGTCGTGGTGAGCGAGGACTTCATTGCGTTCTCCAGGTTTCCGAGCGCGCCGGAGAGGTTCGCGATGCGCAACGGATCGGGCGGCGGTCCCATCGATTCCTTTCCGCACAGAATATAGACCGATGCTCTGGGGAAAAATTGATCGACGTATAAAAAATCGGGACCACTGAACATATAAAACGCGACCGGAATTGATTGCGTTGCTTCCGAAAGATGGATGTCCTCCCACGCATGCAGTTTTTGGAGTTCGCGCAGATTCAATTTTGAGAACTCCTTTTCAAAGTACGCCGAATGAGCCTGCCAGGCTGGGTCCTGGGTGAGCGGCGCGAGTGGAGAATTTGGCGAGACCGGCATCCCAGCGAGGAAGCGCGCGATATCGTTAGGCCCCGCGACCGCTGGCGGTACAATCTGTGAATTCTCTTGCGCGTGAAGGGTGAGCGCGCTGGCAAAGATCGGCAATACGATCTTCGCGATTTTCTTTCTGAAAGAGTTGTTATTCATGTCAAGCGGCGAAGGCGTTTTCCAGCACAAAAATATAAAAGGAAACCGACGAGCATGGTCGCTAGTGCGGCCAATGATTCTGTCGTGTTAGAGCGTAAAAGATAAATCATCATCCATATCGTAACAGCCGCGAAGGCGAGCGGCGGCAGCGGATAAGCCCACACCCGGTAGGGGCGGGGCAAAGCAGGCTGGGTCGCGCGCAAAACGATGACACCGAGCACCGCAAGCAGTGAGCAGAGCAGCAGACTGAATTGAATGTAAACAAGGACGAGCTCAAAACTTCGCGTGAGCAAAAGCAAGTTTACGATCAGCAACTGCAGAATAATGGCGTTGATGGGAATGCCGTCACGATTCTTGCGGCCAAGCAATCGAAGCAGCCAATGATCTTCGCCCATCGACATGCTGACCCGAGGCCCGATCCACGTCATTGAACTGATTGAGGAAATCAGTCCGAAACAAATGACCGCGCCGGCAACGCGTCCGCCGTTTGCTCCGAAAATGTGTTTGCCGGCGATCAGGGCAACTTCGAGTTGACCGCGCATTTCGAACTGGGGCGTCGTCGCGAGAAAGATTGCATTGAGGAGAACGTAGGCTGCAATGACGACGAGTGTGCCGGCGAGCAATGAGCGGGGCACATTTTTTTCCGGCCGCTTGATTTCGCCCGTAATGTAGGCCGACGCGTTCCAGCCAGAGTAGGAATACATCACGTAAACCAGCGCCACCGCGAACGGCCCGCTGAAGATCGACATCGTGTCGCTGGGCGCAGGCAAAAAGCTGATCGGTTGCTTCGATCGAACAAGAAATCCAGCGGTGATGAGCGCCCCGATAAGCAGCAATTTCAACAGCGTCCAGAGATTCTGGAATGCGCTGCCGACGCGCAAATTGCCGAGATGAAAAAGCGCCACGATCCAGACGATGGCGAAGGAGAGCAGGACGGGCGAACCAGAGCTGAAAACGCCCTGAAAATATTTTCCAAAAGCCATTGCGGCGAGCGCGATGGGCGCGGCGAAACCAACCGTGGCGGAAACGAATCCCGCCATGAATCCGACCGCTGGATGATAAATCTGCGAAAGAAAATGATATTCGCCTCCGGAGCGCGGCAGCGCGGCGCTCAGTTCGCCATAGCAAAGCGCGCCGCAAAGCGCCACGATTCCGCCGACGACCCACAGCATGAGCAAGGCGAACCCGGATTGAATGTCCGCCAATTGGAAACCGAGACTCGTGAAAATGCCGGTGCCGATGATATTGGCAATAACGATTGAGCACGCCGTCATGAAACCGATCGTGCGCTGCGGCGTTGGCGCTTCCAAGGAACGAGCTTCGGCGGTGGTCATCGTCAGATCGACAATCCCGAAATTATCGGGACTCGCGAATAATTTAGGAATTGCATTCGACTGAATGATTAGCGAACGGACTCGCGCTGGTATCGTCTTCTGCGCGCTGCTGTTAGTTCCTGGCTAAGGATGAGCACTGAGTCATATGTGCAAATTTTGATAAGTTGTCAGAAGCGATTCCCGGCATCACTTTGAAAGCGAGATGAACCCACATCCCAAGCTCTCCATCGAATCGGCAACCCAACTCGCGGTCTTTCTTGCAAATCGTCCCGGCGCGCTCGCCCGCGTGTGTGAAGCACTGGCCAAAGCCGAAATTAACATCCACGCGCTCACTACTTCCGACACGGCCGATCATTCGGTCGTGCGCATGGTAGTAAGCGATCCGACTAAAGCGCTCATGCTTTTGGGCGAAGCTGGCGTACTCGCACTCGAGACGGATGTGCTCATGATCGAAACAGCGAACGAACCGGGCGTCCTCGCAAAGATCGCCGAGCGACTCGCGAAAGCGGAAATCAACATCGAATACGCCTACATGGCGACCGGCGCGCAATCACCGAAAGGCCTCATCGTCCTGCGCCCATCCGACGTCGATAAAGCGCAGCATGCGTTGCGTGACTTGTAGCGCGCGTTAGACTGTCTTTTTCCTAGTAAATCCGCGGAATCAGCCGCTTCGTCCGGGCCATATAGGCGCGGTAATTCTCACCAAGCGCGTCAGTTAGCGCGCTTTCCTCGATCCGAATGCGCCAGAGGAATGCACCGATGATCGGTGCGGTCAGAAACAAGATTGATAACCAATTCCCGAAACAAAATCCCAAGCCGAGGAATGCCAGGAGCGCGCCAGTGTAGGTGGGATGGCGAATGCAGCGATAAGGACCAGAATCGATCAGCTTATGTTCGGGCGAGACTGAAACATCCACCGTAAAGTAGCGACCGAGATAACCGATCGAATACCAACGCAGAGCCAGGCCGCCCAGAAATAAGACAAAGCCGAAAAGATAAAATCCTACCGGATATGGGAGGGTTGCGCTCGGAAAAAGCCAGACCATTTGGATACCGAGCCAAAGACTGACAATGATGACCGTCCAGAGCAGAATAAGGGAGCGGTGGTCGTGGGAAATGCTTTGCGTCCGCGAGTGCCGGGTGAAGGCGAGGTAAAGCTCCGAAAGGCCGTAGATCGCGGCCAACAGCAATGGATTAGGCAATCGCATGAGGAATTATTTCTGAAAGATAGGCCCCTGCTCCAAGATTCTGCGGCTCCTGCGGTACATCGACAAGCTGAAACGACGACGACACAGCGATCCAAAGGCTTCGCCTGCTTCTGCGGATAAAGCCACGGCCCTATGGGAGTTTCTGGACGGATCCGCGCAAAAGGCAGACGGGCCACAGGCCCGTGGTTACAGGGGCGCCGCTACTTGGGACTTACGGGCGAATCTCGATTGTCGTGCCGTCCGGTGTCACCCGCCAAAGTTCTTCGATCTCCTCATCGGTGAGGCCGATACAGCCCGCGGTCCAGTCCCTCCAACGATGAAACGCGCCTATCCAGCCGAGTCCATTTCGAATGCCGTGTATCATGATATCAAAACCAGCCGAGACACCGCGCTCGGTGGAGCGCCTGTTGTCGTCATCTGATGGATAGGAAATGTGCAGCGCAAGATGAAAGCTGCTTCGCGCATTCCGGCTGTCGATCTTGTAGATTCCTTCGGGCGTTTTCATGTCGCCCTCCTCTTGCTTTGGGCCGACCGGATTGCGCCCCAGCGCAACGCGGTAAGTCTTGAGCCGTTTGCCGTCGCGAAAGATCGATAAATTTCGCGCCGATTTTTGGACGACGACCCGATCGATCGTCGTCGCGGCTGGCAACGGACGCCAATTGTGGTGCGCGTAGAGATAGATCGCCAGTGCCAGCACACAGATGACGACAGACGGCAGAGTGATCTTGCGAATCACGTCGTGAGCTTTTGACGGCTTAGCTAAAAACGCAAACGAGCAGACCGAACGGCCGCTCGGAAATTAGCCGGTGGTTTGCACGACCGGCTAGTTTCCTAACATCCCTGCGGGATCGTATTTGATCTCACGTTTGCGATTGCCAATCCGTGTTCCGTGTTGGATAGGAACGCCGCGCGTTTATGACTTCGGTAAGAACTTGGCTCGGTTATCCATATCCCCTAGGCGCGACGTGGATGGGCAACGGGGTAAACTTCGCCCTGTTTTCGGAAGCGGCCACCTCGGTTGAGCTTTGCTTGTTCGACAGTATCGAGGCCACGGAAGAAAAAATTCGCATTCCTGTCACCGAGCACACAGATCAGGTCTGGCATGTGTTTTTGCCCGATGTGCGACCGGGGCAATTGTACGGTTTTCGCGTTTCGGGGCCGTACGATCCGGAGCGCGGCCTGCGATTCAACAGCTCGAAACTCCTTCTCGATCCATACGCGAAAGCCATCGCGGGGGAAGTGAATTGGTCGGACGAAATGTTTGGCTATGTCGTCGGCGGGGAAGACGAAGACTTGACTCAAGATTTCCGCGATGATGCGTGGGGGGTTCCCAAGTCGGTCGTGATCGATAGCATTTTCGATTGGCACGGCGACAAAAAACTCGGCGTCCCGTTGCACAATTCTGTGATTTATGAGGTGCATGTGAAAGGCTTCACTAAACTTTGCCCTGATGTGCCTGAAGAATTGCGTGGCACCTACGCGGGCCTGGGAAGCGCGGCGGCAATTGATTATTTGAAAAAGCTCGGCGTGACCGCAGTCGAGCTATTGCCGGTGCAGGCGCACATCGACGACAAACTATTGATCGATCGCGGCCTGACGAATTATTGGGGCTACAATACGATTGGATTTTTTGCGCCGCACGCGGATTACTCGAGCAGCGGGCAGTTAGGCGAACAAATCCCCGAGTTCAAATCGATGGTGCGCAATCTTCACGCGGCGGGCATCGAGGTGATTCTCGACGTGGTTTACAATCATACTGCGGAAGGAAATCATCTCGGCCCCACGCTTTGCTTTCGCGGGATCGACAACATCGCTTACTACCGGTTGCATCCGGACAATCCGCGCTTCTACTTGGATTTCACCGGCACGGGCAACACGTTTAATCTGCTCCATCCGCGCAGTCTGCAACTGGTGATGGACAGCTTGCGCTATTGGGTCCTCGACATGCACGTGGACGGATTCCGGTTTGATCTGGCTTCCACCCTGGCCCGCGATGACGAGGGCGTGAACAAACTACACGCCTTTTTCGAAATTATTCACCAAGATCCAGTGCTGTCGCAGGTGAAGCTAATCGCGGAACCGTGGGATGTAGGCGAAGGCGGCTATCAAGTCGGAAATTTTCCCGTGCTCTGGGCGGAATGGAACGGCAAATATCGCGATACGATGCGCAGTTTTTGGAAAGGCGACGAGGGCCGTATCGGCGAGATGGCTTACCGGCTCACCGGCAGTCCCGACCTTTATCAACACAGCGGGCGTCGTCCCTACGCGAGCATCAATTTCGTTACCGCGCACGACGGGTTCACGTTGAACGATCTTGTTAGTTATAACGAAAAGCACAACGAACTGAATGGCGACAACAACACTGACGGCGACAACAACAATCAATCCTGGAATTGTGGAGCGGAAGGCCCGACCGATGACCCGGAGATCAGCGAGCTGCGTGAGCGCCAGTGTCGGAATTTCCTCACGACTCTTTTTCTGTCGCAGGGCGTGCCCATGCTGCCCGGTGGTGACGAGCGGGGTCGGACCCAAAATGGCAACAATAATGCTTATTGCCAGGACAATGAGATCAGTTGGCTCAATTGGGAGCGTGATGAAAAACAGACTCAATTACTCGAGTTCACGCGAAAGTTGATTCAGCTTCGGAGGGATCATCCGGTTTTTCGTCGTCCGAAATTTTTCCAAGGTCGCCGGATTCGTGGTTCGGAAATCAGAGATGTGATGTGGTTCAACCCTGGCGGCAGCGAGATGAGCGAGGAAGAATGGGCGTCGCCGTTCGTTCGCTGTCTCGGGATGCTTTTGAGCGGCGACACCATGGATGTGCTCAATTTCGAAGGCGAACCAATCCGTGACGACACGTTCTTGTTACTGATTAATGCGCATTATGAGCCAATTCCTTTTGTCCTGCCGGGGCAAGAACATATAGAGTGGCAACTCATTCTCGACACGATGGAGGCCGACGGTTTTTTGCGGGAGCCGAGAAAATTCGCTTCCGGCGACGATATTGATCTCGGCGGTCGCGCTGCATGTCTGCTCCAATTGGTAAGTGGCGCGCAAGCTCAGGCTCGCGAGGAATCATGGAAAAAACGTCACGTCGAATTTCCCGCGCTCAGTGCAGAGGAAGAACGCGCTCGCGGAAAACAGCGGTAGCGGCGCAAGAAATTCGGGCAACGCACTCTTGTCGCGACAAACGAATTAGTTATAGGAATGTGTTGTGCACCTTTTCGTGCACGGCCAATCTTGGTCAGTGAATTTGCTATGACACCGAGCTCTCTCATTATTGTCACTGATCGCGGCAGTTTGAAAGCATACAAAGTGAATGAGACGCCCACGCGCGGACCGAGCTTGCAGCTGGTGCAAGCGTTCAATATCACGGACGCGCATGGAAAACTGGTCGACAAGGTCAGCGATTTGGCCGGGCGATTTCCGGTGAGTGATGGCGCAGGCGGGCGTCATGCAAATTCGATCGCGGAGCGGACGCAGCTCGAAACCGAAACCGACCGGCGCATTCACAAAGAGCTCGCCGATCAGATTGTGAAGATTGTGAAGAGCGATGGCGTAGAAGGATGGTCCTTTGCCGCGCCCGCGTCGATCCATGCCGCCATTGTCAATCTTTTGCCACGTGAAGTGCGCGACCGAATTGTTGAGCACGTAAAATCCGATCTGGTCAAAACCGAGCCATCGAAATTACCGGCCCATTTTCGTTCGCTGCAGCAGATTTGAAGATACTGGATACTCGATGGAGAGCGTTGCTCGATCCCATTATGCAGCATCAAGATCCAGTATCGCGTCGCAGGCACATTTTTGCTTCGCTCAACAGGGACGGGCGAGTTAATGTCCAATAGTTATGCAACTGCCTGTTAAAATCACTTATCGGGGTCTGGAAAAATCGGACCAGATCGACAGTCTCGTTTTGGATTATGCAGCGCGGCTGGAAAGATTTTGCGATCACATCAATCGCTGCGACGTCGCCATTGAGCAGACCAATCACACGCACCAAAAAGGAAATCCTTACCGTTGTCGTATCGATGTGACCGTTTCGCGTGGTCACGAACTTGTTGCTGATGAAAAGCAAATGGACAACGGCACGCATCAGCCGCTCAACAAAGTAATCCACGACGCTTTCAAAACGATGGAACGGGAGTTGTGCCGGGTAGTTGACAAACAACGGCGCGATGTAAAGACGCACGCCGATTCACGTTCGCCAAAATAAATACGGGGGCGGCTTGCCTCCTCGAGGCGGGCGGTTCGGATGACCTGGCCCTACCTCAACGCTCCGCGTGACAGCGAACCTACGCTGGCGCACCGCCGAGCGCGCCCGGAAGCGGTGGCGTGACGTCGGGCGCGGCTACAACTTGCTTGGGCGGTTTTTCCGTTGGCATCTTTTGACCCGGTGGTGGCGTTGTGCCTGGCGGCGGATTAATCAAGCGGCCGTGCTCGACAATCTCTTTGATTTGGGAACCGTCCAGCGTTTCGAATTCAAGCAACGCTTTGGCGATTACCTCGAGCTTATCGCGATTCGCAGTGAGTGTTTTCTTCGCCAGCTGATACGCTTCGTCGAGTAGTTTTTTCACTTCCTGGTCTATTTGTTCCGCGGTCGCCTCGCTGTAGTCGCGCGCACGTGAAATGTCGCGACCGAGAAAAACATAATCTTCGTGGTCGCCGTATTCGACCATCCCCATTTTTTCACTCATGCCCCATTCACAAACCATCCGGCGCGCAATCGCCGTAGCCATTTTGATGTCGCCACGCGCTCCATTGGTGATGTCACCGAACACGATTTCCTCTGCCACGCGCCCACCCATGCTGACGGCAAGGCCGGCGAGCAATTCGTTTTTGCGATTGGTGTATTTGTCTTCCTCCGGCAACCACATGGTCGACCCGAGCGAGGGGCCGCGTGGAATGATGGTGACTTTGTGGAGCGGTTCGGTGTGCGGGAGAAGTTCGAGCAAGAGCGCATGACCCGCCTCGTGATAGGCGGTGTTTTGTTTTTCTTTCTCGCTAAGCGCGAGACTGCGGCGTTCTTTGCCCCAGCGGACTTTATCGCGGGCTTCTTCGAGCTCGGCCAGCGTAATTCCCTTTAATCCACGACGGGCGGCGAGCAATGCCGCTTCGTTGATCACGTTGGCGAGTTCCGCGCCGGAATAACCTGGTGTGCCGCGCGCGACGACGGCAAGATCGACACCTTCCGCGAGTTTCACTTTCTTGGCATGGACGCGCAGAATCTCTTCGCGCCCTTTCACGTCGGGCAAATTGACGGTGATTTGTCGATCGAAACGTCCCGGTCGCAACAATGCCGGGTCGAGAACATCAGGACGGTTTGTGGCTGCGATGATGATCACGCCTTCCTGCGTATCGAAACCGTCCATCTCGACGAGCAGCGCATTGAGTGTCTGTTCACGCTCGTCGTGACCGCCGCCCACGCCGTGACCCCGATGACGTCCGACCGCGTCGATTTCATCGATAAAGATGATGCAAGGAGCGGATTTTTTGCCCTGCTCGAACATGTCGCGCACCCGCGAGGCACCGACGCCGACAAACATCTCAACAAAATCCGAGCCGCTGATCGAAAAAAATGGAACATCCGCTTCTCCTGCAATAGCGCGCGCCAGCAAGGTCTTACCGGTGCCAGGCGGTCCGACTAGGAGAACTCCCTTGGGAATGCGGCCACCGAGCTTTTGGAATTTTTTCGGATCACGCAGGAATTCGACGAGTTCCTGTACTTCATCCTTTGCTTCCTCAACCCCGGCGACATCGCGAAATGTGATTTTATTTTTGTCGCGCGCAAGCATGCGCGCTTTCGATTTTCCGAAATTGAGCGCGCCTTTCCCCGCCATGCGGATTTGCTGGCGAAAAAGAAAGTAAAGTACGAGGAGAAAAAGAGCGATCGGGAGAAAACCAACCACGGTTTGCGCAAGCACGTTTGATTCAGTCTTAATGGCCGGCTGAATTCCGGCGGCAGAGAGTTTTTCCTGCAAATTGCTCGTGAAACTCAGGTAGATGGTGGTTCGAAACGGAACCTGCTGCGCAGGCGATGGACCCACTCCCTGGCGGATATAAGCGCCGCGCAGAGTTTGAGTCGGCCGGCCGTCTTCCACGACCAGTTGGAGCGGATAATTCTTATCGGTGACGATCTGTTTGTTGTCGAGCAGCTCAAGGAAACGGTTGTAGGGCACGTCTTCGACTGGCTGCATCCCTCCGCGATAAAAGAGCATCGCGAGCGCAATGAATCCGAAGGCGATTACGATGAGGATGACGCCGCGCCAGTTAAAATTAGGCTCGCTCCCGCGGGATTTATTCTCCTTGTGAGAGTTGCGATCGGATTGAGACATAAGGAATGCGGAATCTTAACCGCACGGTAACAAGGTTAACATGAACAGATTGGCAATGCAAAATAGGGGATCTCTTCTTGGGCACTGATTGTTGAAGGTGATTGACGATGGAAAATCGGGATGTTGATGGGGGCGCGACTGGTACCCTATATATCGTGGCCGCGCATTGCGTCGCTCGTCGATTTCGGTAAAATTCAGGCCCAAACATCGACATGACAGAGCTCGTCACATCTGTTGCAGATAAGATCGATCGCGCGGTGCAGCGCGTGACGCCGCTTGCCTTTCGGGTGCGACGGACGGGTCGCCGCTGGGTTCGCCGGGCCTTGCGCAAACCTCGTAGCGTCTCGGAGGGGCCGAATCTATTGCCGTTGCTGATTCAAGTTCTCGCCAGTTTTTCGAAGGCGGATGGAGTTCTTTTAGAAGAAGAGATTGACTCGAGCCTTGGGTTCCTGCGCTACGATTATCCGGAGGCGGTTTACTCGGAGTTGCGACAGTTGTTCCGGCAAGCGCTTTACGAGCAGCAGGATCTCGCGGCCATGGCCCAGAAACTTGGCGCGCAGCTGAGCACGGAACGCAAAATCATGCTTGGCGTTCAGCTTTACGACCTGATCTCACAAGCGGGATTGAAGCAGGAGCAGGTCGTGGCGTTCTATTCATTCATGTCGCAGCTCGGCATGGCTGCGCAAGCGATCGACATCGTTTATCAACTTAATGCCTCCGAGGATTCCGATCCATCGGTCTATCAGCGCGGCGCGTCGCCGCTCGAATCCCTCTCTTTTGGCACGAACGGGAAGGCTGATGTGACGCTCAAGAACCTCACCGACAACGATCGCTTGCTGGCCTTCCGCTATCATGATCTCATTTTGCTGAAGAATTACAGCGGACAGAACGTCTCGGTGCGCGGGCGACCACTAGTGCGTGGCGGATTTTGCCGAATTTACCCCGGCCAACGTATTCTGGTTGGTGATCAGGTCCTTAGCTATCAGGATCTGGCGCAATACTTCAACGCCAAGAAGAATGTTTCACTTCCACAGATTTTCATTCGGGTAAACAAGGACTCAGATGAAGTGGAACTGGAGCGCTCACGGACCCGAGAAAGCTCCCTGCGCGTTACTTTCGGATTGAAGGTGCGCGTGAGCGCGTTACGCGATGTCGATGCTGTCCTCAACGGGGTAAAACTGAAGGGCGGCACGAAGGTCGAAGCGGCGCTGGAAGATAAGATACTTTTTCATAACGACAGCGAGCTGGATTTGATCGATCTGCGGCGGCGGGCTCGCGCCATGGGCGGCCGGTTTCAATTGAAGGCGTCGAAGTCGGAATATCTCGTCTCCAATAACCCGAGTTTTCTGCAAGCCGGCGATATATTGCTTTCTCCGGGCACAAGCGGTGACGTGCTACTGAAGATTTTCTGCGATTACGACAAACGCATCGGCCAGTTGGAAGTGATTGAAGCCGACCGTCCCATCATTGTTGGCGATACCCCCGTGCGGACGACGGCGCCACTCGCGGATGGTGACACCATCCGGATCGACGTCGGCCAATTTCTCCGTTGTAATTTTTCCGAGCGAATCATCGAGGAAGAGCGCAATATCATTCGCAGCCTCGAGGCAAACGAGATTACCCATCGCTTCGGCAAGGGCGAAATCGGCCTCGAGGGAATTTCCTTCAGCGTCACTCGTGGCGAACTCGTTTGCGTGATGGGCGCGAGCGGATCGGGGAAAAGCACGCTCCTCAAAGTGTTGGCTGGGCAACTTCAGCCTACAAGCGGCCAGGTCATCCTGAACGGACAATCGCTTTATCCGAACCTCGACGCACTCAAGCGCTACGTAAGTTACATGCCACAGGAGGACGCGTTCGACGAACACCTTACCATCGGGGAAAATCTACAGTTCGCGGCGGCGATTCGTTCACCCCACCTCTCGCGGCGCGATCGCATGCGGCGCTTGGAAGCAAAACTGATCGAGCTCGGCTTGGGCGAACGTCGGGATGCCGTGGTCGGCAGCCCGGAGAAGAAAATATTGAGCGGCGGTGAGCGCAAACGTCTCAACGTTGGACTGGATATGATCGGCATGTCGGACGTTTATCTTTTCGATGAACCGACCTCCGGTCTCTCCTCGAAGGACTCCGAGCACGTCATCGAGATCATCCGGGGAATGGCGCACAACAAGATCATCATTGTCACCATTCATCAGCCAAGCTCCAAACTCTTCCAGATGTTTCACAAAGCGATCCTGCTCGATAAGGGCGGGCAGCTCGTTTTTTTCGGCACACCCTCGGACATGCTTCGCTACTTTGCCGAGGCCGAACACCAACATCAGTTCGGGGCCGAACTGGGCGCGTGTCCATCGTGCGGAACGACACGCCCTGAATTCATCTTTGATGTGCTGGAGACACCACTGCGCGATTTGAGCGGCGACATCATTTACGAGGAAAATAGTCGTGGCCAGCTTGTCGCTGCGCGCCGCTACTCGCCGGAATTCTGGCGGGACAAGTATGAAGCATTCCGATTGATCCAGGACGTCAAACAAGTTTCGTTGCGTAAAGAATCAGCGGCGCTGCTGCCGGCGGACCCGGACCAGAAAAAGCGCCTGCCATTTCGCTGGCATGACGAATGGACGCAATTTCGCACGCTTCTGCGCCGTTCCTTCATTAGCAAGCTGCGCAATCGCGCCAACCTTGTCATCACTATCGGCGTTTCGCCTGTGTTGGCATTGCTCATCGCGACTATTCTGCGTTACTCGGACAGCGGGAAATATGATTTCGCCTCCGCTTATCATATCCCGACGTTTTTGTTCCTCAGCCTTATCGTCGCGATGTTTCTGGGTTTGACCAACAGCGCTGACGATATCATCCGCGATCGAGCTGTTCTGCAACGTGAGCGCAATCTCAGCGTGCGCCTGCCCTACTACGTGATCGCAAAAACGCTCACTCTCGGGATCTTCGCGGTCATCCAGTGTGTACTTTTTGTTCTGATCGGCAATTTTGTCCTGCAAATCCGCGGGATGTTTTGGATTGATCTCGGGATCATGCTTATGACAGCAATGGGTGGCCTATCGCTTGGTCTGCTTATCTCTTCGCTTGTCGCCGACCCGAAAACCGCGGCTAACATCGTCCCGCTCGTCTTAATTCCGCAGATCATCATGGGTGGCGCCCTCATCAAATATGAGGACATGAATCGAAATCTCGCGCTGGTCTACGCGCTCACGCATTGGTTTTCCGAACATCCCAGCACAGAGCAAGGCAAGAAGATGGAGAGCAGGCTGCAGGTGCCATTTGTCTGCCAGTTCATTGCCATGCGCTGGTCGTACGAAGAGATGATTGTCGCACAAGCCAAGCTTAATCCGCTTACGAGGCGGCAGGACCGAGCGCAACGCGAGATCGATGGCATCGTGGCGCGACATCAACAAGATCCTGGGGAAAGTAAGCGGCTCGAGGAGCTCAAGGAAATACTCGCTCTTCTCTCCGGGCTGGAAGCGAACTCGGTCGGCGAACTCGATCGCTATCTTGCTTTGACCGATCAGATTCTGGATCGCAAACGGCCATTTGAGCGCGCTCTTTTCAAGAATGCGACCGGCCCGGTGACAGCCGAGCAGATTTATGTGAATCAGAAGGTTGCCGATCTGATCTCAAACGCCGAGATGGAGCAAAGCGATTATCGCCGCGGCAATCGGCCGAACGTTTTCTTCGGTGCACAAAAACGCTTCTTCGGCATTAAGATCAGCGTTTTTGTTTTCAACACGATCGTTTTGCTTGGATCGACAATCGGCCTGCTCGGCCTGCTCCATTGGATTTTGCGTAGACAACTGGAAGTGCGCAGGACGTAAATGAAAATCCGAAATCGCAAATCGAAAATTCAAAATCGTTTGATAGTCGCCGCTAGCGACACTGATCCGGACATGCTTTACGCGACCAAGTTTTGGGCACCCGATCCATTCATTTTTTTGGAACGGAACGGCAAGCGCACGCTTGTCCTGAGCGATCTGGAAATCGATCGTGGGCGCAAGCAAGCCGACGCGGACGAGTTCGTCATGTTCAGCAAGATCGAGCGCGACGTGCAGGGAAAATCCAGGAAGACACCGCCGTACGAAAAAGTTCTCGTCCATTTTCTCCGCAAACGCGGCGTAAAATCGGCAATTGTTCCTACAAATTTCCCGCTCGGTTACGCGGAGGAACTCGCCGCAGGCAAGATCCGTGTCCGCGCGACGAACGGACTATTCTGGCCAGAACGGGAAGCGAAATCGGAAAAGGAAGTCGAAATGATCGGCCGGGCCTTGCGAATCACGGAAAGAGGACTCAAACGTGCAATTGAAATTTTGAAAGCGTCGAACCCTGGCGCCGGAAAACGATTGTACTGGGGCGGCAAAACATTGACTTCTGAGATGCTCCGCGCAGAAATTGATTCCGCGATTTTGCGCGCGGGTGGGATTCCAACCGGCACAATTGTCGCAGGCGGCGACCAAGGCTGCGATCCGCATGAGCGCGGTTTCGGGCCGCTCTACGCGAACTCATTGATTATCCTAGATGTTTTCCCGCGCGATGCGAAGACCGGATATTTCGGCGACATGACGCGCACCGTTCTTCGCGGGCGAGCGAGCGATGCGCAGCGAAAGCTTTGGGAAACGGTGAAAGCCGGACAAGCGCTCGCTTTGAAAAAGATCAAAGCGGGAGTGAACGGAATAACAATTCACAAGGCAATTCAGAAATTCTTCGCAGAGCGTGGTTTTCCGACGGAGGTTCGCAAGGGCCGGCGCGTTGGATTCTTTCATGGGACAGGCCATGGGCTCGGGCTCGAGATCCACGAGCATCCGCGTTTGCAGAAAGTTACGCTGAAAAATCGGCAAGTACTCACGGTTGAGCCCGGATTGTACTATCCCGGACTGGGCGGAGTGCGTCAGGAAGACGTGGTCGTGGTCACGAAGAGCGGTTGTTGCGTGCTTTCTCGTTTTCCGAAACGGCTGGAAATGTGATCGGAGCGACAGGCTTCTTGTTCGCCACGGGACGAATCAGTCCAGTGTCGGGATCTGTGGGGCGGCCATCTTGTCGGCGTGTTTCGATGAGCAGGCGAGAACGCCCGCTCCGCCCACAGGGCTAGAAGCCTATGCTCCAAGATGAACGCGCGACCCAGCTGAGCGTCTAATTATTCCGGCGGCAAAGTGACAAGTCGCTTTGCCGCGTTAAATTAAGATCGACATGTATTACCCTTACGGTTTCGGTTTTGGATCGAATTGGCTATTATTCATCGGCGTGCCGTTGATCATTGCGCTTTGGGCGCAGTTTCGAGTGAGCAGTGCGTTTCGAAAATGGGGAGAAGTGCGCGCGAGTTCAAACATCAGCGGCGCAGAGTGCGCGCGCGAGATCCTGCAAGCCGCCCAAATACACGACGTCGATGTTGTGGAGACGAACGATTTTCTTGGCGATCATTACGATCCGACGAGCAAGAAGCTTTGCCTTTCGAGCAACGTTTACAATACACCCTCCGTCGCAGCGCTGGGCATTGCCGCGCATGAGACCGGTCACGCCATTCAGCACGCCAAAGCGTATGCGCCGCTCAAAGCGCGAATGGCGATTGTGCCGGTGACAATGGTCGCGTCACGAATGTTGCCGTTTGTGATTTTCGGCGGTCTGTTCTTTCACATCACTGGTCTGATCACGCTTGGCATTTATTGCTATCTCATTCTGCTGGTTTTCCAATTGATCACGCTGCCGGTGGAGTTCGACGCCTCGCGGCGTGCAAAAATTATTTTGCAACAGATGGGCATTGTCCAGCCGGGCACCGAAGTTGCAGGCGTGAACAAAGTTCTCAACGCGGCTGCGCTCACCTACGTAGCGGCATTCATCGCGGCGTTGGGTAACTTACTCTGGTTGCTTTCCGTGCGCGACCGGCGCAATTGATTCGCGCCGCCACGTTTGAAAAAGATGATGGATCCATCAGTTGCATTGCCCGCTCGCCGGATTTCCGATTTGTTATCGTCGGGTTTCGGTGCTCATGCTAAATCTAAGCGCGACGCAATGGACCAGCCGAGAACCGACGAAGATCAGCAGTTGGTGGCGCGCACGCAATCGGGAGATGCCGGCGCGTTCGATCAACTGGTGATCAAATATACCCCGCGTCTCTACGGCTTGGTTTACAACATGACCTCAAACCACGAGGACACGAATGATCTTTTGCAGGACGTGTTTTCCAAGGCTTATAAAGCGATCCGCGGATTTCGGGGCAAGTCGTCCTTTTATACTTGGATCCACTCCATCGCGGTGAACATGACACTGAATTTCCTTAAAAAACGTGGCCGGCGTTTTCATCTTAGCCTCGACGATGTCGATGCCAGCGTTCAAAACGACAAGGAATTTCTCGAGCTCACGGCGACGAGCAGTCCGGTGCGGGAAGCGGACCTGTCCGAGCTGCAGCGAAGATTGAACGAGGCTATGATGAAATTGTCTGATGAACACAGAGCCGTGGTCACCATGTTCCATATCCAGGGGATGCCCCACGCGGAGATCAGTAAAATCTTGCGTGTTTCGGAGGGAACAGTACGTTCCAGGCTCTTCTACGCGAATCGACAGCTGCAAAATTATCTGGACGAATTTCGGAAAAACCCTGTTTCTTAACCGGCGCTGAGATGGACGAATTTAACGACAACGAAATCGCAAAGTTGCTTCGGCTAAAACGGTACGAGCAACCGCCACCTGGTTACTTCGAGGATTTCCTGCACGAATTCCATCGCCGGCAGCGCGATGAATTGCTTCGTCAGCCCCTCTGGCGGATCTGTCTGGAACGAGCCCACGACGTGATGTTCCGATTGGATGTTCGTTCGCTTGCTTCCTATCCGGCCGCCGTCACGGCGGTTCTGGTTTGTGCCGCAGTTATTTCGTTGAAGATTTATCAGGCACCGGAGGCCGCGAAAGTCGCTATCCAGAGTCCGCCGGCGTTGTCTTCGTCGGCAAACGCTGAAGGAGAATGGACGCTGGCATCTCCGGTGGCCACACGGATTTTCAGGACGCAGCCGCTTCGTAGTTTTGATGAAAGCGCCCAGACTCACCGGGCCACCGTCCCGCCGCGCTACGTGCTCGATAGCGTTCCTGTGAGTTATGAGTCGACTTTCAGATTTTAGGCGCGCTCCGGAATTGCCTTTCCGGTTTCACTTCGTGTTAATCCTCAGACTCGGCGTCGCGCTAAGTCTCATCGCGCCGATTCCTCTCGTTTGCGCTCAGGAGCAATCCGCCACGGCAGTCAGTCGTGAGGTGAAAGATATCTTTGATCGCGCCGCTAAGGCTGTGGTCAAAATTCACGGCGTCGACGAGCACAGCGAAATCTCCGGCACCGGATTTTTTATTGATCCTACCGGAACCCTTTACACCGCTTATACGGTCGGTGGTGAAGCAGGAAATTTCACGATCGAGTTCAATGGCAAAAAATATCCAGCGCGCCAGGTGTTGGCGGATATCCGCAGCGGCACGGCCATGTTAAAGGTAGAGGTCGCTAGTCCCGCGTTGCCGATTGGAAAATCCGAGGGTCTGGAAGTGGCAACGCCTGTCGTTGCCGTTGGTTACCCGTTAGATTTGCCGGAAACGCCGAATTTCGGGATGGTCGCCGGATTTGATCGGAAATATCTCGGCCGATATTTTTCGACGACTCACTTGCGCCTCAATTTGCCCACCCAGCGCGGAGAGGCTGGCGCGCCCCTGTTGAACATGAAAGGTGAGGTTGTTGGCATCTTGGTGAGCAGCTTGGAAAACAACTCGGCCTGTTATGCCGTGCCAATTGAGGCGGCCGAGAAAATACGCAGCGATTTCGTCCGTTTCGGGGAAGCCAAGCACGGCTGGGTCGGGATCAATGTTTCCGAGGCGTCGAAGCCGGTGGAAGGTTCACGGGCGGAAATGACGCAGATCATGGAGGGCACGCCAGCGGCCAATTCCGGAATCAAGTCCGGCGACATTCTCTTGCAAGTGGGACGCAAGAAAGTAAGTGAACCCGAAGACGTGCTGGATGCTTCGTTCTTCATCACCGCCGGCGACACCGTCCCGATCACCGTGGTCCGCGGGAATCAAAAGCTGACCTTTAATGTGCGGGCCGATCTTCATCCGGCCAGCCAGCGTGGGCCGTTAATTGCCTCGCCGACGATGAATCAGGCGATTCCGCTCAAGCTCGATTCCGAGGCGCAGCGCACGCCTTAGATCCAGGACGCGTTCAGCGCGCCAACATCTTCCGAAACTCCGCTTCGTCGAGAATGCGAATGCCGATTTGTTTCGCTTTCGCGAGCTTGCTGCCCGCATCTTCCCCTGCCAGGACGTAGTTCGTTTTTTTGCTGACGCTGCTGCTGACTTTGCCGCCGAGCGCTTCGATTTCCTCCGTTGCTTCTTCTCGTGTCATCGACGGCAGCGCTCCGGTAAGGACAAAAGTTTTTCCGGCCAGCGGCAATTCTGCGACTTTTCTCGCGGACACCTTTTCGCTCTTAGGCTGGATTCCCAACTGCTTCAGTCGCTGCAGAATTTTTTTGCCGGCAGCCGATGCGAAGAAATTGAGTACGCTTTGTGCAACCACCGGCCCCACTTCGGTGACGATTCCGACTCCTTTTCCAGCTTTGCTTTTTGATCGCTCTGCGAAGCCGGCTTGAATAAGCCGTTCGGCGATCTCGTTCGCGTTTTGTTTTTGTTCCCGCTTCTCGTGGTAATCTAAAACGTCCCGCAACAATCCTGAATGGGCTGCGTTGTCGATGCTGTCGTGAAAACGAGCCAGCTGCGTTGCAGTCGTCTTGCCGACCTCCGGAATGGCGAGAGCGAAAAGCCAGCGTGAAACCGGAAAAGTTCTCGCGCGCTCAATCGCATGAATGGCTTTGGTCGCATTTTTCTCCCCGAAAATCCGCGGCGCTTCTTCCGTGCCGAGGTTCAATTTGGCGAGTTGCTCTAGCTTTAGCTCAAACAAATCAAGCGGCTCGCGCACAAGGCCGCGCTCGACCAACTTGTCGGCCACAATTCCACCGACACTTTCGATGTCGAGCGCGCCGCGCGCCGCGAAAAACTCCACGCGCCGCGTTGTCTGCGCCGGGCACTGAATATTTTCGCAACGCCAGGCGACGAACTGCGGATCGCGCCGGACTGGGCCGCCGCAGACAGGGCATTTGCCGTGAATATGCTTGAAGAAATCAAAAGGAGCTGCACTCCGTGGTCGCTTCGACTTCACCACCTCAACGACAGCCGGGATGACTTCGCCGGCTTTCTCGATCACAACTGTGTCGCCGATCCGGATGTCCTTACGCTTGATCTCGTCCTCGTTGTGCAGGGTGGCGCGGCCAACAGTGCTTCCGCTAACCAGCACCGGTTCGAGCACAGCGACTGGCGTCAAAATTCCAGTGCGACCGACCTGGATTACGATATTGAGCAAACGCGTTTCGGCACGTTCCGCTTCGTATTTGTATGCAATCGCCCAGCGCGGCGATTTGGCCGTGAAGCCAAGCCGCTCGCGTTGCGCGAACGCATCGACTTTTACCACCGCGCCGTCGGTCTGATAAGCAAAATCGTGTCGCACGCGATCCAATTCGCGAATCGCGTTCAAAATCTCGTCAACGGAATCTGCCCGCCACCAGCGTTCGCTGCTGGGTAAGTCTAATTCTTTGAGCAAGGGAAATAGTTCGGAGTGTTTTTTAAGATCGACATCTTCCACTGCGCCGGTTCCGTAGAAAACAATCCCAAGGGGACGTTTCGAGACGATACTCGGGTCCAAATGTTTCAATGACCCGGCGGCTGCATTTCTCGGATTCGCGAAGAGCGGCAGGCCGACCTTGCTTCGTTCTTCGTTTAGTTTTGTGAAGCCGCCTCGATCCATGAAAACTTCGCCGCGCACCTCGAAAACTTTCGGTGCGCGGCCCCGCAAGTGATGCGGGATGGAACGAATGGTTTTAATGTTTTGCGTTATATCATCACCCACTGATCCGTCCCCGCGTGTAGCTGCATGACGAAGCCGCCCGTTTTCATAAAGCAGAGAAACGGCGACGCCGTCTACTTTTGGCTCGATCACGACCGGGATCTTCTCGTTGGGTAACAGACGCATGATTCGGGCATAAAAACTTGCGACTTCCTTCTCAGAGTAAGTGTTGTCGAGACTAAGCATCGGCACGCGATGCGGGATTTGCGCGAAGGCTTGCAGCGGTTTGCCCCCGACCTGTTGCGTCGGCGAATCGGGCGACACGAGCTGCAGGAAACGCGCCTCCAGAGCGACAAGTTCCTGGTAGAGCCGATCGTATTCTCGATCGCTGATTGTCGGCGCGGCTTCCTCGTAATAGCGGCGGTTGTGTTCTTCGATTTCGCGGCGCAATTGGGCGACACGTTTTGCCGCTTGCCTTTCATCCACAGTCATGTGGGATGATATAAGTCGGCGGAATATTCAGCAATGGAGCGCAGCGAGAAAATCCTCGGCGTGGAGGGCGGCGGTACCAAGACCGCCTGGGTCTTGGTTGAACGAATTGAAGCCGGGTTTGCTGACCCCGCTTCACAGTGGCGCATTGTCGATCAAGGAAAATTGCCGCCTTCGAATTTTCGCCTCACCACGCCGGAACGTTTGCGCGCGATTTTTTCCGAACTTCCTAAGGAAATCGATCGCGCGGGAATTTTTCTCGCCGGTTGCGGTCCCGGTGAAGATCAACAATCGCTCTCACGTCTCAGCGCGGAAATCTGGTCAACTGCGAAAATCATTGTCGGTAATGATCGCGAATCGGGTTTAGCAGCAGCTCTCGAACATGGCGACGGGATTGTGGTCAACGCGGGAAGTGGCTCTTCGGTAACCGGGCGTCGTGGCGACCGGATTGAGAACGCGGGCGGGTGGGGACATGTTCTCGGCGACACGGGCGGCGGTTATTTTCTTTCCATTCGAGCGCTGCGCCTGATCTTGCGTGAATACGATTTGCATCGTGTTGAGATGCAATTTACTGCGAAAATCCTGCACGCACTTTCGCTGAACAATCTTGACGAACTCGTTCGCTGGGCGCAAACGGCGGACAAAATGGAAATCGCCATGCTCGCACCGGTCGTTTTTGAAGCCGCGGCGAGCGGCGATGCACGCGTAATGGAAATCATCGAGAGCGGCGCTAAAGTTCTGAGCGAATACACCGAAGCAGTCGCGGCGCGGCTTCATTTGCTCGCGCCAAAGGTCATGCTGCTCGGTGGACTGTTTCACCGCGATTCGATCTACACGCACGCATTTCGGCGCAGACTTAAGAAGAATCTTCCCGATGCCCGCGTGGCAACAGCGGAGCGACCTCCTGAACTCGGTGCCGCGTGGCTCGCGGCAGAGTTGAGCGACCACGTCACTTTTAAATCGAAGCTTCCCGAAAACGAGATCGACAATCTGGCTGCCGCACTCACCGAACAGCGCAACCCGCGCTCGGAAAATCTGGAAAAAATGAATCCGCGTGCCTTGGTCGAGCTTTTTGTTGAGGAAGAGAAATTTGTTCAAGATGCGCTGCGAGGGGCGATTGTCGATCTCGCTCGCGCCATTGGAATTGTGACCGAATCGCTACGAAACGGCGGCCGCTTGTTTTACATCGGCGCCGGGAGCAGCGGTCGTATTGGGGTCCTCGATGCTAGTGAAATCCCGCCAACTTTTGGCGCATCGCCCGACCTGGTGCAGGGATTGATTGCCGGAGGTGTGACCGCGCTTTATCGCAGCGTCGAAGGTGCAGAAGACGAGAAAAGCGCCGGCGCGTTGGCATTGGACGAGCGCGGAATTAAAGATATCGATGTTGTGATTGGCATCACGACCAGCGGGCGAACACCTTTTGTCCTCGGTGCGCTTGCGCGGGCAAAATCGTTGGGAGCGAAGACCATTCTGCTCACCTGCAATCCAGCCCCCACAACAGCCCCAGTCGATCTTGCAATTCATTTCGCGGTTGGACCGGAAGTTCTCACCGGGTCAACAAGGTTGAAGGCCGGCACCGCGACTAAAGTTGCGCTCAATATCATTAGCACAGGCGCGATGGTCGCTCTCGGCAAAGTGCGCGGCAATTTGATGATCGATCTGCACACTTCCAATACAAAGTTGCGCGATCGCGCGGTGCGGGTGGTCGCCGAGCTGGCTGATTGCGATTACGATTCCGCAAGGCGCGAACTTGAAGCGAGCGGATGGAATTTGCGCTCGGTTGTAGACAAGATTGAGACGTAACGCTCGACCGGGTTCGAAGCAGAGCCCGGAGGATTTTTATGCGAGTCATTAAAGATTATCGGAATCGCAATCTCGATTTTTTCATTTCGATAAGCGCACCGGAACTGCCTCGCACGAAGCAAAGTAAGACTCAACCGAAAGGAACCTTATGCTCTGGACAATATTTGTTATCTTGCTTGTGCTCTGGCTTCTTGGATTGGTTAGCTCTTACACCTTGGGTGGGTTCATTCATATCCTGCTCGTGATTGCGATTGTAGTGCTGATTATCAATTTGATCCAAGGCCGCCGCCCATTGTAAGCTCGCACCAATGAAACCGGCCGGCATCGTCGGCATCATTCTCATCGTCGTCGGTATCATTGCGTTTGCCTATGGCGGCTTTACCTACACGACCCGCGAAAAAGTGATCGATGCGGGGCCACTGCAAGTGAATGCCGACAAAGAACACCACGTTGCGTTTTCTCCGGTGCTCGGG
>Ga0066682_10000012_pt1 | contig 27548 bp, 15 predicted proteins | sample GraSoiAngelo_131_FD_65628 | JGI IMG/M metagenome (GOLD analysis project Ga0066682, IMG submission 65628) | Grasslands soil microbial communities from the Angelo Coastal Reserve, California, USA - 14_0929_02_30cm | ecosystem: Environmental > Terrestrial > Soil > Grasslands | place: USA... | reverse complement strand
CCAATTCGGTCTTCAGCGTGGCGACGACGCGCGACACCGCGCTCTTCGACAGGGGCGCGTCCTTGAGTAGAGGTCGGAGTGCGCCCCGAATCCGGCGCGTGTTGCCCCCGGCCAGGTACGTGGCCACGATGGCTTCATTCACCGACTGCAGCCGCCGTTGATAGCGTGGCAGGATCGTCGAGGTCCACTCGATCGCGCCGAACAGCCGAGCGCGTGGCACTGTGAGCACCACTGGCCCGCTCGGGCCCGTCAGGGCGCGCGCCTTCGTGCCGTTGCGGTAGCCCCGCCGCACGTCGCTGCGTTCGTACGACCGTGCGCCCAGCGCGGCACGCAGTTCCTCATGGACGGCTGTCTCGATCGCGATTCGGACGTGCTGGTGGATCAATTCACCCAGCGAGACTGACGCAACCTCAGGTACTCCAGCCCGCTTCCTGATACTCCTGCCCATGGCGCGTTCCTCCGATAGCCGCCCTGGCAGGCGGCACGTTGGTCGTTAACTTCACCAACCGGAAGAATGCGCCATTTCTTATTTTCCCCACGACTCGGGACGCCACCGTTCTGAGATCAGATTCATAAAGTCCTCCACAAACAGATATGCGGGTCGTATTTCAATGTCCCGACAGCCGTCGCTTGTGCCTCTCCTTCAGTGTGTCTGCCGAGGGCTGGGTCCAGCATCAGTTTGGGAATGGCTCGTTGCCAACCGGAATCCCCGTAGGAGAACGTCGCTCATGAAGGTGCGGAGCGCAGCATCCGCAAGAGCCCAACTATGGTTCATGAGAATCAGTTGTTCGTCAGTCGCGACAGCGTCAAAGTCAATTCGTACGGCGCGAAGTCGATTCAGGACTAGCTTCTTCATAGTCGTTTGTCCATACCCAGGACCATGAACCGTGTACGCCTCGATCTCAGTCCCGATACCCCAGTACGCGCCGCGGTACACGTTAGTCTCATATGAGGAGATGAGCCTGCGTTGGCGCACCGCGAGGGCTTGATTCCCAATGACATCTTGAACCCGGAGGAGTCGAGAAGGCAACGCCTGTTCGGGAGCGCGCGCGCCGCGGCCGCCCAGTGCAGGTGGCGGCCGAGGTCGAGCGGCTCGTGCTCAGTGTGGCGATCAGCACCGCACGTGTTTCGGCCTGCGTCAGGCCGACGCGCCATACACGTCACGCGGATTTGCGGCTACTGTTGCCGGATACGTTTCCACACCCCCCAAGATGTAACCGATATGTATTGACGCGTTTCTTCGCGACACCTACACTTACGGGCCGACACAGCCCGGCTTCGTATGGCGGCCGCGGTTGCGCCGGACTGTGGGGCGTAGTGGACGCTGGCTGGGAGGCTGAAGATGGCTACGAATCAAGTCATGGCCTGGATTGTCCGGCTGCAGGTTTTTATTTCCATACTTGGCCCCATCGCGGCAGTCGGCTCGCCCCCTGTCCCAGTAAAGTGTCAGCGCGAAGCCGATCCTTCGGCCGCTTTTACCCCACGCGCCGTCACACTCCGCCGTATAAACGTCCGCACCACCGTGCCCGAATATTCACTCCTTAGGGGACAGTGGGAATCCCCCCCGGTGATACAGATCATAGAGGCGAATACGTGTCTTCAAGTGCTCGAACGACGACTCATCGGCAACATTCAGATCTGGTATCGCGTTCGCTACAAGGCCTCTCCTCTGCAGGTGCGCCAGGGCTGGGTGTGGGGCGGGACCGAGGGTATCGACGACACGCAGTACATTGGCGGCGATACGACCCCAGAACCGACTCGCCCCAGCCGCTCAGTTGGCGCTAGGGAATGGTGGTCGATCGTGGCCGCTGCCTACGCACAAGGCGACACGCCGCCTGCCGCGCCGCAGGCGACGGGGATCAGTTCTGAACCGGTCGCTGCGCAAGAAAGCTTCGTTGATCTGCCGATCATCAGATGGCGCATTAAATTAAGCACGGCCTCAACGATTCTTCTATTCCTCGCCATGGTTTTGGGAATGATAGCCAAGGCTGTGTGGGACCAGACCGAAAACAATCGGCTCTTGCCTACTGCGGTGCAGCTCGCGCGCCCAGTGTTGATTTCTCCGATTACTTTCTCCGCATTTCTAGCTGCAGTGTATGTAGAACGGGAAAGAGTGACCGTGAGTCTCACATCACTCTTATTCGCGTTCCAAATAGGCTTTATGTGGCAACACGTGCTTGAGCGAACCCGCACGAACCTTGAGGTGGACCGTAACCGCCACGAATAAGTGTCGCGTGTGCGAGACAGTTTACGCAGGATGGCGTTCATCAGCCGACGGTGCGGATGGGGGACTTGCCGTCCTGGACCATGAACCGGTCCGCCCGTGCGACTTCGGGCTCATGGGATTCGCCGTCGTGTATGACGTCGACACCGACAACTTTGCCGTTTCTCTGGCCCGGTGAAGCGTAAGTGGTTATGAGCTCTAATGAACCGCCTAACAAGCCGTATCTGGACTCCTCCCGCAAGACTGCTTCGCGACAACGGACGCGACGCCCAGCTCAGACTGCAGCCGTATCTCCGGCCTCTGTCGAGGGAGCCCGCAGGCTCCGGGCCATGAAGGAAGTCGCGCGCGGGGAGCCAATCGCTTTGAGAGCGGCCTTGCCGCGGCCAGGCGAGTTATCGGCTTGCCCTCGCGCCGGTCAGAGCCGGTGCGCCGTCACGTCGTCGTGCTCGAAGCAGCCCTGGGTGAGCTCGGGTCCTGCTCTGGCGCCTTTCACTCAGGCGGCCGGGGCCGCGGCGAAGTCGGTGTCGTACTTCCACACTGCCCAGGCGATGCGCGCGAGCTTGTTGGCGAGGGCGACGGCCGCTTTGTTGTGTCCGCGGAAGCGCTCGAGGTGCAGCGCCCAGGCGCGCAACCGGTCCGGGGCAGGCGCCGTCTTCGTCTTCGCATGACACAGCACCGCGCGCGCGCGCCGTGGATTATTGCGTCCGCTATTCCTCCAATTACCGGTTATTACCTCTGTTACTGGGGACACCTCTAAAGGTATTGACATCGTCTTGACGACGTGATGTACTTCCGCACTATCTCTGGGGGCCGATTCTCGACAAATACCTTCGAGAAACGACGAGGCGCCTGATTCATGGCGGTAACTGCGTCAAGGCGATCACTTCCCAGTCAGCGCAATGCAGCCTGGCGGCGACGATCCGGCGTCACGCTTAGACCCATGATAAGTTCGTGATCTCGTCAGGCTCCTCACGGTTCACATTCCCCGACGAAGTCGACTGTCGCGTACGGCTCTTCAGATTTTCGCGAGGAGGTTACTGCCATGGGAGAGGCGAACGCATCCGGGCCACGGCCGCTAAAAGTCTTCGTCAAGCCGGGTTCGAAGGCCGAGTTGATTTGTCGGCGCTATGCTGCGCACGCCAAAGTAGAGGCCAAGCGGCAGCCACCTCATGCCGAGATAATCGCCGCAGGCTTTCGCCCGCGCCCAGAGCTCGATTTAAATGACCGCGGGGGGAAAGTTATTCCCGACCTCACTTATACCAACTTCTTTATCGGCGAGGGCGGTTGGCGCGCACAAGACCGCAAGAATATCGATACGAATCTGGAACGGGCGATGTCCGATCCGCACTTAAACAATGTGCTGCTTCAGTACTTCCGCGGCGCGATGAAGATCAGCAGTACGTTTCGCCAATCCACGTCGCTGCCGGGTGATGCACCCAGTTCAATGTCGCAGCCGGAGATCGAGAAGCTCCTTCGAACATTGCATACGCAGGGAAAGTTGAAAGGCTTTGATTTCGGCAACACAGTCTTCAATTTCATGCTGCCGCGAGGCAGTGTTCTGACCATCGACGATGGGCCGAGTGACAGGAGTGGATCGGCCATCTATACGAGCGACGCCGGTGAGGCGGACGAAAAGGCCACGTCGCTGGAAGGGCTGGGTGGCTTTCATGGTTCACTCCGCATTGGACAGGCGACGTTGTACTACTCCGTGGGCGTTTTCTCTGAGGGAAACAACGGCATTGTCGCGTTCGATGAATCATGGAAGAACGTTGTAGCGACCTTCTATCACGAACTTGTCGAGGCTCGTACGGACGCGGACGTAGAGAACGGTGAAGTCGCGTGGGTGAACAACGAGCGGCCGGGCGAGGAGATCGGGGATATCCCTATGACACTAGCGGGGCCCAATCTTGGAAAGGTGATGAAAGAGGTGCCGCTCGCTGACGGCTTGGGCACAGTACCGATTCAGCTGATGTGGTCCAACGCGGTGCATGGCCCGGAAGGCCCAATCCCGGTCCCGCACTAATCGACGACGTCTAGAGCCGTCGGTGGAATTGTGCGACTGCCGTGGCCCGTGAAAACGGCGGCCGGAACACTGAAGGCTAGGACGAAAAAACTTAGCCGTACGGAACCGACGATGTAGGTCCGATTCGAACCGGAGCTAAGCATGTGAGCCAATCCGGGTTGACAAGCCGACTTCCTCCGCAGGACGGTTCGGACCTCGCTCCTTCGAGGTCCCCAAGCAGTCCAGTTGTATGGGTGGAGGCACCCAGTGCTCATCATGCTCGTGCGTCTCGCTCTCGAGCTAGCAGCGGGTCTCCTCCATGCCGATGAACTTCACGTCACTCCCCGACTGGAGTGCCCTGGAGAATCAGGGCGCGAATGTCGCCGTCGCCGATCTTGACCACGATGGAGTGCCCGATCTGGTTGTGTTGCGGGTTGATCATCAGAATCTAGGCCCGAATCGCGGGTTCTATCGCGTCGGGCGCAAGCTCGATCGGGGCGGGAACGTCGTGGGCGGATGGGGTCCTTGGGTGGAGATTCCCCACTGGGGGTCGCGCGAGAATCAGGGCGCTGGCGTGGCCGTAGCGGACTTCGGCGTGGACGGCCTCGGACTGGTCGTCTTCCAGGTGCGGCATCTCGTACCAGGTCCGAATAAGGGGTTGTACTCCGTGGGGCACAAGCTCGACGCGATGGGCAACGTCACTGGCGGCTGGACGCCGTGGCGAGAAATCCCGGACTGGATCTCATGGCGGGACCATGGCGCCGCGATCGCGGTCGCAGACCTCGACGCGGACGGCCGTCCCGAGTTGTTCGTGTTTCACATCGACGATTTCCACACCGACAATCCGATGCGCCCCAACAAGGGGTTCTACCGGGTCGGTCACGCGCTGACGCCTGATGGTGTGCGGGGCGGCTGGAGCAACTGGTTCGACGTCGACTGGTTTTCATGGTTCAACCAGGGGGCGGGCATCGCTGTCACCGACCTCGACGGCGATGGCCGCCCCGAGATCGTCGTCTTCCAGATCGACAATCCGCCCCAGGAGAACGCAGGCTTCTGTCGGGTAGGCTGGCGCCTCGACGAGCGCGGCCAGGTGCGGGACGGCTGGGGCCCGTGGGGCAAGTTCGATGGATGGGGCTCGTCCGACGACGGAGGAGGCGGCTTCGCGCTCGCGGCGTTCGGCTCGGGCCGACCGCGGGCGGTGATCCTCCACGCCGATAGGCAACTGAAGGCTGGGCTCTTCGCGATCACCGACCTGACGCTCGACATCGATACGGCCGCGGCCAAGGGAATCTGGCGGCTGCTACCGTATCCGTCGCAGGTGCTGCCAGTGCACGCCGGTCTACTGCACACGGGCAAGGTGCTGTTTTTCGCCGGCTCGGGCAACAGCGCGTTCCGCTTCACCTCCGCCGATTTCGGCAACGAGGCGCGCCAGGTCTTCACGAGCGTCGTATGGGACCCCGTAAAGAGCGTGTTCGATAGCCGCACGTTCACGCATCCGCCCACGCTCCGACGCGCGAACGGCTCCGTGGTCGATTTCTTCTGCTGTGGTCACACCGTACTTTCCGACGGGCGGATCCTCGTCGCGGGAGGCACGGGCGGGTACGACAAGGTGATCGTCAACGGCGTCATGCACGATGGCGGCCACGGATTCGCGGGAACACGTGATGTCGCAGTTTTCGATCCCGTGCAAGAGCGCTGGACGGCCGTCCGTCCCCTAGCGCACGGGCGCTGGTATCCGACGATTCTGATGCTAAAGGACGGCGCGGTGCTGGCGGCGTCGGGGCTGGACGAGCATGGCGACGGACACGCCAATAACACCTTGGAGCGCGCGGCGGATCCCGAGCGCGCCGCGTGGGCCACGACGCGCGACTTCAATCTTCCGCTATATCCGCACCTGTTTCCGCTGGCCGACGGCCGTCTGGTTTACACGGGCGGCAAGATGGACACGGTCGGAGATTCCGTGCCGTTCCTTTTCGATCCCGTGCATCCCACAGCATCCCCGGTGATTGATGGCTTGACAGATGCGGGCCAATGCAACCAGTCCGCCAGTGTCGTCTTGCCGCCAGCGCAAGCTTACCGATTCATGATCCTCGGTGGCGGCCCGGAGGACGACACCGCCGAGAGAGGACAGGCGACGCGCCGGGTCGCTGTAGTGGACTGCGCTGCCGCAAAGCCCGTTTACCAAACTCGCGCACGGCTCAACCACGAGCGGATGCACGTCAACGCCGTGCTGCTTCCTGATCGGACCGTCCTCGCCGTGGGCGGCGGGGTTACACGCGAGGCGAGCGTCCACACCAAGGTCGTCGATCCCCAGGGCGGTCGAGAAGTCTTCGAGGCGGAGATCTACGATCCCGTGGCGGACCGATGGTCCGTTACGGCGCCTGCGACGATCGCGCGTCTCTATCATTCTGTGGCCCTGCTCCTGCCAGACGGCCGAGTCGTCGCGGCGGGCGGTAATCCGGACAAGGGCTCCCAGGTCAACTGGCTTCCCGCCGATCCGCTTGAGGAGATGCGGCTCGAGATCTACAGCCCTCCGTACTTGTTCGCATCGGCGCCTCGTCCGTCGATCATGGACGCGCCCCGGGAGATCACATACGGAGCGAACGTCGTGGTCCGGACAGCCCAAACCCAGAGTATCAAGTGGGTCGACCTCATCAGGCCGGGCCTGACGACGCACTCGTTCGACAGCACGCAGCGGCTCGTTGACGTGCCGTTCACGGTGACGCCCCCGGATCGGCTGAGAGCCACCATCCCGGATGATCGCGGCGCGGCGCCGCCGGGCTGGTACATGCTGTTCCTCATCAACACCCAAGGTGTGCCGTCCGTGGCCAGTTGGGTTCACCTGTCCTGAGCGTCCACGCCTGCCGATGCCAAACTCGTTTCCCAGCGACGTGGCGTGGGCTCTCCAGCCGTCCGGACCGTTCGTGTCGGTCGACGCGGGGGAGCTGCAGGCAAGGGTCTACCAGCAGACAGGCCACGTCGAGCTAGCCGGGCCCGACCTAGCGGGTCACGCGTTGGCCAACGTCGTTCGACTCGCGCCTCCGGCGATCAAGACGGCGCACGGGGCCGCGTCGATCGGCGCACTCATTAGCTCAACGTCCGTGGCACGCGGCTTGGAGCTGAAACAGACGCTAGGCGGCGCGATCATCACTTCGCGTCTCATGTTCCCGCACGAAGGCATGATGCGCTACGAGGTGGTGGATTGGGCGACGAGCGCGCCGACGGCCACGGCGGTGGCCGCCGCCTCGAGCCACGACGAGCACGTTTACGGATTCGGTGAGAAGTTCAACGCATTCGACCAGCTGGGCAAACGCGTACGGATCCTGACCTTCGACGATCCCGGGACTAAGCAGGACCATTCGTACAAGGTGGCGCCGTGGTTCGTGAGCACCCGCGGGTATGGCCTGCATCTCGAGTCATCAGCGGAGAGCTTGTTCGACATGGGCGCGACGGCGCCAGACCGCTACGTCATCGCGAATTTCTTTCCGACGCTGCGATTCAATATCGTGTACGGACCCGAGCTCATGCGTGTCTTGACGCGATTCACCGAGTATACGGGCCGGCCTTCCTTGCCGCCCCTATGGGCCTTCGGCCCATGGATCTCCTCCGACATCTGGCGGAGCGGGGGCGAGGTGCGCTATGCGGTGACGCAGTTTAGGGACCGCGGCCTGCCTGCGTCGGCCTTCGTGTTCGATTCGCCCTGGGAAACTGCGTACAACGACTTCACTTTCAACATGACGCAGTTCGCCGTGGACGCAACGATCGACGGTACGCACTTTCCGGGGTTTGCTTCCCTGACCGAGATGATGACGTTCCTTCAGCAGAACGGCTTGAAGGTCATCTGCTGGATGGCACCGTTCATCAACGTCACGTCGTCCGCGGAGCCCGTATCCGGCCAGAACCTGGGCCGGGCCTCCAACTACGACGAGGCTGCGATGAAGGGGTTCTTCGTTCAGGCGTCGGCCGGGGGGCCTCCGCTCGTCGTGTCGTGGTGGAAGGGGCAAGGGAGCCCCGTGGACTTCACCAGTGTTGGCGCACGACAGTGGCTCGCCGACCACCTGAGAACTCTCGTCGCCAGGAGCAGCGTGCCGACGCGATCGGGAAAGTTCGAGCCGGCCATTGGGGGCTTCAAGACGGACGATGGTGAGAGCGGCAGCGGCCCGAATACCTACATCCCCCTCACGGCGCACTACGCGGACGGACGCACCGGCGTGGAGATGAGAAACGCCTATTGTCTGGAATACCAGAAGACCGTCGCGAGCGTGCTGGGCGGCGACGGCATCCTGTTCGCGCGCAGCGGCTTCGTCGGCTCGCAGGCGTTTCCTGGATCTTGGGCCGGCGACAACGAGCCGAATTTCGGTGACAACGGCTTGCCGAGCGTCGTTACGGCGGGACAATCGGCAGCCATGAGCGGCTACGCCGTCTGGGGCCACGACGTTGGCGGGTACCAAGATGTGAACGTCAGCGGATCGCCGCCGCACCTGTTCATGCGGTGGACGCAGTTCGGCTGCTTCTCCCCCCTCATGCAAATGCACCGACAAGTTGTCCGGGAGCGGCAGTATCCGTGGCGCTACGGGGCGGAAGCGCTCGACAACTTCCGCGTGTTCTCCCGCCTGCACACGCGCCTGCTCCCGTATCTCTACACGTATGCCAAGGAGGCGAGCACCACGGGCATCCCGATCATCCGCCCCCTCGTCCTGCTGCACCAGACGGATCCCAAGACCTTCGGCATCGCGCATACCTACTTCTTCGGCAACGAGTTTCTCGTCGCTCCCATCACAACGAACGCGACCACGCGCCAAGTCTATCTCCCCGCGGGGCAATGGATCGAGTTCTGGACGAACGTGCGGCACGCCGGGGGCCAGACGATCGACTGGACGAGCGCGAAGCAGACCGAGCTCCCGCTGTTCGTTCGCGACGGGGCCATCGTGCCGATGCTGGCGAGCGACGTCCGGACGCTCTGCAACGCGGACTACGTCAACAACCCCGAGGTCGCGACGTGGGACGGCGGACTCCTCATTCTCGTCTATCCGCGCGACGCCTCCAGCTTCACGCTCTACGACGGAACCGAAATCCGCTGCCAGGCGGGCGCCACTGGCACCGTTGTGACGATTACCGGGGCGGCGCGCGCCGTGACCCTGCGGATCCTGGGCAGGACACCGTCCGGCGTGAGGCGAGACGGATTAGCGATGCCCGAGCGCGGGACAGCGGCCGAGCTCGCCGCTGCGGACACGGGGTGGCGAGCGGACGTCAACACGCAATTCCTGTTCGTTAAATTCCCACACGGAGGAGGGACGACAACTATCCGGTTTTGAAGAGGGGCGCCAGATATACCGGACAAGCATCTAGAGGAGGACCGATGATGAGTGCCAGACATGGTGTGCCGCCCCGTGGCCTGATGTCGACCAAGAGGTCGCCGTTCTTCGAGGGCCATTTCGGTCGGATGTTCCGCGCGCTGCCCATGGCAAAGTTCGGCGGAACCGACGATGAGAACGTCAAGAACCTGGCAAGTCTGGGGACCGCAGTGTCGGCAGACTTCGATCCGCCGAAGGACGGCAAGGACGACGAGGAGAGCGGCATCCCCGCCCTCTACACTTACCTTGGCCAGTTCATTGACCACGACATCACCTTCGATCCCGCCAGTGTGCTGCAGAAGCAGAACGACCCTGACGCATTGGTAGACTTCCGGACGCCCGCCCTGGATCTGGACAACGTTTATGGACGCGGACCGAGCGATCAGCCGTACATGTACGACGGCGGAAACGCGTTCCTGCTCGGCGACCGCCTCCAGGGCGGCGACCCGAGCGTACAAGACTTACCGCGGAACGCCGCCAACCCAAGACGCGCCCTCATCGGCGATCCGCGCAATGATGAAAACACGATCGTGTCGCAGCTCCAGGGGCTGTTCCTGCGTTTCCATAATCGCACTCTGGCGGAGAACCCCGGCTTGGAGCTGGCGGACGTTCAGAAGCTCGTCCGCCATCATTACCAGTACGTCGTGCTGAACGACTTCCTGCCCCGGATCGTTCACTCAAGCGTGCTGAAGGAGCTGAAAACCGGTCCGCGATACGATAGCCGCAAACTCGAGTTCTATCACTGGAAGAACGACCCGTTCATGCCGGTGGAGTTTTCGGTGGCCGCGTACCGGCTCGGCCACTCGATGGTCCGGCCTGGGTATCGTCTCAACGACTCCGTGTTGCTCCCCATCTTCCCCGTGCCGCGACAGGGGTTGCCCGAGGGACTGACGGGATTCCGGGCTATGAATCCCGCGTGGGGGATCGATTGGGGCCGCTTCATCGACGTGGACATCCGCGTCTACGATGGCACGCCAGATGAGCAGAAGAAGCGTTTACAGTTTGCCTACCGTATCGACACGTCCCTGGTCAACCCACTCGGCAATCTTCCGCCGGCGGTAGCGAGTAATCCGTCCTCGCTGGCCCAGCGGAACTTGGAGCGCGCCTGGCGCCTCGGGTTGCCCTCCGGGCAGTCCGTCGCGCGCGCCATGCGCATCAAGCCGCTCGCCGACAAGGACATCATCATCGGAAAGGCGCTTGACAAACAGGAGGGTCCGGTCACGAGGATCGTAGACGTTTCAAAGGTCTTCGCGGACAACTGTCCTCTCTGGACTTACATCCTCGCCGAGGCGGCGCAACACCGGGAGGCCGTCAGGATCCCCGTGAAGGAGAACGTCACGATCAACACGCCCAGACTGGGCCCCGTAGGTGGGCGCATCGTCGCGGAGGTCTTCTTGGGGCTGTTGTTCGGGGACAGGAACTCGCTCTTGAGCCATGACCCGGACTGGCAGCCGAAGCAGGGGGCGAACTATGCACTGAAGGATTTCGTCATCTACGCGCTCGGTCGCTGACTACTTAACGACGCCGGGGGCCTGATGCCGCTGACTATACAGTCCATATTCATCGATCCGCCGATCGCCATCGCGCGTCTCGGTGGGAGCACCGTTCCTCAGGATGCGTACTGCTGGATCGAGTCGGTGAATCCGCGCACCGATGGCGAGACAGTCATCGCACCCGCGTGGTCGCTTGACGTGCTGCCCGATGGCTCTGTGGAGCCAAGACTCCCGAGCACGATTCGCTTGCGTGATGGAGATCTCATCCGGCCCGTGGCCCCGTTCTTCGAAGTATGGGCCTTGGTAGGCGAGGACGGTAGTCCGGCGTCGACTTGGCGTGAGGTGCCGGTGACGCCGGTGCTCCTCGCGAAGGAGGGTGCTGCCGAGTCGTCGATCACGATCCGCGTCGACGCCAAGAATCGCAAGGCCGCTCGTCGCGTGAACGATGCGAATCTCGTCTTCGGTACGTTTCCCGCAGTGAGCATGCGTGGTGACGAGCACACGCCGGCCGTTCTGCGCGGCGTCAGCCCGCCGGTAATCGCTTCGCCAATGATTCCACGGGGCAGGAGCATTCCGCTCGGCAGCCTGCAGATCATGCGCAGTCGCCGGCAACCCGCCGACGGTACGACGGCGTGGACGAAAGACGTCAATGTCGAGGTCATCCGGTTTCGCTTCACACCGGCCCAGGGCCGCTTTTATGGTCCGCCCGAGGCCGCCCGCAATACAGCGCAGCGACCGCCGGCCATCGAGGTCTCGGAGGCGTTCCTTGATTCCGCGGCGGGCTGGTTCGGTCGGGCGGCCGGGGCCGCGGTGCAACCGAGCGACACGTACGACACAGTTCAGCCATCGTCGACGCGCTCGCTCGGCATCGTGGACGACACCTGCGAAGCACGTATCGAGGTCACGGTAGCGCTCGGCGCGAGGGCGCGACGCGTCCTCACCGCGCACGCTAACGTTTTCGTGGGCCCGCCTGACTTCGCCCCCGATCGGCGCCCGTTCCTATCGTTGGCCGACGAGTTGAACGATAGGGTCGCGGGTGCAGCTGGGCGGGATGCGGCGTTGTCGGCCAGTGATCACGATCACTGGGTCGAGGACCTCTTCGAGAGAATCTATGAAACCGTCTCGCTCCTGAATGTCGACTTCTATCGGCGCGCGCGCGGGCTAGAACTCACAGGCGACCGACTCGCTCGGGCGTCGATCCCAAACGACGAACTCCCGCAACCCCGGCAGGCGATGGGAGGCCGCGATGCCTTGCGGAACCCTGATGTCGCCGTCGGAGCCGCGAGCGATACTGAGCCGCTCCCACTCTCCGAGCACGCCAGAACGCGTCATCGCGCGCTATCGGACATCTACAGTCTGCGCGAGTTCATTACGTTACGTCCGGGACGGCTCGAAGCTCTGATCCGTCGTCCCTTCGAAGTCGAAGAAGGCGAGCAACGCGGCGACAGAACGACAATGCGCATGCCGCCGTTCATGCGGCAGTCGAATGCCCTTCCACTGACGCTATCGGGGTGGCAATACGAGCTCGTGATGGCCTGGGTGCGCGCCGTGTCGCCGGCGGCGCCACCCGCGGCCGCGATCGCGCCGACACCGCCGACACCTCGGCCGATGTCACGCGCGGCCGCGGAACGTCGTACGGCCGTTATCGCAAGGCTCGATCGTCCCGGGAGGCGCGACGACACATGATCCAGAAGATCGGCATCGTTCCGGGTGACCCGACGGCCCCGGTCTTCCATCGTTTCCGCTCGGAATCCGCCGAGCATTTGCTTATCGTCCCGTTCAGCCGGGTTTTCGATCTGTCTTCCGAGTTGGCCCGCGGCTTCGACGCGGGCGATCCGTCCGTGCTCGCCCTGGCCCATGCTCTCGCCGCGCCCACGCGGGACGAGGTCCCTCTCGAGGATGTCGTGGTCCCGTCTCCGCAGAGCATCAGTCTCAATGTCAGCGTGGCGTGCAATCTCGCGTGCTCTTACTGCTACGCGAGCGGCGGGGCGTTCAACGGCGCGCAGCCGAGCGCGATGTCGTGGTCTACCGCTCAGCGCGCGATCGATCAACTGCTCAGCGGCGCGGACCACGCGCGCCCCGTGACCATCGCCTTCATGGGTGGCGAGCCGTTCGTTAACCGGAGCCTGATTCACCGCGCGGTGGCGTACGCCGATGCCGCCGCGAAGAGCCGTGAGATCGACGTGCGGTTCTCCGTCACGACCAATGGCACACTATTGCGCCCGGACGACATCGCCCTGCTCCGCGCTCATCGCTTCGCGGTGACCGTCAGCGTTGACGGCGGCGCGACTCTGCACGATGCGCAACGCCCGCTGCATGGCCGCGCGGCCGGAGGTAGCTTCGCAGCGCTCCGCCGAGCCGTCGAACCTCTGCTTCGCGATCCAGGTCTAGCGCAGATTGTCGCAAGAGCCACCGTTACTCGACGCGACCTCAACGTCGCCTCCCGGGTCGCCGCCATCCTCAAGATAGGGTTCCAGGAGGTAGGGGTGTCGCCGCTCCGTGTCGACCCACGAGGCGGCCAAGCGCTTGTGGGGGCGGACTGGGGGCGCTATCTCGATGCGCTTAAGGCCGCAGCGCGTGTAGAGCTGACGTATGCCGAGCGGCACCATCGCCTGCGCTTGACCAACCTGGCCGTGGCGCTGCGACAGATCCATCGGGGGGCGAGTGCACCCTATCCATGCGGGGCGGGGGGCGGGTACTTCTCGGTGGCATCCGACGGTCGCTGGTTCGCGTGTCATCGGGCCATTGGATCGGCGGACTTCGACCTCGGGGACGGTGAAGGACTGGATGCCGAGAAGCGACGGCGCTTTCTGAAAAGCCGGCACGTGCATGCGCAGTCGGCGTGCCGGCGATGCTGGGCTCGCTATCTTTGTTCCGGCGCGTGCCATCAGGAAGCGTCCGCCCGTTCGGACTCGGGCTGTGGATTCATCCGTGGCTGGCTGGAATTCTGCCTCGCCACGTACTGCGACGTGCTGAACGGTTGTCCCGAGCTGCTCCACGCTGTCCCCGACGCAGATGAGGGAGCCGTGCGATGAGCACACCCGAGGTCGTGAAGCTGCTGCCACGCAACGCCACCGCGCTTCGAAAGACGCAAGACTCGACACGCGCGCCGCGACTGGTCGCCGGGAATTCGGTTGCCACGCGGCTGGAAAGTGGCGTCGGGAACTGCTTTCCGGGGCTCGAGTGCGATCTACGCAATCTCGAGCGGCGCTTTTTCCCGTTCCTGGAGGTAGATCTCGGAGACACGTCCATCGACGTCATCTCCGTTGACCTCGTCGCGGCGAGATCGGCCGCTTCCCGCGGCGAGATCGAGGCGTCGGCGCTGGCAGTGTACCGAACGCTTGCCCGGGACCTCGCAGCCAGACGTCAGTGGGGCATCATCCGCGTCAAAGGGACGTTTGGACCTTTGGGGTCGCTCGACGTCGTGATCAGCGCACTCTCCGGAACAAGTGCGGGCGCCAACCGGCTGCCGCCCGATGCATGGACTGCCGTTCGTCTCCTCAGCGAGGGAACAGACGTGGAGATCGAGCTCCAACAGGGCGGCCGTCGGGGCCGACGATTGACTTTGCGAGGGAAGCGTAGCCGTTATCTCGACGATAACGGCTCCCTGGCAGAGATGTTCATGCCCGGGGAGCTGACACAGTCGCTTTGCAGCCCATGGACGCACGATTTTCGTGATTGCGGCTGCTTCTACTGGGCATCTAATCATCCGGACGTAGCCCTTCCGCCGCTGCCGTCGACGGCGCCGCCCGATCCCGCTTGGGGCCGGGCGGCGCCCTGGGAGCGCGCGGAGCGGTCCCTCGAGGCACCACCGCCTCCGGCTACCGCCATGGCTCCCACGCCCGTCGAGCTGCGGCACTACGACATCAACCTCAAGTGGCAGACGTTGAACTTCGTGTTAGAGGGACGGGAGAGGCTCGCGCCTTACGCGCAGCAACAGTTCGTGGGGCGGCCCTTTGCCAGCGACGGTGAACTCGAGCGTAACCTCCGCTACGCTGCTGGTGTCGAGCTCGCCGTCATCCAAGAGTATCTAGCCGCCGCCTACTCTCTCAAGCCGGCGGAAGCGCTCGTCGGGGTGTTGCGAGATACCGTGCGAGCGGTACACGCGGAGATCATGCGAATCACCCTGGGCGAGATGCGTCACCTGCGCGCCGCCAACGATGTCCTCGCGTCGCTGCTCGGCCGGCCAGCATTTATTCCCGCGTTGAACGTGGCGTCTAAGATTCCGGGGCTGACCCCCGGACTCACCCAGCCAGTGAGCCCGCGACCGCTCACCCCGGACGTTCTGGAGGAGTTCATCGCCGTCGAGGCCCCCTCGACTTCGGTCGATGGCCTCTACTCGCGAATCCTGGCCACTCTTCAAGCGCGCGGGACCCCGGCTGATACCGAAGCGATCCGAACGATCATGGCAGAAGGCGAGGACCATTACCGAACGTTTCGGTTCATCAAGGAGTGGCTCGCCCCGCATGCGCCGGCAGCGTATTTACGGTCCGTAGCCCCGAAGCGGCCGCCCGACGACAACGCCGCCCACGATCAGCTGCAGCGGAAATACGGCGCGCTTCTCTCGTTGCTGTACGAGGGATATCTCCAAGGTCTGCCTCGGGGAGGACCCGACATCAACGACGCTCGGGCAGCGATGCTCGGTCGCGGAGGGCTCGAGGGCTCAGTCCAAGCCGTCGCGGATCAGGGATTTCTTATCGCGTTCGATCCCATCGCCGATCCTCGATTCAGCCCGATCAATCCGCCGTGAGCATGGGGCGCGTGTTCGATGTCGCGGTGATCGGTGCCGGAGTCGCGGGCCTCGCCGGGGCACTCGCGGCCTCCCGGACGGCACGCACGGTGCTCGTCACTGAGAAATTGCCGAGCGCGGACGAAGTGCGGCGGATCGATGCAATTCCGGCCCGTACGCTGGCGCTGCTAAGCGAATTTGGTGTCCGGCCGCATGCCATCGGTGTCGACGGTCTGCACAGTGAGCGTGTGGTGAGCTGGGAGCACGCCACGCCCTCGAGGCAGCTCGCACCCCCGACCGCACATGTGGAACGGCCGCGGCTTGAATTGGCGCTCTTCGAAGCCCTGCTTCGCCGCAGGGACGTAGACATCGTCCTCAGTCGAGTAACTCCGCGGTGGGATGGCGTCTTCGCGGGCGACGGCTGGCGTGCTGTGCGATTGATCGATGCGACCGGACGAGCGGCTGTCAGCGCCGAGACGGTGGTCCGCGCCACGCCGTCTTGGGGTAGTCGTTTTTTTCTGACCGACCGCGCCACGATACCCGCTTCGCCCGCACTCCGTATCGCCGCACTTCAGGATGGATACGCATACCGACTGGGCTCGGCCGACCTAATGGGCATCGGACTCGTCGGTCGCAGTGTGCTGGTGAAGGGACCCCCCGCCGACGTCGAGGCTGCGGTGCGCGACGCTAGTGCAGGCTGGCTCCTCGATGGAATGCCCTCGCTTGCTGCGATGCGTGCGGGCGACTCAGGCATTGGCTCCCTCCAGTGGTCCCTTGGAGGAAACGGCGTCCGGATCGGTGACGCGAATCTCGCTCGTGACGCGCTCTCCTCGCAAGGCATCGCCGTCGCGTGTTCCGAGGCACTCTATGCCGCCGCAATTCGGACCCCGGTCGACGCGGCGCTCGTGCACGCACGTCAGATCGAGCAGCGCGCGACGCATCTGGATACCCTCGGCAGGGTCATCGAGCGATGCAGGTTTCGCGAGGCCTCCATCTGGAGTGACTACGCATCGTTCGTCGCCAGGTTTGGTGATCGCCCTGTGCCGGCCGAGACTGCGGCTTTACGACAGAATCAAGTTCAGCGCATGACTGTACGGACCGTCACGTAGTCGCAGTGCGCGATGCGCCGCGTGTTGCGTATGTGCTTCGAGAGTGAGCCAGGGAAGGAGGCAGAGAAAATGCGGCGTTCATATGTTCCTAGCTGTCATCAACGACTCCGGAAGCACGAAAGTGGCAACACCACCCGAGCCTGGACAGTCTAGGAGAGATGTAGCGTTGCATCAGGCGCTTCGGCAGTCCAAGCGGCTGCGCGGCATCGGCTTGATCGCAATGGTCGTGCTCATGGCGAGTGGCTGTCCCAGTGCATATCACGAGGCGTTTCGTCTCGGTGAGAAGTCGCATGTCGCAACGCCCGAGTACGATCTTTACTTCGTCGAGGCGGACGACGAAGGGTGGTTCTGGGATCCCGCGCAGGCCGACCGGGCGTTCGGTGCGATTACGGAATCGATTGCCACATCGGACACGATCGTCGTCACGTTCGTGCATGGATGGCATCACTCAGCTCGATGTTGTGACGGCAACCTTGAGGGCTTCAAAGAGGTTCTGCGCCAGCTTCACGCCGAGCTGACTAAGCCGATGTACGACCGTGCCCGTGCCGCGATTCACGACGGTGAACTGGCCGGGCCATTTCGCATCATCGGCGTGTATGTCGGATGGCGCGGGCGGTCAGTACCGGGGATGATCGACTATGCCACGTTCTGGGGCCGCAAGTCTGCCGCGGAGCGCGTGGGCCAGTCGGATTTTCAGGAGTTCATGGTCCGTCTTAAGAATGCCTACGAGCATCATTCAGCGATGCCGGCGGCGGCTGGTCCAAAGCTGTTCGGGCTCATTACGATCGGCCACAGCTTCGGCGGGCAGGTGGTGCTGCGCGCGGTCGCACCATTCCTGGAGCATCGCCTAGCCGACCTAAGTCCGGGCGCGCAAGGGTATCTCCGCAATGTGCCGCGGGCCCAGCTGGGCGAGCCGCTGCCGCAGCCGTTGCGCGGGTTCGGCGATCTAGTCGTCCTCATCAATCCGGCGACGGAGGCGGCGGCCTATCAACGGCTGCATGCGCTGGGCCGGCAGCTGCGCTATGGCGTCGATCAGACGCCAGTGATGCTGACCTTGTCGGCGGACAACGACGTGCCGCGGAATCGGCTCTTCAAGATCGGACGCATCGTCGGCGAATGGTTCACGGTCAAGCCGCGCAAACCGGATCCCCGGGAGCGTGGGATGGAACGCCAGGCCCTGGGGTTCTTCGCGGAGCAGGTGACGCATCGACTCGAGCCCGCGAATGCCGCGAGACGGCTTCGCGTGACGACCCTGCAAAGTGACAAGGAGGCCGGCTGCGTTGCCCACGACCAGTGCGAGTTCGAATGGTACGAATGGCGCGATCCCGCCGAGTTGAGCGTCGAGCCCGACACGCTGAGCGCTGACGCGTTTACAGAGGAGGCGGTCGCGAGAATCGCCGCGCATGATTTCTCGTCGCGCACCGTGCTGAGCGACGTCGTGCTCAGACCCGAGGCAAGCGCGATCGCGAATCAGGCGCTGATCGTCGGGTCGGTGGCCGACAACGTCATCGACGGACACAACGGGATGTTCTCGGGACCGCTGATGCGTTTCTTGACCAAGTACATCGGCCTCGTGGAGGCCAAGCGTTTTCTGTCACGCCTGCGCACCGGGGGAGGCCAATGAAGACGAGGCCATCGTCATTCTGGTGCCTGGCGATGCTCGCGGCTGGCACCGCGGCATTCGCCGCCGGACAGGACAATCGTTATCCGGGCGCCGGCCACGTGCCGGAGTCCCAGCCGGGCTGGCAGCGCTTCGAGACCGAGGCCGACCCGGCGGCGCCGTTCGACGAAGCCCAGGGCGGCCGGACGGCGCGCGGCACGCCGGTCGCGAAGCGCAACGAGCACTGCTTCCCCGCCGAGACGCGCAACCTGTTTCATCAGGTCGACATGGTCGCGAGCGGCCCGGGAGGCCGCCTCGAGCCCTTCGACTACACGGACGGTGGCGGCGTGGGCGAAGACGGCCGCGCCGCGATTCGCGGCCAGAACACGTGGATCCTGTGGGGCGAGGGCAACGAGGCCTTCTGGGGATGGCTCCAGGAACAGGGCTACGGCCTCGTCGACTTCCTTGTGCTGCTCGATTCACGCAAGCGGGACACACGTTTCAAGACCGGCGGCGGGATGATCAACCAGCCGGGCATGAGGGCCCAGAAAAGCCGGGAACACGAGCTGTACAAGCTCCTCGGCCTGTACCTGGATCAAAAGGACGGCGACAGCATCGTGATGCAGCAGCCAAAGACGGACATCGACGCGGCGACCGGCCGGCTCGCCCGGCGGCCCGAGCCACCGACGCCGCATCCGACGAGGCTGTTCGAAGCTGGTGACGAAGCCTTCTACCGCAAGGTGGTGGAGCGGCTGCCGCAGGACGGCGTCGACGTCACGATCTATGGCTATCCGAGCGGTGTGGTCGGGCTGCGCCTCATACCGAATCCGGATTTCTTCGGCGCGACGCCGGAGGCGGACAAGGCACGCCGCTATTGGAAGGAGCGAGTCGTGGGAGCCGGCGATGCCTATTACGACAACCCGGCCATTCAAGTCGATCCGAACCTGGTTCGCCCGTTCCGCGTATCCATGTCGTGCGGGTACTGCCATATCGGTCCGCATCCCCTCAACCCGCCCGCCGATCCTAACAATCCAACCTGGGCGAATCTCTCGAGCATCATCGGCAATCAGTACTGGACTGCGCCGAAGCTGTTCGCGAACCTGACCAAGCCCGACAATTTCCTGTATCAGTTTCTCGCGAGCCAGCAGCCCGGCACTGTCGACACGTCGCTCATCAGCACCGACCACATCAACAATGCGAACACGATCACCGCGGTGTTCGACGTGCCCGCCCGGCTCGAGCGCGCGAAGCTGAATCCGCCGGAGCGTCAGAGCGCGGCCAACTTGACGTTCCGCGGCCTTGAGGACGGCGATCGAAAGGTAACGCCCCGGCACACGCCCCGCGTCCTAGTCGACGGCGCCGATAGCATCGGCGTGTTCGGCGCGCTCGCGCGCGTCTACCTCAACATCGGCACGTTCCCGGAAGAATGGGCCCGCTGCCACAATCCGATCATCGGGTTCAGGCCGCAACGCCCATTCTCGGCGGCCACGCTACGTGCGAAATCGGTGTACTGGCGCGCCGCCGAGAACTACCGCATCCCGTATCTCGCGGCGTTCTTTACGTACGCCAGCAAGAAGACGGGCGCCGGCATCGCGGCACCGATGAAGCTGGCGACGGCTCCCGGCGGCCGGGCGATGCTCGAGCCCGAGCGCGCGCTAGCCGCGCAAGGAAGGGACATATTTCTCAAAAATTGCGCTATCTGCCACTCGAGCAAGCAGCCCGGCGACTCAGGCAAGCAACCGCGCGGCTTCGAGCTCGCGTTCAGAGACGACTGGGCCAGCAAAGCGCCACCGAAACGCGACGAGCCCCCGCGCTTCACACTGCCGACGCGATTCGAGGAGTGGGAAGCGTTTCGCCAGAGCGCCGCCTTCGCGGAGTACCGCCGACGGATCCTAGACGAGGCCGGCCAGCCGACCGGTGAGCAGGACGCTTTCATCAAGGGCAATTTTCTGTCGACGGAAATTCGCGTCCCAGTCACCCTGGTAGGCACCAACTCGGGACGGGCCGTGGCGACGAACGGGATGCGCGGCCAGGTATGGGACAACTTCTCCTCGGAGGACTACAAGAGTCTGCCCGCGGTCGGCGGCGTCCGGTTCTACAACCCTTATTCGGGCGCGGGGATCGACCCGTGGGGGAACAACGACACGTATTACCCGCCGCCCGGCGGGCCCGGTTACTATCGCCCAGCGTCGCTGATCAGTCTATGGGCGACTGCGCCGTATCTCCACAACAACGCGCTCGGTCTCTACAACGGCGACCCTTCGGTGGCCGGGCGCCTTGAGGCGTTCAACGACGGCATCGACAAGCTGTTGTGGCGGGCCAAGCGTGTTCCGAGCAGCCGCGACCCCTCGGGCGATCTCCGAGTCAGGGACGCGGCGCTCGCGCGGTCCGACCCTGGCTTCATCTACCGGGCCACCGAGCCGAGCTCCATCGCCTTCGGCGCTAAGTTCATCCGACCGCTCATCGACGGAATGCTCGGATCGTTGGTGACAGAGGTCATCACGCTCTATCTGTGGATGGCGCTCGGCGTGCTCTGGCTGGTGCTCGCGCTCGTCCCGCGAGTGCGGATCGCCGGCTTCGTGCTGCTGCTGATTGCCGTTGGGGCGGCGGCATTGCTGGTGATCACGCGGCTCGACCGGGTCTGGGTGCTTCTGTGGCTCGTTCCTGCGCTCGCCGCGGCCGGCGCGGTGTGGCTCTGGCTGGGAACCGAGAAGCGTTGGGTGGCCCGGACGTTGTTCACGGCCCTGACCGTCGTCAGCGTGGCGATCGGGGTCGTCCTCAACCTGTTCGTTTCGGGCCGGCTGGCAGATCTCCAGATCCCGCCGTTCCCACGCGGCACGCCGGTCAATCTCATCATGAACATGAACCCGGAAGCGGCGCGCGCCGACATGATCCGAGCGATGTCGGCCCTGGCGCGCGGCTTGCTCCTCAGCCGCGCGAAGGGCGATAGTCCCGAAGCGCTGCGGGTGTTCGAGGCCGAAGCGGGGTCCGCCCTTCTCACGGTCAGCAAGTGTCCCGACTTCGTCCTGGATCGCGGACACTGGTTCGCGGAGGGCCTGTCCGACACCGAGAAGCAGCAGCTCAAGGCGTTTTTGAAGACGCTCTAGAAATCGGATGAACGTCGCTCAAGCTGCGCGCAGACACACACCGTCCGGGGAAGAGGCGCCCGCGCTCCACGAGCGCATGCTCGCGGCCGCCGAGCGCCCAGAGTCCACGCCGTTCGACTACATCGTCGTTGGCTCCGGCGCAGGCGGTGGGCCCCTCGCCGCTCGCCTCGCCGAGGCGGGCAAAACCGTGCTGGTGCTAGAAGCCGGCAGCGACCCGGCGGCCGATGGGCCAGCCGCCGGCATCGTACACGCCGATGCCGCGAAGCACGCGGCGCCGCGAGAGGTCTACCAGGTGCCCGGCTACCACGCGGCGGCCACCGAAGATCGGCAGATGAGCTGGATGTTCTCCGTCCGTCACTACGAGGACGACGCGGCGCAGGAACGCGATTCGAAGTACAACCGAGCGCACGATCCGTTGCGCAATGGTGCGGGCTGGAAGGGCGGCATTCAGTATCCCCGCGCCTCCGCGATCGGCGGCTGCACGGCCCACCACGCGATGATCGTGGTCAAGCCGAACGATGCGGACTGGAACGAGCTGGCGGCGTTGACCGGCGACGCGAGCTGGCGCGCGGAAACGATGCAGGGCTACTTCGCGTGCATCGAAGATTGCCTGTATTACAAAACCTATCAGGGCGTCCTGCGCAAGGTGTTCCTCCTCTACGCGTTGCTGTGCCGCCTGGCTGCCTTCATCAATTCTCGGTGGCAGCTCGATCGCGGCGGCCACGGGACAGGCGGCTGGCAGAAGACGAGCTTCATCGATCTCGGGCTGATCTGGAAGATCGCCAAGGGCGATCGCACGTTCCGGCGCGTCCTGAAACGGGTCATCTGCTTCCTGATCCGTCAGCCCGGGCGGCTGCGCGCGGCGTTGGGCGCGTTCTTGCGTCTGCAGATCGTGCAGCTGCTCGACCCGAACTTCGGAGCGGTGCGGCAGGGCGTAGACGCGCAGGTGACATTCATCCCGATCGGAACCGACGGTGCCCGCCGCACGGGCGTGCGCGAGCGCCTGCTCGACGTCCTCTGCCGCGAGCCTCGATTTCTCGTGCTCGTCGCAGGAGCGCTCGTCACGCGGGTGATATTCCGCCAGCCAGTCCCGCCGGCTGGCCGGCTAGCTACCGCGGCCGACGCGGCTCCGCAGGCGTGCGGCGTCGAGGTTACCCACGGGCTTGGGTTGTATTCGGCGGGTCGCGTCAAGACTGACGCGAGGCCCCAGCGGATCACTTGCTACTACGCGAAGCGCGAAATCGTTCTCGCCGGAGGCGCCTTCAACACGCCGCAGCTGCTCATGCTGAGTGGCATCGGAGATTCGGCGGAGCTGACCAAACTCGAGATTCGTGGGCCGCGCGACGCCAACGATGAGCCGGTGGCGCCGATCGTGAATCTGCGGGGCGTCGGGCGCAACCTTCAGGACCGTTATGAGGTCAGCGTCATCACCCGGACGCCGAGCCCCTTTTCGACCCTGAACGGAGTGTCGTTCCTTCCGGGTGACCCGAACGATCCTGCGCTGCGGGAATGGCGCGCCACGCAAGGCGGGCTCTACGGAACGAACGGTGGAGCCGTTGCCGTCTTCCGCAACACCCTGCTCGATGAGCAGCAAGCGGACGGGAGTCCGAAGCCCAACCCGGACTTGTTCATCTTCGGCGCGCCGGCGGCGTTTCGAGGCTACTACTGGAACTGGTCGAAGGAGCTCCTGCGCGCCGACCGCAATGCGCCCAAGAATCAGCGCGACCTCTGGAGCTGGATACTTCTCAAGGCCTACACGAAGAACAACGGCGGCTCTGTGCGCCTATGGTCGCCGTCACCCTACGAGCAACCGGAGATCAACTTCAGCTCCTTCGCGGAAGGGCCGGGTGGGTGGCAGGAGGACGTCGACGCGCTGGCGAAGGGTGTCGCCTTCGTGCGCCAGATCAACGCCACGTTCGTGCCCAGTGCGGCCGATGCGGAGGTTCAACCCGGCAAGGCGCGCGCCGACGACACCGCGGACCTTCGGCAGTGGATCCAGGACGAAGCCTGGGGTCACCACGCCTGTGGCACGTGCCGGATGGGCTCCGATCACTGGCGGGCGGACGTGACGACGTTGCAGGACCAGATGGCCGTGCTCGACAGCCGGCTCCGTGTGCACGGCGTGCGAGGGCTGCGCGTCGTCGACGCGTCGGTGTTCCCGCGGATTCCAGGATACTTCATCGTAACACCGGTTTTCATGATCAGCGAGAAGACGGCCGATCTGCTGCTCGCGGACTCCGCCGCGTATCCAGCGCGGCTGAGGGCGGCCGAGGCGGCCGCCGTCGTGAGCCGCCGGGTTGCCGCGCGGAGAGACGCGCCCGCGGCGGGGGCCGGTGCGGCAGCGCCAGCGCCAGCAACCCTTCCCCGGGACACCGTCGGGCTTGCGCTGTCCGGCGGCGGCATACGCAGCGCGACGTTCTGTCTGGGGGTGCTGCAGGCCCTAGCCCGGAAGGGGCGTTTGAGGTGCATCGATTTCGTGTCGACCGTGTCCGGCGGGGGCTACATCGGAGTGTTTCTTGGCCGCCTGTACACGCGCATCGCGGCGGCGGTGGCGGACCCGGCTGACCGTGTGGAAAGCGTCCTCGCCGGCTCGAACTCGGATGAGCTCTGGTGGCTCCGAGCACACGCCAACTACCTGCTCGGCGAGGGACGATCGGATCTGCAATCCAGCCTCGGTGTGGTCTGGCGCAATCTGCTTGCGGTTCACTTCTGCATCGGCATGCTCGCTCTAGCGCTGTTCGGGCTTCTTCGTTGGGTCGGCGGGCCGGCGGGAGCGGCCGCGTGTCCACCAGGATGGCAAGGAGCGCTGACGTGTAGCCCGTGGTGGTGGCTGCCGCTCGCGATCGCTGTGGCGGCGGTGTTCCCGGCGGCGTTCGGCTTCTGGCTGGCGCCCCAGCCAGGCGTGAAGGCGGCGCATTCGTTCCTCTCACTCGCCACCTGGCTCGCGTTGTTGGCGGGCGCGATCTACGGGCTGCAGTTCCCCGGCGCTGAGACCGTGCTCGCGATCGCGACTCTGTCGCTTCTGCTCGCGTGGGTGTGGCAGGAGGCGGCGCGCTGGAGGACGCCCGCCTCGTCGAGCGGCAGCGGTGTCGGCGTCGTCGTGCGAAACCGTCTCACGCGCGGCCTCGGAGTGGCGCTCTTTCTACTCGGCGCCGGGGCGATCTGGTGCGTTCTCGATTCGTTCGCGCGCTTCGCCGCGGTCGGGTCGCAGCAGATGCGGGTCGTGGGCGGCATGCTGTTGATCAACGCGATTTTGCCCGTCCTGCGGATGTTGTGGGACCGGTTCGGATCGTCCCGGCGCACGGGCGAGGATCGGACCGGGAAGCCGCTGCTAGGCAAGATCCGGGCCGGGGCGGTCGCGTTCTTGCTCGCCGGCTTCCTGCTGTTCGCGGTCGACGTGCTGGCGCACGCGGCGTTCGACGCGGGCGCTCACGTCGGCCTGTGGACGATCGGCGTTGCGCTAGCCACCTCGGTGGCCAGCGGCCGCGCCACCGGTTTTCTCAACCTTTCCTCACTGCAATCGATCTACGCGGCGCAGCTGGCCCGAACGTTTCTCGGGGCGTCGAACCCGGCGCGCGTGTACGCGCAGGGCACGGCGGTTCCGCCGTCGATCGATGCCGCGCACCCGGACGACGACCTGCCGTTTCATCTGTACCACCCCGAGCGGGTCGGTGGGCCGCTGCATCTGATCAACGTGTGCGTGAATGAGAGCGTGGATGTGCTCTCGGGCCGTCATCTCGATCAAGACAAAGCCCTGCCGATGTGCGTGGGGCCGGAAGGCGTGAGCGTCGGCGTGCGGTACCACGCGCTCTGGGAGCGCGCGGACGACGCGGACGAGAGCAAGATGGATCGCATGATGCGCGTGGCCGAGGGCCGCGGTGGGCCTCGCGGGCCGGAGCGAACCGCGCTCCGTGCCCTGCCGGTCGCGGCCGATCCGGGGGCGTTTCACGTGCTCGCGCAGACCAGCCGGCGGACGATCGCCGTGGAGACGCTGCGCCTCAGCCAGTGGATGGCGATCTCCGGCGCGGCCTACTCGACCGGCGCCGGCCGGTACACGAGCCTGCCGAAAGCGCTGCTCCGAGGGTTGCTGAATGTCCGGCTCGGGTACTGGTGGGATACGCGGATCAATGCCGGGGAACGCCCCGGCCGGTATCCCCCGACGTTTCTCGGGCGCCTGACCGGTGCGCCGGGCTGGATCTTTCGGGTTCAGCAGATGTTGCTGAACGAATGGCGCGGATATTTTCCGGGACCCGGCGCCCGCCTATGGTATCTCAGCGACGGCGGCCACTTCGAGAATTCAGGGCTGTACGAGCTGATTCGTCGCCGCGTCGCGTTCATGATCGCGGTGGATGCGGACGAGGATCCGAACTACCGGTTCGGCGATCTGGCGTTGCTGGTTCGGCGCGCGCGGCTCGATTTCAAGGCGGAGCTCACGTGGATCGACCCCACCACGGCTCGCGGGAACGGGGCCGATGGATGGGACGCCGTGAATCAGGCGGCCGGTGCGCCGGGCGTTCCGCCGTGGATCCGCGAGTGGATGAACCCCGACGCGCTCGGTCCCATCTCCGGGATCGCCCAGGAGGGCAGATACGAAGCCGCTCTTGCCCGCATCGAATATCAGGACGATCCCGCCACGATCAGCTGGCTCGTCGTGCTGAAGGCTTGCCTCGTCACGGTGAATGCGGCGTTCGATTTGCATGCCTACTCAGTCGCGAATCGGCTGTTTCCAAATCAAACGACCGCAGATCAGATCCTCGACGACGATCAGTGGGAGAGCTATCGTTTGCTGGGCCAGGCGAGTGGTCGGATGCTCTTCCGGGACGCCGTCTGAGCGCGATCCAGTTCGGAAGGTGATCCCGCCAATATCCGATTAATAACCAGAGTCTGATCCGAATATCGGGTGCAAATACGGGTCGATGGTTTTCCCTCGAGTTTCAAAGTGCGGCTCCACCGGCCCCGACTAGTTCGTGCCACGAAATTCGTGGGAAGTCATGCTTGTGACGTTTGCTGCTCGCCGAAATTCGTGAGAGGTAGGCCCGCGTATTCGGCGCCCGATATGGTGTCCGCCACGTAAATTAACACCTGATATTCCGCCCCCAGGCGGCGCGTAATCCGTCCAGCACACGCAGCTTTGAGCAACCCGGGGTAGTGCAGCTCCTCGCGGCTCAAGGGAGGGTCTCCAAGGCGGGCAGACCTTTTCACGTGGCAGTTACCCCGGAGAGAAACACCCTTGTACACGCGGTCGGAGGAGAAGAAATCGGATGGTGATCTCGAGTGCCGTAGCTGCTAAGAGCAAAGCTGGGCCAGGATGGTTTGCCGCAGCTAATTGACTCGCTTGCTCGAGGCAGGCACCGATGCGTGCGTCGACGGCGTCCCCGTACTTCGCGAGGTAGCCTCGGGCGGCTTCTTTAGAAATGTTGCGCAGGGCGTCACTAACCAGGGCGGCTTCATAGTCTCGTTCGGCGAGTTCCGCTTCCCTTGCGAGTTCGTCAAGTTCCTCGCGCGTCATGTATTCCGTCGGATCGTAGTTGGGGTCAGGATTGTATTCGGGGTCGGGCTCAGGTGTGGACTCAGGATCCCGTTCGTCGGCCACAGCGTACGCCTCCGGCTCGAATTGCCACACATCCTCGGGCTTGGTTCGGCTCGCGCTGGGCACCAGGCTCTTTAGGCATCTCCCATCCCTTAATGTCATCGCCGCTAAGATAATTTGACGGTAAATCGCCACTCGTTGCGTTCACTGAGTCATAGCACCCCCATCGCCAGGAGGGGCTATGGCCAAGCGCGCGAAGACGATTGATCTGCTGCGGGTTGTCGATCTGCTGCAGGAGCACATCACGCCAGCACTGTGCCGCACGGTCTTCGGCGCGGTGCGGAAGACCGAGCGGCAGCGGGTGTGGACCCTCGAAGCCTTGATCCGCTTCTGGACGGCG